>Ga0247611_10000456_pt1 | contig 83225 bp, 65 predicted proteins | sample 177DNAGHGhighgp2_FD_192422 | JGI IMG/M metagenome (GOLD analysis project Ga0247611, IMG submission 192422) | Sheep rumen microbial communities from Palmerston North, Manawatu-Wanganui, New Zealand - 1770 DNA GHGhigh gp2 | ecosystem: Host-associated > Mammals > Digestive system > Stomach > Rumen... | reverse complement strand
TAATACTTCATTCCTATATGACTTTTAACACCCAAAGGTACTCATTTCTTGTTAAACAAAAGAAGAAAATATGTTATATATTGCTAATATTCAAAGCGTTAGATATTATTCAGCAAACACTAATTATGGACTCATTGTGTTTTTCTTTATGAGTTAAACATAAATAGGAATCTTTCCTCTATTCGACTATTCTTAATATGTTGTTCTAATCCACGTGTTCGCTTACGTTTTCTTAGGGCTCGCATATCTGCGAGCCCTAAGCATTCAATAGCGATTAATCTTCCAGCGTTATTCTGCCTGCTGCTTGATCCATATTCTGCCATAGTTGTAGGGCTGGACGTAGCCTTCCCAAAGCACATGGGTAGGATCATAGGTGTTGATGAACACGTCGCGCAGGCCGCCCGTGTTATTCTCCGTAAGGAATACCCTGAGATGGCACTGGTTGTCACGCTCGAAGCTCACGAAGTCCAGCTCACCGCTTTCTGCATAGATGTCCGGATTCTCCTTGAACTTATTCTTTTCACACTTGTCAACGTAGATTCCCTGAGCAGCTCTCTCGTCATTATCTGCGAAATAGGCCCAGTTACGAATTGTGATTAAGTCGATGCAGAACGGCTTCTCAGAGGTGATTTCAATGACCTGCACACCATTGTTCAGGTCAAACTCCGTCTTTGAAAGACCGCACAGGTCATTGGTAAGTGGTACTCCGGCAGGCATATATGTAGCCAGAACCGAGTCGGGGATCTCCAGCGCCTTCTCTAGTTCGTGGTCTATACCGTCGCCCCCTGCAGACCTACTGTCAGCTGACTCTTTCACACTAGGCTCCTCAGTTAATACCTCGTCGCCACTACATGCCGCCATCATCGGCAATACCAACAAAGCGGCCATTACAAATCTAGAATACTTTTTCATAATTATACCATTTTTAAATTTGGATTAAATATTTGGGTATGTGTAGAACATCACTACGTTCGAACTGAAGTTTGTTTCTGAGGGATACAGGATAGACGGTTCAAAACTTATTAAATTGTTGTTGTTGTTGTGCAAAATTAATAATATCTATTTAAGTTTCCAAGAAATAACAGAAAATGTGTTGCATTAGTTATTTTTGGTATAATATGCTCAATATTAATAAATTAAGTACATTTTTTGAGATGTTTTAGATGGGTAAAATGAGACAAATAATACTCTGTGAAGACGAAAAATAAGGCAATTTTGTTATGTTTCTATTCATTTTTGGTAAATTTGCACAAAAAAAGGATATGTTAAGATTGAATAGACTTGCACTTATTTGCTTCATTTTGTCTGGATGTTCTCAAATCAGCCCTTATCATCAGGCACTAAAGGACGCTGAAAACATCATTGAAGACAAACCTGATAGTGCTCTGCGTATATTAGAGCAAATGACAACGGCTCCAATGACCAATGATGAAGACGTTGCTCTATACTGCCTGCTACTTACTCAAGCTAAACACAGACTATATAAGCCTGTTGATTCTGATTCTATGATCAACATGAGTATTCTATATTTCTCCAGGACAAATGACAAGCAACATTTGGCACATTCTTATTATTACAAAGGAGCTATTCTTAGAGAGTTGGGGGTGTCTGACAGTGCTACACTATACTTTAAGGAGGCGGAAAAACTGGCGAATGAAATTCAGAATAATCTTATATTAATTAAGGCATACGAATCATTATGCAACATCAACAATAAATCGCATGACTATGAACTCTCTTTGAAATATGCCAGACAATTTCTGAGAAGTTCAGAGGTAAAGAATGACAGCAGTCGCATCAGTCGGGCATATTATTATCTTTTCTCATGCCTCAAGAATCTAAACAGGCAAGATAGTGCAAAATTCTATTTCCAAAAAGGGCTTCAAACTCTTAAACAGGATTCGTCCTATGCCTCATATTATTATACCCAACTAGCGCAAGAGTATTATGATAGAAAAGATAATGATAGTGCGTGGGTATGGTTGCAGAAAGCCATCAAACTCAATCCAATGCCCTTTCATTATATCTTGTTGGGGCGTATAGCTTTGAAGAAAGGTGATAGTTCAGAAGCCCAAAAACTTTGGGAGAAGGCTCTAACATTGAACAACAAGGGAGTAGAGTATGATGCCTACTGCTGCCTTCGTGACCTTTATTCAAGCCAAAAGAAATACAAACAAGCAATGTTGATGAATCACAAGGGCGACAGCGTACTCTTTGCATATAGCAGAGAGGTCCGTACAATTCAACTGGCAAGGATTCAGCAAGATCATGACAAATCGGTAGTGGAGAAAGAACTTGCAGAGAAAAAGATGCACTGGCTACAGGGCATCATCATAGCACTCGTCATTATCGTTGTACTACTTGTAGCCATTCTTTACTATGTTAATAAGGTAAAACAGTACAAAGGTATCATCGACAGAAACATCTTACAGATAAACGAGACGGAGCAGAAAATCAAGTTCTTGGAGTCCTGTGGAGAGGGATTCACGGAGGAGATAGCCACACTGAAGGGTCAGATGGCTTCCATGAGGGAGACTACGATGGAGAAGCTCGGCATGGGAAGAATCGTCTATGACACCATCGCCAAAAAGGAACCCCTGTCAGGCTTTTCGAGAGACAAGGAGCTGGCTTTCGTTAATTACTTTGCCTTCACCTATCCGCAGCAGTATGCTGACTTCGGACAATCATATAAGAATCTGACTCTGCGACACATAACATTCTTAATACTGTGCCACCACTTCGGAATGTTCGACAAGGAAATAGAAGGGTTGCTGAATGTCAGCAGTTCAACCATTCGTAACTATCGGTTGCGCACCAAAAAAGTAAGACATCACACCACTCCTGGAACTGTGTGACTTGAAAGTAATAAGGATGAGAATCTCCAAAAGATACGCCAGTTGGAAGCAGAGGCTAAGGAAGCCGAGAAGGCTATCAAGAAACTGAACCAAAGCATAAAGAAGCTTCTGAATGAAGAAGCTCCAAAACTGAAAGAGGGTAAGATGCTTTATGACCAGATCATGGGAGGAAAGACGGCGCTCTACTGGAGCCATAAAGAGGAAGAATGTTTCAACAAATACTATGCCGCTACCCATTATCAAAATTACAACCGGCTGAGAAAGGTGAAAAGAACCACCAAACTCTCTGCCCACAATATGTTTTATCTGATTCTGAAGGATATGGGAAAGAGCGATGATGAGGTACGACGTATTATGGCACTCTCACCTGAGGGACTCCGCTCTATCAGAAACAGGACAAAGCCACTGTCTCTGGGAAACTAAAGTATCAGATAAAGTTCATTAGGGATTCGTCCTCAGAACAGCATAAAACAGCACAATATGAAGGCTAGATTGAAAATTTTGGGAATTTTTCGTTGAAAATCTTGGGAATTTTTGTACCTTTGCCGACAAATTCGACAATTTATGTATTATCAAAGACTTATAGAGGAGGCAATTGCACTGAAATTGAAGTCATCAGGAGCAGTGCTCGTTGCAGGGCCGAAGTTCTGTGGAAAGACTACCACGTGTATGCTGTATCAGAAAAGTTTCGTCAAACTGAACACGAAACAGGCTATTTCTATGGCACGAATGAACCCGAAGGCTGTTCTCAACGGAGAAAAGCCAAGGCTTATTGACGAATGGCAGAAGGCCCCAGACATTTGGAATCAGGTGAAGGATGACTTGGATTTTGAATACCAATTCGGGAAATACATATTAACCGGTAGCAGTACGCCTGCGGACAAGGCAGAGGTACACCATAGCGGTGCGGGAAGAATTACACCATTGAATATGCGCCCGATGACGCTTTGGGAATCAAAGGAGTCGAAAGGCACAGTATCACTGAAAGATCTGTTTAACGGTGGGAATAATTTCCCATGGGATATGAATTCAGAGTTTTCTTTGGAGGATGTGGCATTTCTGCTGTGCAGGGGTGGTTGGCCCATATCGGTGCTTGCACCAAGAGATATAGCACTGGAAATAACAAAGAACTATTACAACGGGCTGTTTGTCTTTGAGAACAGTGAGAATGAGCGTTTCCGTAACAAGAAACCTGAGGTTTTGAGAATGATTCTCAGGAGCTATGCCCGGAATATATCATCAGAGGCTGCGGTGTCGACCATCATATCTGACATCCGACAGAATAATGAGCGCACAATGGACGTAAAAACCTATGATGACTATATGGAAGCACTAAGGGACTTGTTCATCATTGAGGACATGGAGGCATGGAACCCGAACATCAGATCAAAGACGTCAATCAGGAGTACACCGACGAGACATTTTGTAGATACGTCAATAGCATGCCGCAGTCTTGGTGTGAATCCTGGTGACTTGATGAAGGACTTGAATAGTTTCGGGCTGTTCTATGAGGACTTTGCAGTAAGAGATCTTAGGGTGTATGCAGACTCGTTGGGTGGCACAGTGAAGCACTACCGGGACAATGCAGGATTAGAGTGTGATGCAGTGGTTCATCTGGAGGATGGCAGATGGGGTGGCATTGAGATTAAGTTGGGTGGTGATGACTTGATAAAAGAGGGTGCAGAGTCACTAATAACGCTTCGCAACAAGATTGTAGAAAAGAGTGACGAAAAGGCTCCGTCGTTCCTGTTGGTACTGACTGCAGTAGGTGGAGCATATAGACGAGAAGATGGTGTGTATGTGGCTCCTATTAATTTGCTAAAACCGTAATACGCCAGAGGGGCTTCGATCTATTGATCACCGGGATGATCACCGGGACGGTTCCACTGATCACCGGGACGGTTCCACTGATCATTTTTCAGCAAAAGCTTTGGTGAAGTGAAAAGGAATCGTTATCTTTGCAGACGATAACCAATGTCGAATAATATGCCAAGACAAAGCAGAGAGAAAAGCGATACGGGCATCTACCACGTGATGCTCCGTGGAATCAACCGCCAGGACATTTTTGAAGATGAGGAAGACTATCGCAAGATGATCCTCTTCTTGCGGGGGTTGGTAGAGCGGACTGACGATAACGGCCTACGTATTCAACCGTCATGCCTTATATATTCCTATTGCTTGATGAGTAACCATCTCCACTTGCTCGTAAAGGAAAAGGACGAGGGCGTAAGCGAGGCAGTCAAGCGAATCGGAATCCTGTACGCTCAGTATTTCAACCGCAAGTACGAACGTAACGGACATTTGTTTCAAGATAGGTTCCGCAGCGAACCGGTGAACAGCATGGAATACTTTGTAACGTTGATTAGATATATTCATCAGAACCCTGTAAAGGCCGGTCTGGTGGATCATGTGTCAGAATACCCTTGGAGCAGCTGGTCTGAGTATGTGTCACATACCGATGGGTTCTGCGCCACAAGTGCGGTGTTATCGAGAATTCCCCGTGGAGAGCTGGCAGAACTTGTTTGCTCACCTGTGGAAGAGTATGGTATATTGGATATTGACGCTGACACCGACAAACATGTTAGTGACAGTGAGATAAGGGCGTTCCTGCTTGAAAAGCAGGGCATCGCCAATCCTCTGATGGTCCAAAGCCTTGAAAAGGGGCGGAGGAATGAAGTGCTCAGGTCTGCAAAGTTATTCGGGGCTGGCATCCGACAGCTCTCAAGGCTGACTGGCGTATCGTTTGGTGTAATACAAAAAATATGAAGATTAAAAATGATCATTGGAACCGTCCCCCTGATCCTTTCTCCATGCTTGAAAAGCAGGGCATCGCCAATCCTCTGATGGTCCAAAGCCTTGAAAAGGGGCGGAGGAATGAAGTGCTCAGGTCTGCAAAGTTATTCGGGGCTGGCATCCGACAGCTCTCAAGGCTGACTGGCGTATCGTTTGGTGTAATACAAAAAATATGAAGATTAAAAATGATCATTGGAACCGTCCCCCTGATCCTTTCTCCACGTTATTGGGATAACTGGGGTATAACAATTAAAATCAATTTTTAGGTTATGGCTAAAAGAATTGTAACAAAAATCGGCGACATCTTTTGTGTCGAAATCGATAATGAATACAAGTGCTTTTTTCAATATGTTGCTAATGATATGAGCCAACTTAATAGCTCTGTTATACGTGTTTTCTCACGCCGATATCCATTGGACTATGAACCTAATATGGATGACATAATAAAAGATGATGTGTATTTCTGTGCTCACACCGTATTGCGTTTGGGGATTATATATAACGCTTGGTACAAAGTAGGGAAACATTTAAACGTTGGGAATCCAAATGAAATACGATTTAGGTGGTTTGAAGAAATTGATTTTTCTAAAATAACTAAGTCATATACTTGGTCTATTTGGGAAATAAATAAGGATCGACAATTTATAGGTGAAGTCAGTGAAGAATATGAAAGTGTTGATTTGGGTATTATTTTTTCATATGATAATATTGTAAGCAAGATAAAGACAGGAAAATTCTTGTTAAAACATGTAGATTGAATGAAGGCCACGGGGTTCCACTCTGATGGGGATCATGGGGACGGTTTCACTGATCATTTTTTCGCACAGAAGGGACTGTCCTAGGGTGTTAAGTTAACTTGTATTTTTTAGCTCACTTTTTTGAGCACATTCATTCTTTTAATGGAGGGGTTAGGCAACAGGTTGTCAGCCCTCCATTTCTTGATGTCTTCCATCTTCGTCTTTCCTATTGCTGTTCTTGCATTGAATTTTTTACAATCCTCAATAGTAACAAGGTCTTCTGCCAGCGAATCGTTCAGCATTGCCTCGCCACTGCGGTTCTGCTGCTCCAGCGCCTCCAGCTGCTGCAGCTTTTGTGCCTTGTCGCCGCTGCACCCCGTTAGGACCGCCAGCGCAATCACTGTCATGATGATATTCAGTACACTTTCCCTCATCTCGACTGCAAAGGTACGAAAAAACCGCAAATTTCGTATATGAGTTTGATAATTCTTGCAGAAAAACCGTACCTTTGCAAGCATCAACCAAGATCATGAGCGCCGTCAGTGGAACATCAACCTCAACGCTTATGCTGAGCTGAACTTCGGCAATATCTGGAAGCCTTTGACAGGTCTTACATACAAGTTCAACTTCGGTTACTCATTCGTTCCCAAGCGCGAGAACTATTATAATGGTGCAGAGCAGAACGATCCTAACGGCTACGGTTACATCTTCAATGCTGAGACCCAGAGCCGCACTGTGGAGAATATCCTGACCTATGCAAAGGATATCCAGAAGCATCATTTCGACATTACGCTACTTTACGCTTCTTCTCGCAAGAAGTATCACGACAACACTGCTACTGGCGCCAAGTTCATCAATGATGAGCTGCTTTGGCACAACCTCGGCGGTGGCGGTACACAGACTGCCAAGTCGTACACCGATCTCTATAAGACTGTCTCTCAGATGGGACGTCTGAACTACTCTTACGACAGCCGCTACCTTTTCACCTTCACGGTACGTCGCGACGGTTCTTCAGTGTTCGGTTCCGATAACAAATACGGTACATTCCCTTCTGTAGCCCTTGGTTGGAACATCGCCAACGAGAAGTTCATGGAGAAGGCAGACTGGCTAAACAACCTGAAACTGCGTCTCTCTTATGGTAAGGCCGGTAACGAGGCCATCGGCGTTTACGAGACCCTCGCCAAGATGTCGAATGCAGCCCTGACGATGAACGGACAGTCGGCTACAGCTCTCTACCCCAGCAGCCGCATGGGTAACTCCGGACTGGGTTGGGAGACCACCAAGACCTTCAACATCGGTATCGACTTCGGTTTCCTGAACAACCGCATCAACGGTAACATCGACTTCTATACATCTACAACCACCGACCTGCTGCTGCAGCGCAACCTGCCGAAGGTTTCTGGTTACTCGAATGTATACATGAATATGGGTAAGACCGCTAACAAAGGTCTTGAGATTACTATCAACTCTAAGAACATTGTTACAAAGGACTTCACATGGGGCACCTCGCTTGTGTGGTCTTGGAACAAGAATGAGATAAAAGACCTCTACGGCGACCAAAAAGATGACATCGGTAACCGCTGGTTCATCGGCGAGCCTATCAGCGTGATCTACGACTATGAGATGGTCGGCATCTGGCAGAAGGATGAGATCGAGCGTGGTGACCATCTGAACTGGGATCCTCAGGCACAGCCTGGTGACGTGAAGCTGCGCGATGTGAACGGTGATGGCAAGATCGATCCTAACGACGATAAGACCATCCAGGGACAGACCACTCCGAAGTGGATCGGCGGACTGACCAACACCTTCACTTACAAGAACCTCTCACTGAGCATCTTTATCCAGACCGTACAGGGTCTGAAGCGTAATAACTCTCTGCTGGGCACAGCCAGCGACGAGATGGGACGCCGCAACAGCACCACAGAAGTAGGTTACTGGTCGGAGAGCAATCCGAGCAACGAGTTCCGCTCACTGAGCAAGACCTCAAACCGCTGGGGCTACGGATTCCCATGCGATGCCAGCTTCACACGTATTAAGGATGTGACACTGAGCTATCAGTTCCCTGCTCAGATTATCAATGCCCTGCGCATCAGCGCTCTGACTGTCTATGCCAGCGCACGTAACCTCGCAACCTTCACAAGCTGGAAGGGATGGGATCCTGAGGCTGATATCACTCAGCGTGGATGGGGTGGCTATGAGAACAACTACCCGATGACGAAGAGCTATGTATTCGGTCTGAACGTAACGTTCTAATTGAGAATTTAGGATTAAGTATTAAGAGATTAAGAGTTTACAATTATGAAACTAAGAAACATTATATATTCGGCTTTGGCTGTCAGCGCTCTGGCACTAACCTCATGCAGCGACAGCTACTTGGATGAGAAGATGTACTCGAACTACGGCACAGACGTAGCCGATGTCGAGGCAAAAGTCATCGGTCTGCACTATAAATACGCAGCCCTCTGGGGTATGTCAAGCCGTCAGGGATTCACAGGCATCTGGCAGGATGGTACCGACGTAGGTGCCCCTGGCGATACCGAAGGTGTAGAGGTTCCTTTCTTCCAGTATGGTTCGCTGAACTCTGAGAACGGTGGTGTCAGCTTCATGTGGGAGAATCTCTATAGCATCATCAACAGCGCCAACATCATCATCAATACAGAGAATGTAGAGCCTGCCGGCAAGGCTGAGGCTGAATTCTTCCGTGCATATGCTTACAACCTGCTTGTCACCCTTTGGGGACCTGTACCCCTCATTACTGAGAGCAAGGCTGATCCACGCACAGACTTTACCCGCAACTCTGTTGCAGAGGTGGATGCTGTCATCACATCAGACTTGAACGATGCCATTGCTAATCTGCCTGAAGTAGGCAAGACCAAGACACAGAACCGTATTAATAAGGACTGTGCCCGTATCCTTGCCGGAGAGGCTTTCCTCCGCATGGGTAAAGCTTCAGAGGCCGAGGCAGCTGTTTCACCTGTCATCAGCGGCGGTAACTACAAACTGATCTCAGAGCGTTATGGCAAGTATCTCGCAGAGGCTGGCGATTACTACAGTGATATGTTCCGTTGGCACAACCAGCGCCGTTCTGAGGGTAACACTGAGGGTATCTGGGTATTCCAGATGGAATATAACCGCGATGTGACTGGTGGAACAATCGACAACCCACAGCAGCGTCGTAACTGGGTGGCCGCCTTCCACAAGATCGACGGTATGCAGAATGCCGACTCTCTCGGAGGTCGTGGTAATGGTCGTCTGCGCCTGAGCAACTATGTGAAGTATGGTATCTATGAGAAGGGGGATATCCGTAACTCTAACCACAATATCCGACGCATCCTCTACTATAACAAGCCTAACTGGAGTGGTACTGTATGGGTAAAGGATGGCTTCAAGGTTGATGAAGGTACGGCTGGTGCCACCCAAGTCAGCGTGAAGACTGGTGACAAGGCGTACTGGACCGTAAAGGATACTCTGAACGTGATGTATCCTCACACCACCAAGTGGGGTGGCTATGACCCGACAGACGACTTTGGCTATGCACTCGTTAAGGACTGGCCCGTTATGCGCCTGGCTGATGCCTATCTGCTCCGTGCAGAGGCCCGTATCCAGCAGGGGAATACCGCTGGCGCTGCAGAGGATATCAACGTGCTGCGCGACCGTGCCTTCAAGGAATACCGTGCTGAGAGCGGCAACGCTGAGGCTGGCAAGGTAACTGCAGCCCAGATGACGATGGACTTCCTGCTCGATGAGCGCATCCGTGAGCTCGTAGGTGAGGAGAACCGTCGCTACACCCTCTGTCGTACAGGCAAGCTGGCTGAGCGCGTGAAGATGATCATGGACAAGTGGGCAGAAAGCACACCAAGTAAGGCCATCAGCGGTTTCGATGCCTCAAAGCACACGCTGCTGCCGATTCCTCTGTCAGAGATCCAGCTGAACAAGGATGCCAATCTGGAGCAGAATCCCGGCTACTAAAACTTTTTGATTCATACAAATATAATTAGTTAGTTATTTCTCTCGCTTTAGGGGCAGCCTATGCGACTTAGGCTGCCCCTTTTATAAGAATTAACTAAAAAGATGACTGCTTTCGCAGATTTCATCGTATCTTTGCAAACACCTAACACAATTCATGATGAGAAGACTACTATTTGCTGTTGCCCTACTCTCGGCACTGACCCTCCAAGCCAAAAGATGGACTGCCGATGAGGTGAAGGACATCATCCGCAAGGTGAACACCTACTGGCAGACGAACAACCCCGCCGAAGTGCGGTCATTCTGGGATAACGCTGCCTACCATACTGGCAATATGGAAACCTACAAGTTGCTGATGGATGAGCACATGCTCGATTACAGCATCCGCTGGGCTGAACACAACCAGTGGAAAGGGGCCACGGAACCAGACCCTGCCAACTGGAAGTACAAACAGTATGGTGAGGGTCAGGACTATGTGCTCTTCGGCGACTGGCAGATCTGTTTCCAGACGTACATCGACCTCTACTTCCTTTCGAAGGATGAGAAGAAGGTGGCCCGTGCCAAGGAAGTGATGGGCTACGAAGCCGACTCCAGGGTGCACGACTACTGGTGGTGGGCTGATGCCCTTTACATGGTCATGCCTGTCATGACGAAGATGTACAAACTCACGGGCGAGCGCAAATACCTTGACAAACTCTATGAGAACATCCTCTACAGCGACTCCATCATGCTCGATTACGAAACGGGACTCTACTTCCGTGACGGGAAATACATTTATCCCAAGCACAAGACCGCTGCAGGGAAGAAGGACTTCTGGGCACGTGGCGATGGTTGGGTATTGGCAGGACTGGCCAAGGTGCTGCAGGATATGCCTGAGGCCTATGTCCGTCAGCCGTTCTTCGTGGAGAAATTTACACGAATGGCCCACGCCGTCAAGGCCCTGCAACAGCCACAAGGCCACTGGACACGTTCGATGATGGATCCCCAACAGGCACCAGGCTATGAGACCAGTGGTACGGCTTTCTTCTGTTATGGCCTGCTCTGGGGTGTGAACAAAGGTAAGCTCTCCAAGAAAGAGTTTGGTCCGACGATTGAGAAGGCTTGGAATTATCTCACCTCAGTTGCCTTGCAGAAGAATGGAAAGATCGGCTATGTGCAACCCATCGGTGAACGCGCCATCCCTGGGCAGACCGTCGATGCTAATAGCGAGGCAAACTTCGGTGTCGGAGCCTTCCTGCTCGCAGCATGTGAATACGCAAGATATCTTGGCAAATGAACCTGCTCCTAACGATAAGCTTGACCATTGCCAACCTGTTACCCCAGGCTGACGATACCTTCTGGCGTGACTCCATTCCTTTGGAGATGCGCCAGAGTTATGTTGAATATGGGGAACAGTATCTCGGCAAGCCGTGGACCGTGCTCCCGTGGACGGTGTTTGCCGAGAACAAGAAGACTGGCAACCGCGTAAACTACGAAGCCCTCTGTTTCGAGAAACGTCGACAGTTGGCAGCAATCGTCATGGCGGAGATCATGGAAGGCAAAGGTCGCTTCATGGGTGATATTATCGATGGAATGGGCAGTTTCTGCGAAGAAACTTGGTGGGGCATCCCTGCCCACTATCCCAAAGCCATCCCTCTCGCAGAGTTGCAGGAGGTGGATCTCTTCAATGCCGAGACCGCCAGTCTGATTGTCTGGACGAGATACATGCTCGGGAAACAGTTCGACGCCTTTTCGCCAGACCTCTGTCAGCGTATCGACCGTGAGATAGAGAGGCGCATCCTCCAGCCTGCCGTTGAGAATGACTACTGGTGGAAGACGGCAGGCATGAACTGGAACCCCTGGATCTGTTCCAATTGGCTCGCCTGTGTCCTTATCTGTGAGAAAGACGAGGCGCGCAAGGCCGAGGCCATCACCCAGATACGGAAAGCCATACAGGCTTTCATCGATGCTTATCCCGAGGATGGTGGCTGTGACGAAGGACCAGGCTACTGGGACCGTGCTGCCGCCTCGATGTTTGAAGTGATGAGACTTCTGGATTTTGGCTCAATGGAGCCAAAAGTCCAGAAGATGGCTGCCTATGCCTATAAGACTTATATCGGTAACGATTATTGCGTCTGTTTTGCCGATGCCCATGAGAACAAGGCGGTACAACAGGTGAATATCGTCTACCCCTTTGGTCTCTGGCTGAATGATCCAACAATGCGTGAGTTTGGGGCTTATTTAGGTCGACAGAAGGGCGTGTTGACGAATCCAGCTGCCCTCTACGATAAGAGCGGCAACTTCCCAACCCTTGGTCGCGAGCTCTTCTTTCTGCGCCATATCAAAGATTTCATCGCGGATAATCCACAGGAACCGTTATTAAAAGATGTGTGGCTGCCTGACCTTCAGATCATGACGGCTCGTAGGGGACACTTCTACGTGGCGATGAAAGGTGGTACCAATGGCGAGAGCCACAACCATAATGATGTCGGTTCCTTCATCGTCTACGCCCCCCTCCTCCAGGAAGGGACGGGGGAGGGTACACTCCTCTCTCCTCTATTTATCGACCCTGCCGTGGGAGAATATACCGCCAAGACTTTCTCGAAAGACCGCTACGACGTCTGGACGATGCAGTCGGGCTATCACAACCTGCCACAGATCAATGGCATCGACCAGAAGGATGGTAAGGACTATGCCGCCAAGGTCATCCGTCATAAAGAGGGACAGCTCACACTTGAGTTGGCAGGTGCCTATCCCAAGGATGCTGCCGTGAAGTCATGGCAGCGCACCGTGACCGCGATGAAATCGGGCATTTCTGTCACTGAGGACTATGAACTTCGCGATTTCATCGCACCCACACGTCTCGTGTTCATGGCCCTGACGCCTGATGCCCTGCAACACCTCCATTACGATGCCAGCCAACTCTCTGCCACCGTTGAGGACATTAGCGACAAGCTCGATCCTCTTCTCCAGCACATGTGGGGGCCGAAGATGTATCGCGTCATTCTGACGGTGAAATCGACAAAAACCACGAATAAAATCAAATATACGATCCGATGAAGCTATTATTGACATTGTTGTGCACCACCATATCCCTGATCGTCGAGAACACGGGTGACACTCAACGGCAGGAGGTGGTAGAAGCCAATCTCCAGACAGTCTGCCAACAGTTAGGTGTCGATATTGACGCCCCCCTGATCGTCAAGAACGCTTTCGGGCAGGAGGTCACCTACCAAAAGACCTACGATGGGAAGCTCTTGCTTCACGTCGCTGTCCAGCCCCATAGCGAGGCCGTCTTCACCATCACCAAGGGTACGCCATCATCCTTCAAATCGTTTGTGCAAGGGAAAGTCTACCCAGAACGTGCTGACGATATCACCTGGGAGAACGACCGTGGCATTTATCGTGTCTACGGACCAGCCCTCCAACGCTCGGGAGAACGCTCTTTCGGTACTGATGTCTGGGTGAAGAACACCCCAGAACTGGTTGTGGAGCAGCGCTATCAGATGCACATGTGGGGTGTAGGCCAGCGCGATTCGCTGAAGCGCATCGGCAAGGCGGAGGAAGCCAATGAGATCTACATGGCCACCTCCTTCCACCACGACCACGGCTATGGGCTCGACTGCTACGGTGTGGGTCCCAGTCTGGGCTGTGGCGCTCCTGCTCTGTTGGAAAACGGACAACTACGCTTCCCCTATTGCTACAAGACCTATCGGATACTCGATAACGGTCCGCTGCGTTTTACTGTGGAGCTGACCTATAGCACCACTGACGACGGCATCACTGAGCATCGTCTGATTAGTCTCGACCGTGGTTCACATTTCAATCGCATGACGGTCTGGTACGACGGCATCAAGGAGCCCAAGGCGTTCACTACAGGTGTCGTGCTGCATAGCGAAGACCATCTGCTGCTCGGCAAGAACTATGTGCTCTATGCCGATCCCACAGACAATCCCAAGGTGCACCAGTTCCAGATCTATGTGGCCACCCTGTTTCCACAAGGGGTCGATAAGACCATCAAGTTTGAAGGTACGCCCAGCCATGGCCTCGGAGTCGTCAGTTCCTACAAGGGTGAGCCCTATACCTATTATTTCGGTTCAGCCTGGAGCAACTACGATGTCCGTACCTTTGCCCAATGGCAGCTCACGGCTGATGACTATCTGCAACATCTCAAAAACCCATTAACAATCCGCATACAATGAAGAAAACCCTCATCCTCCTTGCAGCCCTCGCGCTGCTCCTGCCCGCAACGGCCAAAAAGAAACAAGTAGTCCAGCAGACTGACCGTGAATACTGGACGTCCATCGCCTGGAAGATGGCGCAGCCCGTCTTGGAGAATATGTCCAAGGGCGAACTCCAGAAGAACATGAAGACCGAGTTCTCGCCCTCGTTTGATAATCGCGACCGCTCCGTGGTCTATATGGAGACCTTCGGCCGTCTGATGGCAGGCATCGCCCCTTGGCTCACACTGCCTGATGATGATACTGCCGAGGGGCAGCAGCGTCGCCAGCTCCGTGAGTGGGCCCTCGCAGCCTATAAAAACTCCGTCGACCCTGACTCTCCCGACTACCTCTGTTGGGGAAAGGCAGGACAGAACCTCGTCGATGCCGCCTATATCGCCGAGTCGTTCCTCCGTGCCTGGGACACCCTCTGGATGCCTCTCGACGATGTGACGAAACAGCGCTATATCAAAGAGTTTCAGGGCATGCGTAAGATCGATCCGCCCTACACCAACTGGTTCCTCTTCTCCTCAACTATTGAGAGCATGCTGGCCAAGGCCGGAGCCCAGTATGATGAGTTCCGCGTGAACACCGCCTGTCGTAAGGTGGAGGAATGGTATGTGGGTGACGGCTGGTATGCCGATGGTCCCGTCTTTGCCTTCGACTACTACTCCAGCTACGTCTTCCATGCCATGTATCTTGAGACGCTTCAGGCGATGGTCGATGCCAAGGCCAATACCCGCCTCGACTATCAGAAATACTACGATCGTGCCCTGAAGCGTGCCCAGAAATATGCCATCATCCTCGAGCGCTTTATCTCGCCCGAAGGCACGTTCCCCGTCATTGGACGCTCCATCCCTTACCGCATGGCCGCCATGCAGCCCCTGGCCCTGTTGGCATGGTATCAGAAACTGCCCTCCGACCTGAGTAACGGTCAGGTACGTGCCGCCCTGACGAAGGCCCTCCACCGCATGTTCGACTATCAGGAGAATTTCAACGATGCCGGCTACCTGACCATCGGCTTCTGCGGCTCACAGCCCGAGACCGCCGATTGGTACACCAACAACGGCTCGCTCTATCTCACCTCGCTCTGTCTGATGCCCCTCGCCCTGCCTGCCTCGCATCCGTTCTGGACAGATGCCCCGCAGCCCTGGACACAGGTCAAGGCCTGGGGAGGTCAGCCTTTTCCCAAGGACCATCGCTGGGCTGACGACATCCATACCCGCGACAAGTGGTAAGGGTCTGCTCCTCACATTTCAGAAATAATCAGGGACTCGAAGCTATCACAGCGTCGAGTCCCTTGCAAACTTCAAACTCCCCGTCCCGGGAAAAAGATAAGGACGGGGGTGGGATAGATATTATCTTATGAATAACAGCTCACGGTATTTGGGCAGAGGCCAGAGCGAGTCGTCGACGATGAGTTCCAGCTTGTCGATTTCGTAGCGGATCTTGTCGAGATAGGGCTCCACCTTGTCGTGGTAGGCGATAGCCTTGTCGTGCTCGTCGGCAATCTTGTTGGCGAGCTTGCGGGCATTGACGAGTTCCTCGACACCCTTCTCGATGGCGCTGGTGCGCTCGGCAATCTCCTCGATGATCTTGAGGTTGCGGGCGTTCAGCTTCTCGGCCTTGTCGATGGGGAATACGGTAGAGACGCTGTCGACGTTCTTCAGCAGGGCGCTCTGGTAGCGGGTGGCAACGGGGATGATATGGTTCATCGACAGGTCACCCAGCACACGGGCCTCAATCTGAATCTTCTTCGTGTAGGTCTCCCACTTCACCTCGTTGCGGGCCTCGAGCTCCTTCTTCGTCATCACGCCGAGGCTCTCGAACATGTCGATACTCTCCTTGTCGAGGTAACGCTCGAAGATCTTCGGACAGCTCTTCTCCACGTCCAGTCCACGTTTCTCGGCTTCAATGACCCATTCGTCAGAGTAGCCGTTGCCGTCGAAGCGGATGGGCTTACAGGTCTTGATATCCTCGCGCAGCACGTCGATGATGGCGTGGAAGGTGGCGCTGTGGTCTGTGCCCTTGAGTTTCTTCTCAAACTCAGGAATCTTGGCGTCGACACGCTTCTTGAACGACACGAGGGCCTCTGCCACGGCACTGTTCAGGGCAATCATGGCGCTGGCGCAGTTGGCCTCAGAACCCACGGCACGGAACTCAAAGCGGTTACCTGTGAAGGCGAAGGGTGAGGTACGGTTACGGTCGGTATTGTCGATGAGCAGCTCAGGAATCTCGGGGATGTCCATCTTCATACCCTGCTTGCCGGCCATAGCGAGGATATCGTCTTTGTCGGCCTTCTCAATGTGGTCGAGGAGTTCGCTCACCTGCTTGCCGAGGAACGAGGAGACGATGGCGGGAGGAGCCTCGTTAGCGCCCAGACGATGGGCGTTGGTGGCGCTCATGATCGAGGCCTTCAGCAGGCCGTTGTGCTTATAGACACCCATCAGCGTCTCAACGATGAACGTGGCGAAGCGCAGGTTGGCCTCAGCGGTCTTGCCAGGGGCGTGGAGCAGGATGCCGTTATCGGTGCTCAGACTCCAGTTGTTGTGCTTACCAGAGCCGTTGATGCCTGCGAAGGGCTTCTCGTGGAGCAGCACGCGGAAACCGTGCTTGCGGGCCACCTTCTTCATCAGCGACATCAGCATCATGTTGTGGTCGACGGCCAGGTTCGTCTCCTCGAAGATGGGAGCGAGCTCAAACTGGTTGGGAGCCACCTCGTTGTGGCGTGTCTTACAGGGCACACCGAGTTCCAGGGCCTGGATCTCGAGGTCACGCATGAAGGCAGCGACACGCTCGGGAATCGATCCGAAGTAGTGGTCGTCCATCTGCTGGTTCTTGGCAGAGTCGTGACCCATCAGCGTGCGGCCCGTCAGCAGCAGGTCAGGACGGGCGGCATATAGACCCTCGTCTACGAGGAAGTACTCTTGCTCCCATCCGAGGTTGCTCTGAACCTTCTTGACAGCGGGATCGAAATAGTGACACACGTCTGTGGCAGCTACGTTTACAGCATGCAGGGCACGTTTCAGCGGAGCCTTATAGTCGAGGGCCTCACCGCTATAGCTGATGAACACAGTGGGGATGCAGAGGGTATCGTCGATGATGAACACAGGCGATGTGGGGTCCCATGCCGAGTAGCCACGCGCCTCGAAGGTCGAGCGGATACCGCCAGAGGGGAACGATGAGGCGTCGGGCTCCTGCTGGACGAGCAGCTTGCCTGTGAATTCCTCTACCATACCGCCCTTGCCGTCGTGCTCGATGAATGAGTCGTGCTTCTCGGCCGTTCCCTCCGTCAGGGGCTGGAACCAGTGTGTATAGTGGGTGACGCCATTCTCTACGGCCCACTGCTTCATGCCTGCGGCCACAGCGTCGGCCACAGCTCTGTCGAGGTGAGCGCCGTTGTCTATCACGTCGATCATCTTCTCATACACGTCCTTCGGAAGATACTTGTACATCTTCTCACGATTGAAGACCTTCTTGCCAAAATACTCATAAGGTCTGTCACTTGGTGTTTTTACGTCGAGCGGCTTCTTCTTGAATGCCTCGCCGACAACCTGAAATCTTAATGCTTCCATAATTGATACATTTAACGATTTGACAATTTGTATTCCTATTTAATATTTGTGTTATTGCTTTGACCATGCCTCGATGCGGTCGAGGGCTTCTTCTGTCTTCTCGTGACTGCCGAAGGCGGTGAAGCGCACGTAGCCCTCGCCAGAAGGTCCGAAGCCGACGCCTGGTGTGCAAACCACGTTGGCTCCATAGAGCAGAGCCTCGAAGAATTGCCACGAGCTCATGCCGTCAGGCGTCCGCATCCAAATATACGGAGCGTTCTCGCCGCCATAGACCTCGTAGCCGAGGGCACGCAGACGGGTAAGCATCCGCTGGGCGTTGTCCATGTAGTAGTCGATGGTGGCCTGGATCTGCTGTATGCCCTCGGGGGTGTAGATGGCCTCGGCGGCGCGCTGCGAGATGTAGCTCGTGCCGTTGAACTTCGTACACTGGCGGCGCAGCCATAGCTGGTTCAGGGGGATGCGCTCACCCTCGAAGGTGGATACACTCACGTCTTTCGGCACCACGGTGTAGCCACAGCGCACACCTGTGAATCCTGCGGTCTTCGAGAACGAGTGGAACTCGACGGCACACTTGCGGGCACCACGGATCTCGTAGATGGAGTGGGGGATCTCCGGATCGCGGATGTAAGCCTGATAGGCGGCATCGTAGAGAATCAGGGCGTCGTTCTTCAGGGCGTAGTTTACCCACTTGCGCAGCTCCTGTTTCGTAATCACCGTACCCGTGGGGTTGTTGGGATAACACAAGTAGATGACGTCTACGGGGCGACCTGAGGGCAGTGGCGGCACGAAGCCGTTCTCTGCTGTGCAGGGCATATAGCGCACGTTCGTCCAACGGCCCTCGCGATAGGTGCCGCAGCGGCCAATCATCACGTTCGAGTCGATGTAGACGGGGTAGATGGGGTCTGTCACGCCAATGAAGTTGTCCCAGTGCAGCAGCTCCTGGAAGTTCCCCGTGTCAGACTTCGCACCGTCGTTGATGAAGATCTCGTCGATGTCCAGGTGGATGCCTCGCGGCAGGAAGTCGTTCTTCAGGATGGCCTCGCGCAGGAAATCGTAGCCCTGCTCAGGACCGTAGCCGTGGAATCCCTCTGCAGTGGCCATATCGTCGGCAGCCTTGTGCATCGCCTCCACGACGGCAGGAGCCAGCGGTTGCGTCACATCGCCGATGCCTAGTGAGATGACGTCGGCCTTGGGGTGCATCACCTTGAAGGCATTCACCTTCTTAGCGATGTCGGCGAACAAGTAGTTGTTCTGCAGGTTCAGGAAATGAATGTTTACTAATGCCATAGTTCTTATGCTGTTTGAAGTTTGCTAATTTCTAATTCTCCGTCAAACACGAAGGCGGCAGGACCTGTCATATAGACGTGGTTGTCTGTCTCGCGCCACTCGATGCTCAGCGTGCCGCCATCCATCACGATCTCCGACTTTCTTCCGACCCTGCCAGTATAAGCGGCGGCTACGGCTGTGGCGCAGGCACCCGTTCCGCAGGCCATCGTGATGCCGCTCCCCCTTTCCCACACACGGGTGCGGATACTATGATGGCCTTCGAGACGGGCAAATTCGATGTTGCAGCGTTGAGGGAATGCCGGATGATACTCCATCGTGCGGCCTTTCGCTGCCACCTGATCGATATCGCTGGTGAAGATTACGTAGTGCGGATTGCCCATCGAGACGAACACCCCTTTGTCTACGCCACGATTGGGCAGGAAGAGGTTTTCGTCCTCAAAGACGGGCTCACCCATGTCTACGGTGACGCTCTCAACGGTGCCGTTGCTAACGTGCAGCTGTAGCACCTTTACGCCTGAAAGCGTCAGCAGACGAATCTCTTCCTGATCCGTCAGCCCACGTTCATAGAGGTATTTACCGATACACCTCGATGCATTGCCGCACATCATGGCCTCTGAGCCGTCCGCATTGAAGATACGCATAGAGAAATCAGCCTCTGGCACAGGACTGTGGTCGATTAGTACCAGTCCGTCGGAGCCGATGCCCTTGTGGCGGTCGCTCCAGGCGATGGCTGCGGCCTGCGGGTTGGCGATGACCTGATCCATCATATTGATATAGATGTAGTCGTTGCCGCAACCATGCATCTTGGTAAATCTGATTTTCTCTGTCATATTGCTATCTTTTTCTGAAGTTTGCTTTCTTTTTGTTACGTTTTCGGGTGTAAAGGTACGCATAAAGTCACAAAGCGCAAAAGAATCCAACCATTTTGTTTGAAGAAAAATGTGATTTTTGTCATTTTGTAAAGAATTTCCCCGCCTTTCGCGTCGTTTTGTTGACATCTTGCCGTCTTATCCTGCTGATTACGGGCAAAGTGTAAGTTTGACACGATAACGACATGAAAATCATCCCCCGCTGACTGGCGGGGATGATTTCTTTTGTTAATAAGCGGGCATTCTTTAAGTTTTTGCCGGGTTTATGATGATTTTCATTTTTTATTCGTATCTTTGCAACCATCAAGCTAATAAGATTTTGCGTTATGAAGAAGATGATGACTTTTTTGCTGGCCATGTTAGGGCTGACGAATGCCTGCGGCCAGGGGAACTTTGAGAACGCCGACGTGAAAGCGTTCTCGGAACTGATTGAGGATTCGAGTGTGGTGCTTCTTGATGTGCGTACCGCCAGCGAATTTGCGGAAGGACACATCGAGGGGGCTATCAACATTGATCAGGGACAAAGCGATTTCATGGAGAAGGCGAAGGCGGCCCTGCCAACGGATAAGAAGATTGCCGTCTATTGCAGAAGCGGGCGCCGCTCTGCCAATGCCGCTGGGAAACTGGCTGCCGAGGGTTATCGCTGCGTGAATCTGAAAGGCGGTATTGTGGCCTGGAAGGAGGCCGATAAGCCTGTGAAGACCAATCAATAATGACTATTCGATGCCATACAGACGTACAAACTGGTTGTTGATCACTTTATGCTTGACGATGATGATGAATGCGTGTAACGGACAGACGCAGGCTCCCGTGGTGAGGCCTGCCACCCAGGCGAACCGTTTCTATACGGGCGATGCCCAGGTGCTGAGCGAGGAGGTGGACAGCTTCCTGGCGCTGCACAAGGGGCGTGTGGAGAACGATCATGTGGCTGCGCTCATTGTGCCTCATGCGGGTTACTATTTCTCGGGCAATGTGGCGGCTTCGGCCTATATGACGCTCGACCCCCGGAAACCCTACAAGCGCATCTTCCTGCTGGGGCCCAGCCACCACGAATGGCTCGATGGCGCCTCGGTGAACACGGAGGCTGACTATTATGCGACGCCCTTGGGACAGGTGAAGGTGGATCACGAAACGGCTGTGGCATTGACGGCGGATTCTGTCTTCCGCTACCGTCCGGAGGCCCACGACCGCGAGCATTGCCTGGAGGTGCAGCTGCCTTTCTTGCAGCGTCGCCTGGGCGATGTGCCGCCCATCGTACCTATTATTATATCTACCAACGACTACCAGAAACTGATGCGGATGGCAGAGGTGCTGAAGCCTTATTTCAATGACGAGAACCTGTTTGTGATCAGCAGCGACTTCTCGCACTATCCGTCGTATGAGGATGCCTATGAGGTGGACACCAAGACGGGCAAGGCCATTGAGACGGGCGATGTGGGGCAGTTCATTGCTGCCATCGAGGAGAATGCGCATAGCGGCAAGCGGAACCTCTCGACGAGTGCCTGTGGCGAGTTCCCCATCATCACACTGATGCTGATGCTGGACAGGAACATCGCGGTGAAGCACCTGATGTATCAGAACTCGGGTGATATCGATAATTACGATCATAGTCGCGTGGTGGGCTACCATGCGTTTGCCTTCCTCCGTCAGCAGAAGGCGGAAGAGAGTTTCACGCTCTCAGACGAGGACAAGAAGGTGCTGAAGGGGATTGCGCTCCAAAGCATCAAGGACTCGCTCGACGGCAAGCCCATTTCTCATCCCTCACCTCTCACTTCTCATCTCTCATCCAAATGCGGTGCATTCGTGTCTCTGCACAAGCAAGGCCGATTGCGTGGTTGCATCGGACACTTCGGTGAGGATTATCCGTTGCACGAGATTGTGGCTGAGATGGCGCGTGCTGCGGCTTTCGAGGATCCGCGGTTCGCACCTGTGCATCGCGAGGAGCTGGCGGATATCGATATCGAGATCTCTGTGCTCACCCCCATGCGACGCATCCAGAGTCTGGACGAGTTTGAGCTGCACCGTCATGGCATCTATATCCGCAAGGGCTATCGCAGTGGCACGTACCTGCCGCAGGTGGCCGATGAGGTGAACTGGACGAAGGAGGAGTTTGTGGCGCATTGCGCTCAGGACAAGGCGGGCATCGGTTGGGACGGCTGGCGAGATGCTGAATTGTATGTGTATGAGGCGATCGTGTTCTGATTGACGATCACGAATGACACGAATCTCACGAATGATGCCATGAGGGAATGCAGGTATTATAGGAAGTTGGAGGATGGAAGGGTGGAGTGCCAGCTCTGTCCGCATCACTGTCGTATCGCCGAAGGGAAGACGGGCCTCTGTCGAAGCCGTCGCAACGATGGGGGTGTGTTGGTCAGCGAGGTCTATGCCAAACCCTGTTCGCTGGCCATCGACCCCATTGAGAAGAAACCACTTTATCATTTTCATCCTGGTACCACGTGTCTCTCCCTTGCCTGTACGGGCTGCAATTTCCGTTGCCAGAACTGTCAGAATCATGAGATATCTCAGGCCTCTCTCGCTGATGTCGACCACTACGAGTTGTCACCCTCGGAGGTGGTATCGCTCTGTCGGAAGCACCACTGCCCAGGCATTGCCTACACCTATACCGAACCGCTCACTTATCTCGAGTACATCATCGACACCGCTCGTCTGGCCCACGAAGCAGGCCTTTGGAATATCCTCGTGACGGCAGGCTACGTCTGTCAGGAACCTTTGAAGGATCTGCTGCCTTATCTTGATGCTGCCAACATTGACCTGAAATCGTTCAGCGACGACATTTATAAGCGAGTGAGTGGCGGACATCTGCAGCCCGTGCTCGACACCATCCTTGCCATGAAGCAAGCCGGCGTATGGGTAGAAATCACCAACCTGGTGATCCCTGGTGTGAATGATGATATGCAGATGGTACGCCAGATGTGCCGATGGCTCGTTTATAATGGCCTCACTGAAGCCCCGTTGCATTTCAGCCGTTTCTTCCCTCGCTATAAGATGCAGGACATTCCGCCAACGCCTCTCCACACATTGAAAGCCGCCAGGCAAGTAGCTGAGGAAGAAGGCATTCTGCACGTGTATTTAGGGAATGTCTGATGGGAATGGTTCTGGTTAGAGGTTGGCATTTTTCTCCGTCATGTACTTCCAGTAACGACGGGGCATGTCGCTAAGCTGCTTCTTGGAATTCATGCGTTCCTTGATGCAGATGGCCTTGAAGTAGGTGCGCCACAGATCCTGGAACAATTTATCGTTTTCGCTCAGCACGTCGGCATCAAGCTTTCCGTTAGTGAGATCAAAAGGTACTCTGCTTTCGTCTTCGAAGGTAATGCGGATGGGGGCTGCTGTGCCGTCATAATAGTAGCCGTAGTGGCGACGGGCATCATAGATGAGCCAGGGCTGATCGTTGAAACGGTCCTGAAAATGGCCGATGACGAGGGGCACCACGTTGTGGTCGGGCGAGACAACGGCGAGGTAGGTGCCGTCCTTGGCCTTCTGGAAACGAATGAACTGCTTCATACGCAACTGTTCGTGGAGTACGCGGCGGCAGGTGTTGCGCACTTCGAGCACATCAGGGTCGGTAGCATTACGTTCTATCCCTGAGGCCGCTGGCTGGCGGAACACCTTGCAGATGAAGTTGAAGAGTGGCTGATTGAGCGTACGCTCTTCAGAGAGCCAACTGATGGTAATCATGTGCAGACCGTCTTTAGAGAGGTGCTTTTCGAGACCTTTCCAGACACGCTCGGACTTCTCGCCGTCAGTCACTACGCGATGGGGTTCGTCGGCAAACAGGGGCAGCTGTTCTCCCTCAGCCAACAGAAACTCTGGCTGCTGCTTGAGGAAGAAGCTGTCGAATACGGCTGTCAATAAACCATCAAGCGTATTATCGAACACGTAAACGATCATTCTTCAAAGTCGAGCGTGAGTTGCTGTTCCGCAGCGGCCCGTTTTTGTTGGGCCTTCGAGAGCAGAAGAGGGCGCAGGCGCTCTGGGCGCAGTTCGTTGATGCCAATGACAGGCTGCGAGAAGGCAGAGGTGAGTTCGCCACAGGTGATGAAATACTTAGCCTTCTTCATCACCACACCCATCTTCTTGAGGTGATAGGAGGTAATACGGTTAAAGCGCCGCGAGTTGACGATGAGCACGGCACTCTTCACACCGATGCCTGGCACGCGGAGAATATCCTCGTAAGACGCACTGTTGATATCCACGGGGAAGAACTCCGGGTGGCGCAGGGCCCAGCCCAGTTTGGGATCGACATCGAGGTCGAGGTGTGTGTGGGTATCATCCACAATCTCATCAACCTTGAAATGATAGAAGCGCATGAGCCAGTCGGCCTGATACAGACGATTCTCGCGCACCAGTGGCGGCTGTTTCAGGACAGGCAGACGAGGGTCGTAGGTGTTCACGCTGACATACCCGGAGTAATAGACACGACGCATGGTGGGCTGCTGGTACATCGCATTCGACATCATGAGGATATCTTTGTCCGTCTCCTTCGTCGCACCCACGATCATCTGCGTCGACTGTCCTGCAGGCACAAAGCGGGGCGCATGACGGAACTTACGGCGATCCTCTTTGTTCTCCAAGACTCCTTGCTGGATCTGCGACATGGGCAGGAAGATACTCTTGTGGTCCTTCTCAGGCGCCAAAGCCTTCAGCGACTCCTCCTTGGGTATTTCAATGTTGATGCTCATGCGGTCGGCATAGCGTCCTGCCTCTTGCAACAGTTCCTGAGAGGCTCCTGGTATGGTCTTCAGATGGATATAGCCGTTAAAGCGGTGAACAATGCGGAGGTCGCGCACGATGGCCGTCAACCGCTCCATCGTATAATCAGGATTCCTCACCACACCACTTGAAAGGAAGAGCCCTTCGATATAGTTGCGGCGATAGAACTCCATGGTGATCTCCTCAAGTTCCGAGACGCTGAGCGTGGCCCGCTTGATATCGTTTGTGCGACGATTGATACAGTAGGCGCAGTCGTACATGCAGTAGTTTGTCAGCATGACCTTCAGCAGAGAGATGCAACGTCCGTCGTCGGCAAACGAGTGACAGATGCCTACGCCGCCAACGGTGGAGCCTACCATGCCTTTCTTGCCAGAGCGCACAGTGCCGCTCGACGAACACGAGACATCGTATTTCGCCGACTCTGCGAGTATCCGCAGCTTCTCCATTGTCTTTTCTGTGAGCATGGGGCGTTTATCTGTTCATCGCAGCACGTAGTATTTCTGGCTTCTTTGGCCTCGGCTGGTGATGCCCGTCGAGGGGTTGAGGGCCAGCTTGCGAAGTTCTTCGCTGGCTGTCGTCCGCGAGAGTCCCGTCAGGCGCATATAGTCTGGAACCCTCATGAACATGTTCTTCTGCAAGAAGTCGCGGGCTTTCTCGATGCGTTCCTCAAGCGTAAGCTTCGACTTCTTGATACGGCTTACGCCACCTCGTTCAAGCACACACTTGCCGCGTGTATTCCTGATGAGATCCTTATCTGCCCTGTAGGCTACGCCCGTCACCCCAATACTCTTTGCGTTATGGTTTGGCTCGCCAGGCTCGAAGGCATCCTGCAGCATGTCGCTTCTCACACCGAGTTTCGCGTTGAAGGTGCCGATACCATTGAGCTTCACGGAGAATCCTTCTGCCATACAAAGTGCCAACTTCTCACTGACCAGCGACATGACGGCCAGGATTTGGCTCTCCTCCATGTTGCCCTCACGAGCACACTGGCTCACGAAACTCTCGAAACTCATCGGCTTCAGTTCCATCTGGTAGTAGGCCTGCGTCCTGCCTGTACCATTCAGGTCAGGAATTTCCCTTTTGATATACTTTGCGTACATAGTTGTTTGCTTGATTTTTCTTGATTTGCGTACAAAAGTACACAAAAGGTCTGAAAAACACAAGACAATGCCACAGATTTATCAATCAATGCCTTTGTTTTAATAAACATTGTCTTTGTTTTAACAGACATTGACGCTGTTTTATCTTCAGGACGTCACTCCGCACCCTTTTGCACGGCACTTCAGAACCTTTTGCACGGCATCTTCCGTCTTTTACCAAGCACTTGATTCGCAGTGAACCAAAAAGAGTGTAGGAGAAACAGCGTTCTTCCATCTAATGATTATTTGTTTGCTTCCAACCCGCTTGCTTCGAAAAAAAGTCCTCGCGATAAATTAATTCCATTTTACACATCGTTTCTCATAAATAATTTGTACCTTTGCACCCGCATTCTCCAAAGAGTGCAAGACATATTGCTCATTTCCTCTTGAATTGCGACCTCAGAAAGAAAAAGAGCAACCCTATATTCGGAGTTTGTGCTTTTAGCGCAGGCTACCACCATAGGATATAGGGGGCTGTCGCAAGCCTAAGAGGAATATGGGAAGAGGCTGCGCTATTCTTTTTCTAAAAACATATAAGGCTTCCATATATAAGCTATCGTGAGAAGTGTATCGAGCCTAAAATAGAACAATGACTTATATCATATAACAACGAAAAGTATAATTATGAAACGTACATTACATTATTGTTTACTCTTGGCAGGCCTGTTGCTTGCCGGTAATGGGGTTTTTGCCCAGACATTAGAAGAACGCATTGTGAACGGTGATTTCGAAGGCTCAGACTACAGTAGCTTTGCCATTAATGTTAAGGACGAAGGTTCGCGGGACCTTGATGCCAACGATATTGTCGTTGATGACGATGACGCGAACAATCATTGTGCCAGGATTACATTTACTGCAAATCCTACGAGTACTGAGTTCATTATCAGATTGGCTGTGCCCTTCTCGAAGGGTGACATGATTCAATTTTCCATGCGAGCAAAAACAAGTTCAAGTAGAGATGCGAACTTGACTTCAGAGGAATTGGGTCGATTTACAGTGAAAGGAGGAGGAGAATGGAATACGTGTACTTACAGCGGAACTGTCGGTGCAGAAAAAAACGGCTGCCAGACAATAACCCTACGCTTCAATAGACCAAGTAGTAAGGCAGATGTCTTCCATTTCGACGATATCAGTTTAAAGGTTATGAAGGATGCTACTATCGAGTTTGCCGATGCTAAGGTAAAGGAAATCTGTGTTAACTTCTGGGATACCAATAAGGACGGTGAACTGAGCTTGTACGAGGCTGCAGCTGTGAAAGAGATATCCGACTATATGTTTACATGGAAAACGGATATTACCAGTTTCGACGAACTGCAGTATTTTGTGGGTCTGGAAAAGGTTCATGGATTTTGGGGTTGTAGTAACCTGACCTCTATCGTACTGCCTAATTCAGTTAAGACTATCGAATCTGAGGCTTTCTCTGGTTGCACCAGCCTGAAATCCGTAGTAATTCCTAACTCAGTAGAATACATTAATAGTGAAGCATTCAAAGATTGCTCAAGCCTAACATCTATTGAGCTTCCTAACTCTTTGCTCGAATTATATAACAGTCCTTTTGGTGGTTGTAGCAGCCTTACTTCTTTGACTATTCCTAAATCTGTCAACCGGATTAATAGTAATCCTGTAGCGGGATGCAGCAGCCTGATGTCATTGACGGTAGAAGAAGGTAACAAGCACTATGACTCCCGTGAGAATTGTAATGCTATTATCGAAACATATTCCAATACATTGGTTGGAGGATGTAAAAACACAATCATTCCCAACTCCGTGACAAACATTGGTGCTGGCGCTTTCTCTGGCAGTGGTCTGACTGCCATAACCATTCCAAACTCGGTGACTCGCATTGGTGAAGGGACTTTTGGGAGTTGCAGCGGTCTGACTTCTATTTCCATTCCCAACTCCGTGACATCTATCGATAGGTGGGCTTTCGAGGATTGTGGCCTGACCTCCATCACTATTCCTTATTCTGTGACAAGTCTGGGATATGATGTGTTCGGTGGTTGCAGTGGCTTGGAAAGCATTATGGTTGATAGTAATAATGAGGTTTATGACTCACGTGAGAATTGCAATGCTATTATCATGACAGCAGAAAACAAACTGGTAGTAGGCAGTAAGAACACCATCATTCCTAGTTCGGTGATAACAATCGGAGGTGATGCTTTCCATGGGTGCTCTGGCCTGACAGCCATAACCATCCCAGACGGTGTGAAGAGTATAGAAGGTGGCGCCTTCGAGTGGTGTACAGGCCTGACATCCGTCAGCATCCCCAATTCGGTGACGAGTATTGGAACAATGGCTTTTTATGGATGCGCCTGTTTGAAAAAAGTATTTTCATATATAGAAGATCCCTTTGAGATATACAAAGACATATTTGGAGGATATTATGTAGATGATCAATATGTTGAATTCACCACTGCGACGCTATACGTTCCTATTGGCACAAAGGGCAAGTACGAGGCAACACCCGCTTGGAATCTGTTCCAGAATATAGTCGAGAAGGACCTAACTTCCATCAAAGAGACGACGCAGCAGACGTTCAGCGCCACAAATCCCTTCATCTATAGTCTCTCAGGTCAGAAACTGGCAACGCCGAAGAAGGGCATTAACATTATCAACGGCAAAAAGGTCGTGATTAAATGAGGGAAAGATAGCATAGTAACAAAACTGTAGTGTGATGTTCGCCTCACTGCCAGATTTTCCTCTTCATAGAAACCACAAATCGGGATGCTTTTAGCGAATCACTCGCTGGGGCATCCCGATGGCTTTATACCTTATTATATATATTGCCCTCGCATAGCGAAACATTTCTGTCGCTTTGTTTGGAAATCTCGGAAAGTATTCGTAACTTTGCCGTCGAATAACGGTGAAGACTCTAATGGACAGGTTGCAGGACATATTCAGGGCGATTGATGCTGATGGCTTCAAGGAGTCAACACTGTTGATGATTGACAATTATATAAACGACATAGAAAATGGAAGAACAAATTTTCCTCGATTTACTCAACAAGAGCATGCAGGACTCTGTAAGGCAGGTGCGGCTCTCATTGGGGCGTCCGTCGTCGCAAGCTACGCGAGAGGAAGCTTTACAGCAGGTGGCGATGCTGAAAGCCGCGAAGGAAGCCCAGCCAATTGGGAAATAGACGAAAGGCAGGAGCAACTTATCGAGCAATGGGCAAAAGTAACGGGACGGTGGTTTGCTAATTCTGACAGCATTCTTGAGAAGAACTTTGGCTCGTTGATAGCACAAGGTGCAGAGGCCAAGGTTTATTACCGAGAAGGCGACCCAACTGTGGCAAAGGAACGGGCATCTATCTATTCCACCACGGGAAAGGCTTTAGATGCAATTGTTCTGCACAACTATCTTTTTCCTGAAACAGCCATGAATGTATTTGGTTTTACTCGCGATTCAGACGGACTGCTTCGCATCATCCTCACCCAGCCATATGTACGGTGCCTTCGATTGGCAACAAAAGAGGAAATCGACAGGCTTGTGCTTGAGAAAGGCTTCCGTGACAACTGGTCTGGTCAGGGTGTCAATTATATCTCAGAACGCATAGCATTGGAAGACATGCATCCTGCTAATGTGTTCATTGACGAGGTGAGTGGTCACGCCATCTGTATCGACTGTATTGTGAAGTTTGTGTAATCTCACAATTTTTCTATATCTTTGCATCCAAAGACTAAATGTTTGTATAATGAAGAAAATCCTTTTTATCGTCGGATCGCTGAGGGAAGGTTCCTTCAACCGACAGTTGGCCCGCGAGGCTGAACAGATGATTGGCGCACGCGCCGAAGTGACTTACCTGGACTATACGGATGTGCCGTTGATGAATCAGGACATCGAGTTCCCTGAGCCCGAGGCTGTGAGCCGTCTGCGTGCATCGGTGAAAGAGGTTGATGCACTATGGGTGTTCACGCCTGAGTATAACTTCAGCTATCCTGGTCATGTGAAGAATCTGTTCGATTGGCTATCCCGTCCATTGGTGGCTGGTGACTATGAGACACCAACCGTCATCAACGGCAAGAAAGTGGCCCTGAGTGGTGCGGGCGGCAAGATGGCTACAGCCAAATGCCGCGAGAAACTGACGGAACTGCTCACCTTCGCCAAGGCCGATGTGATGGAACAGCAGACGGGTGTCGTGCTGAACCTTGAGGCTTGGACGGAGGGGCGTATGATTCTCAGCGATGAGCAGAAGGAAGCGCTGAGGGATCAGGTTGAGGCTTACCTGAAGTTCGTGTGAAGGTAGGCATCGACCTTCTGGGCAGTCTGACGACCGCTGGCCATCGCACGGACGACGAGTGAGGCACCATTGGCGGCGTCGCCACAGACAAACACATTCTCTGCATACTGCGGATGCTCAGGCTTGAGGAAGCCCATAGCCAGCAATACGAGTTCGGCCTTGATGATCTCCGGTTGACCCTTCTCGACCATGATGGGACGGCCACCCTCAGGATTCGGTTTCCAGTCGATTTCCTGTACACGGACTCCTGTGAGTTTACCGTTCTCACCCAGGAACTCCAATGTATTGATGTTCCAGCGGCGGGTGCAGCCTTCCTCATGTGAAGATGTGGTCTTGAGGGTGCGGGGCCACTCGGGCCAGGGGTTCTGAGGATCCTCAGGGCCTTCAACGGGTTTGGGCATAATCTCTATCTGGGTGACACTCTTACAACCCTGACGATGGGCGGTGCCAATACAGTCAGAGCCTGTATCACCTCCACCAATCACAAGGACATCCTTGCCCTTAGCGGTGATACGCTCATCCTTGCTAAATTCCATGCCAGCCAAAATGCGATTCTGCTGTGAGAGCAGTTCGAGGGCGAAGTGTACGCCTTTCAGTTCACGGCCAGGGGCCTTGAGATCTCTGGCTGTAGGCGTGCCGGTGGCGATGACGATGGCATCGTAATCGGAGTTCTCAGAGTAATCAGAGAACTCAGTATTATATTTAAACTCGATACCCTCGGCCTCCATCAGGCGCAGACGACGGTCGATGATGGTCTTGTTGAGCTTGAAGTTGGGGATGCCGTAGCGCAGGAGCCCGCCTGCAGCCTCGTTCTTCTCGAAGACTGTGACGCTGTAACCCATGTGGTTAAGGTCGTTGGCGGCAGCGAGTCCGGCAGGACCTGCGCCGATGACAGCTACCTTCTTACCGTTACGGACGATGTCTGTGCGCGGCTGGATGTAGCCCTCGCGGAAGGCGGCCTCGATGATGGCAGCCTCGTCCTCGCGATTCGTTGTCGGCTCGTGGTTGAAACGGTTCAGCACGCAGGCTTTCTCACAGAGTGCAGGGCAGATGCGGCCTGTGAACTCAGGGAAGGGGTTGGTGCTGCTGAGCAGGCGATAAGCCAGTTCCCAGTCACCTTTATACAGGGCATCGTTCCATTCGGGCGCCTTGTTGCCCAGCGGACAGGCCCAGTGACAGAAAGGGACGCCGCAGTCCATGCAACGGCTTGCCTGCAACTTACGCTCGCGGGTGTTGAGCGTCTGCTCGACCTCGCTGAAGTCGTGGATTCTATCTTGTATCGGACGATAACCGGCCTCTTGGCGGTGTATCTCTAAAAATGCTTTTGGATTTCCCATCTTTTTTACCTTTTTACCTTTAATAGTCGCGTTGGATGTTTGCAATCTTCTCTTGCAATTTCTTGTTCTTCTCTTCCTGCAGCACGCGTTTGTACTCGATGGGCACCACTTGGATGAAGTCCTCGATGTAACGGTGCCAGTCGTCGAGCATGCGACCTGCCAGGGCTGAGCCAGTGTGCAGATAGTGCTGACGGATGAGCTCTAGCAGTTCCTTGCGAGAGACAGAATCCTCGACCAACGACAGCTCCACCATATCCATGTTACAGAAGTAGTCGAAGGTGTGGTCAGGGTCGTAGACATAAGCCACGCCACCAGACATACCTGCCGCGAAGTTACGGCCCGTCTTGCCGAGTACAACCACGCGCCCGCCTGTCATATACTCACAGCAGTGGTCGCCGGCACCCTCGATGACAGCGATGGCACCAGAATTGCGCACGCCAAAGCGTTCACCCACCTTACCATTGATGTAGAGTTCGCCAGAGGTAGCTCCATAGAGACCAGTGTTACCGGCGATGATATTCTCCTCAGCCTTGAAGTCGTCGCTGCGACGGGCGGGTGGCAGAATACTGATGCGTCCACCACTGAGACCCTTGCCGAAATAGTCGTTCGTCTCGCCTTCGAGGCGGATATCCAGACCCTTGACGGCGAAGGCACCAAACGACTGACCAGCCGAGCCCTTGAACTTAATCTTGATGGTACCCTCGGGCAGACCTTCCTCGCCGTATTTCTTGGCGATGACGCCTGAGAGCATGGTGCCCACGGCACGGTCGATATTCTTGATGGCGTAGTCGAGCGTGACTTCCTCGCCGTTGTCGATAGCCTTCTCTGCAGCCTTGATGATCTCCTCGTCCTTCACGCCGCTGACCTTGGTAAAGGCACCACGATCCCAATAGAGGGCCTTGTCTGTATCAGGCTTGTGTAGCAGGCGGGCGAAGTCGATGGTCTTTTGCTTGTCAGTAGCATGGGTGGTATCAACCTCTATCAGTTCTGTGTGGCCGATGATCTCCTTCAGGCTGTGGACGCCGATTTCAGAGAGATATTCTCTTACCTGCTCAGCAAGGAAGGTGAAGAAATTGACCACGTACTCGGCGCGACCTTCAAAGTGCTTGCGCAGTTCGGGGTTCTGCGTGGCGACGCCCATCGGACAGGTGTTCGTGTTACATTTACGCATCATCACACAACCCAGTACAATGAGCGGCAGCGTACCAAATGAGAACTCGTCTGCGCCCAGCATCGCCATGATGATTACATCCTTAGCGGTCTTTAACTGACCGTCGGTCTGCAGACGTACCTGGTTTCGAAGACCGTTGCGCACGAGTGTCTGCTGTGTCTCGGCGAGACCGATCTCAGGCGAGATGCCTGCGAAGCGCATAGAACTGGCGGGACTTGCACCCGTACCACCCTCGGCACCGCTGATGACGATGAGATCAGCCTTGGCCTTTGCCACACCAGCGGCAATCGTTCCCACGCCACTCTCTGCCACGAGCTTCACGCTGACGGCAGCCATGGGGTTGATATTCTTCAGGTCGAAGATCAGCTGAGCCAGGTCCTCGATACTATAGATATCATGATGGGGTGGGGGCGAGATGAGCGAGATGCCTGGGATGGCATTACGTGTCTTGGCGATAATCTCGTTGACCTTGAATCCAGGCAACTGACCGCCCTCACCGGGCTTCGCGCCCTGGGCCACCTTGATCTGTATCTCTTCGGCGTTCACCAGATACTCAGCCGTCACGCCAAAGCGACCGCTGGCGATCTGCTTGGTCTTGCTGGAGAGGCTGACGCCGTCCACCTCTGTATGATAGCGGACATTGTCCTCACCGCCTTCACCAGTATTCGAGCGTGTGCCGAGCTTGTTCATGGCTAAGGCTAGTGCCTCGTGGGCCTCGATGCTCAGGGCACCGAAACTCATGGCGCCCGTCACGAAGTGCTTCACGATGGACTCCACGCTCTCCACCTCGTCAATCGGCGTCGGCTTGGCTGCCTTTTTCCAGCCGAAGAAATCGCGGATAAAGATCGGGCTTTCCTTTTCATCGACAATCTTGGCCCAATCCTTGAATTTATTGTAATTGCCTTGTCTCGTCGCCAGTTGCAGCTTGGCGATCGTCTCAGGATTCCAGGCATGCAGGATACCGTCCTTGCGCCAGGCAAACTGTCCCTGATTCTTCAGGATGGTTTGTTCTTTGGCTGCCTTATGCAGACGGATGGCATCGCGGGCAATCTCTTTAAGACCGATACCGCCGATGGTGCTTGTCTCCGTACCGAAGTATCGTCTCAGCAAGTCCTCGCTCAGGCCGATGCTCTCGAAGATCTTCGCACCGCGATACGAGCGGATGGTCGAAATACCCATCTTCGACATGATCTTTTTCAGACCCTTATCCACGGCCTTGATGTAATTCTTTTCAGCCGTCGCGTATTCCTCCTGAATCTTGCCTTTCTTTACCAGATCGTCGAGGATGGCGAACGTCATATACGGGCACAGCGCACTTGCACCATAACCCAGCAGCAGCGCTGCGTGCATCGTCTCGCGGATCTCACCGCTCTCTACAATCAATGCCGTCTGTACGCGCTTGCCCACGCTGATCAGATAGTGATGCACAGCCGAGACAGCCAACAGACTTGGAATAGCCGCATGCTGTTCGTCGATGTCCCTGTCTGAAAGGATGATATAGTTCACACCCTCGTCCACGCTTGCCTCGGCCTCCTTACAGAGGTCATCGAGCGACTTCCGCAGACCTTCTTCGCCCTTTTCAATTTCGAAGAGCATAGCGAGTTTCTTGGTCTTAAAGCCCTTATAGCGGATGTTACATAATATATCAAGTTGTGTGTTGGTCAATACCGGCTGCGGCAATCTCACCATCTTACAGTTCGAGGCGTCGGGCGTCAGGATATTTGTTCCTACGGCGCCGATATACTCCGTTAGCGACATCACCAGCTCTTCGCGGATGGGGTCGATGGCAGGGTTCGTCACCTGCGCAAACTGCTGACGGAAGTAGTTGAAGAACACCTGCGGACGGTCGCTCACCACAGCCAGCGGCGTGTCGTTACCCATCGCTGCCACAGGCTCCTGTCCGGCTGTTGCCATTGGGACGATCGTCTTGTCGATGTCCTCCTGTCCGAAACCGAAGTTCACGAGTTTGCGTTCGAGGTCGCTCACGCCATTCTCCACGTGGCGGCCGCTCTTCAGCTTCTCCAGCTGCACGCGGTTCTCACTCAGCCACTCGCGATAGGGATGTGCCTTGGCAAGCTTCTCTTTGATCTCGCCGTCGTAGTAGATCTTACCCTCCTGCGTATCAATCAGCAGGATCTTACCTGGCTGCAGACGACCTTTCGAAACCACGTCGCCAGGCTCGAAGTCCATTACGCCCACCTCTGAGGCGACGACCATCATACCCTGCTTCGTGATTGTATAGCGGCTGGGGCGCAGACCGTTGCGGTCAAGCATACCTCCCGCATAGCGTCCGTCGGAGAACAGCAGGGCGGCAGGGCCGTCCCAAGGCTCCATCAGGATAGAGTGGTATTCGTAGAAGGCTTTCAAATCCTCGCTGATGGGGTTCTTGTCGTTGAAACTCTCAGGCACCAGAATAGCCATCGCCTGAGGCAGCGACAGACCGCTCATCATCAGGAACTCGAACACGTTGTCGAGGCTGGCAGAGTCACTCATGCCCTCCTGCACGATAGGTCTCAAGTCCTTGATGTCACCTAGGGCCTCACTTGAGAGCACACTCTCGCGAGCCTTCATCCAGCCGCGATTGCCTCGGATGGTGTTGATCTCGCCGTTGTGAGCCAACAGACGGAAGGGCTGTGCTAAGCTCCAGGTGGGGAATGTGTTGGTTGAGAAACGGGAGTGCACCAGCGCCAGTCCGCTTGTGAAGTAATCGTTCGACAAATCCGGGAAGTAGCGGCGCAACTGTCCACTGGTCAGCATGCCTTTATAGACAATGTTCTTGTTCGACAGCGAACAGATATAGAAGTCCTTGTCGTCGATGCGATTCTCTATCCGCTTGCGTACCTTATATAATATACGCTCGAACACGGATACGGTCTCGTCTGAAATACCCGTGACGAAAATCTGTTTGATGTCTGGCTCCACCTCGCGGGCGGCTGCTCCCAACACCTCAGGATTCGTGGGTACTGCCCTCAGATGCATTAGTTGTAGTCCCTCACGCTCAATCTCCTCAATCATGACGCTCAGGATCTGCTCCTGAGCCTTTTTGTCCTTGGGTAGGAACACCAAACCAGTACCGTACTTTCCTTTCTCAGGAACAGGAATACCCTGCAACAGAATAAACTCATGGGGAATCTGCACCATGATACCCGCACCGTCGCCCGTCTTGTCGCGCGTCTCGGCACCGCGGTGCTCCATGTTCTCCAGCACCTTCAGCGCATTGTCCACCAGCTCGTGGCTCTTGCCACCGTGGATATTGACAACCATACCCACGCCGCACGCATCGTGCTCATAGTCAGGCTGGTAGAGCCCTTGCTGAATACTCTGTCTTCTCTGTGCAGGCTTTGCCGTTTGAAGTTTGCAATTTGTCATATTATCCTTACTTTTACTTACACATTGTCTCATTTCGGCTGCAAAGGTAATACAATATGTTGGATTGGATGCTCTTTTTGCTTTCGTTTTTACTCTTAAAAAAGCCCCCAACTTACACATTGTTCAATTTTAGCCTCTTTTCCTTTCATTTTGAAAACAATCACCCCTTCCCCTTCTCTGATTCCTTACATTTTGTCATTTTGCTCCGAAAAGAAGGTCTCTGTGTCCGAACACAATAGCTCTAATAATTGATGTGTACGCGCACACAAGCGGTCAAAATGACAGTTTGCAACGAAAAGAGAGCGTTTCAATGCAAAGTGTCAACGAAATGAGGGCGAGCTCTATCGAATCGTTTACAATTTGTCATTTGCTTGTAGTTTTAACAATCAAACTGAAAGAAAAATGGCGGATATATTATCAATATGCAGTAATTTTGCACTCGATAATTATCAAAGTGTAACCCAACAAAGGGTTCGTAGTTAGTAATAATTAATAAAGTAAAAAGGTATGAAAAAGATTGAAGCAATTATCAGGAAAACGAAATTCGAGGAGGTCAAGGAAGCCTTGCTCTCATCGGACATCGACTGGTTTGAGTACCATAATGTGCACGGCATCGGACAGAGCCGGCAGGAGCGAATCTATCGTGGTGTTCAGTATTCGACTGACGTGATAGAACGTGTGGCACTGACCATCGTTTGTCGCGATCAGTTTGTAGATCCAACGGTAAAGGTGATTCTAAAGGTAGCCCACACGGGTGAGGTAGGTGATGGTCGTATCTTCGTGAGCGACATGATCGACACCTGGAGCATCCGTACTGGTGAACATGGTGACACCGTACTACGTGATAAAAAGTAAAAAAGGTGAAAAAGTGAAAAGGTAAAAAGTAAAAACACAAAATTTTCAGGATTATGAACGAAATTGGATTATCACTCGATACTGTATGGATGCTATTGGCAGCCATGTTGGTTTTCTGGATGCAGCCGGGCTTTGCGCTGTGTGAAGCAGGTTTTACGCGTAGTAAGAACACGGCCAACATCCTTATGAAGAACTTTGTCGACTTTATGTTCGGCTCATTGTTGTTCTTCTTCCTCGGCTTCGGCTTTATGTTCGGAAGCGAGGGTGCAGGTTTCATTGGCATGCCCAACTGGGGTGACCTGAGTTTCTATAAGGGCGACCTTCCCGTAGAGGGTTTCCTGATCTTCGAAACTGTCTTCTGTGCCACCTCTGCCACCATCGTCAGTGGTGCCATGGCAGAGCGTACGAAATTCTCTATGTATCTGGTTTACAGTGCTGTTATCTCGCTGTTTATCTACCCCATCGAGGGTCACTGGACCTGGGGCGGTGGTTGGCTCTGCAACGATGCTGCTGACAGCTTTATGATGTCTACCTTTGGTGATGTGTTCCACGACTTCGCAGGTTCTGCCATCGTGCATAGCGTAGGTGGTGTGCTGGCTCTGATTGGTGCGCTGGCCCTTGGTCCCCGTATCGGTAAGTATGGAAAGGACGGCAAGAGTCGTGCTATTCCTGGTCACAACCTGACGATGGCCGCTCTGGGTGTCTTCATCCTCTGGCTTGGATGGTTTGGATTCAACCCTGGTTCTCAGCTGGCAGCCTCTGGTGAGGTCAACCGCATCGCGATCTCTCACGTGTTCCTGACTACCAACCTCGCTGCTGCTGCAGGTGGTGTGGCCACGATGTTCCTCACTATGATCAAGTATGGCAAGCCCTCGCTCTCACTGACACTCAACGGTGTGTTGGCAGGTCTCGTGGGTATCACCGCTGGTTGTGACCTCGTGTCGCCTTTCGGAGCTGTGATCATCGGCTTGGTCTGCGGTCTCGTACTGGTTTATGCCATTGAGTTCATCGATCACGTGCTTCATATCGATGATCCCGTGGGTGCAAGCTCTGTACATGGTGTCTGTGGTATTCTGGGTACCCTGATGACAGGTCTGCTCTCTACCAGCAATGGTGCCTTCTACGGTTACGGCTGGGGATTCTTTGGCGCAGAGTGCTTCGGTATCCTGGTCATCGACCTCTGGGCAGCCGCTTGTGGATTCATTTTGTTCTACGGCATCAAATATATTCACGGTCTTCGCGTTAATAAACGTATAGAGGAGGAAGGTCTCGACATCTACGAGCATGGTGAGGCTTGTTACAACTGATAACGGATAATTGATAATTAATAATGAAAAGAATATGAAAAAGATTGTTTTAATGGCCATGATGATGGCCACAGGATACAGTGCGATGGCACAGGATGAGATAGAGACAACGATTGCTACGGATGTTGTGAATCAGTATATCTGGCGTGGTCAGGACTTAGGCAATGTGGCGCTGCAGCCGACGCTGGGCGTAGCCTACAAAGGACTGTCGCTGACGGCGTGGGGCAGCGTGGGCCTGACAGACTCAAATGATACGAAGGAGTTCGACCTGACGCTGGCATACACCCTTGGTGGTCTGAACATCGGCATCACCGACTATTGGTTCAACAAAGACGGTCTGGATCCTGAGGCACGTTATTTCAAGTATGATGCCCATGGTACGAACCACGTCTTCGAGGCCAATATCGGCTACGACTTCGGACTGGCCAGTGTACAGTGGTATACCAACTTTGCAGGTAACGATGGTGTAAACAAGGACGGCAAGCGGGCCTACAGCAGTTATGTTGAGGTGAATGTCCCATTTAAAATTTCTGCCATAGACTGGACTGCTACGGCTGGTGCCGTCCCCTTTGCCACCTCGTTCTATAACGGCTGGACTTCAGGCTTCGCTGTCACGAACCTTGCGCTGAAGGCCACGAAGGACATCAAGGTGACAGATTCCTTCTCGATTCCTATATTCGGGCAGGTCGTTGCTAACCCCCGCTTACAGAAAGCCTACCTGGTCTTTGGCTTTACGCTGCAGCCTTGATCTTCCAGGTACAGTTCTCCCCCGGTCTTATGGCTGGGGGAGATATTTTATGTTTTTGGCTTCCTGCTTCATGGCATCGGCAAACTGTTGTGGGCTGATAGTCACAGGCCCTCGCATGAACTCAGGAACGTTATAGCACTTCAGGAACTGACGATGATAGTCAGGATCTTCACAAGGCAGCTCAAACGGTTTGCTGCTGTGCCCGTTGTTGTCGATATGGGCTATGAACGGCCGTGTGTAGTTGCCGTCATAGCGCCGACTGCTGAACACCACCCATCGTCCGTTGCTCGACCACGAGTGATAGCTCTCGGTATCAGGTGAGTTGATCTCCTCCATGTTGCGCACGTCGCCAGTCTGGAGGTCCAGCAGCCAGAGATCGGCATCGTGGTGCCAGATATGGAAGACACCATACTTAGCCAGGGTGAACATCAGGTATCGGCCATCAGGCGAGATGCGTGGCAAAGTGGCGCTTTTAGAGGTGAGAGGTGAGGGGTGAGAAGTGAGAGAGTCTGCAGCAAACACCAGCTCGCGGGGTCCGAACTGTAAGGTCTCAGGGTTGAAGCTCTTCTTATAGAGATTGTATTTCAGCTCTTCTATCCGTGTGATCAACTCCTGTCCTTTGCCGATGGTGTCCTTATACTCGAAGTGGGCGCTGCAATAGTAGAGCGTCTTACCGTCTGGTGCCCAGAAGGGGAAACATTCCAGTTCCGTGGGATCGTTTTCGATGCTTCTCACCTCGTTTTTCTCCACGTCGTAGGCTATCAGGTCGCTCTCTGTATCGAACACTTCAATCTTATTGGGGTCGACGGAATGGAAGATCTGACCTGTGTCGTTCGTAGAATAGACGATGAGCTTGAGCCAGGGGTGCCAGGTGGGATAGACACCAGCCGAGAGGATGGAGTCGTGACGCATATTGATTTTCTGGATGGTCCCGTCGTAGGCGATGATGGTTCCCCCTAAGTTCTGACGCGCATGGAACTGCATCCGATTTGGATCATACTGCTGATAGTTGTGGCAGTTGATACATTGTCCTTTGGCCCCTTCCGAACAGAGCATGTTGTCGTAGATGACGCTCTCGTCGTAGTTCTCCAGACAGCGCTGGTTGATGGTCAGCTCCTCGTAGGTGACATACGACGGGGAGATGAGACGGTAGCTGATATAGGGGTCGATGGAATCAGGCGAGACATAGATGTTGAAGGGTTTGAAGCGTGTCCAGTGGTTGTTTTTCTCCACATAGACCTCCACCTGGATGGCATCGCCCTTGGCACTTTCTGCCAGTCGTCTCCAGTCGTCGGCTTTGGGCTGGATCTTGTTGCCGCCATATATAAATTCTTCTTTACCAGCTGTCAGTCTGGCTACCATCCCATCAGCCTTGCCGTCTATCTTAAACGTCAGTGGTGCGATGTTAATAGGTACGGTGACGTTCGCGTAGTCGGGATAGATGTTGGGCAGTTCGTTCGACTCGCTGAACTTTGTGGGTATCTCGTAGCCACAGGCTGTGACACCACAGATGACGCAGATGGCGCAGGTAATATGATATATCAATTTCTTCATGTCCAATCTTTTTAACTTCTCACTTCTAACTTCTCAATAATACGTAATGCCTCTTAGGAAAAAGTATTCAAAATAATAGGTGTCGCCATATCTCTCATACAGTAATTGCCTGAATTGCGGATTGTTCGGCGCCTTCCTGTATTGCTCCATCAGATTCATGAACGCGTAGAAACTCTCCTTGACACCTTTCTGGAGTTGCCAGCCTTCCAGGCCTTCTTGTCCCTCTAGATTGGCGAAGAGCCACGCTGCCTCCTGGAAGATGCGGGGAACGGGACGATCGCCATTCAAATTATAATAATGTTCGAAACGCGGCCAGAAGAAGTCGGAGTCTCTGGTCCACATCGCTCCGAGTACGGCCTGTTCTTGGAAATAGAGGTCGTCGGCATCGTGTCGCGCCAAGGTGGTCATCACACATTTCTCCACCCATCCTTCCACCGCGTCCAACTGGTCTGTGTAGTGCATCATGTGGGTGATGGGCCCCGTCTCCTTGTCAGAGACCAGCAGTTGCGAGTCGTTCATCAGTTGTTCCATGTGATCAGCCCACGAACGATAGTAGATGGTCTGCCTGAGGAGATCGAGGAACTTCCTGGCGGCCTGCTTCTCGTGGCTGAAGATGGCACAGCGGGCCATGTATCTCAGCAGCTCCACATTCCAGCCGTATTCCACGCCGTCCTCCATGCAGATACGGTGACACTCATTCATCATGCCGTATTGGTAGAGCATCAGACGGCCTGCCACATGGTACATATAGATAGGCAGCGGTGTGTTGATTTTTTTAGACCCTTTGGGGAATTGGTACATCTCGCCACACTGGCGTCCCAATCGGCTCAGTGCCAGATTGTGCATGACCACGATCGATCTCGTAGGTTCGCCGTCTTGTTTCTTACCTTCTTCGATTGTGCCCTCCCAGTCGGCTTGCTCTATGCATCGCTGCATGCGCAGCTCGTGGTGGAAGTTGGCATCCTTATACCAGAAATGGTAGACGCCCCCAGCGACCACAGCCAGCACGATCCCCTGCTTGATCCACTCCAAAACGGGGCGCTTCGGCGCCTTCCACTCACAACAGGAGATCCATGTCAGCAGCAGGTAGAAAGCCGCCAGCAGATAGTAGGGGTAGTAGAACTCCGGATAGTCGTCGCTGATGGAAAAGTCGGGTAGGGCAGTCGTATAGATGTCTGCGAGGTTCGTCTCATAATAGACGAAACGGTAGTACAGCAATGGGATGGCCACGATGCTCAGCAGCGCCACAGTGCTGAGGATGAGTTTAGAGGTGAGGGGCGAGGGGTGAGAGGTGAGAGGATACCTCCAGGCCAGAAGGACCATCAGCAGAATGGCAGCCAGCGCATAGACGCCCATCAGCGGATAGCCTATCAGCGTCGTCAGCACGATGAAGGCTGCCCGCAGCCACAGCTTCTCTGGTAGTTTGCGAAATGCCCACAATAAGGCTGTCCCTGCTGTCACGCCGAGGGTGGCCACATAGAAGAAGCCTCGCAGTTTGATCACATAGACCCAGTAGCCCAGTTGCATATTCGCTACCAACAGGATGGCCACAGGCACCACCGTCAGCACGATCCATTTCCCAGGTATGTTAAATGTCCGCTCCGTCAGCCACATCAGCAGCAACCACCAGGCGCATAGCAGCACGACCCCTACCCAGGGATAGTAGAAATGCTGGCTGAAGAAGGCTCCCAGATAAGACAGCATGCCGCCAGGCACCACCATCTGTTGGCGGAAGAACAGGGAGGAATTCAGGAAAAGGCTGTGTTGCTGGACCTTCCAAAGCAGGTCGGCTTCGAAATACAAGAGAGCAAAGGCCACCACGGCCAACGCCCCCAGCCACAGAACAATAGGTTTCAGTTTTTTCATTCTGACAATCAAAGCTGGTTTAAATACGCCCGCAAAGGTACGAAATCTTTTGGATATAACGCTTGTCGAGAGCAGAAAAAGCGTGCTTTTCGTGCATTTTGCTTGGCAGAAACGCCGAAAACCACTTTCAACAATTTGTAAAAAAGTGTGCAATTAAGAAACAAAATGTTAGCAAATAGCAATCAAAACATCTTATAAGCTTTACAAAGTGTAAGTATATGAAAGTTTTTAAGTACAAAACGATGCACAAATCGTTGCTATCTTTACAAAACGTCGTACCTTTGCACCCGATTATCAATCAGGTAAAGAAGTATGAAGGTAAAGAAACGTTGGATTATCCTGATGACGGCGATGACATTGATTGCCCTCACAGGTGTGTTTGTAGGGGAACCTACATTCGATTGTGACTGGTCTGTGATTTCAGCAGCCGATGTGGCTTGGCTGATCACGGCCACGATTTTCGTGTTGATGATGACACCAGGTCTGTCGTTCTTCTATGGCGGCATGGTGGGAGCAAAGAATGTCATTTCGACGATGCTCCAGTCGTTTATTGCCATGGGATTGATCTCTGTCCTCTGGGTTGTGATTGGCTTCTCGCTGTGCTTTGGTGATGACATAGGCGGTATCATCGGCAACCCCTTGACATTCCCTATGTTCCATAACGTAGGGGGTGCTGTCTATACCACTCCCGCAGGTAATATATTAGGTGGCGCGTCGATTCCGTTGGCGCTGTTCGCCCTGTTCCAGATGAAGTTCGCCATTATCACCCCGTCGTTGATCACAGGCTCGTTTGCCGAGCGTGTGCGTTTTTCGGCCTACATGTTCTTCATGATGTTCTTTTTCTTCGTCATCTATTGTCCGCTGGCCCACATGACGTGGCATCCAGAGGGTCTGTTCATGAAGTGGGGCGTCATCGACTTTGCAGGTGGTATCGTGGTTCATGCCTCCAGTGGTGTGGCTGCTCTTGCAGGAGCCATCTATCTAGGACGGCGCAAGGCGGAGACCCGCAAAAGTGAACCAGCCAACATCCCCTTCGTACTTCTGGGAGCCGCCATGTTGTGGCTCGGTTGGTTTGGTTTCAATGCGGGTTCTTCGCTTCATGCCGACGGACAGGCCTGATCGCAGGCACGTGGGATGGCTTCGTCATCTTCCTCTACCACCTCTTGGCCATTGTCATCGTGTTCATCTACACCTTCGCCATGAGTTGGGCTGGCTACAAGCTCATCGACATGCTCATCCCCATGCGTGTTTCTGCCTTCAGCGAGAAGGTCGGCCTCGACTTCTCACAGCACGACGAGCACTATGGCCTGGCCCACATCGGCGAGCGCGAACTGGCCGAGTACGAGGAGCACATCCGCGAGAAGAACCAGAACCAGTAAAGACACCTAAGGGCGCAATAGGGCCGACCCCATTGCGCCTCGTGTATTTCCTAACGGTCACATGGTCACAGCTGTGACCATGTGACCGCTATAATTAAGCAAAGTATCAAATTGTTTTACACTAAAATTTTCCTTAGGGCTTTCTCGGAGAAAGGTGGCTGGTTTCTGGGAGAAAGGTGGCAGGAAAGTCGGAGTTTCCTGCCTGTAAACTTCGATTTTCCTTAGCCCAAAGTCAACGTCCAAATAATTCCTTGATAATCAAATAGATACAAAAGGTGTAAAGAATGATGATGGCGTGGTGAATTTTATTGACAATATTTGGAGTTTTTATTCTATCGTAAGTTGGCGATTCTTGGGGTATTTAACGCGATATTGAACGATGAATTCACGCTGTTCGTTTGGCTGAAGCTGTAGTTGCCAGACGATGATGCCCGTTGACTTATCCAACTGTCCGCCACTGAGTTCCTCAGTTGTCACGGTAATATTCGAATTCTGCGAGACTGGTATCTGATCTTGGAGTAATAGTGAGACAGCTTCTTTGCGGCTGTTCTTGACTGTGATGCGCCATGTCATGTCTTGTTCCTGATTTGACGCTAACAACCGTCGAGTGGAGCGAGCTGATACTTTGGTGCGCTGCATACGGATGCCGTTATCCCTGCCTAATGAGAAATGGAGCGTGTCGTTGGCTACCGTTGGATCGAGGACGGTTTTGCCAATAAACGAGTTCTCGAAATAGACATTGGCTTCACCTTCGAGCAGACTGTACTGCTGCCAATCTGTGGCGTCTGCCACAAGGAATGCATCCTTGTCAGCCCTCGGAATACCCAGATACTGATAAGTGGCGGGAAGTTGATAACGGGCAATCTCGGTCGTTGTGGTCTTTCCGTCGGATAAGAGGGTGAGTGGCTGTTTGATCTCAAACTCGTAGCCGAATTGAGCTCTCTGCTCATTGACGGCAATCAGTTCGCTCTCAGGCATTTCCGGCTCCTTCGAGACTGCTACGCCTGGTACCTTCCCCTCAATCATACTGGCATCTTCCCGTTTGCGGCTGGTTTTGCCTCTTCCTTTTTTGCTGACACCATAACCTATCACCACCACTTCCTGCAAGGCGGCATTATCCTCCTTCATCCTGACATTCAGGGTTGAACCGTTGACGCTACTGGTCTGACTCAAATAGCCGACGTATGCAAATCTCAGCTGATTCTTGCCACGAGGGAGGGCGATACTATAGCGCCCGTTGACGTCAGTAACAGTACCAAGGCTTGTACCAACCACCATGACAGAACAGCCTATCAGAGGTTCACCCTCTTCGTCGAGTACCACGCCAGACACACTGCCTTCTGTGCCCAACTCGTTGTCATAACGAGGGGCCAGCTTGCCATAGTCGATCCAGTAAGTGCGCAACTCAGGGGCTATATTGGAACGGCTCGGATTGGCTGAAGAGAGTGTGACGGGAATATTGTTCCATTCTTCCTTTGTGTTCTGGAACATGTTCGCTTTGTACGACAGTTGGAGAGGCAGGCCGAGTCCTTCTGAACGAAGGTCATAGGTAGGATACCAGCCAGCGTTTCTGACATAATAGGTAAGGTCGAACTCCACCTTGCCAGCTTGTGCCACCTGTAGAGTGAGGTCTGCCTCGGTCATCGTCTTCAACTTAATACGGGCAATCGAGTCGACCGTCTTTTCCTGTTTCTCGCGTATCTCAGCCAGCTTTTCCAGTTCCTGGTCTATAGCAATGGCTTTTTTCTTCAGCTCAAGCGTCTCTTGGGCATAATAGTTATTCAGCTCCTTGATATTGGCCAAAGGAGTGACGGTGGTGCGGTTGCCAATCGAACTGTTGGTCTTCACCATCTCTAACTGGGCATTTACGACCTCTAACTGTGCCTTCAGTTCACGTTCTTTTTCATCCGTCGACTTGACCAGTTTTTCAGCCTCGCGCAACTGCTTCACTCGCTGTAAACTGTCAGGATGTATGGTTCGATAATTAACGCCAAGCACCGTCAGTTTTCCACGGGCTTTGATCTGCATACTCTTCACATCGGTATAGGGTGAAAGGCCTGTAAAGGTGATCACCTGTTCTCCAGCCAACAGATTCACACTCAGGCTGCGTTCCACCTGGGCCCCATTGGTAAATACCGTCACGTGTTTAATACTTGGCGTGACTTTCTTATTATCACCATTTGCCGCCATCACTAACATGAGGGCCGTTGTCATCATCATGATTTTCGCTTTCATATCTGCAAATACTTTGAGGTTTAGTTGGTTCCTGTTGCAAAGTTAGGCATTTTCCCCAAATCGCCAAAGAAAAATGAATGAAAGTTTGGCGGTTTGGGAGTTAATTCTTATTTTTGCACACCAAAACCGTTGGAAAGGAGATATGGCAAAGGAACAGACGAGTATCCGCGAACGGCAGCGTACGAACCTGCGGGAGCCGAAGCGCTATAAGGTGACGATCTACAACGACGACTTCACCACCATGGAGTTTGTGGTGATGATCCTCAAAGTGGTGTTTTTCAAGAGTGAGGCAGAGGCTGAGACGCTGATGCTTCAGGTGCACCACTCCGACCATGCGGTGGTGGGCATCTATAGTTACGATGTGGCTACTTCGAAGGTGCGCAAGGCGACGGATATGGCTCGTGAGGCGAACTTTCCGCTGCGATTGACGGTTGAACCAGAGGAGGGGTGATCGTTATGGCAGAGATCAGACAGACGGAACGCGCCGCAAAGGTGCTGAGAGATACGATGAAGTGCTGCAAAGAGTACAGGCATGAGTTCGTGATGCCTGAACACCTGTTGCTGGTGCTCCTCGATGATTTCAACTTCAGCAAGGCCCTCGAGATGTTCTATCCCGTTGAGGACTTGGGAGAACGTCTAGAGGAGCAGTTGGAGGCCATAGAGTCGGTCCCTGAAGACAAGGAGTATGAGCCAGAGGCCTCGGCACAGATGGGCCAGCTGATAGAGATAGCCTGTCATCAGGTGATTAACAGCAGTGCTCAGGCGATGGACACGCCCCATCTGGTGATGGGCATGCTGCAACTGAATGAGTCGTGGGCCTGTTTTCTGCTTAAGGATGCGCTGGGCGACAAGGAAGGCAATTTCATGAGTCAGTTTATCAGCTTCTGCGACTACGACGACCATCTGGAGGAAGAGACGGGTGAGCGCAAGTCGGATGCTGCCTGGCGAAGGCTTGTCACCTGTATGAATGACCTGTACCAGAACCATAATCCACTTATTGGCCGCGAACAGGAATTGGCGCGTACCATCCAAGTGCTCTGTCGACGTGACAAGAACAATCCGTTGCATGTGGGAGAGTCTGGCGTGGGTAAGACGGCCCTCGTCTGGGGACTGGCTCGGATGATTTCAGAAGGCCAGGTGCCAGAGCGTCTGAAGGGTAGCCGCATCTATCAGCTCGACATCGGCACGTTGTTGGCTGGTACCCAGTATCGTGGTGACTTTGAGAATCGCATCAAGCAGATCATGGACGGCATCCAGGAGGAGAGCGACAGAAACATCGTGTATATCGATGAGATTCACACCCTTGTGGGGGCTGGAGCTATCGGCGAGGGGTCGATGGACGCCTCGAACATGCTGAAGCCCTATCTGGAGGCTGGCACCATCCGCTTTATCGGCTCTACCACCTACGAAGAATACAATCGTCACTTCTCTCGCTCGAAGGGATTGGTGAGACGATTCCAGCAGATCGATATTCCAGAGCCGACACCAGAGGAGACGAAGCATATCCTGCGTCAGCTCCGAGAACAGTATGAGAAGTTCCATGGTGTGACCTACGACGAAGAGGCGCTCGACTTTGCCGTTGATACCAGTTATAAATATGTGAACGATCGTTTCCTGCCTGATAAGGCGATTGACCTCATCGACGAGGCAGGAGCGAATTTAGAGATGAGAGGTGAGAAGTCAGAGGTGAGAGTGACGAAGGCAGATATTGCCGAGGTGCTGGCGAAGACCTGTAAGGTGGATGCCCTGGCGATGAAGGACGACGATGACAATTCTCATCTTTCAACTCTCAACTCTCAACTTTCCTCCAAGATCTACGGACAAGACGAGGCTATCCGTCAGGTGGTGGAATCGGTACAGATGTCGAAGGCAGGACTGCTCGACGACAATAAACCGCTGGCCTCATTGCTCTTCGTGGGGCCTACAGGCGTCGGTAAGACCGAGGTAGCCCGTGTGCTGGCTCAGGAACTGGGCATCGAACTGTTGCGCTTCGACATGAGCGAATATACTGAGAAACATACCGTTGCCAAACTGATAGGCTCGCCGGCAGGTTATGTGGGCTATGAGGATGGTGGACTCCTGACGGATGCCATTCGTAAGACGCCCAACTGTGTGCTGCTGCTCGACGAGATCGAGAAGGCCCATCAGGATATCTACAACATCCTGCTGCAGGTGATGGACTATGCCCGTCTGACGGACAATAAGGGTCGCAAGGCTGATTTCCGCAATGTGATCCTCATCATGACTTCGAATGCAGGAGCCCAGTATGCGGCACAGGCCAATATCGGTTTCACGGGCAAAACGTCGCGTGGTGAGGCCATGCTCAAACAAGTGAAGAAGACCTTCAAGCCAGAGTTTATCAACCGTCTGACGGGGACGGTGGTGTTCAACGATATGGATGAGACGATGGCCAGACTTATCCTGAAGAAGAAACTGGGCGAACTGCAGGAGAAGCTCACTGCCAAGCAGGTGACGATGACCCTCAGCGATGGGGCTTTCGCCCTGTTGCTGAAGGAAGGTTTTACGCGTGAGTACGGTGCCCGTGAGATGGATCGTGTCATCGCCCAGCGGCTGAAGCCTCTGCTGATGCGCGAGATTCTCTTTGGCAGCCTCAAAAACGGTGGTAGCGTAGAAGTGGAGGTCGCTGATGGCAGTCTTTCAATTAGATAAAGACCTGTGGTTTCCTGATCCTCATCTTGGTGAGGACGACGGCCTGATAGCAGTGGGTGGTGACCTGTCTGTCGATCGGCTGTTGCTGGCCTATAGCAACGGTTTCTTCCCATGGTTCTCGTTCCATCACCGTCATGAGCCGATGTGGTACTGCCCCTTGCAGCGTTTTGTCATCTTCCCCAACGAGATACACATCAGCCACTCCATGCATCAGCTCATCAACAAGAATCGCTATCAGCTCACCCTCAACCGCGACTTCGAGGGCGTTATCCGAGGCTGTGCTACGGCCCAGAACCGCAATGAGGAGGATGGTGCGTGGCTGGGTCCAGATATCATCAAGGCCTATACAGAGTTGCATCGTCAGGGCTTTGCTGCCAGCGTTGAGGTTTGGGAAGAAGAACGTCTGGTGGGCGGACTCTATGGCGTGAACCTCGGAAAATCGTTTTTTGGTGAGAGTATGTTCTCGCTCGTTCCCAATGCCTCGAAGTTGGCCCTGATCTATCTGGCCCGTATGTTTAAAACCCTTGGCGGACTGCTCATCGACTGCCAGTTTGAGACGTCTCATCTCCGTAGTATGGGCGGCCGATTCATTTCTTATGAGGAATACATCAGCATCCTCCGTCAATAAGAAGAGAAAATAGGTCAGGCAGGAGAAATCTTCAAAAATGACAGATTGCAAGATAATTGTTGTATTTATCGGCAAAATGAAAGGGGAATAAGGGTTAGGTACTAGTGAAACTTTACAAAATGATAGTTAAGTGTGTTTTTAACAATCAAAATTCATGCGGGCATAGGGGCTTTTACGCCAGAAATCAGTACCTTTGCAGCCCATAAATATGTTATTTATGGATACAAAGTATATCTTCGTCACGGGCGGCGTCGTTTCCTCGTTAGGAAAGGGCATCATTTCCGCCAGCATCGGCAAACTTTTGCAAGCACGCGGCTATAAGGTTACCATTCAGAAATTCGACCCTTATATCAACATCGATCCTGGCACGCTGAACCCCTATGAACACGGGGAGTGCTACGTGACCGTTGATGGTATGGAGACTGACCTGGACCTGGGCCATTATGAAAGGTTCACAGGCATCCACACCACCCGCAACAACTCGATTACCACAGGACGTATCTATAAGACGGTCATCGATCGTGAGCGTCACGGCGACTATCTGGGCAAGACGATTCAGGTGGTGCCGCATATCACGGATGAGATCAAACGGAGAATGCTCCGCGAGGAAGAAAAAGATGAGGCGCTCGACTTCGTCATCACAGAGGTGGGTGGTACGATCGGCGACATTGAGAGTGCGCCGTTTATGGAGGCTATCCGACAGTTGCGATGGCAACTGGGTCGCAACGCAGTCTGTGTACACCTGACCTACGTACCTTATCTGAAGGCGGCAGAAGAGCTGAAGACGAAACCCACGCAACACTCGGTGAAGGAATTGCAGAGTATGGGTATCCAGCCCGACATCCTCGTATTGCGAACTGAACGCCACCTTGATAACGCCCTGCGGATGAAGGTGGCGTCGTTCTGTAATGTCGATTTGGAGTGCGTGGTGCAGAGCGAGGATATGCCGAGCATCTATGAGGTGCCTGTGAGCATGCAGCGACAGGGGCTTGACGCAGCCCTCCTGCGAAAGATCGGCATCCCTGTGGGTGAGACGCCAGAGATGAAACCCTGGCACGACTTCCTCGACAAACAGCGCAACGCCAAGCGTGAGGTACACATCGGACTGGTGGGCAAGTACAATCTGCAAGATGCCTATAAGAGCATCCGCGAGAGTCTGAACTTGGCAGGCATCTATAATGATGTGAAGGCCAAAATCCATTTCGTCAACAGCGAGGAGATCACCCGTCAGAACGTCAGCGAGAAGCTCGATGGCATGGCAGGTATCGTGGTCTGTCCTGGCTTCGGACAGCGTGGTATCGAAGGTAAGATCATCGCTGCCGAATTTGGTCGTACCAACGATATTCCGACGTTCGGCATCTGTCTGGGTATGCAGATGATGGTCATCGAGTTCGCACGGAATGTGCTGGGCTATCAGGATGCCAACAGCGCTGAAATGGACGAGAAGACACTACACAACGTGATTGACATCATGGAGGAGCAGAAGAGCATCACCCAGATGGGTGGCACGATGCGACTGGGTGCCTATGATTGTGAATTGGTGGAAGGCAGTCGTGTTTACGAGGCTTATGGTGGGGAGGCGCTGATTAAGGAGCGCCATCGTCATCGCTATGAGTTCAACAATGCTTATAAAGAAGAGTATGAGGCTGCAGGCATGAAGTGCGTGGGCATCAATCCTGCTGCCAATCTTGTAGAGATTGTGGAGATTCCAGAGAAGAAGTGGTACATCGGCACTCAGTTCCACCCGGAATATTCATCGTCGGTGCTCCATCCGCACCCGCTGTTCATGTCATTCATTAAAGCTTGCGCTGATGGAAGAGCTGAAGCATGAGTGTGGTGTGGCGATGGTTCGCCTGTTGAAGCCGCTGAGTTACTACGAGCGACGATACGGCACGTGGCGCTACGGTTTCAATAAACTCTACCTGATGATGGAGAAACAGCACAACCGTGGTCAGGAGGGTGCTGGTATCGCCTCCGTCAGTCTGAACAAGGAGCCAGGCACGGAGTATATGTTCCGTGAGAAGGCTGAGGGCAAGGATGCCATCACGGAAATCTTCAGCCGTGTGACACAAGAGATGGCAGGCGAACTGCTGATGGGCCATCTGCGCTATTCGACGACGGGCAAGAGCGGCCTGACATTCGTGCACCCCTTCCTGCGTCGTAACAACTGGCGTGCCAAGAACCTCTGTCTGTGTGGCAATTTCAATATGACTAACATCGAAGAGGTGTTTCGTTTCCTAACGGCCCAGGGGCAGTCGCCGCGTATCTATGGTGATTCATACATCACCCTCGAACTGATGGGTCATCGTTTGGATCGTGAGGTGGAACGACTCTATCAGGAGGCTCGTGAGAAAGGCCTCCAAGGAACGGATATCACAGACTATATCGACGACCACGTGGAGATGGCGAACGTGCTGAAGACCACAATGAGTCACTATGATGGTGGTTATGTGATGTGCGGACTGACGGGCTCTGGTGAGATGTTCGCTGTGCGAGACCCTTGGGGCATCCGTCCTGCGTTCTACTATCGCGATGACGAGCTCATCGCCTTAGCCAGTGAGCGGCCTGTGTTGCAGACTACCTTCGACCTCTCATCGGAAGATGTATGCGAGCTTCAGCCAGGCGAGGCCTTGATCATCCATAAGAACGGCGAGAGCAGGCTGGAGCAGATTATGCTCCCCCAGCAACTGAGTGCCTGTTCGTTTGAGCGTATCTATTTCAGTCGCGGTTCTGACAGCGACATCTATCAGGAGCGCAAACGGCTGGGTGAGCAGCTGACACAGCCCATCCTACAGGCCATCGACGGTGATGTGGATCATACCGTGTTCTCCTATATCCCCAACACGGCAGAGGTGGCTTTCTACGGCATGACAGACGGTTTCAGAAAACTGCATGGTGAGGTCAGGACGGAGAAGGTGGTGTGGAAGGACATCAAACTGCGCACGTTCATTGCTGACAACTCTGAGCGTAACGACCTGGCTGCCCATGTCTATGACATCAGTTATGGCAGTCTGACGGCCCATGTAGACAACCTCGTCATCATCGACGACTCCATCGTGCGTGGTACAACCTTAAGAGAGAGCATCTTCAAGATCCTCGATCGTCTGCACCCCAAGAAGATCGTGATGGTGAGCAGTTCGCCGCAGATCCGTTATCCTGACTACTACGGCATCGACATGTCGCACCTCGAGGAGCTCTGTGCCTTCCGTGCTGCCATCGCCCTCATCAAGGAACGCGGCATGCAGAAGCTGATAGCCGATACCTATAAGGCCTGTAAGTATTCGCCTGCCTCGCTGAACCATGTGCGTAATATCTACGCACCGTTCTCCGTGGAGGAGATCAACCGCAAAATCGTGGAGATGCTTCGTCCGGAAGGGATGCAAGCCCCCGTGGAACTGGTATTCCAGAGCATCGAGGGTCTCCATCATGCCTGTCCCAACCATCCTGGCGATTGGTATTTTACAGGCCATTATCCCACCCCTGGTGGTATCCGCCTCTGCAATGAGGCCTTTGTGAATTATGTAGAGAAAGTATTAAAGATGCAGTTATAAGAATAAGAAATGAGAGAAGCAAAACTGATACTCGAAGATGGCACGACATTCTGTGGCAAGTCGTTTGGCTACGAGGCCGATACAGTCGGTGAGGTGGTCTTCAACACAGCCATGACGGGCTATCCGGAGAGTCTGACAGACCCCAGCTATGCAGGACAGATCCTGGTGACAACCTTTCCGCTGATAGGCAACTACGGTGTGCCTGATACCAGAGGTGAGAGGTCTGGGGTGAGTGGTGAGAGAAATGATGATGTCGCAGACTTACCCAAATATTTGGAAAGCGAGAAAATTCATGTCAAAGCCTTGATTGTGGCCGACTATAGTAAGACTTATTCACACTGGAATGCGAAGGAGTCATTAGCCGTCTGGCTGAAGCGGGAGCAGATACCCGCCATCACGGGCATCGACACCCGCCGCTTGACGAAGGTGCTTCGTGAGCACGGCGTGATGATGGGACGCGTGGAAATCGGTCCTGTCTGTCGCTGTGCTACAGCGAAAAACGGAACAAAGGAGGACTACGGCTCCGTGAATTGGGTGGATCAGGTAAGCTGCAAAGAGGTCATCACTTATCGCCCAGAGAGTAATTTCTCCCCCCTCACCTCTCCCCCCTCACCTCTTAAGAAGGTGGTCCTCGTGGATTGCGGCGTGAAGGCGAATATCATCCGCTGCCTCATCAAGCGCGGCATCGAGGTGGTGCGCGTGCCTTGGGACTATGATTTCAATGAGCTTGACTTCGACGGTCTTTTCCTGGCCAACGGTCCTGGCGATCCTGAGCGTTGCGAGAAGACGGTGGAGCATATCCGTACGTTCCTCAACAGTAAGGAGGTGCGTCCGTGTATGGGTATCTGTCTGGGCAACCAGCTGCTGGCCAAGGCGGCAGGTGCGAAGACCTATAAACTGAAATATGGTCATCGTTCCCATAACCAACCTGTGCGGCGGGTGGGCACCACACAGTGTTTCATCACCTCGCAGAACCACGGCTATGCCGTCGATGACTCGACGCTACCCTCAGATTGGGAACCGCTGTTCGTGAATATGAACGATGGCTCGAACGAGGGCATCCGCCATAAAACGAATCCCTGGATGTCGGCACAGTTCCATCCCGAAGCCTGCTCTGGACCTGTGGACACGGAGTTCTTGTTTGACGAATTTGTGACGATGTTAGAAGTGAGTGGTAAGCGCTCGGCTTTGCGACAGAACAATTCTCTCACCTCTCACCCCTCGCCCCTCACTTCTATCAAGAAAGTTCTCCTTCTTGGCAGTGGGGCCTTGAAGATAGGACAGGCTGGCGAGTTTGACTATAGCGGAGCGCAGGCTTTGAAGGCGTTGAAGGAAGAAGGCATTCACTCGGTGCTCATCAACCCCAACATCGCCACAGTACAGACCTCGAAGGATGTGGCCGATACGGTGTATTTCCAGCCTGTGACGCCTGAGTTCGTGGAGCGCGTCATCGAGAAGGAACGGCCTGACGGCATCCTCTTGAGTTTTGGCGGACAGACAGCCCTGAACTGCGGTGTGGAACTCTATGAGAAGGGTGTGTTGGAGAAATATGGTGTCAAGGTGCTGGGTACACCTGTGCAGGCTATCATCGACACCGAAGACCGTGACCTCTTTGTGAAGCGTCTCGACGAGATTGGTGTGAAGACCATCAAGAGCGAGGCGTGCAACACGGTGGAGGAAGTGCAGAAGGCTGCCCATGAGTTAGGCTTCCCTGTAATCTTAAGAGCTGCCTATGCCCTTGGTGGTCTCGGTTCTGGTTTCTGCGACAACGAGGAGGAGTTGCTGGCACAGGCCGAAGAGGCATTCTCGTTCTCGCCGCAGGTGCTGGTGGAGAAGTCACTGAAGGGCTGGAAGGAGATTGAATACGAGGTGGTGCGCGACCGCTACGACAACTGTATCACCGTCTGTAATATGGAGAACTTCGACCCGTTGGGCATCCATACTGGTGAGTCGATTGTCGTGGCACCAAGTCAGACGCTGACCAATAGCGAGTACCACAAGTTGCGTGCACTGGCCATCAAGATTATCCGTCATATCGGCATCGTAGGCGAGTGTAATGTGCAGTACGCCCTCGACCCCAACAGCGAAGACTATCGTGTGATTGAGGTGAATGCCCGTCTGAGTCGTTCATCGGCACTGGCATCGAAGGCCACGGGCTATCCCTTGGCTTTTGTCGCCGCTAAACTGGGACTGGGTTACGGACTCTTCGAACTGAAGAACTCGGTGACGAAGACCACGAGTGCCTTCTTCGAGCCTGCCCTTGACTATGTGGTCGTCAAGATTCCCCGTTGGGACCTCACGAAGTTCCACGGGGTGAAGCGTCAGCTGGGTTCGTCGATGAAGAGCGTGGGTGAGGTAATGGCCATCGGCCGTACTTTCGAGGAGGCCTTGCAGAAAGGTCTGCGGATGATAGGTCAGGGTATGCACGGTTTTGTGGAGAACCACGAGATCAGGATTCAGGATATTGAGAAGTCGCTCCACGAACCTACCGACATGCGTATCTTCGTAGTGTCGAAAGCCCTGAAGATAGGTTACACCGTCGAGCAGATTCATCAGCTGACGATGATTGACCGTTGGTTCCTGCAGAAGCTGAAGCATATCGTCGATATCGACCAGCAGCTCAAGGAGTACACCCACCTGTCAGAGATATCTGAGTTTATGGAGCCGAGTGAGTTCAAGGAGTATCTTCAGTCGCCAGAAGTGGCTTTGTTGTTGCATGCTGCCAAGGTCTATGGTTTCTCCGATTTCCAGATGGCCCGTGCCATAGGTCTGGAGAGCCGGATGAAGATGGAACAAGCAGGTCTTACCGTTCGCAAATGGCGTAAGATGTTAGGCCTTGTCCCCACCGTCAACCAGATTGACACTCTCGCAGCGGAATATCCCGCCCAGACCAATTATTTGTATTTGTCGTACCTTTAAAAACAGAAGAATATGTGTGGAATAGTAGCAATACTAAACGTCAAGGAGCAGACACATGAGTTCCGTGATAAGGCCTTGAAGATGAGTCAGAAGATCCGTCATCGCGGACCAGACTGGAGTGGCATCTATTGTGGTGGCAGCGCCATCCTTGCCCACGAGCGACTGAGTATCGTCGACCCTGAGAGTGGTGGACAGCCGTTGTATAGTCCAGACCGCAAACAGGTATTAGCGGTGAACGGTGAGATCTATAACCATCAGGAGATTCGTCGCCGTTTTGCCGGACAGTATGAGTTTCAGACGGGCTCTGATTGTGAGGTGATCCTCGCGTTGTATCGGGAGAAGGGCATCGACTTCCTCGAGGACCTGAGTGGTATTTTTGCCTTTGTGCTCTACGACGAGGAGCGCAACGAATTTCTGATAGCCCGCGATCCCATTGGCGTCATACCTTTGTATATCGGCTACGACAGCGACGGCACCGTCTATGTCGCCTCAGAGCTGAAGGCGCTCGAAGGACAATGTGAGTGTTATGAGCCATTCCTGCCTGGCCACTACTATTGGAGTGTTGACCCAGGTCAGAAGTGGTACTACCGTCGTGACTGGATGCAGTACGATGCCGTGAAGGATAATCCCGCCTCGGTGGAGGCTATCCACGATGCGCTGGAGGATGCCGTGAAGCGTCAGTTGATGTCCGATGTGCCCTACGGCGTGCTGCTGAGTGGCGGTCTCGACTCGAGCGTCATCTCCGCCATCGCAGAGAGGTTCAGTGAGCATCGTATCGAGGATGACTCGAAGACTCGTGCCTACTGGCCTCGTCTGCACTCGTTTGCCGTGGGACTGAAGGGGGCACCCGATCTGGCGAAGGCGAAACTGGTGGCTGATCATATTGGTACTGTGCACCACGAAATCAACTATACCATCCAGGAGGGTCTCGACGCCATCCGCGATGTCATCTATTTCATCGAGACCTATGATGTTACCACCGTCCGTGCCTCTACGCCGATGTACCTGCTGGCTCGTGTCATCAAGTCGATGGGTATCAAGATGGTGCTTTCGGGTGAGGGTGCCGATGAGATCTTCGGGGGCTACCTCTATTTCCACAAGGCACCCGATGCCAAGGCCTTCCACGAGGAGACCGTGCGTAAACTCGGCAAACTCTATCTCTACGACTGCCTCCGTGCCAATAAGAGCCTGTCGGCCTGGGGTGTTGAGGGTCGTGTGCCATTCCTAGACAAAGAGTTTCTCGATGTCGCCATGCGCACCAATCCTAAGGCAAAAATGTGTCCAGGAAGTACAATAGAGAAGAAAATCGTACGCGAAGCCTTTGCTGATCTCCTGCCTGAGGAGGTGGCTTGGCGCCAGAAGGAACAATTCAGCGATGGTGTAGGTTATTCTTGGATTGACACGTTGAAGCAGATCACTGCTGAGGCCGTCAGCGACGAGCAGATGGCACATGCTGCCGAGCGTTTCCCCATCAATCCTCCAAAGAACAAAGAAGAGTACTATTATCGTAGCATCTTCGCTGAGCATTTCCCCAGCGACTCTGCTGCCCGTAGTGTGCCCAGTGAGGCCTCTGTCGCCTGTTCTACGGCAATCGCCCTGGAATGGGATGCTGCCTTTCGCAACCTCAATGATCCTAGTGGTCGAGCCGTCAAAGGCGTGCATGAACAGGCCTATTAACAGGCCATAAACGGCGTATTTAACTTTTTATAACGCCAACGCGACAATTCATAGTGGAAAAGGTTGTAACTTTGCAACCCAAATGGAATTGTGTGATTATATAAATAAGGTTCGCGAGGACTTTCCCATTCTGTCGCGTGAGGTGTATGGCAAGCCATTGGTGTATCTCGACAATGCTGCCACCACCCAGAAGCCGTTGTGTGTGCTCGATGCCATGCGTGACGAGTATCTGAATGTGAATGCGAATGTGCATCGCGGAGTGCATTATCTGTCGCAGCAGGCAACGGACCTCCATGAGGCAGCCCGCGAAAAGGTGCGAGGGTTTGTCAATGCCAGGAAGATCGAGGAGATTGTCTTCACTCGTGGTACCACAGAAGCTATCAACCTCGTGGCGAGTTCGTTCTGCGAAAGTCAGATGCAGCCTGGCGATGAGGTGATCGTCACGGAGATGGAGCACCATTCAAATATCGTCCCCTGGCAGCTGCAGGCGATGAAGCGGGGGATTGTGGTGAAGCATCTGCCGATAACGGATGACGGACGTTTGGTTTGTTGCGATGACATCGAAACATACATCACGGAGCGGACGAAGATCATCAGCGTTGCCCATGTCAGCAATGTCTTGGGAACGGTGAATCCTGTGGAGGAGATCATCAAGATAGCCCATGAGCATGGAATCCCTGTCTTGGTGGACGGTGCCCAGAGTGCCCCTCACTTCAAGGTAGACGTGCAGACGATGGACTGCGATTTCTTCGCCTTCAGCGGTCATAAGATGTACGGACCTACGGGCATCGGTGTGCTCTATGGCAAGGAGGAGTGGCTGGAGAAACTGCCGCCGTATCAGGGTGGGGGCGAGATGATCGACAAGGTGACGTGGGAGAAGACCACCTTCGAGCGTCTGCCCTTTAAGTTCGAGGCTGGCACACCCGATTTCGTGGCCACTCATGGACTGGCCAAAGCTATCGATTATATCGATTCCATCGGCTTCGATGTCATCCAGGCCCATGAACAAGAGCTCACCCGCTACTGCATGGAACAGCTGATGACCATCCCTGATATGCATATCTACGGCCCCCAACTGTCAACTGTCAAAGATGCTGTCGTCTCTTTCAACGTGGGCAACATCCACCACCTCGACATGGGCACCCTTCTCGACCGTCTGGGTATCGCCGTGCGTACTGGTCACCATTGTGCCCAGCCCCTGATGGATCGCTTGGGCATCTCAGGCACCGTTCGCGCCTCTTTTGCCCTCTATAACACCAAGCAAGAGATTGATATCCTCGTGGCAGGCATCCGCCGCGTTGCACAAATGTTCTGAGTCATGCTGGCCAGTCATTATTACCAAGGCAAGATTGAGGCAGGTTGCGATGAGGCCGGGCGTGGTTGTCTGGCGGGGAGTGTCTATGCGGCTGCCGTCATATTGCCAGAGGACTACCAGAATGAGCTGCTGAACGATTCCAAGCAACTGACGGAGAAGAAGCGCTATCAGCTTCGTGAGATCATCCAGCGCGATGCCGTTGCCTGGGCTGTGGGCATCGTCACCCCAGAGGAGATCGACAAGATTAATATCCTCAATGCCTCGATTCTCGCCATGCATCGGGCCCTCGATCAGTTGAAGGTGCGCCCCGAGGCCATTATCGTCGATGGCAACCGCTTCAAGCCCTATTACCAACGGGACGCAATAACTCTCAACTCTCAACTCTCAACTCTCAACTCTCAACCAATACCTCATACGACGATTGTCAAGGGCGACGGCAAATACCTCTCCATCGCCGCTGCATCGATCCTCGCCAAGACCTATCGTGACGATTACATGAACGAATTGGCGAAGGAATACCCCCAATACGATTGGCTTTCGAACAAGGGTTACCCCACGAAAAAACATCGTGATGCCATCCGCCAGTACGGCATCACCCCCTATCACCGCAAGAGTTACAATCTGTTGGGTGACGGACAGCTTAGTATCGAATTTGAAGAGTAGCAGCTAATCCATTCTGCCGTAGGCATCGAGTTTCTTAAGATAGTATTCGCGGAAGTCCTGCCAACGGTAATAAGGCGGTGTCGTCGTGGGTAAAGGCAATGTCGCCTCTTCCTCATTCAACAAGACTTTAAAGAGAATATCTTTGTCTTCAGGATTCTTGCGGTAGAAAACAAACTGCAGGTTAGCACCCATGGGAAATACCCTACATGCCCACCATCCATTAGGTTCTACTTCATTGAGATTCATTGTCTGGAAGGCAAATCCGTTAAGGTCTAACAGGCAAACCAATGGCAGGAGCACTGTCTCATGGCCATAGCGCAGCGTTGCACCGGGATGCTCCAATTGCAGACAACTGTCGGCGTCGGCAATGATACGACGCAACAGATAGCGCTGTGTATAAGGCTGACAACCGCCATTGAGCAGTGACGGTCCGTACATGATATACCACCAAGCGTTCTCGTTTTGCCAAAATTGATGTATCTCTTGATTCGTGAACAAGGCAACAAGCGGGCCACCTTGCTGTTTGGTATTCTGTTGCATCAAACCCGTCTTTAGCAGATAATAGGGCAACCAATAGTCACTGACGTATTCGCGGATATAGGCTGTGTCATTAAAAAGCAGGTTTGTAACACGAGGATTATGTTTGATGTTCTTAATAAAAGCTTCATAAGCAGCCTTGGCCCTCTTAGTCATCATGGAGTCGCGCAACTGAGTATCTTGATGATTCATGTAGTACATATCGTGCTGCGATGCATCCATGTGAATCTCCAACTGTGGATTCATGGCCGCCAACTGTGTCAGAGCTGCTGCCATTGACATGATACATCGGTTGACAACTGTACTATGGGCATCCATAACAACATTCCCCTCAAAAACTTCAGGGAAACGCTCTACCATACGGCGTGCTATGTCTCGATGCTGTATCTGCCCAAGCAGAGAAAGCGTGCCCCAATAACCTTCAGCATCTTTAATGATATCAGTCAAACGTTGTAGCATCTCCTTACCTAAAGGCGTCAGTTTGCCTAACGAATCACCTTTATGCAAATAACCATAGGGTATATCATAGCCCTTACGATTATCTAAGTAGCGTGATCCATGACGGCCATAATGGCTGATGTAGAATGGTCGCTTGCCTGGAGGTGGAGGAGTAAGCTGTTTCGTTGGCATCGGATATGCATAGTAGTTGCTGGCTGCAATATCAGGATTATCTTTGATAACCTGATATGCCTGTTGGGCATCTCCAGTTGTCAAAATGCCAAGTAATATCTGAGTAAGCAACAATCTTTTAGTGATTCTCTTCAACATGTTTGAAAAATAATAGAGTTCAGTGTGCAAAGATACAAAAAAAAACCGTAACTTTGCAGCCTGAAAAGGAAATAACGCAAAAAATACAAAAATTATGGCAAAGAAAGCATTATTGATGATTCTCGACGGATGGGGAATCGGTAAGCATGGTAAGGGTGATGTGATTTTCAATACTCCGACACCTTACCTCGATCTGTTAACAGCAACATCAGCCCACTCCCAGCTCCAGGCCTCTGGTGAGGATGTCGGTCTGCCCGACGGTCAGATGGGTAACTCTGAAGTAGGACACCTCAATATCGGTGCCGGCCGTATCGTGTATCAGGATCTGGTGAAGATCAACCGCGCCTGCAAGGACGGCTCTATCATGGAGAACCCTCAGGTGAAGGCAGCCTATAGCTATGCTAAGGAGAACAATAAGAAGCTGCACCTGATGGGTCTGACCTCTGACGGTGGTGTGCACTCAAGCCTCGACCATCTGTTCAAGCTCATCGAGATAGGTAAGGCCTACGGTCTTAAGAACCAGGTGTTTGTGCATTGCTATATGGACGGTCGTGATACCGATCCTCGTTCCGGTAAGGGCTTCATCGAGCAGGTTTCGAAGGTCTGCGCAGAGAATGATGCCGCCATCGCCTCAATCGTTGGTCGTTTCTATGCGATGGACCGCGACAAGCGCTGGGAGCGTGTGAAGGAAGGCTACGACCTGATTGTCAACGGCAAGGGTAAGCAGGCTACGGATATGGTACAGGCCATGCAGGAGAGCTATGACGAGGGCGTGACCGACGAGTTCATCAAGCCTATCCACAACTCGACTGTCAACGGCACTATCGAGGAGGGTGATGTCGTTATCTTCATCAACTTCCGTAACGACCGTGCCAAGGAGATGACCATCGCCCTGACGCAGGAGGATATGCCGGAGCAGGGTATGAAGACCATCCCCGGACTGCAGTACTACTGCATGACACCGTACGATGCCAAATTCAAGGGCGTGCACATCCTCTTCCCGAAGGAGAATGTGGAGGACACGCTGGGCGAGTACCTGTCCAAGCAGGGCAAGAAACAACTGCATACTGCCGAGACTGAAAAATATGCACATGTCACTTTCTTCTTCAATGGTGGTCGTGAGGCTCCATACGAGGGTGAGGATCGTATCCTGGTGCCCTCTCCGAAGGTGGCTACCTACGACCTGAAGCCCGAGATGAGTGCTTACGAGGTGAAAGACAAACTGGTGGGTGCCATCAATACGCAGGAATATGACTTCATTGTGGTGAACTTCGCCAATGGTGATATGGTGGGCCATACAGGTGTCTACAACGCCATCGCCAAGGCTGTCTGGGCCGTCGACAACTGCGTGCGTGAGGTCATCGAGGCTGCCAAGGCCAACGATTACGAGGCTATCATCATTGCTGACCACGGTAATGCTGATAACGCCATCAATGCCGATGGTACGCCGAATACCGCTCATTCATTGAATCCTGTGCCGTTCATCTACGTGACCAATAATAACTCGGCTACCGTGAAGGACGGCCGTCTCGCCGACGTGGCTCCCTCTATCCTCCATATCATGGGTCTGGAGCAGCCTGCCGACATGACGGGTGAGAACCTGATTACAGATTAAAGAAGTTAAGAAGAGGTTGACTCTATAACACAGAACAATGAAAAGACTACTGACCACTATTTTTGCGACGGGTTGTTTGCTGATGTCAATGGCAGACAATCCGTCGCTGTCATTGATCCAGAACGTCAATGCCTATGAGACCATGTCGCTCAACGGCGAGTGGAACTATATCGTCGACGTTCAGGAAGAGGGCTACTACGACTACCGCATGAAGCCCACTCCCTGGGGATTCTTCCGAAATGCAAAGCCGCAGAAACCCGAAGATCTCATTGAGTATGACTTCGACAAGTCGCCCACCATGCAGATTCCGTCAGACTGGAATACTAAGGACGAACGCTTGTTCTTCTATGAAGGAACGGTGTGGTTCAAGCGCAGTTTCCAGGCTGTTCCCATGGAGGAATGCCGCACGCTGCTCTACTTCGGCGCTGTGAACTACGACTGCCGTGTCTGGGTGAACGGTCAGGAGGTTGGGCATCACGTCGGCGGCTTCACGCCCTTCAACTTCGATATCAGCGACCTGTTGAAGGAGGGTGAGAACACGGTCATCGTGAAGGTCGACAACAAGCGCCATCCTGAGGATGTGCCTACGCAGATCTTCGACTGGTGGAACTACGGCGGCATCACCCGCGACGTGAAGCTGGTGAAGGTGACGCCTGTGTATCTCGAGGATTATAATGTGCAACTGCAGAAAGCCGATGCCAAGGCCAAGATGCGTGAGATCTGTTTCTCTGCAAAGTTGAACAAGGCAGAGGCGGGACATGAGGTAACGCTCTTTATCCCGGAACTGAAATTTGAGCAGAAACTGACTACCGATGCAGAGGGAAAGGTCAGCGGTACCATGAAGGTCAGCGCCAAGAAACTGACATTGTGGAGCCCAGAGAACCCCAAGCGCTATCAGGTACAGGTCACCCTTGATAACTCGACAGTAGCCGACGAAATCGGCTTCCGCACCATCGAGACACGCGACAAGCAGATTCTGCTCAACGGACAGCCCATCTTCCTGAAAGGCATCTCCATCCACAACGAGAAGCCAAATGGAGGCGGTCGTGCCAACACCGCTGAGGATGCACGCACGCTGCTCTCATGGGCCAAGGAGCTGGGTTGTAACTTCGTGCGTCTAGCCCATTACCCCCACCACGAGGAGATGGTGCGCGAGGCAGAGAAGATGGGTATCCTCGTGTGGTCGGAGATCCCCGTCTATTGGACTATCGCCTGGACGAACCCCGCCACCTTTGCCAATGCCCGGCAGCAGCTGACCGACATGATCAGCCGCGACCACAATCGTGCCAACGTCATCATCTGGAGTATCGCCAATGAGACGCCTCACTCTGCCGAGCGCGATGACTTCCTTGGGCGGCTGGCACAATATGCCCGTACGCTCGATGACACCCGGCTTATCTCGATGGCTATGGAGGTGACGGGAGCCTCGAACTATGTGAACCGTCTGAACGACAACATGAACAAGTATGTGGATGTGGTCTCGTTCAACGAGTATATCGGTTGGTATCGTGACGTGAACGATGCGCCGAAGATGACGTGGGAGATCCCCTACAACAAGCCCGTCATCATCAGCGAGTTTGGTGGTGGTGCAAGGTATGGCTACCACGGGGCTCAGAACCAGCGCTGGACGGAGGAGTTCCAGGAGAACCTCTACCGTGAGAACCTCGCCATGCTCGACAAGATCGACGGTCTCTCGGGCACTACGCCGTGGATTCTGAAGGATTTCCGTTCGCCGAGACGTGTGCTTCCCGGCGTTCAGGACTACTACAACCGTAAGGGTCTCGTCAGCGACAAGGGCGAGAAGAAGAAAGCCTTCTTCGTGCTTCGTGACTGGTATGCGCAGAAATAAGTTCGCACCCTGATTGATGAATTCTATGTGGATGCTCCTGTTCATGGTTCTTCCTTTGGTAGGTATCGCCTATGTGTGCTGGCATGTGTGGGCCGTGCTGCCATTGGCTACGGTGTGGAAGTTGCTGATTATCATTTTGGGCATTGGCTGCTTCCTCCTGCTGTTCGTCAACTTCAGAGGCGTTCTGGAAAACCAGCCCCTAGCGCTGGCAAGGGCATCGTACGAAATAGGCACATCGACGCTCTTTATATTGCTCTATCTGGTCATCCTGTTCCTGTTGCTCGACTTAGGGCGGCTGGTGCATCTGGTGCCCCGTTCCTGGCTCTTTCACAATGGAGTGACGGCGCTGGCCATCCTCGGACTGATGGTGGCGGTGTTCCTCTACGGCAACATCCATTATAAGCATAAGGTACGGGTGCCGTTGGAGCTGACCACCTCGAAACCGTTGGCTAAGGACTATACCATCGTCATGGTCAGCGACCTGCACATAGGCTATCATAATACCCGAAGCGAACTGGCCCGTTGGATCGACCTGATCAATGCCGAGCATCCTGACCTGGTACTTATCGCCGGTGACATCATCGATATGAGTATGCGCCCGTTGATTGAGGAGAACATGGCAGAGGAGTTCCACCGCCTGCAGGCTCCGGTCTATGCCTGTCTGGGTAATCATGAGCATTTCGGCAGGGCGCCTCAGGCCAAACAGTTCTATCACGATGCAGGCATCCGTCTGCTCTGCGACTCTGCCGCTGTGGTCGACAGCTCACTCGTCATCATCGGGCGTGAGGATCGTAGCAACCGTCATCGTAAAGAGCTCAAGGAGATGATGTCCGCTCTCAACTGTCCGCTCGGCCAAAGGCCGCTTGCTACCAACGGGACGCAAGAACTGTCAACTCTCAACTCTCAACTCTCAACTCTCAACTCCCCCTACACCATCCTCCTCGATCACCAGCCCTACAATCTCGAACAGGCAGAGGCGGCAGGCATCGACTTCCAGCTGAGCGGTCACACCCATCGTGGCCAGGTTTGGCCTATCTCCTGGATTACGGATGCCATCTATGAGTGTTCGTGGGGCTCCCATCAGCGTGGAAATACCCGTTATTATGTCTCGTCGGGCATTGGCATCTGGGGTGGCAAATTCCGTATCGGCAGCCAGTCGGAGTATGTCGTGGCTACATTGAAAAAGGGACAGAACACATTCCAAGAAAAGATAGACTAAGATTGCTTGAATATGAAAAAGGGTACATTCTTAATGTTAGTACTGCTCTTGACGGGAGCAACAGTAGCAAAAGCGCAGTCCGCACAGCCGGACTTCGACGACAAGTATGCAACGGAACTGGTGAAGGCTGGTACAGCAGCACCTGACTTCAAGATGAAGACGCCTGACGGCAAGACTCTTCAGCTGTCGAAGTATGCGAAAGGCAAGACCGTGGTGCTCGACTTTTGGGCATCGTGGTGTCCTGACTGCCGCAAGGATGCGCCGGAGGTGGTACGCTTGTATGAGAAGTATCGCCAACACGGTATCGAGTTTATCGGCATCTCGATGGATACCGACGTGGAAGCATGGAAGAAGACCATCGAGAAGTATGGCATCACCTATCCGCAGGTGAGCGAGCTGAAGAAGTTCAAGGAGACGGACATCGCCAAGGCCTACGGAGTGAAGTGGATTCCCTCAATGGTTGTCGTGGGGCCGGATGGCGAAGTGAAGCTCTCGACGGTGCTGACGTATAAGGTGGACAAATACCTGAAGGAACTGACGACGGGCAAATATACTGGTCCTGGCAAAGGCGAGGCCGTATTCATCGACGGCGACCACGGACGATTGAAGGCCATCATCCAGAAACCAGAATTGAAACAGGGCGAGAAATGCCCGATGGTCATCTTCTGTCACGGATTCAGCGGCACGAAGGATGGCCCGCTGTTTGAACTCATTGCCGACACCTTGCAGGCTCACGGCATCGCCAGCATCCGCTTCGACTTCAACGGACATGGCGAGAGTGAGGGCGAATTCAAGGACATGACCGTGCCCAACGAGATAGAGGATGCCAAAAAGGTGGTGGAGTATGTGAGCGACCTGAGATACGTCAGTTCGCTGGCCATCGTGGGACATTCGCAGGGCGGTGTCGTAGCTGCGATGACGGCCGGACAACTGAGTGAGGAACTTGGCGAACCTGCCTTTAAGACTGTGGCCCTGATGGCTCCTGCCGCTGTGCTGCGCGACGATGCCATACGTGGCAACACGATGGGAAAGCAGTATGACCCCTTTGACCCAGGCGAGTACGTAGAACTGTGGGGCGGTCTGAAACTTGGCGGCGAGTATATCCGCACAGCCTTCAGCCTGCCTATCTATGAAACGGCGGCAAAATATCAGGGACCGGCTCTCATCATCCACGGCAATGCCGACCGCGTGGTGCCATACACCTACGGTGAGCGGTTCCACCAAATCTGGCCCAAGAGCGAACTCGTCATTCAGGAATACTTCGACCACGGCTTCTCACAGAACATCTATCGCTCGACGGACATAGTGTCGGAGTATCTGATCAGGCAGTTGAAATAATCACGGCTGGCTGTCGCAATATACCATCGACGGCAACCAGCCGCAAAGCTATTCGTTCATACTCTCTCTCCAGCGCTGACGCAGACAAAGACAATGTTACCGATGACAGTGATGACAGTTGACAGCTGTCATCTCCGCGACCATCACATTGTTCTGTTAACTCTTTTTTAGTCAATTTATATATATAATATATATATTATATATATAAATTGAAATATTTCAAAGCTATTCTCGATTCCAACCGTTCCCCCCGATGACACTGTCATCTGTCATCATTGTCATCGTTTCCTGTCTTCGCTGCCACCTCGTATCTATGTCGTGTTATGAAATACTTTTACATTTCCGTCATTATTGTTCCCTGTCTGAGTCCCAAGCCTTGTTTCTCCAACTTTCCTGCCATGAAACTCTGACTTTCCTGCCATGAAGCTCCCACTTTCCTTGGCCTAAACTCCCAGCCACCTAACTCCTTGATTATCAGCCACATCGTCTTTTGTCTCTAATTTGCGAAATATCCTTACACTTCCTGCCAGTGCCCCATCGCCTGACTTTTATGGGGCCTCTCAGGAAGACCGTCCGCGAGGGGTTAGGTAGATGTATTGGTTTTACAAATGGCGCGACACTTTCGGAAGTGTCGCGCCATTGTTTTTAGGTGTACCAAATAGATGGTAACTGTTTGGGGGCACTCGGCTCGACCAACTGACGGTCAGCCTTCATGTTCTCTTCTTTCACTTCGTTCTTAGTTGACATAAGCAATCCTCCTCTGATGTTAGATGTAGCAAATATAGCAATTATATTGTCAAGTTGTTCACTTGGGTGCTATTTTTTATGGCAGATTAACATTTAGAGGCTGTTTCTTGTATCTTTATGGAAAAAAGTTGCATTATTTGGGATAAAATGATTAACTTCGCAGCCAAAATCATCATTGGATATGAACGTACAGATAGAACCTTCTTGGAAGGTGCAGCTTGGCGCAGAGTTTGAGAAGCCTTATTTCACGCAGTTGACGACTGCCGTGCGGCAGGAATATACGCAGACGACATGCTATCCGCCTGCCAAGCTGATCTTCAATGCCTTCAACCTTTGTCCCTTCGACAAGGTGAAGGTGGTGATCATCGGGCAGGATCCCTACCACGAGCCAGGACAGGCCCATGGGCTGAGTTTCTCCGTGCAGGAAGGGGTGATGTTCCCCCCGTCGTTGCAGAATATCTTCAAGGAGATCCAGGCAGACCTTGGCACACCCATTCCCACTTCAGGCAATCTGACGCGCTGGGCTGAACAGGGCGTGTTGTTGCTGAACGCTTCGCTGACTGTTCGTGCCCATCAGGCAAACAGTCATTCTACATTGGGCTGGCAGAAGTTCACCGACGCTGCCATTCAGGCGCTGGCAACCCATCGCGACCATCTTGTCTATATGCTCTGGGGCGGCTATGCCCGCGGTAAGGCTTATATGATCGATAAGACGAAGAACCTCGTGTTGGAGAGTGTCCATCCCTCACCCCTGAGTGCCAATCGTGGCGGCTGGTTCGGACAGCATCAGTTCTCTCGCTGCAACGCCTATCTAGAACAAAACGGAATGACGCCTATCGTATGGTAAACCAATTGCCCCCTATCTTGGATGTGGGTGGAGTATTGATTTCTTCCGACCTGCTGACGGAGTATTTCTGCTGTGACTACGAGAAATGCAAGGGCATTTGCTGTGTGGAAGGCGATGCTGGGGCTCCTGTCACACTCGATGAAATAGCGGGCATAGAGGATTCGCTCGACGCGGTATGGGGCGACCTTTCTGCCTCTGCTCAGGCTGTCATCGACAAACAGGGTGTGGCTTATACGGATAAGGAGGGGGACCTGGTGACAAGCATCGTACGAGGAAAGGACTGTGTGTTTACCTGTTATGACGGCGACAACTGTCTGTGCGCACTGGAAAAGGCTTATCGTCAGGATAAGACGCGTTTCTGCAAACCTGTCAGTTGTGCACTATACCCCATTCGTGAGAAGAACTTCGGCAATGGCGTCATCGGCCTTAACTACAACCGATGGGATGTCTGCCGTGATGCCGTAGAAAAGGGAAAGGCCTTGAGACTCCCTCTCTATCAGTTCCTGAAAGAGCCGCTTGTCCGTCGTTTTGGCGAGGCGTGGTATCAGGAACTGCTGGATATCGTCGAGGAACTGAAGGCGCAGAATTTACTGTAGAGTTCTGCGTTTTCAGTCTTTTACCAAGTCTTGATACTCTGCGTTTGTCCGGCTTTCAGCTTGACGGTCTTCTGCTGACCATTATATAATAAGGTGACGGTGCCGCTCTTGCGGGCCTTGATGCTGCAGTCGCGCACATATCCTCCCTTCCACTTAAACGATACCTCATAACCTCCGCGGGCACAGAGTCCGCTGACGCTGCCTTCGCTCCAAGCCTTGGGCAGGGCGGGCAATAATTCAATCTCGCCGTCACGTGACTGGATTAGCATCTCGCAGACACCCGCCGTACCTCCGAAATTACCGTCGATCTGGAATGGCGGATGGGCATCGAAGAGGTTGGGGTAGGTGCCACCGCCCTTGCTGTAGTTGGGCATACGACTTTTCTCTGGAGCTACAGCCGTGAGCAGTTTGCGATAGATTTGGTAGGCTTTTTCGCCGTTCTTCATCCTTGCCCAGAGGTTGATGCGCCAGCCCGTACTCCAGCCGGTGGTCTCGTCGCCTTTGATCTCAAGGGTTTTCTCGCTGGCCTTGAGAAGATTGTCATCTAAGAGATGGTTACCAGGATAGAGCCCGATAAGGTGACTTTGATGGCGGTGTCTCGGATCCCTGTCGTTCCAGTCATAGTACCATTCGTTCAGGTCGCCCATGTGTCCGATGGTATAGGGATGCAGACGGGCTAAGGCCTTTTCCATCTCCTGAAGATCGGTGCTCACCGTCTTCTTCTTGCCGAGAATCTTGCCTGCAGCGATGGTGTTGATGAGGAGTTCACGGATGATAGCGAGGTCGGCAGTGCCTCCATAGCAGGTGACACCGTGATAGCCTTTGTCTGTGATATATTCATTCTCGGGCGAGGTGCTGGGAGCCGTAATCAATTCTCCTGGTACCTTTGGGTTGTCTACGAGCCAGCGCAGACAGAACCGTGCTGCCCCTTCCATCAGCGGATAGGCCACCGTCTGCAGATATGTCTTGTCTTGTGTGAACTGATAGCGTTCCCAGAGGGTGTTTACGAGCCAGGCACCTCCCATGTTCCAGTTGGCCCACATGGGGTTCTCGTTCTTTTCGCCTACGGGGTTTGTCATCGCCCAGATGTCTGAGTTGTGGCTCGAGCACCAGCCTTCATCGATGCCGTAGTAGTTTTTGGCCGTAAAGACACCGTTGGCGGCGAGGGCTTGTATGAACCTGTCGAGTGGCTGTGCCATTTCTGCCATATTGGCCACGAAGGCAGGCCAGTAGTTCTCTTCAAGGTTGATGTTCACCGTATAGTTGCCTCGCCAGGGCGACCAGAGGTGGGGTGTCCAGAGTCCTTGCAGGTTCGCAGGTACACCTTCTGTCCTCGATGATGAGATGAGTAGATAGCGTCCGAACTGGAAATAGAGTTCTTCGAGGTAGCGGCTCTGTCCGCCGTTGGCTGTGTAGTCTCTGAGAAGAGCATCGGTAGAACCGTTGTGGCATGACGGTATACCGGAACGGAGGCTCAATTTCACTCTATCGTAGATGGCTTTATAGTCGGCGAGGTGGCGACTGTAGAACTCCTGATAGCTATAATTCTGTGTGTGCCAGAGATCGTTGGTGGCATTCTCCAGATAGGGGGCTCCTTCGGTGACGGGGTGCTTGTCGAAGCCGTTAAAGCTTGTTTGGTTGACAATGTAGAGGATGGCCTCCTTAGCATGGGTAATGGTTAGTGAGGAGTCGCTGGCAGTTGTCTCACCATCAGTCTCCACACGGATCATCGTACAGAAATGAATACTCTCTTGTGCATCGCCTGTGGCATGACCTGTCATCGTGAGTTGTGTAGGGATGCTCTTCACCTGATGGGGCACCTGGGCCGTGAGGGCGATGCGACAGTTGATGTCGCCTTTCATCCGGATGGCAATGAGCTTGTCAGGATTTGAGGCAAAATATTCGCGCTCAATCTTCCTGCCGTCGCGCAGATAGCTGTCTTTCACGATACTGCTGTCAAGGCTGAGGCTACGGTGGTAGTCGCTGACGGCTCCAAGGCCGAGATCCTTGATATGCAATGTGCCGAGGGGCTGGAAATACTGCGAGTTCGGCCCCTGCACATAGTGCTGCAGCGAGTCGGCAAGAGCATAGTCTTCGTTGAACAGCGCCTCGCGGATCTTCGGGATCCACTGGTGGGCGTCCTTGTCGAGGTTGCGATCTACAGGCTTGCCTGTCCAGAAGGTGATGTCGTTCAGATAGATGATGTTATCATCCGTGCCGCCATAGACGAGGGCGCCCAGTTTACCATTGCCGATGGGCAACGACTCCTCGAAGAAGTCGGCAGGACGGTCATACTGCAGCACCATCGGAGCCTGCTGCACTTGTGCTTCACAAAGTGTCAGACACCTTGTGAGAATCGCTGTCAGAAGAAGATATTTTCTCATCATCGTCGTTTTTAGTCGTTTTCGCTTGCAAAGATACAAAAAAATCCGTATCTTTGCACCATAAAAACCAAAATTATAATGTGATGCAGTCAATCAGGAACTTGAACGACATGATCGTTTTCCTCCAACAGCGAGGAGACCGTAAGCGTGTGGCGGTGGTCTGTGCCAATGATGCCAGTACCCGTTATGCTATTGAGAAAGGTGTGGAGATGGGCTTTATTGAACCTATCTATGTGGATGGTGACGATAAGGAGGAATGTGCCCGCAGGGCTGTCGCCCTCTGTAAAAGTGGCGAGGCCGACATTCTGATGAAGGGTCTTATCAATACCGATGTCCTCTTACGCGCGATATTAGATAAGGAGAAGGGTATTATCCGTCCTGGGCATGTGCTGACGCATATTGCGATGGCCGAGATTCCCAAGTACGAGAAACTGCTTTTCTTCACCGATGCTGCCGTCATCCCTGTGCCTACGGAGGCCCAGCGCCGTCAGCAGATCCACTATGTGAACTACGTCTGTCACGCCCTCGGCATCGAGGAGCCTCGCATCTCGCTCATCCATTGTGCCGAGAAGGTCAGCGCCAAGACATTCCCTTATACCGTCGACTATCTGGAGATCATCGCTGAGGCCCAGACGGGCAAGTTCGGCCGTTGCATCATCGACGGCCCCCTTGACCTGAAGACCTCGCTCGACTCCGTGAGTCTGCGGGAGAAAGGTATCCGTAGTGTCATCGACGGACAGGCCGACGCCCTTATCTTCCCAGATATCGTAGCAGGAAATGTGTTCTATAAGACGCTTACCCTCTTCGGCTATGCCAAGACGGCAGGTGTGCTGCAGGGCACACAATGCTGCTGTGTGCTGCCTTCAAGGGCCGACAGTCCTGACTCGAAATACTACTCTTTGGCTCTGGCCGCCATCTGATCAGGCCAACAGCCGTTTGGCGAAGTACCTGACGGGATACCACACGGAGAGGAAGCCCACGACGAGCACGGTGATGAAGATGAGGATGATGTCCTCAGGATGCACGCTGACGGGATAGGCGTTGATGATGAACGAACCGCTGGTGGACCCCAGGGCCACGAGGCCAAACTGCTGTTGTGCCCAGCAGAGCAGCAGGCCGATGACGATGCCTATGACGGCTCCGATGGCCGAGATGATACGCCCTTCGAACAAGAAGATGCGCACGATCTGCTTGTCTGAGGCGCCTAGGTTACGGAGGGTCACCACGTCGTCCTTCTTGTCGATGATCAGCATCGAGAGCGAACCGATGATGTTGAAACAAGCCACTATCAGGATGAATGTCAGGAAGATATAGGCTATCAGCTTCTCTATCTTCATGATCTTGAACGTGTCGTCCTGTTGCTCGAAGCGGTCCTTCACCACGAACTTTGTTCCGCAGAGTTCGCGGACCTTATCCTTGACGGCATTGAACCGACTGCCAGGCTTCAGGCGCAGTTCCAATGACGACAGCATGCCCTGCTGGTCGAAGATGCGACGGGCAAAGCCAATGCTGGTGAGAATGTAGTCCTTGTCGTATTTCGCCTGTTTTACGTTGAAGAGCACCCCAGGCGAATAGAGCTCATCCTCCTCGAAGGCATTCTCCGGATTGGTCATGTCGAACTGCCCCTCACGTCGTGGGGCATAGATCTTCATGGGCTCCCGATAAGTGTAGCCCGTGCCCAGCAGTTCTGCCAGACGGATACCTGGGATGCCGTAATCTAAGTCTGCAGCATGGAGACTGAACTCGCCATCGCCTACCAGTATCTCGTTGATGTGAGTCAGCTGTGAGAAGTTGTCTTCGACACCCTTGATGACCACCATTGCCTGACGGCCGTGATAGACGGCCAATGCCTGGTCCTCAACGCATTCTGTAGCTACCTCTATCTCTGGCAACAGTCGGATCTGGGTGAGTATCGGGTCGTCGGCAGCCACCGTCTTGCCCTCGGCAGGCATGACCTTCAGCTGTGGGTCGAAGCTCGTGAAGAAGGTGGCCACGAGGTCGTGGAAGCCGTTGAACACGGATAGTGTCACCACCAGCGCCATCGTCGCCACCGCCACCCCAATCACAGAGATGCCGCTGATCACGTTGATCACGTGCGTCGACTTTTTCGAGAATAAATACCTCCGGGCTATGAAAAACGGGAAGTTCATCTTTTCACCTTTTCATCTCTTCACTTTTTCAACAGCTCATCAATCCTATCGATATAGTCGAGGCTGTCGTCGATGAAGAAACGCAATTCGGGTACGATGCGCAGCTGATTCCTGACGCGGGTACCTAATTCATATCTGATGCCCTTCACGTTCGAATTGATATTGGCCAGAATCTCCTCACCTTTCTCCGAGGGGAAGATGCTGAGGTAGGCCGTGCAGATGCTCAGGTCGGGTGAGATCTTCGTCCGTGTCACGCTGACCATCGTACCATGAGTGGCACGCGTCTGCTGTTGGAAAATCAGCGATAACTCTTTCTGTAGCAGTCTCGCTATCTTGTTTTGTCTTGTCTCTTGCATATTTCTTTTTGTTTACTGTTTACTGTTTACGGTTTACAGTTGATTACTTCTATAGATAGAACGGCTTGCAAACATATCATCTGTAAACTGTAAACCGTCAACTGTAAACGATTCATTTCTTCCTTATAATGCTCAGTCCGTCGCGGAGGGGTAGGATGACCTGCTCAGTGCGAGGGTCTTGGGCCACGTGGTCGTTGAACTGCCTGATGCCCTGTGTCTGGTGGTCGTGGTCGTAGGCGGGATCTGCCACATGCCCGTCCCATAGCGTGTTGTCTGCTAGGATGAATCCCCCAGGCTTCAGGATGTTCAGTACCATCTCGTAGCACTCGCAATAGGTGCGTTTGTCGCCGTCGATGAACGCCATGTCGAACTCAATGCCGAGCTTGGGAGCCTCTGTGAGCGCGTCGCCGATGATGAACTCAATCTTGTCTGCTACGCTAGAGCCCTCGATCCAGGGACGTGTGAAGTCCTCCATTTCATCGTTGATCTCGAAGGTGTAGAGCCTTCCGTCCTCCGCCAGGCCCTCTGCCATCGAGATGGCGCTGTAGCCGCTGAACGTCCCCACTTCGAGGATCCTCTTCGGCCGAATCATCTCCACCAGCATCTTCAGCAGCCTTCCCTGCAAGTGCCCGCTGGCCATCCGTCCGTGAATCGTGTGCACGTTCGTCGCCCGCCACAGCCGATACAGGTACTCAGGCTCAGCCTCCGAATGCCTTAGGATATACTCATCTAAGTGCTGCGACAGCGAGCTCATAGCTTTTCAGTCCGAATCCGCAAATCACGCCCTTGCACGCTGCCGATATCATCGACTGGTGGCGGAAGGCCTCGCGCTGGTGAACGTTCGAGATGTGTACCTCGATGACAGGACACTTCAGCGAGCGGATACAGTCGTGCAGCGCCACGCTTGTATGGGTATAGGCCCCTGCATTGAGCACGATGCCGTCGTAACCGCCAAAGAAACCTACTTCCTGCATCTTGTTGATCAGCTCGCCCTCTACATTGCTCTGGTAGTAGTCGATCTCCACATCCGGGAATCGCTTGCGCAACTCCGGCAGGTAGTTCTCAAACGACTCTGTGCCGTAGATGCCTGGCTCGCGCTGTCCCAGCAGATTGAGGTTCGGCCCGTTGATTATCTGTATCTTCATACCTTATGAATATATATTCCGGCTGCAAAGATACGACTTTTCCCTCAAACCGCCAACGTTTTATCGTTGAAAATCCATTTCGCCTATTACTTGTCACTCCCAGTGAGGTGCTTGTTCGCTATCAAGTACGGAGTAAGGGCATAGAGAGTGCCGGATTAAGGCACGTGGAGGCCAATGTGAATAAAAGGTGAAGAAGTTTGGGCGGTTTAGGAAAAAAGGTGTACCTTTGCAGCAGAAATGTGCGACGATGGAGAAAGCGATACAGGAAATGGTGAGACGTTATGTGCGGTATTTGAAGCTGCAACGGAATATGTCGGGCAATACGCTCGACGCCTATCAGCATGACCTGCGGAAACTGCTCGACTATCTGAGGGGGGAGGACAAGGACCCAAGGGAGGTGCAGTTGGAGGATCTGGAGCACTTTTCCGCAGGGCTGCACGATATCGGCATTCATGCCCGCAGCCAATGCCGGATCCTGAGTGGGGTGAGGAGTTTCTTCCGATTCCTGCAGCTCGACGGCTATCGCGATGACGACCCTACGGAACTGCTGGAGTCGCCACAGATAGGCGACCATCTGCCAGAGGTGCTGACGACGGCAGAGGTAGACCGTCTGGAGGCGAGTATCGACCTCTCGAAATGGGAAGGCCACAGAAACAGGGCCATCATCGAGGTGCTCTTCTCCTGTGGACTGCGGGTGAGCGAGCTGGTGAACCTGAAGCTATCGAACCTCTATCTCGACGAGCAGTTCGTCCGTGTATTTGGCAAAGGCTCGAAGGAGCGGCTGGTTCCCATCTCGAAACGGGCCATCCAGGAACTCGCCTTCTGGTTCGACGACCGCAGCCACATGAACATCAAACCTGGCGAGGAGGACTACGTGTTCCTGAATCGCCGAGGGGCCCATCTGACGCGAACGATGATCCTCATTATGATCAAGCGACAGGCGGAGGCCGCAGGCATCACGAAGACCATCTCGCCCCACACCCTGCGCCACTCCTTTGCGACGGCCCTGCTCGAAGGGGGTGCAGACCTGCGCGTCATACAGGTGCTGCTGGGTCATGAAAGCATCGGAACGACGGAGATCTATACCCATATCGACACCTCCACCCTGCGACGGGAGATATTGGAACACCATCCGAGAAATATGAAAAGGTGATTTTGTTTACGGTTTACAGATGATTACAGTTGAGGGAAATAGAGTGGCTTGCTAGGTTATTAACTGTAAACTGTAAACCGTAAACTGTAAACAATCGATAAAAACTTGTAGTTTTTCCGTTTTTGCTGCGTCTAATAAATAAAAAAGGTGTAACTTTGCACCCGGATTATTAATAACCAATTTTATAGAAAATGAAAAAACTATTCCTTAGCCTCCTACTGGCGCTGACCAGTAGTGTAACGCTGACGGCACAAGAGATGCCGGCAATTCCCGTCGATCCCGATGTACGCATCGGCAAGCTCGACAACGGACTGACTTATTACATCCGTCACAACAACTGGCCTGAGCAGAGGGCTGAATTCTACATTGCCCAGCGCGTGGGTTCCATCCAGGAGGATGACGACCAGCGCGGACTGGCTCACTTCCTGGAGCACATGGCCTTCAACGGCTCGAAGCACTTCAAGGGCAACGAACTGCTGCGCTGGTGCGAGAGCGTGGGCATCCAGTTCGGTGGCGATCTGAACGCCTATACCTCGATCGACCAGACGGTCTATAATATTAGTAATGTACCCACGACCCGCGAGGGCATCGTAGACTCTTGTCTGCTGATCCTCTACGACTGGGCCGACGGTCTGCTGCTGGAGCAGGAGGAGATCGAGAAGGAGCGTGGCGTGATCCACGAGGAGTGGCGCCTGCGCACCAGTGCCATCATGCGAATGCTGGAGCGCGACCTGCCCAAGCTCTATCCGGGTTCGAAGTACGGCTATCGCATGCCTATCGGACTGATGGAGATCATCGACAACTTCGAGCGTCCCTTCCTGCAGTCGTACTATGAGAAGTGGTATCGTCCTGACAACCAGGCCATCATCGTGGTGGGTGACGTCGACGTCGACAAGATCGAGCAGAAGATCAAGGATCTCTTCTCGCCCATCGTGCTGCCTGAGAACCGTGCTCTGGTGACGATGGAGCCTGTGCCCGACAATGCCGAGCCCATCTACGTGATCGACAAGGATAAGGAGCAGCGCACCAACGAAGTGTGGCTGATGATGAAGCACGAGGTGTTCCCCGACTCCCTGAAGGGTACGCTGGCCTATATGTTGGCCAACTATATGAAGGATGCTGCTGTCACGATGATGAACGACCGTCTGAAGGAGTATGCCGAGAAGCCCGAAAGCCCGTTCCTCAACTCTTCAGTTAGCGACGGCGCTTATATCCTCTCTCGTAGTGTAGACGCCTTCGAGCTCGACGTGCGTCCGAAGGACGGACAGACAGAGGCTGCCGTCACAGCTGCCTTTACCGAGTTACGCCGTGCTGCGGAGTTCGGATTCACACCTACGGAGTACAACCGTTTCAAGCAGAACTATACCAGCCAGCTCGACAAGCAGTACTCCAACAAGGACAAACGCTACAACAGCCAGTTTGTCAACCAGTGTGTACAGAACTTCCTGAACAAGGAACCCCTTCCCAGCATCGACTTCACCTATTCGACGATGAAGCAGATCATCCCGATGATTCCCGTCGATGCCGTCAATGCCATCATCAAGGAGTATGTGTCGCCTAACGATACCAATCTTGTGGTGTTTAGTCTCAACACAGAGAAAGAAGGTACTGTCTATCCGACGGAGGAGAGTATGAAGAAGGCTGTCGCCGATGCCCGTAGTGCACAGATTGAGGCCTATGTGGACAATGTGAAGGACGAGCCGCTGATGACCACTCTGCCTCAGAAGGGTAGCATCGTGAAGGAAGAGAAGAACGACCTCTTCGGCTATACCGAGTTGACGCTCTCAAACGGTGCGAAGGTGGTGCTGAAGCAGACGGACCTGAAGAAAGACCAGGTGCTCCTGCGTGGTGAGGGCTTCGGAGGTTCAGCTCTCTATGGAGAGAAGGACTTTGCCAACATCAAGATGTTTAACGATGTGGTTGAGGCCAGCGGACTGGGCAATTTCTCGCATACAGAACTGGAGAAGGCCCTCGCCGGCAAGATTGCCAGCGCATCGCTCTCGATGGGTTCTAATCGCGTATATGTCAACGGCAGCTCTACGCCGAAGGATGTGGAGACCATGCTGCAGCTGGCATATCTCTACTTCAACAATATCGCCAAGGATCAGAAGTCGTATGACAACCTGATGCAGACTGCAGAGCTGAATGTGAAGAACCGTCTGCTACAGCCCGAGGCTGTGCTTCAGGACTCTCTGACAGCCACGCTGACCTGCAACAACCCGCGTAATAAGGCTCTGACAACGGAAGACCTGGCAAAGGTGGGCTATGACCGTATTCTCGAGATGGCCAAGGAGCAGACGGCCAACGCTGCCGCCTTTACCTTCACCATCATCGGTAACTACGTCGAGGAGGCTATTCGTCCGCTGATCGAGACCTATCTTGCCTCACTGCCCTCAAAGAAGGACGTGGTGAAGAGTCCAAAGGTATCTACCGAGTTCAAGGGTGTCGTCATCAACAACTTCAAGCAGAAGGGTGAGACCCCGAAGGCATACGCCGTGATGGAGTGGTATACGAAGGACATCGCCCTGACACCCGAGAACGATATCAAGATGGATATGATCTCGCAAGTGCTCGACATGGAGTATCTGAAGAAGATCCGTGAGGACGCCAGTGCCGCCTACACGGTGCAGTCGATGTCCAGCATCGACCGCGACGACTTCGAGACAACAGCCCAGATCCTCGCTATCTGTCCCATGAAGCCTGAGAAGGCCGACACCGCCATCATGATCCTGCGCGACGAGGTGACTGCTCTGGCCAAGACCTGCGATGCCGACAAGCTGCAGAAGGTGAAGGAATATATGCTGAAGAGCCACGGCGATCAGCTGAAGCAGAACGGCTACTGGCTGAGTGTCATCAACGCTTGGCGCAAGTGGGGTATCGACTTCCATACCGACTATGAGAAGCTGGTGAATGCCCAGACACCCGAGAGCATCAGCGCCATCGCCGCTGAAGTGCTGAAGGCCGGCAACCGCGCTGAGGTCATCATGCTTCCTGCGGAAGAATAGTTTATAGTTTACAGTTTATAGTTTACAGTTTACAGAATGAGTTATTTATTTTCATCTGAGTCAGTATCTGAAGGCCATCCCGATAAGGTGGCCGATCAGATCTCTGACGCCATACTGGACCAGTTCCTGGCATACGACGAGAAGGCGCGTTGCGCCATCGAGTCGTTTGTCACCACTGGACAGGTAGTCATCATGGGTGAGGTGCGCAGCGATGTGTATATCGACCTGCAGACCATTGCCCGTAACACCATCAAGCGCATTGGCTATACCAAGGCGGAGTATCAGTTCGACGGGAATTCCTGTGGTATCCTCAGCGCCATCCACGAGCAGAGTGCCGACATCAACCGCGGTGTCGATAACGGTAACGAGGATGAGCAGGGTGCCGGCGACCAGGGTATGATGTTCGGCTATGCCACCAACGAGACGGAGAACTACATGCCCGTCTCGCTCGACCTGGCCCACCTCATCATGCGCACCCTCGCTGATATCCGCAAGGAAGGAAAGGTGATGACCTACTTGCGTCCGGATGCCAAGAGTCAGGTGACCGTCCAGTACAGTGACCAGGGCATACCCGAGCGTATTGACACCATCGTCGTCAGCACCCAGCACGATGAGTTTGACGAAGACGAGAAGATGCTGGCCAGGATCAAGGATGATGTGATCAATATCCTCATTCCTCGTGTGAAGCAGCAGATTCATAGTCAGAAGGTGCTCGACCTCTTTGGTCTCGACATCAAGTACTATGTGAACCCCACGGGCAAGTTCGTCATTGGTGGTCCTCACGGTGATACCGGACTGACGGGTCGTAAGATCATCGTCGACACTTATGGTGGCAAGGGTGCACATGGTGGTGGTGCCTTCTCAGGTAAGGACTCTTCGAAGGTGGACCGCTCGGCCGCCTATGCTGCCCGTCATATCGCCAAGAATATGGTGGCCGCTGGTGTGGCCGACGAGATGCTCGTGCAGGTGAGCTATGCTATTGGTATCGCGAAGCCGATGAATATCTACGTGAACACCTATGGTCGCAGTCGTGTGCAGATGAGCGACGGGGAGATTGCCAAGAAGATCGAGAAACTGTTCGACCTCCGTCCGAAGGCTATCGAGAGGACCCTGAAGCTGCGTCAGCCCATGTATAGCGAGACGGCTGCCTATGGTCACATGGGACGGCAGTGTGAGGTTGTGAAGAAGACCTTCACCAGCCACTACCACGAGACGAAGACCATCGACGTAGAGCTGTTCACCTGGGAGAAACTCGATCGTGTGGAAGATATCCGCAGGGAGTTCGGAATCTGATGCAAGACTCGATATTTATAGAACCACCTGGCATCGTCTCTATCGACTTGATGCCAAAGACATCAGCAAGACCGCAGACACCTTATCAGGTGCTGCGGTCATTGCCCAAAGACGCTACGCCTGCCCAGCAGGACTCGGCTATCCAGGCGTGGTTCTCGCCAAACGAGATTCACTACAGCGAGCAACCTGATACGCTCCACCTGCCTGGTGAGGGAATCCCGCGGGACCTGAAGGAGGTGAACCTCCCGCAGTATTATCGTGAGAGCTTCTTCTCCAATGACACCCTGTTTCACTCTGAGCATGGAGGTGCACGCTATGGGGTAGCGGGTGATCCTATTCCGGAATCACTGAGTAATGACAGTACCGTCACAGGTATCCTCATCCTCTGTTTCCTGATTATCACTTTTGCCTTTTCCCGGATCTCCGGATTCTTCATGCGTCAAGCCAAGGATTTCTTCTATATCCAGAAAGGTGAGCATAGCAGCATGACGGAGACGGGTAGCGAAATCAAGATGCAACTGGTCATCATGGGTATAACTTGCCTGACCTGTGCCATACTTTATTATCTGTACACCATCTATAAGGTTGGTGACACGTTCATCTTCTCTTCGGAATATGTTCTGCCGGGAATCATCTTCCTGGTGATGGTTGGGTATTTCGTGGCGAAATACCTTCTTTATACCATCGTTAATTCCATCTTATTGGGTAAGACTGGAAATAAAAAATTTATTACATCCTTTATCTTCCTGTCTTCCGTGGAAGGGGTACTGCTCTTTCCTGCCCTATTGTTGCAGACCTACTTCCAGTTTCCGATACAAAATGTCGCCTATTACTGCTTCGGAGTGGTGATTTTAATTAAAATACTGACATTTTATAAAACTTATATCATCTTTTTCCGTCAAAATGCTCTTTATCTGCAAAATATTTTGTACTTTTGCGCCCTTGAAATGGTACCGTTGCTTTCCCTATGGGGTGGATTGGCGGTTATCGTGAATCAGGTAAGAGTAATTTTTTAAGACACAGATGATAAAGAAGATTTTAGTATCACAGCCCAAGCCGACGAATGAGAAGTCGCCCTATTTCGATATCGCGAGCAGGTTCGGCATTGAACTGGTGTTCAGACCATTCATTAAGGTTGAGAGTATCTCGTCAAGAGATTTCCGTGCGCAAAAGGTTAGTATCCTTGACCATACAGCCATTGTGTTCACCTCAAGACATGCCATCGACCATTTCTTTAATATGGCCAAGGAACTGAGGGTCAACATTCCGGAAGATATGAAGTACTTCTGTGTGACCGAGACGATAGCCCTGTATATCCAAAAGTACGTGCAGTACCGCAAGCGCAAGGTGTTCTTCGGTGAAACTGGTCGTATCGATGACCTGATTCCGGCCATGATGAAGCATAAGAATGAGAAGTATCTCGTACCGATGAGCGACGTCCATAATGACAGCATCGCAAATCTTCTGGAATCGAAGAAACTGCATCACAGAGAGTGCGTGATGTATAAGACCGTCAGCAATGATTTTACCCCTGAGGAGATCAAGACCTTCGACTATGATATGCTGATTTTCTTCAGCCCGTCGGGTATTGAGTCGCTGACTAAGAACTTCCCTGATTTCAAGCAGGATAAGATTGCTATTGCGACCTTTGGCCCTGCTACGGCCAAGGCTGCCAAGGAGGCAGGTCTCCGACTGGACATTGAGGCACCGTCAGAGAAATATCCATCGATGACAGGAGCCCTTCTGCATTATCTGGTAGAGAAACAAGGTTAGCACGATGGCAGCAGCGGCTCCTACTTTCAGGAAACGGGAGCGCATGACAAGCAATCTGCTGATGGAGGCGCTCTTTGAAAACGGCAACAGCCAGTCTGTCACTGCCTTCCCTCTCAGAGCCGTCTATCAGACCATCGAACGGCATCGTGACCACGATCCCGCACAGATTCTGATCAGTGTCCCCAAAAAGCGTTTCAAACACGCCGTCGACAGGAACCGTGTAAAACGGCAGATCCGTGAGGCCTATCGCCTGCATAAACAGTTGCTTTGGGAGAAAATGACTGAAGGCGAGGAGATGCTTGTGGGATTCATCTGGCTCTCCGACAGACATTATCCCTCTAAGGAGGTAGAACGACGGGTTGTGAAAATCCTTCAGAGTGTTTCTAAAGGTGAAAGGGTGAAAGGGTGAAAGGGTGAAGTGGTTGTCTCACATATTGTCGTGGCTATTGGTTCTGCCCATCAGGTTTTACCAGATATGCATATCTCCGCTGTTGGGACCCTCGTGCCGATTCACACCCACATGTAGTGAGTATGCCCGTCAGGCCATCTTGAAACATGGTCCCATCAAGGGTCTCGGACTGGCCATCTGGAGGATTTTAAGATGTAATCCATGGGGTGGATCGGGATATGACCCGGTACCGTAGGAAAGGTGAGAGGGTGAAAAAATAAAGAGGTGAAAAGATAATTAGTGTTTGCTGAATAATATCTAACGCTTTGAATATTAGCAATATATAACATATTTTCTTCTTTTGTTTAACAAGAAATGAGTACCTTTGGGTGTTAAAAGTCATATAGGAATGAAGTATTA
>Ga0247611_10000455_pt1 | contig 83239 bp, 61 predicted proteins | sample 177DNAGHGhighgp2_FD_192422 | JGI IMG/M metagenome (GOLD analysis project Ga0247611, IMG submission 192422) | Sheep rumen microbial communities from Palmerston North, Manawatu-Wanganui, New Zealand - 1770 DNA GHGhigh gp2 | ecosystem: Host-associated > Mammals > Digestive system > Stomach > Rumen... | reverse complement strand
ACCTCGACGAACTGTTCAAGTAAAATAATTAAACTGACACAATGAAGAAACTACTCTTAATAATAGCTGCAACTGCAATTGCATGCATGGCATGTAAAGATAATAAGAAAAACGATAACCAAGTCAACTCTAATCCTGAAGAAGTAAAGACCGAAGCCGATTCTGCTAAGGTAGAAGAGGAGGAGAGTAGCAAAGCCATGGATATGGCTGGGAAAAAAGCACCTGATTTTATCCTTAAAGACTTGAACGACAAAGATTTCAAGCTCTCTTCTCTCAAAGGGCAGTATGTGGTTGTTGATTTCTGGGGTACGTGGTGCGTATGGTGTCTCTTCGGTATGCCTGAAATGAAGAAATACTACGATAAATACGAGGGGAAATTCCAAATCGTAAGTATTGCTTGTGGCGACGAACTGGAAAACTGGAAAAAATCGGTCGCTGAACTCGAAATGACATGGGTTAATGTCATCAATCAAGACGACTCCGACAATGACATCACTAAACCATATAATGTTGACGGATTCCCTACAAAGTTTATCGTCAACCCTAAGGGGGTTATCGAAAAAGTATATATCGGAGAAGACCCGGCATTTTATGAATATCTCGACAAAATCTTTGGATAATTTTTTCTTCTCTATATGAAAACAAATATCTATGCCATTCTGTCCGGTTGCCTGCTTCTGATATGCTCTTGCACAACAAACAGCAAGCAGTCTGACAATAAGCCTGCTGAGGTCAAAACAGATACATCACAACATTCTGTTATGCCTTCAGAAAACACTCTATCTCTCTCACAGAAAGAATTCGAAAAATACATCCTCGATTTCAAGGCTGAACTGGAAAAACTCTCGCAACAAGAATTGAGGGAAACTCTCGAAGGGGCAATAGCTGATGTGCAAGCTCAGTTGCCTGTCGAAACAGTGGAGGGAATGATGATGGCCGACATACAGATTGCAGACGACGCTGTGGTTTATTATATCCTATGCGATGAGACAATCGTTGATATGGATGATTTCAAAACCACTACAACCGAGGAACAGGAAATTGTTAACGACATGTTGGACGTCGATGTCAACAATGCTGAAAATGCACTGTTCTCTGCCATCTGCAAGGTTGCGGGAATGGATATCGTTTATGTTTTTGTAGGCGACAACACTGAGAAGGAATACGGAATCAGAATCAATCACGAAGAAATGCTGTCAGATATCATAGACAAGTAATATATCCAAAATCATATATAATAATGGCGGTCACACTTGCAATATGTTGTGGCCGCCATTGTTATAAGTTTGTTTGCATTCTCTTGTCTTCTAAATATTTATTTTTATTTAATTTCATTTACGCATGCCGGCAACCGACAGGTTGTCATCCTTCTCCTCTTCTCCGTAGACATATAAAATAACCATCATCAATCACTATCCCATCCGCATGGTTACTATTCCTAATTCCTCATTCCTAATTTAAAAATAACCGTCCGCATGGCAAAACAACCTTCAGATTGTTTCTCCTTTTCTCCTCAAACTCCGTAGAATTAAAACCTCTCCGCAAGGAACAATTCCTAATTCCTCATTCCTAATTCCTCATTCCTAATTCCTAATTCCTAATTCCTAATTCCTAATTCCTCATTCCTAATCCCTCATTCCTCATTCCTCATTCCTCATTCCTCATTCCTCATTCCTAATTCCTAATTCCTCATTCCTATTTTTTTATTTTATAAACATCCTGATTATACGATGAAACTCTTCCTTGCACATACCTGAAGGCTGGTAGTCGTCAAGATGATGAGGCTTTTCTGGAATACCATGAACATCTATAATCTCCCGAACTTGTTTGATGTGATCTGTAGTAACCACATCGAGAAAGCGAATCTTGCCTGCTTCTACAAAACGCATCAGATGACCAAATATCGTGTTGGGAGTTAGGAAACGCTCCAAGGCAATTTCGTTGTAGTTCTTTCCCTCTTGAAACATGCGGTAGGTGATGTCGTAAGTGCTCTCTTTCTTCTCTTTGGAATGTTTGGAACCATTCGATGAATTGGATTTTCCTTTGACGTTCTTACGTCTGACTTTCAGTTCTGAGTCAGGAATAAGCGACTGAGCCTTGAAGTGAAGATATGACTTTACATAGAAATCTTCCTTCTGAAATGTATAAAGTAAGTGAATCTTCATCTTATATTCAAGGGAAAAGCGCTCAAAGGCATTATCGAAGCGACTCTTCACTTGCTTGTTGCCTATCGGTAAATCCTTGCTGTCCTCATAAAGGTCTACAAACAGATTGCTTAGCGTGTTGAAATAATACTCCGAGGCCTTGTGTAAACGCTCCTGAAGATATGGATCATCGTGATTCTCTCCGTTTGTTGCCAATATGTTGTTGTATTGACGCTTGAATTTCACTGCTACGTCAATCACTTTAGTGCGGAGCTGATTCGATGCTTCTGACCATTCAGATGTCAGAGAAGGACTTTTCTTATAGAAGTGTTCGCTGAACACACGGCTCAGGTCTTTCGTATACGATTCTATCTTGCTGAAATCAAACAACTCGTCAAGTGTGTCGTGATAATAACGCCTACGAAACATCTCCAGACTAGCCTCAGCCTGCTCGCTTGCAGACAATTCTTCAGATATATACTTGTTCACATCATCATCTTGAAGCAAACTGGGCAAACGAAGTGGATTGCTCAACACCAGCCCCTCAAGAGTGCGACATCTGCTCAATGCTACGTAAACTTGACCATGCGCAAAACTCTGGTTTATATCCAGTACTGCATGGTCGAAGGTCAAACCCTGGCTCTTGTGAATCGTTATTGACCATGCCAAACGTAGTGGATACTGCTTGAACTCACCAACTACCTTCTCTCTTATCTCTTTCGTTTCAGGGTCTATCTCATATTCCGTGTTGTCCCATTTCTGCTGTTCCACACTTATAGGACGGCTCTCACCTGCGCTCTGAACCAAAACACAGTCCTCACCAAAACCCACCACCTTGCCAATCTTGCCATTAAAATAGCGTGAAGGATGCTGAGTGTCGTTCTTCAGATACATCACCTGTGCGCCTACCTTCAACTCAAGAGCCGATTCTGCAGGATATGCTGTGTCGGGAAAGGTGCCGCTCACTTCGCATTGAAACACATGACTCCTGCTGTCAAGGGCATCGAGTTGAGTCTTATTGTATTGCTGAGCCTTGTAGTTGTGGGTCGTCAAACGGATGTAGTCGGAGTCGGATGGAATCTGAAAACCAGGAATATACCTCTGGTTTAATCCGTCAACAGTGCTTTTGTCGAGTCTGCCATCGCGTATGTTAGCAAGAAGGTTGATAAAATGCTCATCCGACTGACGGTATATGTGCTTCAGTTCTATCGTGACATATTGAATCTCTTGCAAAGCTTTGCTTCCGAAAAAATATGGGGTGGAGTAGTGCTCCTTTAGTATCGACCATTCATGCTCGTTGGCTACGGGAGCCAACTGCTGCAAATCGCCTATCATCAGGAGCTGGACACCGCCGAAGGGCTTCTGACGATCCTTGTATTTGCGAAGAACGGAGTCTATGGCGTCGAGCAAGTCGCTCCTGACCATGCTGATTTCATCGATGATAAGAAGGTCAAGGGTACGCATTATGTTCTTTTTCTCTTTCGACATCTGAAAATAACGATTCCTTTCCTTCTTCACTTCGCCGGGGATATGTATGCCAATAGGCAACTGAAAAAAGGAATGAATTGTCACGCCGTTAGCATTGATAGCTGCCACTCCTGTAGGAGCAACAACCACCATTCGCTTTGGCATCTCTTCCTTCAAACGACTCAGAAAAGTTGTCTTGCCAGTACCGGCCTTTCCGGTCAGAAAAACGCTCACATTGGTATTTGCCACGTATTCCCAAGCCAGATCCAATTCCTTGTTCTTCACTTCCATAGCATTATATTATTAACAGTATATAATATTCAATTATACACAAAACATACTAATACTCTCGACTTCTGAAATTAATTACTGTTTCCTCATTCCTAATTTAAAAATAACCGTCCGCATGGCAAAATTCCTCATTCCTCATTCCTAATTTAAAAATAACCGTCCGCATGGCATAATTCCTAATTCCTAATTCCTCATTCCTAATTTAAAAATAACCGTCCGCATGGCATAATTCCTAATTCCTCATTCCTAATTCCTAATTTAAAAAATAACCGTCCGTATGGCTACTATTCCTAATTCCTCATTCCTCATTCCTAATTTAAAAATAACCGTCCGTATGGCTGCTATTCCTAATTTCTCATTCCTAATTCCTCATTTATTAAAAAATAATTTCCTTAGCAAATCCTCTCGACCTATTCGTTTCAGTTCCTGATTAATCATGCGCTTCCATTCTGGCTTATACCAGAAGAAAAACATCCTCTGTTTCTCCTTCTCCTTCTTGCTCACAGCTGTAAATATGCGTTCCATCGTGTAGGGATGATATCCGGTGTAGTATATCTCTGTGCTCAGTGTCATTGGGGTAGGAGTGAAATCCTGAACCTGTTCCAACTTGAAATTCAAGTTTTTGGTGAGTACGGCCAGTTCAGCCATGTCCTCACTGGTACAACCAGGATGACTACTGATAAAATATGGAATAATCTGCTGACGAAGGCCTTTTTCCTTGTTTATCTTGTCAAAGATGCGCTTGAAATCATAAAACTGGCTGAACGACGGTTTTCGCATAACCTTCAATACTGCATCGCTGGTATGCTCTGGAGCCACCTTCAGCCTGCCGCTCACGTGATGCTCTATCAGCTCGCAGGCATAGCGGTGGTTGATTGAATTAAGATTGGAATCACCTGTGTCGTGAAGAATCAGATCATAACGTACGCCGCTGCCTATAAAGCTCTTCTTAACTTTGGGATGACGATCAACACTGCGGTATATGTCGAGCAGGCTACTGTGGTCGGTATTCAGATTCTTGCATACATTGGGATGAATACACGACGGACGAGCACACTTATGACAAATGGAGAGGTTCTTGCCATGCATACCATACATATTAGCACTCGGACCACCCAAATCGCTTATATAGCCTTTGAAGTCGGGCTGAGAACAAATCGCATCTACCTCCTTCATTATGCTCTCCTTGCTGCGACTCGTGATAAACTTGCCTTGATGCGCTGATATGGTGCAAAAAGCACAACCACCGAAACAACCACGATGAAGACAGATGGAAAACTTAATCATATCGAAGGCTGGAATACGCTTACCACGATATTTGGGGTGAGGCAAACGAGTGTATGGCAAGTCAAACGAACGGTCCAACTCGTCCTCACTCAACGGTTGGTAAGGAGGGTAAACCACTACGTATCTATCATTGTAGTTCTGAATCAGACGACTACTTTCATATTTGTTGGATTCTTCTTCTATATGACGGAAATTTTCTGCCTGACATCGTTTGTCATTAACACATTCAGAGTGGCTGTGAAGTATTATGTCTGTCTGGCTGATACCATGAGGAATCTCGCTTTTTTTCAGCAGCATAGCCGTCTGCTTCTGAGGATAGCGCAAAAGCAAATTGCGGAACGTCGTTACGTCTATTTCCATGTCCTCCGAAGACAACAGCATGGCTAACGATTCTATAGGCTTTTCGCCCATGCCATAAATAAGCAAATCTGCTCCACTATCGCATAATATACTGGGCCTCAAACTGTCGCTCCAGTAGTCATAATGGGTCAGACGACGAAGAGACGCCTCTATGCCACCAATAACAACTGGAACATCGGGGTACACCTCCTTAAGAATACGACTATATACTATCGTGGGATATTCCGGGCGATAGTCGTGACGACCGTCAGGAGAATAGGCATCTTCACTCCGCAAACGCTTGGCTGCCGTATATTTGTTAACCATCGAATCCATGCAGCCGGGAGAAATACCGAAAAATAGGCGGGGACGACCAAATTTCTTGAAATCACGCCAGTCACCATGCCAGTCAGGCTGGGGTACAATAGCAACACGAAGGCCAAGAGATTCGAGCAAACGACCAATCACAGCACAACCAAACGAAGGATGGTCTACGTAGGCATCACCACTGAACAAAACAACGTCAAGTGTGTCCCAGCCTCGCAGCAAAGCTTCTTTCTTTGTCGTAGGCAGCCAATCGCTTAGTCTGGGCATCGTGCTATCCATGGATATTTATATTTGAGTATAATTGTTAAAAATGGATTATTACAAAAAATAGCCAAACATGGATTAAGGTTCTATGATTGTTCTTGATTCCGACTCTTGAGGTTCGGATTCCAACGGATGGCTATCTGAATCATCTGATAAGTCTGAAACGTCCAAGGATTCATCATTCACAGAAGATTTATCAACTATAGGTTCTACAATGGCTGGGCCAACAACTGCTGGCAAGCTGAAATTGCCGTTAAGCAACATTCTAATCAGGCCGTTTCTCACGCTTTCATCTTTTATGGACTCCAGAGGAAAACCAAGCAAACTTACATTGCCTTTGCGGATACCGGCAGGACTGCCATTGCCATAGCGAACCAACACTTCTGAACCATCTGTGGGAATAACTACATCTGGATTTGGCACACTGTAGCTCTCGTCATTCATGTCACGATAGATGTCGAATCGATGGTTGTCTACATACAACTCGCGAGAAGCACCCAAACTATCTGACTGAACAGAATTGTTGCTGCCAAACCTCCCTCTTATGATTTGGGATTTCATCATGTTGCCACCGCTTATAATCAGTTTACCACCATTCTGCACATACTGTTCAAGTTTGTCAACTGTCTGTCGGTTGAAAGCCTTCTGAACGCCATAAATCATGTCTATAGCGGCATACTTCCCCAGATTGCTCATGCGCTGAAATGCACTCTCGCTCATCGACGTGAATGAATGATTTCCACTTATCTGAATGCCTGCACCATGGATGTAGGGATAGTCAAATGTGTTGCCCATGATTATCTTCCCTTCGAGCTCGCTGCCGCTATAACCTGTACCGTTAGACTCTTCTGAACCCATGTTGGACTTGCTGAATACTTTCTGACGACCGCAGAAACCTGCAAACTTACCATACTGAACACCTGGGTCTTCGTCTAATAAGAATCCCTGCTCTGTTGATGTGTTCTTCCAGGCTGGACCCTCCAAACGGGTGAAACCATTGACAATCAATACCGTGCCAGAATTAGCCGGAGAAATATATGCGCTGAGTGTCTCTGATGGAAAACTCTTGCCACCATCGTTCAATGCACATACTTGGAATGAATAAATGGTGTCGGGATTGATGCTTATATCACAACCTATGCCTCTGACAACACGGCCGTTGTCAAAACCATAACGACCTTTACGGGTATAAACCACATAGCTGCTCGGGTTGGCACTCGATTCTAATGGATCGGAAGTGGGATTCCATGAAAGATGCACTTTGCGAGATGACTCGTCAAGATCTACGCTGAAATCCTTGACGGGAAGGGGTTGAACCACGTAGCCCACATCATGCATCGAGCAGATGTATTTCAATATGCTTTTATAGAACGAACGGCATAGGTCGAATTTAAACTGAGGATCATAACCCAAACGCATATCAGCAAAATTCTGATGAGAAAGCATCTCGAAAATAATGCTTGGCACTTCTCCCTCGCGCGACTCACCATAGTTGCGATTCCATAAGCCTCGACAGTCTAAACCATATTTCTTCATGTCGCGAGACACACCCTCAAACATAAGGCTTGCCAAATCGCGGCTTGTATAGCGGTCCAAACCCGAGTTCATAGTGCCGTCACCTTTCGAGGTCGTGCATATCGAAAGCGGACCTATCAGGTTGTCGGTCTTTGAATAACCTGCATCTGTGTGAAATGCCATGTATATCTCAAATGGCACGTTGCGACCCGAACGATTGGGAATATAAACGCTGCCGCCGCCCAGCTCGTTAACTGTCTTCGGACGACTGTAGATATCACTACGATACTCGTCGCTTTCAATGGATGAATAAATGCTGTCGGGAAGACCATTCCACTGACACGAATATTTGGCGGCTTCTGCCCAGCGTGGCATACCGCTTATGCTGCCACCACGAATTATGTTCCCCATACCGCTGCCTAAACGTACGCCGTCAACACTAACCATATTGCCACGACGACGACTCATGTTGCTAACCATAATCATGTTCTTGTCGCTCATACCGGCTTCAAACTCATATTCTCCAAGATAAACCCATGTGCCGCCACCCATCTTCTGGTTAACACTCACACTCGTTACTCCACCTGAATGATATATCTCGTATGTCACATCCTCACTACTGTTCTTGAAGGATTGATAGCATACATAAACGGGATATTTGCCGGATTTGGGTATATTGGGAATCCATTGAACCAAGGCGATGTCCTTCTCACGCCGAGTTGACTTCACCTCCAGACTCGTTCCCATACCAAAAGGACTTTCATTGCCCTCATAAGTCTCTTTTAAATTTGCAAAACCACGAGACGACGACTCCTCCCAGTCGTCACCCAAGGATATGTCGTTGAAAAATCCGGAACGTTCGTCGAATACATCATTATCTAATACAACCTCATCGTTTATCCAGAAACGGTCGCGAGGGGTGTAAACCACCGCACCGGCATTCTCAAGCATAGGAATAAGATAGGGGATAACGAAGGTCTGAGAAAACAAGTCTTCCGTTGTGCAAAACAAACGAGGGCGTTGCCAAACCCATCCGCCTTTGCCACGATCGTAATATCTGCCGTGGCTCTGGCATAGGCTCACATGACGACCAAATAAACCCTTCTTTATCTCGTAGGGGCACGACTTGTTTGTAACCCATGGAGCATCTTCGTAGTCACGCTTCCATATCTTACGCTTTTCGGCCTTGCCATTTTTGACGGCTGTAGGAATTAAGTATTCGATAGGCTTGCCGTCGCCTATTATAGTCAGTTCGTAGGAACGCAAACTGTCGGGAATGAGCTTCGAAATATCCTTATAAATCTTACCGACCACATCCTCGTTATAGTGAATCTCATCTCCACCATTGCCTAAAGTAACGGTTATGGTCTTCTTCGAATCATTCACATTCAACGATTTCAAACTTGCCTTGCGTACGCGTGAATTGCCAGGCAACTGATAACTCTGAAGGAATGTACTAACGCGGCTACTCAATTCCTGACCATGAACACTGTACACATAAATCAATAATGATAATAATATATATCGCTTCATCAATAATATATTTTTATTATTTTATCTCTTCTAAAAAATAACTACAAACAATTCGTCTACTCGTCAAATAATATAATTTTTAATTTTTAATTTACCTATCATCTTGTCCCTAAAAAATTGCTTATGGTTCCAAAACCAACTAAATGGTCATATCTCTCACCAAATGGACGATGATATACATATATGCTGTATTCGTTCTCTGTCTGGTAGAAGCTGCCTTCAGTATCTATTATGCTCACATTCCCACCATCATCGGGAAGAAACACATATTGATAGTTGTATGAGCCTTGTTTCAGTGGAAGATATATCGTGTAGCAACCTTCAGCCTCATCGTATTCCATCTTATATTCGTCAATATAACGGTCGTAGGTTAAATCACCATTCAGATATACATCTCCACCTTCCAGTTTTGAAGATTTCAGTTTGAAATGAGTATAGAAATAGTCGCTCTCCGTAGCATTCTCGTAGTTGTCACTGTTCCTTACGTAGTAGCGACCGTTCTGATCCTGGTCGTATATGTAGTTGAAGCGAGGTAAATCCTCCATAATCGTCGCATGATAGTATGGGTCGTGATAACTCATGTTCTCAACGTGCATGGTAGGGACATATTCGTTGAGAATCTCAAAACGACGATATTCGTTGCCACCATCGAATATCAGCGAACGATTGTGGTTGTATATCAATTCGTTAGATCTAACATAGCTGGGACGAAGACCTTCTACATGAGTGTCCCAATGACGGTTCTGGTATACCACAGGATATAGCTCTTCCTCAGGACGGTTCACGTTGTAGGATTGATAGTTGATGCTGAATTCCAGTTGCTGATGGCTCTTATAGGCATCTATGTCGGTGTTCGACAGAATATCCATCGTCAAACCTACCTTGTTCTCAAGAACAGAAAAACATACACAACCTACAGGCTCGTCATAGCCGTCTTCATATATCTCAACCATATAATTGCCACTCACCAACAACTTCACATTCTCATTAGGTAAGCTGAACTTATAATGATTGTAAAGCATTGTGGTATTCATTGACGACTTGTAGTCGTCAATCGGACTGTCGTTGAAACCTTCCAAATACTCGCTTTCCAGCAGATCGCTCTTTTGCCAGTCGGCATTACAGTGAATTATGTGGTAGGTGTAACGAATGTAATTGTGTTGAAGGTCATCGAAACTGATGTCTACACGATTGTTGCCACCCATAGGCATCACAGGATGACTGTTCCAAATACCATTCACCTCCAGACGAAGCGATTTTATGTTGTCTACATAAGCACCGCTCACCTGACTAATACACGGCATAATTGCTACTATCAATAATAATATAGGCAATAATCCTTTTTTCATCTGATTTTATGATAAAGTCATAATTTTAAAATAATAACATCAGAATCACAATAATTACTAATTCCTAATACGTCATTAAAAAATATCTAAAAATTAAAATACTTCTCAGCATTATTATAGCTTATGTCCTCAATCATTTGGTTAACACGGTCTGCCTCATAACCTGAATAAGGAACCTCACCTCGCTCTATATCCTCACCGACAATATTGCATAATATCCTCCGGAAATACTCATGTCGTGGATATGAAAGGAATGAACGGGAGTCGGTCAGCATTCCAACAAAACGACTAAGAAGACCCAACAGCGACAATGCATTGATCTGCTTCGTCATGCCGTCCTTCTGATCCAGGAACCACCAGCCGCTGCCCCATTGAATCTTTCCCGGACAACTGCCATCCTGGAAGTTGCCGAGCATAGTGGCTAAAACCTCGTTGGCGCATGGATTCAGGTTATACAATATAGTCTTGGCTAATTTGCCCTCCTGCTCCAGACGGTCAAGGAATTTTGCACAGGCCTTAGCCGTGTTGAACTCGCCGATAGAGTCGAATCCCGTGTCTGGACCTAACTGATTGAACATCTTTGTGTTGTTGTTGCGAATGGCACCATAGTGGTATTGCTGTGCCCAACCAGACTCGGCATCCTGAACCGCGAAGATATACATCATCGCACTCTTAAACTTCAGAATCTCTTCAGAATTTAATGAATTGCCGCCATATACCTTGTCGAATATCGCTATGATTTCTGAATCGGTGTAGTCTTCTGAATAAAACTCCTCAATGCCGTGGTCACTTAGCTTGCAACCCATTGAAGCAAAGAAATCATGACGATTCTGAAGTGCATCGATAAAGTCGTTGAAAGTGTTAATAGCAATGCCACTGGCTTTGGATAAGGATTCAACATAACTGCGGAATTGCTCTGGCACTTCCACTGCCATTGCCTTGTCTGGACGCCAAGCTGGAAGCATGCGGGTCTTCATCGTTGGGTCTGATGCCACTGCCTTGTGATATTCCAAACTGTCGATTGGATCGTCTGTCGTGCAGACTACTTTCACATTGTAGTATTCCATCAATCCGCGAGGAGTGAATTTAGGGTCATTATGAATTTGATCGTTACATCTTTCATATATCGAACGGGCGGTCTCTGGATTTAATAATTCGTGAATACCAAATGCGGTCTTCAGCTCTAAGTGAGTCCAATGATATAATGGGTTGCGGAAACAATAGGGAAGTGTCTCGGACCATTTCTCAAATTTTTCCCAGTCACTCGTGTCCGTACCTGTGCAGAAACGTTCGGGTATTCCATTGCTACGCATGGCACGCCATTTGTAGTGGTCCCCACCTAACCATACTTCTGTTATCGAACGCCAACGCTTGTTCTCTGCTACTTCCTTAGGAGAAAGATGACAGTGATAGTCTATTATAGGCATTTTTGATGCATGCTCGTGATACAAGGTCTTGGCTGTCTCATTTTGAAGCATAAAATGCTCATCCATAAATGTCTTCATAATATCTGTGTTTTAATTATTAATATGCATTTAATCTTAATATCTTCTCCTCAGCTTTTTAAATAATTATTCCTAATTCCTAATTCCTAATTTCTAATTTCTAATTCCTAATTCCTAATTCCTAATTCCTAATTCCTAATTCCTAATTCCTAATTCCTAATTCCTAATTCCTAATTCCTAATTCCTAATTCCTAATTCCTCATTCCTCACTCCTCATTTCTAATTCCTAATTCCTAATTCCTCATTCCTAATTCCTCATTCCTAATTTCTAATTCCTCATTCCTAATTCCTAATTCCTAATTTCTAATTCCTAATTCCTAATTCCTAATTCCTCATTTCTAATTCCTCATTCCTCATTTCTAATTCCTAATTTCTAATTCCTAATTTCTAATTTCTAATTCCTAATTTCTAATTCCTCATTCCTCATTCCTAATTCCTAATTCCTAATTCCTCATTCATCTCTCTATCTTGCGAAGTTAATAAAAAAATCCCAACTACATACTCCTCAAATCAAAGATTTGCATTTTTTAATTAAATTCACACTTAACATTTGCATAGTCCGATTATTTTGACGAAATTTGCATAAAATATTTGCAACTAAATATGGGTATGACGGAATGATATCTTTTTGTATAATCCCAGCATGATATTCGATAGTATTATTCCTCATTCCTCATTCCTAATTCCTAATTTAACAAATAATGAAAGCCTTAAATGCACGCACAGCTCCTAAAAGCATTGCACCGGAGAGAATCATACAATTTGGCGAAGGTAATTTCTTGCGCTGTTTTGTTGATTGGATTATCTATAAAATGAATCGAAAAACCGATTTCAACAGCTCTGTAGTCGTTGTACAACCTATAGAAAAAGGAATGGTCGATTGGCTCAACGAACAAGATTGCCTTTATCATGTAAACCTACAAGGTAAGCTGGACGGAAAAACTGTCAATAAGCTAACCAGAATTGATTCAATCAGCAGGGCTATAAATCCATATACTCAGAATCATGCTTTCCTCGCACTCGCTGAACAACCTGAAATACGTTTTGTTATTTCTAATACAACTGAAGCTGGAATTGCATTCGACCCCTCATGCAAACTTACAGATGCTCCCGCAGCAAGCTATCCGGGAAAACTCACACAACTACTCTACAGAAGATTCACAACATTCAAGGGAGACAGAACTAAGGGGCTAATCATCATGCCGTGCGAACTCATATTCCTTAACGGACATCACCTCAAGGAATGTATCTACAAATATATTGAACTCTGGAAAGACGAGCTCGGAAAAGACTATGAGAAATTCAAAAACTGGTTCACTAAATATTGCTATGTCTGTGCTACACTCGTCGATCGTATCGTCCCTGGATTCCCGCGTCATGAAATCGACAAAATACAGAAAAAAATATGCTATGCCGACAACCTGGTAGTGCAGGGAGAAGCTTTCCATTTATGGGTAATCGAAAAACCTGAAAATATGTCGATAGCTCAACTCAGAAAGGAGTTCCCTGCTGAAAAGGCCGGACTTAATGTCCTAATAGCTCCAAGCGAAAAACCATACCACGAAAGGAAAGTGACACTGCTAAACGGACCACACACCGTCCTCTCGCCTGTGGCTTACCTCTCTGGTGTGAACATCGTTAGGGATGCGTGTCATCATCCTGTAATAGGGAAATATATACACAAAGTCCAGTTCGACGAACTCATGCAGACTCTCAATCTGCCAATCGATGAACTCAAGAAATTTGCAGCCGATGTGCTCGAACGATTCGACAACCCGTTTGTCGACCATCAAGTCACATCGATCATGCTTAATTCTTTCCCTAAATACGAAACACGTGATTTGCCTGGAGTGAAAACTTTCTTGGAGAGGAAGGGCGAATTGCCGAAGGGATTGGTATTCGGACTGGCAGCTATAATCACTTACTATAAGGGGGGTACAAGAGGCGATGGCGCACCGATTCAGCCTAACGACGACCCCGCTATCATCAAACTCCTGGCAGATTTATGGGCTACTGACAATACTCAACTCGTGGCTGAGGGTGTGCTCGCCGCCGAAAATATTTGGCACGAAAACCTCAACCAAACTGTTCCTGGACTAACACAACTCGTCACTGATTACCTCAATCGTATTCAAACGCTTGGTATGCTCGAAGCTGTCAAAACTATATTATAACTGATTTAGTAAAATAATTTTTCATTTAACTAATGCAAGGAACAATCTTCGACATAAAACGTTATGCGGTCAACGATGGACCTGGAATTCGCACTACCGTTTTCTTCAAAGGATGTCCTCTCAGATGCAAATGGTGTCATAATCCTGAAAGCCAGCAACGTCAAATCGAGACTATGACCGTAAAAAGAAAACTCGGAGATAATACCTTCGATGACCAGAAAACGGTTGGATATCTCATTGAAAGTGATGATCTTGTAGAACAACTCGAACGCGACTTCGTATTCTACGACGAGTCGGGTGGGGGAGTGACTTTCTCTGGAGGAGAACCCCTCATGCAGCCGGAATTCCTACTTGAGTGTCTGAAAATGTGCAAGGACAAGAATATGCAGACTTGTGTAGATACTGCCGGCGCTATCAGAACATCATTTCTCGATGAAATAATACAGCATACCGACATCTTCCTCTACGACATCAAAACGGCCGACAAACAACTGTTCGAACAATGTATCGGTAAAGGATTCGATATCATTATTGAAAATCTCAAAACTGTTGCCGACAAAGCTGAACGTGTAATAATACGAATTCCTGTTATTCCGGGAATAAACTATGATGAAAACAGTATTAATAAAATTATTGAACTCATCAAGCAATTTCCTAAAATCAATGAGGTATCACTCCTGCCTTTCCATCGTACTGGGGCTGATAAATATCGACGACTTGGAAAAAAATGGCAAATGGGCAATGAGAAAAATCTACAACAAGAAGATCTCAAGTCGCTAAAAGACATTTTCAAACAACAGGGATACAGCATCTTCTCAACATAACACTTCTATATCTTTCAACTCGTCAACTAATCCAAAAAAAATTTTTACATTAAAAACAGCTATCGTCTCCTCTTCTAAGAATCTTATCTAACTTCTATAACTTCTAAAAAATTCTTTTAAATTATGTTATCTGAAAGAATAAAAAAACTTCGTGAGCAAAGTCTGAATGCCGTCAACCGCATTTCGGCTGAACGCGCATTGCTCATTACTGAATTCTATAAATCTGGAGTGGCTGCTGCAGAACCAGTGCCAGTTCAGCGTGCTTTGTCATTCAAGTATATACTCGAAAACAAATTCATTTGTATCAACGATGGTGAATTAATAGTGGGAGAGCGTGGACCTGCTCCTAAAGCTACACCTACCTATCCGGAAATTTGCATACACACTCCTCAAGACCTCCAGATTCTAAACGACAGGAAAAAGGTGTCTTTCAAGTCGGATGAGGAAACTCGTGCGGCATATCGTGACATTATCATTCCGTTCTGGAAAGGCAGAAGCAATCGCGACCGTCTATTTGCCACATTGCCGCAAGAATGGAAAGATGCCTATGATGCAGGTATATTCACAGAGTTCCAGGAACAAAGAGCTCCTGGACACACAGCCTTGGGTATTAAGATGTTCAAAACTGGGGTCCTACAACTGAAAGAACGTATCGCTGAAAGCATGGCAAAACTTGACCTCGCAAACGACCCGGAAGCTGTTGATAAGCGCGACGAACTAAGGGCTATGGACATTGTTTGCGATGCTATCATTATGTATGCAAACCGACATGCCGACAAACTGGAGGAGATGGCTAACAACGAGAAGGATGATAAGCGTAGGGCTGAACTGATTGAAATGGCACGCATCTGTCGCAAAGTGCCGGCTCATGCACCGGAGACTGTTCACGAAGCTCTTCAACACTATTGGTTCATACACCTCGGTGTAGTTACTGAACTCAATCCGTGGGACTCTTTCAATCCTGGACGACTCGACCAAAGCCTATATCCTCTTTACAAGAAGGAAATGGAGGAGGGTACTACTACTAAAGAACAAGTGTACGAAGTACTCCAGTCTTTCTGGGTGAAATTTAATAATCACCCTTCTCCTCCTAAAGTTGGAGTCACTGCGGAAGAAAGCAATACATACACCGATTTCTGCCTCATCAATGTGGGAGGGGTGAAAGAGGATGGTAGCGACGGAGTCAATGACATGTCGTATATCATTCTCGATGTCATTCGCGAAATGCGACTACTACAGCCGAGCTCGATGATTCAGGTTAGCAAGAAAAATCCAGATAAGTTCATTCGAAAGGCTGTGGATATCATCAAGACTGGATTCGGACAACCGTCTGTATTCAATACCGATGCAATCGTACAGGAGATGCTGCGTGCCGGAAAAGACGTCAAGGATGCTAGAAACGGTGGATGTTCGGGATGTGTCGAAACTGGAGCATTTGGAACTGAAGCTTATATTCTTACCGGATATTTCAACCTGCCTAAGATTCTTGAAATAACTCTTAACAATGGATTCGACAAACGTACTAACAAGCAACTCGGGCCAAAAACCGGAAATCCTGTCGAATTTAAAACCTACGATGAGTTCTTCAAGGCTTACCGCACACAGGTACAGCATTTCATGGATATAAAACTCTCAGGCAACAACATCATAGAACGAGTGTTCATGAAGAATATGCCAGTGCCGTTCCTCTCTATACTCATCGACGACTGTATCGCTCGAGGAAAAGACTATATGTGTGGTGGCGCACGCTACAATAGCACATATATACAGGGAGTTGGACTGGGAAGCATAACGGATATGCTAACTGCTATCAGGTATCAGATCTACGACACAAAGCAAGTAACCATGCAAACAATGCTTGATGCTCTCAATGCCGATTTCAAAGGATATGAGAAATTGCAGTATCAGCTTGTATACAACACACCGAAATATGGCAACGACGACGACTATGCTGATGCTCAGGAAGTTCAGGCTTTTGATATGTACTACGATTCCATTAACGGACATAAGTCTCCACGTGGGGCAGACTATCGCGTGAATATGTTGCCTACTACTTGCCATGTGTATTTCGGGAGCGTTACTGGAGCTACGCCTGATGGACGTAATGCATGGAAGGTGCTATCTGAAGGTATATCACCAGTACAGGGAGCCGACACTAACGGACCAACTGCCGTCATTCGATCGGCTGCAAAAATCGATCATATCAAAACTGGAGGAACTTTGCTCAACCAGAAATTCACACCATCACTACTGCAGACGGAGGAGGGATGTATGAATGTGGTACACCTCATACGATCATATTTCCGTATGGACGGACATCATATCCAGTTTAATGTGGTTAATGCCGATACACTACGAGATGCTCAAAAACATCCAGAAAACTATCGAGACCTCATCGTGCGTGTGGCTGGATATTCAGATTACTTTAACGACCTTGGGGAAGACCTACAAAACGAAATCATCAACCGAACAGAGCATCAGGAATTCTAAACCACTAAATAATCGAAAATATTATAAATCACTGCAATATATGAAAAGCTCCGGAATGAACCCGGAGCTTTTCATATATATATCAATTATTGTAATTTTTAAATAATAATTCCTACCTCCAATTCCATCATCCAATCCTCCAAGAAAAAAATCAAGTTGCGAGAGAGAGGATTGTCCTCGAAAAAAATCATTCCTTATTTACTTTACTATTCCCTTTTCTAGATATTCTACCAAGTTAGTACGTATACGATCTGATGCTTTTTCTATAGCTACTTTGGCCATGTCGGAATCTACCATAATCTTAACCAATTCCTCAAAACTGGTCTTGTCGGGATTCCAGCCTAACTCACGCTTTGCTTTGCTCGGATCACCCCATAGGTTAACAACATCTGTAGGACGATAAAAGTCGGAACTTACTTCCACGAGTACTTTGCCGGTCCTCTTGTCTATTCCCTTCTCCTCCAAACCATCGCCTCGGAATTCTAATTCGATGCCTGCGTGCTTGAAGGCATAATAACAAAATTCGCGTACCGAATGTTGAACACCGGTTGCGATAACGTAATCATCTGGTTTCTCGTTCTGAAGCATCAGCCACATGCATTCAACATAGTCCTTGGCATAACCCCAGTCGCGGAGACTCGACATATTGCCCAGATAGAGCTTGTCTTGCTTACCCTGAGCGATGCGGGCGGCAGCAAGGGTTATCTTACGTGTTACAAACGTCTCACCGCGACGTTCGCTCTCGTGATTGAATAATATGCCGGAGCAGCAAAACATATTATATGCTTCGCGATATTCTTTTACTATCCAGTAGCCATAAAGCTTGGCTACAGCGTAGGGACTGTAAGGATGAAATGGAGTGGTCTCGCTTTGAGGTACATCCTCTACCTTGCCGTATAGCTCTGAGGTGCTCGCCTGATATATCTTGCAACTTCCTGCCAAACCGCATAGACGTACTGCTTCTAAAACACGCAAAACTCCAGTAGCATCAACATTGGCAGTGTATTCGGGGGAATCAAAACTAACCTGAACGTGGCTCTGAGCTGCCAGATTGTATATCTCAGTCGGACGTACCTTGCTAACAACCTGAAGAATGGACATGGAGTCGCCTAAGTCGCCGTAATGCAAATGAAACTGAGGATGCCCCTCCAAGTGAGCTATACGCTCACGATAGTCAACTGATGAACGACGAATGATTCCATGGACATCATAACCTTTATCTATCAGAAACTCCGACAGATAACTCCCGTCCTGACCCGTCACGCCAGTTATTAATGCTATATTCTTACCCATTATAATAGTTTGCTTTTTATATTTATGTTTATATTTATATATTTATAATAGATATTGCAAATTTACAAAAATCTATTAGCACTCGCAAATTTATTATTATACAACCCTGTCAATCCTTCCTTATCACAATCCATTGTTTCCGACGTTTATCTCACCCCGACATCTATAGGAGCCTGCCTTCTGTGCGCCAGTCAAGCCTTAAAGCAATTTTAAATCAGACTACAAATATTGTATATTATTACGTGTTTTAACCGTTGAACAACAATTACTAAACCAAGCACATGAACTAAAATAATTTTTCATTTAAACAAGTACCATTTCGACAACTGTCTCGCTTCTTTCATCAACCCGGAACTCTTCAGAACTCCTCACACCTATAACCCAGGATATCTTGCCCTTGCTCTCCATCACCAACTGACGCGCCTTCTCTATGCGATTCATCTTCTTCTCGCCAAGCAGGTCGTTTACCAGCTTCTTACCCTTCATGCCAAACGGAATAAAACAATCACCGTCTATAACTCCCCTGAATACAACATCCCTGCCAAGCTTATCATAATCGAAATATGCATGGCGAGTGTCTTTATTTATCTCTAATTCTTTGGCAGACAATATTTTGTAGTCAATAGCGTCGCCAGAAGGGAAAGTGATACGTCCGGCATCACCTTCTAATTTATAATTCAGACGTTCTCTCCTAACGTCATCAATACCGCTCACAACAAGATATTCACGGTCAACTGTAAGCAAAAACTGATTGGAATAAAACATATTACCAACACGATCCAAACTTGAGATAATTTGTAACATCTGACTACGATTGAATCCACAGTCTCGCAATATCTCATGAAGCAAAGATAGGGGAGAGGGACTGCGTTGAAGACCCTCCTTGGATATATAGAGCATCCCATCTTTCACGTAGCTGCATTCTTCTTCCATCCTACATACGCTCCATTTATATATCTTCTGTTCTTCGCGCAAGTTCTCCATAGTCGTCAGTATTTGCATCCTTGAAGAGCTATTTATCTTTTCAAGCACTGGAAGTAATTCCAAACGTATCTGATTGCGAACATAGTCTGTCGATAGATTGCTGCTGTCGGTTATATATGATTCACCGCATTTTTCAACGTACGAAAGAATATCGGTTCTGCTGCAACATAATAACGGACGGACAACAAATCCGTTATTTACGGGAATGCCGCATAAGCCTTGCATGCCACTTCCTCGCAATAGGTTGATAAAGAATGTCTCTACTTGGTCGTCTTGATGATGAGCAATGCAGACCTTTGAATAACCGAATTCACGCATCTTCTTCACAAAATAGTCATATCTCAGCTCACGAGCGGCCATTTCTATGCTTAACCCTTTGGAGGTGGCGTATTGAATTGTATCAAAGTCCACAACATCCAAATCTACGCTCAGACGATTGCACAAAGCGCGGCAGAATTCTTCGTCACGATTGCTCTCGTCTCCACGCAAATGAAAATTGCAGTGAACACAACTCACATTATAACCCAAATCTAACAATAACAATAACAAACATACAGAGTCGGCACCACCGCTCAAACCTAATAGCAATCGATCTTCTTTGCTCATCAGTTGATGATCTGCTATAAATTTTGACACCTTTGCGTTCAATATGCTTTTTATATCAATATCCATAATAATCTTAATTTATCAAATCTTAACTCTTACATACTTGTACATATAATTATAATCAAAGCCTCTACTTGTCTGCTAACATGCTCGTCTACTTGCTATCTTGTCAACAAAAATAAAAAAAACATAAAAAAAATTTGTTACATCACAAAAAAATACTAACTTTGCAAAACTTTTCGCAATTATGCATCCAATGGTACCTTGGATGAGCGGCTTAGTCAGTGGTCTGCAAAACCATCCAGGGCGGTTCGACTCCGCCAGGTACCTCTAAAATCGTCAAGCAATTTGCTTGGCGATTTTATTTTTTATTCCCATTGATATCAGAAATATGTATTCCATGAATAAATAATATGCAAAATTAACATCAGGGCTAATATGATTAGCTTGAGTTTAGTGAACTAATTGCTTCTTTTCAAATTACAAATATAACATTTTAATTTCGCATAAACGAACAACTTGGTTTTTTTTCAACTTTTTTATATCTACTTAATCCTTTTACATAATTTTGAGAATATCATTTGTAATTCAAATTTTTTTCCTTAATTTTGCTTTTTGATAACCAATAATTATTTTAAATCATTTTTATATGCTTACTGTAGAAGAACTCAACGATAAACTCATTGACCTCGCATTTGCAGAAGATATTGGAGATGGCGACCATACAACCCTTTGCTGCATTCCTGAAGATGCTATGGGAGAATCAAAACTACTTATTAAGGAAGAAGGAGTCTTTGCTGGAGTCGACATCGCAAAGGAAGTATTTAAAAGATTCGACCCGGAACTTAAGGTGGAAGTGTACATTCAAGACGGTACGCATGTCAAACCTGGGGACATCGTCATGAGCGTCAAGGGAAAGGTGCAAAGCCTACTCCAAACAGAACGACTCATGCTTAATATACTACAACGTATGTCGGGAATTGCCACTATGACTAACAAATACGTCAAACGACTCGAAGGCACTAAAACACGTGTGCTCGACACAAGAAAAACTACTCCGGGAATGCGGATGCTGGAAAAATTGGCTGTCAAAATCGGTGGAGGAACAAACCATCGTATCGGATTATTTGATATGATTCTTCTTAAAGATAATCATATCGATTTTGCAGGAGGAATCGAAAATGCAATTTCAAGATGCCATCAGTATCTGAAAGAAAAAGGAAAAGACCTCAAAATTGAAATCGAAGTACGTAGCTTCGACGAACTAAATCGTGTGCTTGAATATGGAGGCGTCGACAGAATTATGCTCGACAATTTCACTCCTGAGGAAACAAAAAAAGCTGTCCAACTCATCGATGGACGATACGAAACAGAGTCGTCTGGAGGTATCACATTCGATACTATTCGCGATTATGCTGAGCAAGGTGTAGATTTCATATCTGTAGGAGCACTTACACATTCGGTTAAAGGACTCGATATGAGCTTCAAAGCTGCTGACTCCGACAAACTCATAATCAAATAACTATTACAATAAATTCGAATAAATCGTACTTAAAAAAAGTATTATTAATACATCTGTTTTGTTTAATTCGAATAATTCGTGGTTTAAATTATAACAAATTCGTGGTTAAGAAATGAAAAAAATATTCGTTACATTTGTCGTGCTTTTAGCGACTTTATGCCAGAACGCTGGCGCATGCACTAATTTCATCGTCGGGAAAAATGCATCTACCGACGGAAGTGTTATGGTAACATACAATGCCGATTCCTATGGCATGTATGGAAATATGTATCGACACGTGGGAGGAAAACATAAGAGTGGGGAGATGCGCGACGTCTATGAGTGGGACACAAATAAATATCTCGGGAAAATACCTCAGGCAAAGCGTACCTACAACGTAGTGGGACAAATAAATGAAAATCAGGTCACAATCACTGAAACCACTTTCGGAGGACGAGAGGAACTGGCCGACCCGGAAGGAATCATCGACTATGGTTCGCTTATATATATCGCACTCGAACGTGCTACATCTGCTCGCAACGCAATTGACATAATGACCGACCTCGTTGATAAGTATGGATACTACAGCGAGGGAGAGTCCTTCTCAATTGCCGACAAAAACGAAGCATGGATCCTCGAAATGGTAGGCAAAGGTAAAGGCTCAAAAGGAGCTGTATGGGTGGCTGTAAGAATACCTGACGACTGTATCGCTGCCCATGCTAATCAAAGCCGCATTACTAAGTTTGACCTCAAAGACAAGAAAAACGTGATTTATGCAAAGGACGTAATCAAGTTCGCTAAAGAAAAAGGCTATTTCCAAGGGGAAGACGAAGACTTCTCATTCCGAGATGCATACAACCCTCTCGAATTCTCGGGCATCAGATACTGCGATGCACGTGTGTGGAGTTTCTTCAACCATCATGTCGATGGAATGGATAAATTCCTTCCATATATCTATGGCGACGACAATAGCCTCGTTATGCCGCTATACTACAAACCTAAACATAAAATTTCATATCGCGACCTCATGGCAGACATGAGAGACCACTATGAAGACACACCGCTCGATATTCGCGAAGGACTCGGAGCTGGACCCTTCCATGCGCCTTACCGTATGTCACCTCTTAGCGCTAAAGTCGATGGTAAAGAATATTTCAACGAACGACCTACTTCTACAGTACAAACGGGATTCTCAATCGTTGCACAGATGAGAAGTAACCTGCCAGACGCCATCGGAGGAATCGCGTGGTGGACTAACGACGACCCTAACATGGCTGCCTATACGCCTGTATATTGCTCTGTAAACGACATACCTAAATGCTATCAGCGTATAACTGACGTACAAGACGAAATCAATTTCTCTTGGGAATCGGCATACTGGGTGGAAAACACCGTGGCTAACATAGTGTATCCGTTCTATTCGAAAATGTTCCCCGACCTCGAAAAAACTAGAAAAGCGTTGGAGGATGAATTTGAGGAAACACAACTCGAAGTGGAGAAAAAAGCATATACCCTATATCTAAACGACCCACAGCAGGCTAAAGAATTGCTGACTAAATACTCGCTCGAAGCTGCTGACCACATGATGCAGGAATGGACTAAACTATTTGCTTTCATCGTTGTGAAACACAATGATATGGTTCTAAAACCTGAGGAAAATGGACAGTTCAAACGATCTCAGTATGGACTCGGAGCTAATGTCACTCGACCTGGATATCCTGAAGACTACTGGAGAAAAATCATACAAGAATCTGGCGACAAATATCTTATGAAATAATTGTTTAACCACGAATATGGAAGGGAATAATGCGAAAACCATCATCTGAGATAATTCCTAATATAAAATAATATTTAGAAGAATGTCATCAGAATGAATAATTCCTAATTCCTGATTCCTAATTCCTAATTTATTTATAATAATGCAAGAAGAAGTATTGAAACAATGTAGAGAGATAGCTCAAAAATGGGCTACCGACCCTGTCTTCGACGAAGCAACGCGTAAGGAAGTACAAGCGATGCTCGACGACAAAGATCCTGCTAACCTTATCGACAGCTTCTATCAGACGCTTGAATTTGGCACTGGCGGACTCCGCGGAATTATGGGAGCGGGAACAAACCGTATGAACATTTATATCGTAGGAGCTGCCACACAGGGATTTGCCAACTATATCAATAAGGCTTTCCCTGGACGTAATGACCTCAGTGTGGTCGTTGGACACGATTGCCGTAACCACGGAAGAGAATTTGCCGAAACAGTGGCTAATATCTTTTCGGCTAACGGAATTAAAGTTTACCTGTTCGAAAGCCTCAGACCTACTCCTGAAGTTTCGTTCGCAATCCGACATCTTGGAGCACAGGCTGGAGTTAACGTAACAGCTTCACACAACCCGAAAGAATACAACGGATATAAAGCTTACTGGGATGACGGTGCACAGGTACTCGCACCACACGACATCGGAATAATCAACGAGGTTAATGCCGTGAAGATGGAAGACGTGAAATGGAAAGGTAATCCCGACCTAATACAAATCATAGGAGGTGAAATGGACTGGGATTATCTACAGGCTGTAAAAGAAGCTATGGTCGACCAGGAGGTAATACTACGACAGAAAGACCTCAACATTGTCTATACTCCACTCCATGGAACTGGACGTGTAATCATTCCGGAAGCACTCCGCTCATGGGGATTCCAGAATATTCATGTAGTGCCTGAACAAATGGTTATCGATGGAAACTTCCCTACTGTCGTTAGCCCTAACCCGGAAAACGCTGAGGCTATGACAATGGGTATGAACCTGGGAACTAAGCTAAATGCCGACCTGGTCATTGCTAGCGACCCGGATGCCGACCGTCTTGCAATTGTCTGCCGTAATGCTGAAGGCGAATGGGAAATTCTCAACGGCAACCAAACTTGCATGATGTTTGCATGGTATATCATCGCTAACAAAAAGAAACTCGGACAACTGAAAGGTAACGAATTCCTCGTGAAGACCATCGTAACTACAGAACTCATTCGCAAGATTGCTGATAAGAATGGTGTGGAACTTAAGGATTGTTACACAGGATTTAAATGGATCGCCAACGAAATACGCGTTAATGAGGGCGTTAAGAAGTATATCGGTGGAGGAGAGGAAAGCTTCGGATTCCTGCCGTTCGACAAAGTGCGCGATAAAGACAGCCCTGCATCTATTTGTCTCATCTGCGAAATTGCTGCATGGGCTAAGGACAACGGAAAGACTCTATACGACCTGCTAATGGATATTTATCTCGAATATGGACTTACATATAATAAGGCTATCAACGTGGTGAAACCGGGAAAGAGTGGGGCGGATGAAATCAAGGCTATGATGGAGAACTATCGTAACAATCCGCCTAAACAACTTGCTGGACAGAAGGTTGTATGTGCAAAGGATTTCAAAACTCTTGAAGCTAAGGATGCTGAAGGTAATATCGTCAAAATCGATATGCCTGACACTTCTAACGTACTACAGTATTTCACCGATGGTGGAATTAAAGTCAGCGTACGTCCTTCGGGAACAGAACCGAAAATCAAGTTCTATATCGAAGCACCGGCAGAAATGAATAATCCGGCAGAATATCGACAAGCATGCGCTAAAGCTGAAAAAACTGTAGAGGAAATTACAAAATCATTGGGTATTTAAACTGATATGATGTTAAATGAAAAACCGGGTGTTTTATACACTCGGTTTTTTTGCTATCATAACTACAACCATCTCATCTTCTTGACTTATAAAAAAACGACAAATATCTCATATTTTTTGTATTCTTGTTTTCTTGTGTTCTAAACTAAAATATTTTTTCATTTTTCATTTAAAGTATTCTTTTTTCATTTATTATTCGTAACTTTGCAAATGATTGTTTTTTATTCAATAAGTTACACCAAATGAAAAGAGACGAACTTATCTTTTCTCTTATAGAGAAAGAGCACCAGAGACAAGTAAAAGGCATGGAACTCATCGCCAGTGAAAACTATGTAAGCGACCAAGTCATGGAAGCACAAGGGTCATGCCTCACTAACAAGTATGCTGAGGGATATCCAGGGAAACGCTACTATGGAGGATGCGAAGTGGTGGACCAAACGGAAACGATTGCTATTGAAAGAGTCAAGGAACTCTTCGGAGCTGAGTATGCCAATGTACAGCCACATTCGGGAGCTCAAGCTAATGCCGCAGTACTACTCGCTGTGCTCAAACCGGGAGATACATTCATGGGACTAAACCTCGACCACGGAGGACATCTTTCCCACGGTAGCCACGTCAACACGTCGGGTATACTCTACAAACCTGTTGGATATAACCTCAACAAGGAGACTTGTCGTGTCGACTACGACCAGATGGAACAACTCGCTATCGAAAACAAACCGAAACTAATAATCGGTGGTGGATCGGCATATAGTCGTGAATGGGACTACAAACGAATGAGAGAAATAGCTGACGAAGTGGGGGCACTGCTAATGATCGATATGGCACACCCGGCAGGACTTATTGCTGCTGGACTACTCGACAACCCGCTCAAGTATGCACATATCGTTACATCGACTACTCATAAAACCTTACGTGGACCAAGAGGTGGTATAATCCTACTTGGAAAGGATTTCGACAACCCATGGGGACTCACAACTCCGAAGGGCGAAATAAAGAAAATGTCACAGTTGCTTAACTCTGCTGTTTTCCCAGGACAACAAGGCGGACCGCTTGAGCACGTAATTGCTGCTAAGGCTGTGGCTTTCGGAGAAGCACTACAACCTGAATTCGTTGAATATCAGAAACAAGTAAAGAAAAATGCCGCAACTCTCGCACAAGCACTTATCGACAGAGGATTCTTTATATGCTCGGGAGGTACGGATAACCACTCAATGCTTGTAGACCTCAGAACTAAATACCCTGATCTCACTGGTAAGGTGGCTGAGAAAGCTCTTGTAGCTGCTGATATCACAGCTAACAAAAATATGGTGCCGTTCGATACAAGATCTGCATTCCAAACGTCGGGAATTCGCCTCGGAACACCGGCTATGACTACACGCGGAGCAAAGGAAGACCTCATGCTTGTTATTGCGGAACTTATCGAAACTGTCCTCAACGACCCTGAAAACGACAAGGTAATCAAAGCTGTTAGAGAGAAAGTCAACGACATTATGAAAGACTATCCTATCTTCGCTTGGTAATGTCTAATCTCCTTGTTTTTTTACATTTTCTTGGAGAAAGATAGTTTATAAGATGAACTGCAATTTTATTGCAGTCACAACTTAATATCATGCAAACAAACACGGAAATAAAATATCTTATGGGAATGCCACTGACGCAATTGCAGTCAGTGGCAAAATCTCTTTCTTTACCGAATTTCGCAGCTAAGCAAATAATGCAGTGGATATACGGCAAATGTGTTGATTGCATTGAGGATATGACCAATATTTCTAAAGCTAAACGCGAAGAAATAAGACAAAACTATCAAGTTGGGGCAGAAAAACCGATTCAAACGCTCATAAGCAAAGACGGGACCGAAAAATATCTCTTCCCAACTAAAAACGGACTTTTCGTAGAAACGGTGCTTATCCCGGATCACGACAGAAAAACTCTATGTGTTTCAACACAGGTGGGATGCAAAATGAATTGCCTCTTCTGCCAAACTGGTAAGCAAGGATTCAACGGTAACCTGTCCACCACAGATATTCTTGCACAGATTCAATGGGCAATTCGAGAAAAAAATATCGACAACGTAGTGTTTATGGGGCAGGGCGAACCTGGAGATAACCTACAAAACCTACTCATGGCAATTCAGTTAATTACCGATAAAAACGGATTTGCATGGAGCCCAAGAAGAATAACCGTCTCTACTGTAGGACTAAAGAAAAATATGCGTGAACTCATTCAGCAAACAGATGTTAATATCGCGGTAAGCATGCATTCCCCTTTCCATGAACAACGAATGAAACTAATGCCGGCTGAAAAACAATTCAATATCGCTGAAATAATAAAGCTGCTTCGTGAGTTCGATTTCGCACATCAGAGACGACTATCATTTGAGTATATCATGTTCAAAGACGAAAACGATACTAAAGCTCATGCCGACTCTATAATCAAACTACTTAATGGAATGGATTGCAGAATCAACCTAATCAGATTCCATAAAATACCTAATGTCGAACTAATGGGAACCAGTGACGATAGAATGATTAAATTCAGAGACTATCTCACACGACACGGAATTTTTACTACTATTAGAGCATCGAAAGGTGAAGACATAATGGCTGCATGTGGTATGCTGTCAACCGAAAAACTAATGAAAAAATGAAAAAACTTCTATATCCCATTTTGATTCTTATATGTGCTATCACTGCTTGTGACTCCAGAAAACGGTCGAACAAACCCTTTCTAATGCCATCATCTGGAGGAAATCCTTATGAGGTCATGGTCGTAGCAGAGGACTCAATATGGAATGGGCAGGCAGGAAAAGCTTTGAGAACAGTGCTCGAAGAACCTATTCCAATGCTGCCACAAGACGAACCAATGTTCCATGTCACACGAATAAAACCTGATAACTACGACAGAATCACTAATCTGTTCAGGAATATCATTCTATTCAATATAAGCAACGACTATGGAGACCCTCGTATCAGATTCGAAAGGGATGTACATTCATATATGCAGGCTATAGTTCATATCAATGCGCCCAGCATAAAGAGTGCTGCTGACTATATTATTGAAAGCAGAGCATCCCTACAGCAATTCTTTAATAACGAGGAAATCAACAGACAAGCTGAAAAAATAAGATATAAATTCAATTCTAAATTCAACGATTCTATAAAGAAATATTTCGGATGCGAAATGAAAATACCTGTCGACATCAGTAAAATGAAGATGGGAAAGAATTTTATCTGGGCATCAAACGACGGTCTTACAACCGTACAGAATATTTGTATCTACTCATATCCTTATGCCACTCAGCAAGTGTTTGATAAACATGGTTTTATTGCCCTTAGAGACACGTTTATGGCTAAATACATACAGGGATATAATCCGGGAAGTGTCATGGAAGTAACTGAGGAATATGTTAAACTTACAAACAAAAACGATGTCAACGGACAATTCTTCCAGGAAGCTAGAGGACTATGGGATATGTCAAAAGATGCTATGGGAGGACCATTCATCTCACATTCAAGAATCGACTCCATTAATAACCGAGTAATTGTTGTGGAAGCATTTGTTTATGCACCAAGCAAAATGAAGAGATCGATACTAAGACGACTCGAAGCATCTCTCTACACACTCAAAATGCCAACTCAAAAAATTCAAAACCCAGAAAGCTTCCTATAAACAATAAATCTTTTAACAACTGCAAGAAATCTATAAATACCACTACATACTCGTCTTCTAAATACTAAAAACTTTTTGAAACTACCGTCTACTACTACAAACAACTTGTCTACTTGTCTACTTGTCTACTCGTCTACTTGTCAACTCGTCAACTAAAATAATTTTTCATTTTTCATTAAAAAAATACTCTTATGCAAAAAATAAAAGTTGGTATATCACATGGAGATGTTAATGGCGTTGGATACGAAGTCATCCTTAAGACATTTGCCAACGAAGATATGCTCTCGTTGTGTACACCAGTACTTTTTGGATCACCTAAAGTACTCGCTTATTATAAAAAAATTATTAGTAACTCGCCAAATTTCAATGTTATTCCTAAACTGGATAATCTGAAAAACGATCAGTTTAACGTCGTTGACTGCTTCAACGATGCTGAAATCAAAATCGAAACCGGACAACCCACAAAGGAAGCTGGACAAGCGGCATTCGTGGCTCTTAAAACGGCTGTCAATGCTCTGAAAAATCATCAAATCGATGTGCTTGTCACTGCACCAATCAATAAGAATACTATTCAGGGAGAAGGTTTTAACTTCACGGGACATACCGAATTTATTGAAAGTCAAGTGGGAGAGGGTAGACAGTCTCTAATGATTCTTATGAATAGCGAATTGAGAGTGGCACTTGTAACCAACCATCTGCCTGTAGCACAAATTGCACAGAAAATAACTAAACAGGCAATATTAACGAAACTCAATATACTGAACTATACTCTCAAGAAAGATTTTGCTATTGATAATCCGAGAATAGCAGTGCTCGCACTTAATCCGCATTGTGGTGACAATGGACTCATTGGAAAAGAGGAACAGACCATAATTGAACCTGCAATACAGGAAGCTTTCAATAAGGGTATTAGATGCTTCGGACCATATCCGGCTGATGGATTCTTCGGAGCTGGTGCATATAAGAAATTCGATGCGGTGTTAGCTATGTACCACGATCAAGGACTCGCACCATTTAAAGCTATCGCCATGGAAAACGGAGTAAACTATACGGCTGGTATGCCTGTCATCAGAACATCGCCAGCACATGGAACGGCATACGACATTGCTGGACAGGATATTGCAGACCCTAACTCGTTCCGACAGGCGGTTTTCGCTGCAATAGATGTCTTCAGAAACCGACAACGATTCGAAGAAGCTAACAAAAACCCTCTAAAAAAACAGTATTACGATAAAAAGGACGATAGCGATAAGCTTAATCTCGACCAGGTTACTGAAGAAGATATCTAATGAAGAACAAAACAAGAAATATTTTTTTCTTTGTAGGATTGGCATTTGTAATTCTAATGATTCTCACGTTTAAAGTGAGCTTCACAGAATTATGGCAGCAAATCACTCATGCAGGATATTGGCTAGTGGCTATTATAGGAATGTGGGTGCCACTCTATATTATGAATACTTTCACCTGGAGAACAATTCTTAAGGGAAGCGGAGATTCAAATGTGCCATTTTGGAAACTCTTTAAAGTCACTATTTCTGGATTTGCTCTCAATTATGCCACTCCAGTGGGACTCATGGGAGGAGAACCATATAAAATAATGGAAATAAAACAGTACGTGGGAGTACAAAGAGCATCATCATCTACACTTTTGTTTGCTATGATGCACATATTCTCACATTTCTGGTATTGGGTCACAGCACTCATTCTTTATCTCTTGTTCATGCCCCTGAATTTGCCAATCGCTATTCTGCTGTCTTTAGTTGCTGCATTTTGCATTGCGGGTATTTACCTCTTTCTAAAAGGATATAAAAACGGTATGGTTGTAAAATTTGTCAACTTTGTGAAAAAAATTCCTGGATGCAAAAGATGGGCAGCTAATTTTGCAGAGAAAAATGCTGACGACCTCAAAAAAATTGACGAACAAATTGCCGCTCTACACAAACAAAATAAAAAATATTTCTTCATTTCATTTCTTCTTGAGTATTTTGGAAGAATACTACAATCATTCGAAATCTTCTTTATGCTTATGCTTTTTGCAGATGGACAGGCTGGAATCATGCTCTTTATTCAATCACTAATAATACTTGCTTTCACATCTCTATTTGCAAACATGCTTTTCTTCATACCTCTACAAATTGGAGGTCGAGAAGGTGGATTCGCTATGGTTGTCAGCAACCTTGGAATGACTATGCAGGTCAGCATGTCGATTTCTATCATATCACGTGTAAGAGAAATCTTCTGGACTGCACTGGGACTTATACTTATGAAATTCGGAAATAAAACCATCACAAAAACATAATCTTTCATTTATATAACAAACTCTTTACACAACCAACTCATCTACTCACCAACTCGTTTAATACAACTAAAATATTTTTTCATTTTTAATTATTCATTATTCATTTAAATAAATGGTTTTCGCAATTTTAGCCGCAGGTGAAGGCTCCAGGTTAGCTCATGAAGGGGTAACACTTCCTAAACCTCTTGTCAATATCAATGGAGAACCCATGATCGACAGGCTTATCAGAATTTTCATAAAGGCGGGAGCTGAAAAAGTTGTTATTATAAACAACGACATACACCCTCAAACAAAATATCATATACAACAACTTATAGGAAATAATATGCCAGTGGAACTGCATGTCAAAACTACACCAAGCTCCATGCATAGTTTCTACGAACTCATGCCGTATTTAGGTAAAAAAAAGTTCTGCCTAACTACTGTCGATACCATCTTTAGGGAAAACGAGTTCTACAGATTTATCGATGATTTTAAAACAACAGAATTTGATGGAATGATGGCAGCCACTGATTTTATCGACGATGAGAAACCTTTGTATATCGCCACGGATAACCAACTTAATATTACTGGATTCTACGATTCTATCGACCATTTCAATTGTGATAATCATATCAATCACGCACAGTCCGTTTGTAATTTGATTTCAGGAGGTATCTATTGCCTCGACTCTAAAGCATTCAACACACTCGAAAGATGTATGAAAAGTGGAATGTCAAGAATGAGAAATTTCCAGAGACAACTGATTGTCGACGGACTTAAACTCAAAGCATATAAATTCTCAAAAATACTTGATGTCGACCATGCTGACGACATAAAGAAAGCGGAGGAATTCTTGAAATGAAATTGCTGGCTGTTACTAGAGATTTAAGGTTCTCACCCAATATGAGAGATAAGGACAGGGCTATCATGGAAGAAGTGAAGAATGAACTCCAAGCCCATGAGCATGAGGTCGAATTCATCGAAGAACATGATTTCGCAAATGAATATCGACATGGACAACTTTTTAAGTGCGATGCCATTTTCACTATGATGAGGTCTACAGAAGCTCTTGAAGCATTATACCAGTATCAAATAAATGGAATACCGGCGATTAATCCGGTTCAAGGAATAAGGAATGCCGAAAGAAATATTATTACGCATTTAATGATTGACAATAATATTCCAGCTCCCTACACTTTGTTCAATTTTTCTACTGAACAACTCCACAACGTGACATTCCCTTGCTGGATAAAAAGAGCTGGAGGATGGGCACAAACAAAATATGATGTGGCATTTGCAAATAATATAGAGGAAGCTGAACTGATAATCAATACCCTAAAGGATAAATATCCCGACCAACACATTATGGCGGTTGAACATCTTGAAGGCGACCTAATCAAATTCTACGGAGTAGAAGGTACGGATTTCTTCTATACATACTATCCTAATCCCGATAATTCAAAATTCGGACTGGAAAAAATTAATGGAAAACCTAATATGTTTTCATTCAATAAACTACAACTCCAAAACACATGCAACCTACTGGCAAAAATATCAAAAATTTATGTATATGGAGGGGATTGCATAATTTCAAAAGATGGAACATTACATATCATCGATTTCAACGACTGGCCTAGTTTCTCTACATGCCGACAACAAGCTGCAAAAGCCATCGCAACTAAAATACTAAACCTCTCTATACCATAAACAATAATATTTTTTTATTTAAAGCCTCGTCTCCTACTACAACCAACTCGTCTACTCGTCTACTCGTCTTCTTGTCAACTCGTCAACTAAAATAATTTTTTCATTATTCATTTTTCATTTAATTTGATGGACAAAAGAAAAGCTATTCAGCAAACATATAAGTCAAAAGACACAGAAGAATGGTTCGACACCATTTTTAATAGACCAATAGGTTTCCTATGGGCAAAATTCTTCGATTTCTTTGGGATTCACCCTAATGTCGTGACAGTGTTATCCATGATTCTTGGCGCTGCGTCGGGGTTTATGTTCCACTATCACGCCAACTCTGAGCCTGCACTCTTCGGAATGACCGGAATGACATGCAACATTATTGCTGTCATTCTGCTCGTATGGGCCAACCACTATGATAGTGCCGACGGACAGCTGGCACGTATGTCGGGCAAGAAAACACAGCTCGGACGTATTCTTGACGGAACGGCTGCCGATGTATGGTATATTTCTATCTATTTCTGTCTTGCATACAGAATTTACGACGAAACTATTCCTTTCACTGATGGACTTACATGGGGGTGGGGAGGACTGGCACTCGCATTCATAAGCGGAGTGTTTGGACATATTCCAGAATGTCGTGTCGCTGACTATTATCGTAATATTCATCTCTTTTTTATAAAAGGAGAGGGTGGTAGCGAATTCGACCATTATGACGATGTTAAAAAACAATACGAACAGCTCAATTGGAAAGACAATAAAATTCAGAAAATATTCCTTTGGTTCTATCGGAATTATACACACGAACAGGAAAAAGCAACTCCTAATTTCCAGGCATACTGGAAAAGACTCAGGGAAATCTATCCTGACGATATTCCACAGAAGGTGAGAGACGATTTCCGAGAAAAGAGCTTGCCACTTATGAAGTATACTAATTTCCTTACTTTCAATGCTAGAGGCATCTCACTTTATGTCGCTGCTCTAATTGATATGGCATGGCTCTACCTCGTCTTCGAAATTGTGGTTTTCACTATTGTGTACAGGTATATGCGATACAGACATGAAAAAATGTCGGCAGAATTACTGAAACAGTTGAACAATTCTATAGCTAATAATTAATATGATGAATAGCAACATACGAGGTATTATCTTCGACTATGGAGGAACCATAGATACCGACTCTGTTCATTGGGCTGAAGTTATTTGGAGGGCATATTCTTGCTGCAATGCCAACATAGATGAAGATTCTTATAGAATGGCTTATGTTCATGCTGAAAGAAGTCTTGCGAAATTCCCTCTCATTAAGCCGCAAGATGATTTCCTGTCACTTCTGAAAATAAAAATCAACATACAGACATCATTTCTGGTTGATGCACATCTCTGGCCTGAAATGGAACGAAACGAAAACCAGAGAATGAAAGTGACGGAAAGAATAGCAAGATGGTGTTATGATTTCGTAATTAATAATCTCAAAAAAACACGACCGATTCTAAAGGAACTCGCTGAACAGTTCCCCTTGGTACTGGTTTCTAATTTCTATGGTAATATACATGCCATTCTCAAGGATTTCAAACTTGAATTGTTTAAGGATGTTATAGAATCTGCTGTGGTTGGAGTTAGAAAACCCGACCCACGGATTTTTCAGTTAGGAATTGAGGCTCTTGGTATAAATCCGCTAGAAACAATAGTCGTCGGAGATTCTTTTGATAAAGATATTATTCCTGCTAATAGTATCGGATGCAAAACCATTTGGATTAAAGGCATCGAATGGGATAAAAACAAAACACACGATGAATCAATCCCCACTATAATCATCTCATCAATAACACAACTCAAACAAGCTATAGACGACATAATTTCATCATAAATAATACAACCTACTCGTCAACTAATACTAACAACTTGTTTACTCGTCAACTTGTCTACTTGTCAACTTAATTTATTTTTCATTTAAAATCATGCTCGACATCTGTTGCATCGGACATATCACAGTCGATCGTATCATTACTCCCGATAGTATGGTAATGATGCCTGGGGGTACTACTTATTATTTCTCACATGGAATCAGTAAGCTAATCAACCACAATCCTAATGTGTCGTATAAGTTAATTGCATCACTGGCTAAGTCGGAAATGAAATCTGTTGAAGAAATTCGACAACAAGGAATCGATGTGCAAGTGGTCGATAGCAGAAAAACGGTCTTTTTTGAAAATATATACGAAAAAAATCAAAACAATCGCAAACAACGCGTACATGCCATGGCTGACCCTTTCAGTGTGGATGCACTCAAAGATGTGGAAGCCAAATATATTTGTCTTGGTAGTCTATTGCCAAAAGATTTCTCCCTTGATGTCGTAAAGTACCTTTCTAACAAGGGATCCATAGTGATGGATGCTCAAGGATTTCTAAGGGATGTAAAACCCAACGGAGATGTGTATGCTTGCGATTGGAATAATAAGTTCGAATACTTCAAATATATCGATATACTTAAGGTTAATGAATACGAAGTGGAAGTGCTCACTGGAAAAAAAGACCTACATCAGGCTGCCATGCAATTGGCTCAATGGGGAATAAAGGAAGTCTTGCTTACACTCGGGAGCTATGGAAGCATTGTACTTGTCAACGGCACATTCTACGATATCGATGCTTATAAACCTCTATCTGTAGTTGATGCTACGGGATGTGGAGATACTTATGTAATGGGTTATGTCTACAAACGTGTACAAGGAGCATCACCCCTCGAAGCTGCTAAGTTTGCAACGGCTGTGTCAACTTGCAAACTGGAAGCACACGGACCGTTTCAGTCAACCGAAACAGAGGCTATCAATAGAATTGACAATTCATAAAACTATGATTCCTTTATTTTTATTCACATCTTGTTGATTTGGGGAAATTTTAGGACATTAAGTCACTGATGAGTGATTTTTGTCTCCATAACTTTCTTGTAAGCATATATCAGCACTACTACAAAGCCTAACAGAGGAATCACTAACGGAAATACGTAACCATAATTGTCTGCTAATAAACCTACTAAAAGAAAAGCACAACCTCCAACGGGGGTCATCATCAATAACGATGAGGCTGTCTTGGTCAATCCGCCTAAACCTTTGATGGACAACGAAAATATTGTTGGAAACATTATGGATTCAAACACATAGTTCGATAGAAGGAAAACTAATGGTATATAGCGAACCCATGATGTGGCTCCTGCAAACAACAACGAACTGATTATAACGCCTGATATGCTGATGATGGTTCCTATTGAACAATAATATAACACTCGCTCTGCAGATATCTTCTGCATTACCCATGCTCCTATAAAACGACCAATCATAAAGAATAGCAGGGCAATTGACAATATGTAAGAAGCTCTTGCACTGGATAAAATACCTTCACCTGTCGTGAAATTCACAAAGTAGCTGTTAATAGATATTTCAGATACTTCGTAGGCTAACAAAGCACAAGCGCCAAGCAAGAACATCTTATTGGCAAACAAGTGTCGAAGGGGCTTGTCTACATCTGTAGATAACGACGAATCGTCGCCTTCGGATGTGATCTCTGGTAATTTGCTGAATGAAAATACTATAGCTATTGCCAGTACAACAAAACCCATTATTATATATGGCACGCTTACATCGGAATCAACACTTCCGGAAAATAAAAAACCGCCTACTAAAGCAGGAGCTAAGCATGAACCCAAACCATTGAACGACTGTGATAAATTCAAACGTGAAGAAGAGGTCGAGCGAGGACCAAGTTCTGCTGAATATGGATTTGCTGCTGTCTCAAGGATAGCCAAACCACAAGATAATATAAAAAGACATACAAGAAAGGCTGTTAGGGTTCCTATATTACTACCAGGAAAAAATAAAAACGCACCTAAAGCAAACAAACACAATCCAAGCAAAACACCACGCTTGTAACCGTATTTGCGGATAAATATTCCTGCCGGGATAGCCATCAGAAAATAACCCATATAGGTCGTCACTTGGATAAGCGATGACTGAGCTAACGATATATTCAGACTCTCTTGAAAATGCTTGTTCAGAACATCTAATACCGCACGGGCAAATCCCCATAGGAAAAATAATGTGGTTATAAGTATAAAAGGGGTTAGATATTTACGACTTGTCAGTCTCTCTTTCATAATCGGTTGTTTTTTTCTAATGCAAAGTTACGCATTTATCAATTAACATCATTTTTTTTAAATGCTTTTTTGTTTTCTTGTAACACTTTTGTAATATAATGAAATTATTCTATTAAATTCTATTAAAAAACTTTTTTACTACATTTAGTTTTCTTAACTTTGCACTCGCATTTAAAAACTATTTTTTATTATGGAAAATCAAACAGTAAAACCTGCACAAGGTAAACTTGGAATTATGGTCGTGGGATTAGGAGCTGTTACCTCTACTTTCATGACAGGTGTTCTCATGGCCAGAAAAGGACTTGCAAAGCCTATTGGTTCAATGACTCAATACGATAAAATTAGAGTAGGTAAGGGAGATGACAAAAAGTATCTTGGATACTATGACTTAGTGCCTTTAACTACGCTAAATGATATAGAATTTGCAGCATGGGATGTTTATCCTGCTGATGCGTATCGAGCTGCTGTATATGCAGAAGTACTTAAAGATAAGGATATAGAACCAGTTAAAGAGGAATTACAGAAAATCGTCCCCATGAAAGCTGCATTCGATAAAAACTTTGCTAAACGACTTGATGGAGATAATGTGAAGGATTGTAAGACCAGATGGGATATGGTACAGCAAATCAGAGAAGATATAAGAAATTTCAAGAAATCTCATAATTGCGACAGAATTGTTGTGGCTTGGGCTGCTTCTACTGAAATTTATGTGCCTGTATACGAACCGGTTCATGGAACTCTCGAAACCCTCGAGAAGGCAATGAAGGATAACGACACTGAACATATAGCGCCGTCTATGTGCTATGCCTATGCTGCTATTGCTGAAGGCGCACCATTCATTATGGGAGCTCCTAACACAACGGTTGACATTCCGGCCATGTGGGAAATGGCGGACAAATATAAAGTTCCTATCGCTGGAAAAGATTTCAAAACTGGACAAACACTTGTAAAATCTGGATTTGCACCTATCATCGGTACTAGATGCCTCGGACTTAGCGGATGGTTCTCTACTAACATTCTTGGAAACAGAGACGGACTTGTTCTCGACGAACCCGACAATTTCAGGACGAAAGAGGTCTCTAAACTTTCTACTCTTGAGTCTATACTTGTTCCAGAAAACCAACCTGACCTCTACACCGACTATTTCCATAAGGTTAGGATTAACTATTATCCGCCAAGAAACGACAATAAGGAGGGATGGGATAATATCGATATCTTCGGGTGGATGAACTATCCTATGCAAATAAAAATCAATTTCCTCTGCCGCGACTCTATCCTCGCTGCACCGCTGCTGCTGGATTTATGCCTGTTATCCGACCTCGCAGCAAGGGCAGGAAGATTTGGAACACAAAGATTCTTGAGCTTCTTCCTTAAGTCACCTATGCACGACTATACTAAAGGCGAAATCCCTGTCAACAACCTATTTCAGCAGTACACTATGCTCAAAAATGCTTTGAGGGAAATGGCTGGATATGAAGCTGACGAAGAAATCGACTAATGTACGATTGGGGTTTAATACTTTTTTTTACATCTAATTTTTTGTAATGCGTTTTTCTCTTGTTCTATTTTTATTCGTCTTAAATATCATTAATGGTTTTGCACAAGTTTCTGGAGTTGTCATCGATTCCAGATCAAGAAAACCGGTTGACTATGCCAATGTGTTCTATCAAGGAAAAGGCGTGGGGACTATGACGGATGAAAAAGGTAAATTCGTAATTAAAGACAATCCGGAATGGGATGAACTCACTGTTTCATGTCTCGGCTATGTCACTCAGACTGTCAAACTCGAAAAAGGAAAAACAAATGACTTGAAAATTAGATTGGTAGAGGAACCGAGACAACTTCAAGCTGTAACAGTCGCTGCAAAAAGAACTAAGTACAGCAGGAAAAATAATCCTGCTGTACAATTCATGGAGAAAGTCATAGAACATAAAAAAATCAACGACCTGAAAGCTAATGATTTCTATACTTATTCCAAGTATGAGAAAATGACGTTCTCTATCAATGAGTTTTCGGAGGATATATTCGATGTGGAAGAGGGAAAAAGACTCTCTTTCCTCAAAGACCATGTCGAAACGTGTGAAAAAACAGGAAAACTCATTCTGCCTCTAACTGTTGATGAGTCTCTCTCGTCTATATATTTCAGAAAACAGCCACAAACACTTAAACAACTTGTAAAAGCCAAGAATTCAAGAGGCATCAACGACCTTATAAACACTGGAGAAATACTCAACACAACTTTGAAAGATGTTTTCACCGATGTTAATATTTATGATGAGGAATGTAGACTCCTACAATTACATTTCAAAAGCCCTATAGCTAATTCTGCTATTTCTTTCTATAGATACTATCTACAAGATACATTGGCTATTGAAGGAGATAGTGTTATACAGCTGGGGTTCCTGCCTAACAATCAGCAGGATGTCGGATTCTCTGGATATCTCTATGTTATGAAAGACTCCACATATCAGGTAAGAAGTGTGGAACTAAACATTCCTAAGAGAAGTGATGTCAATTTCGTTAAGAATATGATTATTAATCAGGATTTCGAACAATTACCTACGGGAGAAAGGGTGATAACACGAAATGATATGCTTATTGAAATGGAATTGATGAGCTGGCTACATAAGCTGCAAGTACAGAGAACTATACGAAACTTCGACTATGCTTTCGCACCTATACCTAACTCTGTTTTCAAACATGTTAAAGGCGATATCTTCCAAGAACCTGATGCCACAATGCATACTGATGATGCATACTGGAATCAATATCGAAAAGTGGAACTGACTGAAAAAGAAGGTGAAATGAACTCCTTCATAAAGAAAATTACTGATATAAAAGGATTTAAATTCTTTATTTTTGGAGTGAAGGCGCTTATAGAAAACTTTGTTGAAACATCCGACTCTCTGCAAAACAATAAGTTCGATTTCGGACCTATAAACACTATTATATCACACAACCACTACGACAAATTTAGATTCCGTGTTTCGGGCCTTACTACGGCTAACCTCAATCCACATCTCTTCTGGAGTGGATACTTCGCCTATGCTCCACATACTAAGAATCCGTATTGGAAAACGGAATTTGTCTATTCATTCAACAAAAAAGCATACATTCCTAGAGAATTCCCTAAGAATAACCTACACGTGTCTTTCTGGAACGACGTTATTTCGCCTTTCGACAAATTTATACCTACGGATAAGGATAATATGTTCACAAATATTCGTACATCTAAAGTCGACCAATACCTACATACTAAGGAATTCAAAATTATGTACGACAGGGAATGGTATGACGGTATGAAACTCAACATCGCATTTACCAGAACAAAAAACAAACCGGTAGACGCACTCTTCTATCAGCCGCTTGGGACCGATATTAACGTCACTGCATCTGGAAATATGAGTGACCTTCAAAACGACCCTACTTACAGAATTAAGGCTTTCAATACATCTGAATTCAAGGCTACTATGTCGTTTGAACCTGGAGCTACTTATATTAACACCAAGCAGAGAAGAGTTAAAATCAATAAGGATGCACCAATAATTACAATATCACACACTATAGGACTCGACAATTTCCTCGGGGGAGAGTACAACTATAATGTCACTGAAGCTGGCATTTACAAACGATTGTATGTTCCCAGTGGATGGGGATATATTAGTAGCGACTTCAAAGCTGGAATACAGTGGAATAAAGTGCCATTCCCACTACTTATTCATCCTGCAGCTAATCAGTCGTTTATCGTTGAGGACAACTGCTTCGAACTCATATCGAACCTTGAATTCCTTAACGACAGATATTTTCAGGCTATGATAGAGTGGGATATATGCGGAAAAATTCTTAATAGAATACCATTGCTTAAAAAATTACAATGGAGAGAATTCGTCGGATTTAATTTGTTGTGGGGAACACTTACAGACAAAAATAATCCGGCTGCTTCAGGGTATAATGATCCGGATCTCTTCTACTTCCCGGGACATTTCAAAACCGACGAAAATGGAAACCAATTCTATGAAAATAATACTGTAGTCATGGATAGTAAAACGCCTTATATGGAACTAAGACTCGGACTACACAATATTTTCAAACTCTTCCATATTGAATACGTAAGACGTCTGACATACAAAAATAATCCGGACGTCAACAAATGGGGTATAAGATTCAAATTCAGAATGCAATTCTAAGAAAAATACGACTGCTTATATCCCAATTCGGGCCAGCTCTATCACATCCAAATCTTTTATCTCACTACCGTCTATCACAAACCTAACCAATGTGCGCTCCTTTTGCCAGCCGCTCAAACCGGCTGCACCTGGATTGATATGAAGACAATTCAATGTCTTGTCGTATTCAATCTTAAGGATGTGCGAATGACCACTGATGAACAACTTTGGAGGACGAGCAAACAAACTGCCACGTATCGATGAATCATAATGACCAGGATAACCGCCTATATGCTTCATTAATACATCTACATCCTCGCAACGAAAACGATAACGCTCACTGAAACGCATACGAACGTCGTGACCGTCTATGTTTCCATAAACTCCACGAAGAAATGCTATGTCCGACAAACGATCTGCTATCTCAATACTCCCGAAATCTCCTGCATGCCATATCTCATCACAGCCTGAAAAATGCTTCGCATAACGATCGTCCCAATAACCATGTGTGTCTGATAATAACCCTATTAGCTTCATCTTTACTTTTTTATTATAGATGTTTTTAAAAATAATGTCTAAAAACGCAACAAACTCGTCTACTCGTTTACTCGTCAACTAATACAAACAACTTCTCTACTTGTCTACTCGTTTACTCGTCAACTAATACAAACAACTCATCTAATTCTCTACTTGTCTACTCGTCAACTAAAATTTTTTTAAAGTTAATAAATTTGTTTAATTTATCGTTGAAATTTTAACAAAAACAATTAACTTTGCATAATTTCAGTCCTTTTATAATCTGATTTTGTATATTATGCCGGAGTTCAGAGATAATAACAATAATCAAAACAAAGATAAATCAGCTTTAGCAGTCGTTATGGAAATAATGAAACTGCTGGGATTGTTGTGTATCAAACTAATCAAAAAACTTGGCAAATTAATTCTAAAAGGACTTAAGTTCATTCTTAAGTGGACTATAAAAGGATTTATTTTTATCATTGATGCAATAGATAAAGGATGCAACAAGATAAAACAATTCTGGAATAATAATGACACTCAGCAGAAAAGAAAGAAAATACTACGTGCCATAAAAAATGGGGCTATCGCCATTCTTAAGGGAATCGGAATCGCTTTGCTTTTCATTCTGAAAGGAATACTTTGGATTCTCAGAAAAATTTTCGGAGGAATACTGCATCTGAAAACTAATCTAAAAACACTTGGAAAATGGGTAGCCAAAACATGTAGACGATTTGCGGCATGGATAAAGAAAAAGGCAACCAGCATAAAAGAAGCATTCAAAAAAATTAAATACAACTATAAGTCTTTCAGAAGAAACCAGGGGTTTAAAGGCCTTCTGTTTGATACCAGAAACCTCCTAAAAAGCAAAATAACCGAATATATTGAAGTGGAACAGGAGGACGATGATAATGAATCCGAACAAGACGAGGAAATAGAAATAGATACCGAAATTGAAGAGGATGATACCGACGCAGGACCTATCAGAAGAGCGGGAAGAAAAATATATAGGGCAATGAAGCATATCTCTGATATAGAATGATTTTTGGATTAAATATTTACTTCAGTACAACTAAAAAACAACTATGCTATTAATCTAAACAATGTAATTATGAAAAGAACTAGAAATATACTTGTTTTTCTATTCATTTCTGCTGTGATACTACAGCCTATTTATGCCGTGCTTAAAGAAAGAGATCTTAAAAGCACTCTTAATGTGCTAAGGCAAGAACTCGAAAACGATGCCCGAAAACAGGAAGAGTTTATGAAAAGAGCGGAAGAACAAGGCAGTGCCCAGCATGCTAAACTCGTTGATTACATGAAACGATGTGAGCAAATAGGAATCATGCTTTATTCTCAGAAAAACGACTTCACTTTCGACATGGCATTCGCATGCCAACAGGCTACAGACCTCTACAAAGAATTCAACTCCATGAATGTACCGTTCGACAGAATGAAAAGAAGACTATCTATGGAGGTGGAAAGATATGATAGCCTTATATCATTGCTTGAAGCATTGCCTCCAAGCATTAACGACCAAAGCGGCATGTTTAAACTTGAACAGAGTGTAATCGATTCTTTAGCTAAAAGTGATTCTATCATGATCGATTCCCTGGGAGCTGACTCTTCCCTGGCTAAAAGGGATTCTGTTGCAAGACAGCAAATGATGGAAAATGCTAATGACTCAAACAAGAATAAAAAAAATCAAAAAGATAATCTGAATAAAAATGGTTCGATTATCACTCCTTACGTTCTAACACCTCAAGAGCAAACTGATAGAAACAAATGTGTGGAATATGCAAAAAAACTTAGAGACAACACTCTAATTTTTCTTGAACTCATAAAAAAAGATAGCCACTACTATGACGCTGTGGCTCAACAAGTGCAAAAACTTAACGATTATGCACAAAGCAGGTACGAATACCTACAACAATCAATCTATAAAAATGCTGAAACCACATATTTCGGCGTTTTGATGAATCTGCCAAGATATATTAATCAGGTGAAGAGAGACTTCTCCGCAAAATATATGCCTCTCAATAATGCTAAGTCGGAATGGAGAGGACCAATCATTTTTGCCGTCAGCATTTTCATGCTTGTATATATCGCCATTGCCGTACTATTGAGCAACGTCATAATGAGAACCATACCGTGGTTCATAAAAAAATTCTTCCCTAAGGCCGCGGCGACTTTCCAAAAGAAGGTAACAAGCAAAATTGTCGATCTCAACGAAATGGAATCAAAGAGATTTCCGATAACAATAGCGGTTGGTATCGGCATCTTCCTTATAGCACTGTCTATAATAAAGCAGTTTCTTTATGCAAACATCTTTATTATGGCGGCTGACCTCATGATTACTGTCGCATGGCTTATGGAAGTGGTTGTCGTGTCTCTTTGCATTAGACTTAACGGCAAACAAATACGACCTGGATTGGCTATTTATATGCCGTTCCTTGTAATGGCTTTTATTGTCGTTCTAGTCAGAATCGTTCTTCTGCCTAACAGCCTTATCAACCTATTCTATCCTTTGATTTTGCTCGTAATCACAATTTGGCAAATCAGAAAATATAAAAAACTGAAAAACAAACTACCTATCAGCGATTCTGCTTATGCTTCCGTTTCAATGGGAGCAATGATTATTGCTTGCTTTTGCGCATGGTTCGGATATACATTGCTTGCTGTACAAATCATCATGTGGTGGATGTTCCAGCTGGCTGCTATTCAAACTATTACATGCATCTATGATCTCCTGCAGATATATGAACTGAAATATATTGTAAAGAGAATTTTCAAGAGTAAGAAAATAAAGACTGTTGATGAAATATTAAAAGAGAATCATGAACTCAGCGAAAAAGCATTGGCTAAAATAGTTGCAAAAGAAAAAACAGAGAAACAGAGTATTATTAACGATATGAAGAAAGGAACCTATTTCACTAAGACGTGGTTCTACGACCTCATATCAAAAGCGCTCGTTCCGTTTGCAGCTGTGCTCTCTATACTATTCAGCATCTACTGGGCGGCAGACATTTTCGAAATGAGCTCAACCGTCAAAGACATTTTCTTCTATAATTTTATCGACAAAGCTAATGTACTTCAGCTTTCTCTATTCAAACTCTGCCTCGTCGTGGCTATTTTCTTCCTGTTCAAATTTATTAAATACGCACTGACTGCTTACTACTATCACTGGTATAGAAAAGCTAAGAAAACCACAGAGAATATGAACGATACTCTCGTGAGAAACGTTATTGCTATTATCGTCTGGGGTGGGTATTTCATCTTTGCACTCATTCTACTACAAGTGCCAAGCGGTGGTATTTCTCTTGTTACGGCGGGACTAGCTACGGGTCTCGGTTTTGCAATGAAAGACCTACTCGAAAACTTCTTTTATGGAATATCACTCATGACAGGACGTGTACAAGTAGGCGACTTCATAGAGTGCGACGGAGTACAAGGCACTGTGGAAAGCATAACCTATCAAAGCACACAAATTACTACCATCGACGGAAGTGTCATGGCTTTCCTCAATTCGGCGCTTTTTAGCAAAAACTTCAAAAACCTGACAAGAAATAATAACTATGTACTTGTCAAAATTCCTGTTGGTGTCGCTTACGGTGCAAATATAGATAAGGTAAGGGAAATTCTTGTGAGGGAAGTTTCTGCTATTGCTGGAAAAACCAAGGATGGAAGAGACCTGGTCAACAGAAAAAAAGAAATTGGAGTCTATTTCAGCGACTTTGCCGATTCAAGCGTAAACCTTGTGGTTGCTGTGTGGATGCTCGTCGACCAAAAAATAGTTTTTACCGCTAAAGTAAAGGAAACAATCTATAATGCACTCAACAAAAACAATATCGAAATACCATTCCCACAAAGAGTCGTACAGGTGAAAAATAATTAAACTTTTTATAGCAATAATTAGTTAAAATCGTAAATTCTATCACTGCTAAACATGCAATTTCAATGCTTTTTCGAAAAAAAATGCATTTTTATGAAAAAAAATATTAAGATTGTAAGGTGGTAACAAAAAAAATGACTATTTTTGCCTTTGATATTGTGATTTTATCTTTATAAGCTTCTTTTGAGATAGTAAATTTAATATAATTCTATGGAAATTAAAAAATCAAAAAAGGCGGATCTTGGTCAAATGAGAAACACCAATTTCTTGTTAGGGCTTATTGTCGCTTTGGCATTGATTTTTTGGCTTTTTGAATTTACAACTTTCTTGTTCAAAGTCGAAGAACCACCAATTGAGGTAGTATATGCCCCGACAGAAGATGAAATCCCGCCTGTCACACAACCGATCATTACTACGGCCCCACCGCCTCCTAATGTACCGCCGGTAGTGGAAGTAATCGAAATCGTCAAGAATGACGTAGAAATCGAGGAAACCAAAGCCGACCTTACAGAAAAAGAGTCGTCGCCTATCGTTGGAACTAGTGCGAGCCAGGGACCAACTACTGTAGTTGCTGTCGGTGGATCCGGTGACCCAACTGCACCACCTCCACCACCTCCTCCTCCACCTCCACCACCACCACCTCCACCACCACCTCCACCACCACCTCCACCACCACCTCCAGTGGAAAAAACGGATGAGAATAAAATCTTTGAGGTGGCTGAGGTTGACCCTCAATTCCCTGGTGGTATGGACGCTCTGATGGCATACCTACAAAAGAATATTAAGTATCCATCAAGAGCACAGGAAAACAACATTAAAGGTACGGTTGTTGTCAGGTTCGTCGTTAGCAAGACTGGTGATGTTTCTAATGTTACTGTTGTGAAGGCACTTGACCCTGATTGTGACAAAGAAGCCGTGAGAGTTATCTCTAAGATGCCGAGATGGACACCGGCTAAACAATCTGGAAAACCAGTTAACGTTTACTATCAAGTACCTGTTAGATTCGTTCTACAATAATGTTTAACTACATATCAAAAGGTCGCATGATTTCGATCGTGCGACTTTTTTTAACCCAAATCGGTAATTAGGTTTTATGTCAGAATAAATAATGTTATGGCATGAAAAGAATAGGAATAATTAGAATTTTATATCTTTTTGTCCTAATGACCGATTTGGGTTTAATTTAAAACCATTATAATTATGGATAATTTAATCAACAAAATTACTCAAGATATCAATATTTCCCTTAAAAAAATCGAATACGACAAAAACGTTATAAACCTTTATAATCCTATTGAATATACTCTTGATAATGGAGGAAAGCGCATTCGTCCGTTGCTGATGATAATTGCATATTCATTGTATAAAGACGACTATGAGAAAATCATGAATTGCGCTGTTGCTCTCGAAGTTTACCATAACTTCACACTTCTACACGACGACGTTATGGACAACGCATACGTCAGACGCGGTAAACCTTGCGTACATGTGAAATGGGACGAAAACACTGCTATACTCTCAGGAGATGCTATGCTCATCATGGCATATCAACTCATGACTAAAGACTTCTCTTCTTTCAACAACGATAAATACTCCACCGACAACTTCCGACGTGCCCTCAACACATTTAACCAAGCAACACTCGGTGTGTGCGAAGGACAGCAATTTGATATGGACTTCGAAAAACAAGATCATATCACTGAAAGCCAATATATGGAAATGATACGTCTGAAAACCTCCCTCCTGCTTTCGTGTGCACTTAAAATCGGAGCACAACTGGCTGGAGCTGACGACAATGACGTAAATCTACTTGCTCAGTTCGGTGAAAAAATAGGACTCGCTTTCCAACTACAAGACGACCTCTTAGATGTATATGCCGACGAAAAAGTATTTGGTAAGGCTGTAGGAGGAGATATAGCCGAGAACAAAAAAACATTTATGCTCATCAAAACATTGGAACTTGCTAATGAACAACAACGCAAACACTTGGAATATTGGTTGAAGCTAAAGCATTTCGATAAACAACAAAAATATCTTGCCGTAAAAGAAATCTATGACCAACTAAATATTAGTGATATATGCAACAAGAAAATAGAATCTCTATTCTCTGAAGCTATTAACGCACTAAACAACGTAAATGCACCGGAAGAAAAAAAAGAACACCTACGCCTGTTGTCCTACAAACTCATGAAACGTAATTCCTAATTCCTAATTCCTGATTCCTAATTCCTGATTCCTAATTCCTAATTCCTAATTCCTAATTCCTAATTCCTAATTCCTAATTCCTAATTCCTAATTCCTGATTCCTCATTCCTGATTCCTAATTCCTAATTCCTAATTCCTAATTCCTAATTCCTAATTCAATTCCTCATTCCTAATTTTTAATTCAGAAATGACCGATACCCACGCACATATAGATGGACCTGAATTTCTGCAAGATATTGATACTGTTTTACAAAATGCTAAAAACGCAGGAATAAATCGAATATTTATTCCCGGAATAAATCTTGATTCTATAGATAATATCTTGAATCTATGCAAGAAACATCCTGGATTTCTCTATCCTATGATTGGTTTACATCCTGAAGATGTCAACCCAAACATTATTAATCTTGACAACACACTCGACAGAATTCATCAAATTCTTCAGCAGGATTCGATTTCTGATAAACATTTCATTGCTGTTGGTGAAGTGGGAATAGACTTGTATTGGGATCAAACATACAAACAACAACAATTATATGCCTTTGAAAAACAAGTGCAAATGGCGGTTGAGTTTGATCTCCCACTTATGATACATACCAGAAATGCTCAGCCTGAAGTCGTTTCTGTAATAAAAAAATACGAAGGTAGGGTGAGAGGGGTGTTTCACTGCTTTACTGGCTCTAATGAAGAAGCAGCGCAACTACTACAATTCCGGAATTTTGTGCTCGGAATTGGAGGTGTGGCTACTTTCAAGAAATCTACACTCCCGCAAACACTCGCTGAGACAGTTCCACTTAATAGGATTGTACTCGAAACAGATTCACCATATATGGCACCGGTACCAATGAGAGGAAAAAGAAACGAACCTGCATTTGTCAGATATGTAGCTAATACCATTGCAAATATCTATAACACAGATATAAACACCGTTAAATCAATCACCAACAACAACGTACTCCAAATTTTTGGCATATAATATTCCTCAGAAAAAACATCACAGATACCAATGACCTCCATATTTTCGCATAAATTAACGTTTATAAACTGAGTTTTTTCCTTTTTTTGTTGTACTTTTGCCAAATCCAACCTAATTCCACATAGTCCTAAACTAATTTTTCATTTTTCATTTAACAGTGGAACTTAAAAAATCAAATAAAGCGGACCTTGAACAAATGGTAAAAACCAATTTCCTGATTGGTTTTATTGTTGCTCTTACATCTGTTTTTGTGATTTTTGAATGGACATCATTTGTGGTGAAAACTGAAGATAAAGAACCGGAACTGGTGTATCTGCCACCTGAAGATGAGGAAATTGTGCCAATTTCTTATCAAGCTATATCCACAGTAACACCGCCACCTGCAAGCATTAATCCTATCGCGGAAGTAATTCAGATTGTCGAAAACAACACTTTGGAAGGAGATAAAAACAATAAGTCTAAAGATAAGCAGCAAGACCTTTCGATATCAGTTAATTCCGAAGGACCGGGAAAAGATATTTTGGATGTAATCGATGAAGTAAAATTGCCAGAACTTATTGAAGAAGAGGAACTCACACCTGTCATACCTATTCCTGTCGAACCGCCTGCCTTGCCTGAATTATCTACACTGGAGTCTACTGATGAAGAAGAAATATATGAATTCGTTGAGGAAATGCCTAAATTCCCTGGTGGAATAAATGCACTCGTCAATTATCTACAAACCAATATACGATACCCAAACAGTTTGAAAAACAATGATGTAGAAGGCTCTGTCACATGCAAGTTCGTCATCACAAAAACTGGTGAAGTCGACAATGTTTCTATCATCAAATCATTCGATGACGAATGTGATAACGAAGTGCTTAGAATAGTTAAGGCGATGCCTAAATGGGAACCTGGAAAACAAGATAAAAAACCTGTTAACTGCTATATCACTCTTCCTGTCAAATTCATGCCATACAACTGATAATATCCATCTTTTCATATTCCTCATTCCTAATTAATTCCTCATTATAAAAGAATATCGTCCGCATGGCAAAACAACCGAATGGTTGTTTCTCCTTCTCTCCAAAAACTCCGTAGAAAATAATCATCATCCTGCATGTAATATATTCCCTAATTCCTCATTCCTAATTAACAATAAGACACAAAGCACCTCTTGCACTCAATAATGCTAATACACTACGTTTTTTGAAAAAAAACATGCCATTTTTGACCAAAATTGTAACTTTATCCCCCTTTTATGGGATTTCTAAAGAAAAAAATGTTATTTTTGCTACAAATTTTGTGGATATATCGGAAAATTGTTGTAACTTGCACAAAATTTATTGGAGAGATGCTCGAGTGGCTGAAGAGGCACGCCTGGAAAGCGTGTAACCGTCTAAAGCGGTTCGCGGGTTCGAATCCCGCTTTCTCCGCTAAAATAATAATCGCAAAGAAGTAAAGCTCTAATATAAAAATATCACAGTATCAATTAAATAGAAAAACAATTATTAATCTTAAAAATTTTAACCAAAAGATGAAAAAAGTATTTGCAATCATTGCATTGATGGGAGTTTTTACTCTTGGAATGAATCAGGCCTATGCACAAGATGCTGAACAGCCTGCTGCTTCTGAGGAGGTAAATACTAACGACGAGCAGGCTAAAGCTGATGAAGCTGCTGCTCCTACTGATGCCGCTCCTGCTGAAAACGCTGAAACAGCAGCTACTGATTCTACTCAAACTGAAGGTGGCGAAACTGTTGACGTTTCTGAAACTGACGAAGCTGAGGAAAATGTAAGCGCTGAGCCACAGGTCGTTTCTGATGGTTTCTTCAAAGGTCTTAAGAGAAAGTTTATCGAAGGTGATGCTTTCTGGATGTCTCTTCCTACTCTTGCTCTTATCTTCGGTCTCGCTTTCTGCATCGAGCGTATTGTTTATCTCACTCTCGCTGATGTCAACACTAAGAAAATGAAGGAAGACATTGAAGACGCTCTCGTTAATAAAGGTAATGTAGAAGCTGCTAAGGATATCGCACGCAATACACGCGGACCTGTTGCTTCTCTTTATTATCAAGGTCTTCTTAGAGCAGACGAAGGTGCTGAATCTATTGACAAGGCTGTAGTAGCATACGGCGCAGTTCAGTCATCTAATCTCGAAAAGGGATGCTCGTGGATCACACTCTTCATCGCGATGGCTCCTTCTCTCGGATTCTTGGGAACTGTGATCGGTATGGTGCAGGCGTTCGACGATATTCAGGCTGCTGGTGATATCTCTCCTACTGTTGTGGCTGGTGGTATGAAGGTGGCATTGTTGACTACCATCCTCGGTATCGTGGTTGCACTTATCCTGCAGTTGCTCTACAACTACATCCTTTCTAAGATTGAGGGACTTACTGCTGAAATGGAAAACTCTTCTATCGACTTGCTCGATACTGCTTATAAATATCAAGTTAAGAAAGCACGCAAATAATTTTACAGTCCAAAAGATTTAGCAACTTTTAAAATTTTTCACAATGAATATTGAAAAAATTAGCAAATATCTACTCTATGGACTGTTAGGAGTTTCAGCACTTATTTGGATCCTTTTCCTTCTCGTGGGATTTAACAGACAATACGATCAGGATCCAAACATGAATGCGCCGCTTCTTACTGACGTTATCGTTATTTGGGGTATTTTGCTCACAGTAATCGCTTTCGTCGGAATGATTTGGGCGTATGTTATGTACCTCAAGCAGCACGGAGTAGAAAGAGGATTATACTTCACATGGGGTATTCCAATTTGTGCGATTGCCATTGGTCTTATCGTCGGATTCATCAACAAAGACCAGGAATTTATCTACAATTTGAATGACCATGCTTCTACTTCTTCTCTCATACTATCTGATACAGCACTGATAGCTGTCGGAATTATTGCTCTTCTGGCTATCGCTGCGATTCTTTGGAGTCTTGTAAAACGTAAATAATAAGTAAGTATATGGGAAAGAAAAGAAAAGTACCAGGACTAAACTCAAGTTCTACGGCCGACATATCTTTTATTCTTCTCATCTTCTTCCTTATTACTACTTCCATGGATACCGACCAGGGTCTGTCACGTACACTCCCTAGACCACCGGAAGACGAAGAACAAAATAATGAGATTAAAGTAAAAGAAAGAAATATTCTCAACATTCGAATTAATAAGGATGATTATATCATGATCACTACTTTGTCGAATGATGAATATATCACTTCTTTTGACGATATCACCGAAAGGGCTAAGAAATTTATTCTTAACGAAACAAACGATCCTAATCTGCCTGAAGTGGTGGAAAAGAATATCGATCTTATCGGAAGAATTAATGTAACACCCAATCATGTGATTTCGGTTCAAACAGACCGAGGAACTAGTTATGGAGTCTATTTCCAAGTTCAAGATGCGCTCGTTAGAGCTTACAACGAACTCAGAGATGACTTAGCTAAGAATAAATTTAACTGTACTTACGTTCAGTGCTCTAAAAAACAGAAAGAAGCTATCAGAGAAGCTATTCCTCTGAGAATTTCTGAGGCTGAACCTAAACGATACGGAAAGGCAATTTAATTATGAGTAGATTCAATAAAGACGGGGGCAGAGAAATGCCCGAGATGAATACATCATCTCTACCTGACTTGATCTTCTCCATCCTGTTCTTCTTCATGATGGTTACTACCATGCGTGAAGTTACGCTCAAGGTGAAGGTTGATAAGCCTCAGGGTACACAGCTTGAGAAACTTGTACGAAAATCTGCTACTTCCTTCGTGTATATGGGAAAACCTGTATCTATCGTGGATGGTTCTGGAACTAAAGTACAGATTAACGACAAACTGATTTCTAATGACGAAACTTTCTATCAGCAAGTAACTCAGTTCATTCTTGATGAACAAGGTAAGCTTGCACAGTCTGATAAACCATATTTTACAGTTTCTATGAAGGTAGACCACGACACACCGATGGGATTCATTACCGACTTGAAACAGGTGCTCAGAAAAGCGTATGCACTTAAAATCGTTTATTCGGCTAACAAAATCAAATCATTAGAAGAATAATCTAAGTCAACTAATAAGTCAAGGAGCACCATCATTGGTGCTCCTTTTCTTTAAATCGAATAACTAAACTAACTTCTATCATATTATTTTTCCATACTATATACAATTTTCTCCTCTTCTAATAATCATACCTAATTATAAAAGAATCTCGTCCGCATGGCTAAACAACCGTTAGGTTGTTTCTCCTTCTCTCTTAAAACTCAGTATAATTAAAATACCTTCCGCATGGAACAATTCATAATTCCTCATTCCTAATTACTCATTTTTTAAATAATAATTCCTAATTACTCATTTTTTAAATAATAATTCCTAATTTTATAAAAACTAATGAAGCAATATCTCGACCTACTCAATCGTATTCTCAATGAAGGTGCTAAAAAAGAAGACAGAACAGGAACCGGTACCATTTCCGTATTTGGTAATCAGATGAGATTCAATCTTGAAGATGGATTCCCACTTCTAACTACAAAAAAACTCCATCTCAAGTCTATTATATATGAATTACTTTGGTTCCTAAATGGTGATACTAATGCTAAGTATCTGCAAGAACATGGAGTTAGAATATGGAATGAGTGGGCAGACGAAGATGGTAACTTAGGACATATCTATGGATTTCAATGGAGATCATGGCCCGACTATAATGGAGGACATATCGACCAAATCAAACAGGTCATCGACCAAATCAATAATAATCCCAATTCAAGAAGAATCATTGTGTCTGCATGGAATGTAGCTGATATCGATAACATGAACCTCCCGCCATGCCATATCCTTTTCCAGTTCTATGTGGCTAACGGAAGACTCAGTCTACAACTCTATCAGAGAAGTGCCGACACGTTCCTCGGAGTTCCTTTCAATATTGCATCTTATTCATTGCTTCTTATGATGGTGGCACAAGTAACTGGACTCAAACCGGGTGACTTCGTCTATACTACTGGTGACACACATCTTTATCTTAATCATATCGAACAGGCTAAACTCCAACTCACACGTACACCTAAAACATTGCCTAAGATGATTATAAATCCTGATGTAAAAGATATATTCTCATTTAATTATGAAGATTTCCAGCTAACCGACTATTACCCTTACGACCATATCAAAGCAACTGTATCAGTATAAAAAATATAGAATTACTGCTTTGCAATCTCAATAAATTAGATACAACTTGTCAACTTGTCAATTTGTCTACTCGTCAACTTGTCAACTTGTCAACTCGTTTACTTGTCTACTCGTCTACTTGTCAACTCGTCAACTTGTCAACTCGTTTACTTGTCTACTTGTCAACTCGTCTACTCGTTTACTAAAAATAATTTTTCATTTCTAATGACCATCTCCATCATTGTTGCAATCGATCTCGATAACGCCATAGGAGCCGACAACAAACTCCTCTATTGGCTGCCTAACGACCTCAAACGCTTCAAACAACTCACTACAGGCAATACTATCATTATGGGACGTAAAACCTACGACTCGCTGCCTAAAGGGCCACTACCTAACAGACGTAATATAGTCATATCCAGAAACAAAAATCTCTCCATAAATGGAGCTGACGTCTTTCAATCTCTCAATGAAGCAATCAGCGACTGCAAGGAGAGAGAAATGCTCGGCTATACTCAATCCAAAGAAATCTATATCATAGGAGGGGCGTCTATATATAAGCAAGCATTCAATATTGCTCACAGACTATGCATCACACTCGTTGAGGCTCATTCTGATAATGCAGATACCTTCTTCCCGGAGATCAACCCCGATGAGTGGAAAATCTCATCATGCGAAGAATATAAAATCGATGAAAAACACAAATACAACTATAAATTCATTGATTATATCCGAAAACAACAATAATGGACAGCCTCAACGACTGCCCATTTATTTTTTAATTACCGACTGACTGCTTTTCTTACCTACTAATTCTTGTAGAAATTAATAGCAACCAACTTGTCTACTCGTTTACTCGTCTACTAATTAAAGATTTAGATACTTCTTTGCCAGCGTCAGCAAATAATCAGCTGTGCCTTTTATACCCAATATAGAAGAGTTGATGCATATATCATAAGAACGGCTGTCACCCCAGTTGCTCTCACTGTAGAAATTGTGATAGTCTGAGCGAACGGCATCGGTCTCTTCAATCAAATCCTTGGCTGTTTCGGCTGATATGTCATTGTTGTTCATCAAGAAATTGACACGCTCATTGTAGTCGGCACGGATGAATATACTCAAGTGACGAGGATGGTCGCGTAGAATATATTCTGAACAACGTCCTACGATTATGCAATTCTCGCTCTCTGCTTTCTCACGGATCACGTCTGACTGAAACTTGAACAGCGATTCCTGACTCATGCTGTTGCTATATAGATTGCCGTAGGAAGCAAATGGGGAGGAGAGGGTACGAAGAAAATTTGAGAATATGCCGCGATGAGGCACTTCATCTACCTTCTTGAATACTTTTGGAGATATCCCGCTCTCTTCCGCTGCCATCTGAATCAAGCTGCGGTCATAAATCGGAATACCCAGTTCTTTGGCCATCAAGTCACCTATGGCTTTACCGCCACTGCCTATCTCGCGACCGATGGTAATTACATATTTTGATTGTTCTTCCATAATTAGATTTGTTTTGGTGAAGTGCGTATATGTGCACTTGTTTCTTTCCTACAACAAAAATATGAATAATTCAGCGAATCTGCAAATTTTATTACAAAAAATAATAAAAAATCAGTCAATTACTTTTGATGCACGCATACCACCCTTATGATTGAAATACCATAACATCAGTCCGGCTGTTATAGCTGACAAACCGTCTGAGGCCGTTATGCTAAGCCAAACACCATTGGTCCCCCATATCCTTGGAAATATCAGCAAGAACGGAATCAATAACAACAACTGACGACTGAGAGAAAGAAATATACTTTGTTTCGACATTCCGATACTTTGAAAGAAATGACCGATTACTACCTGAAAGCCCACTATCGGATGCATCAACACAATCAAACGCATTCCATCTGCTGACAGCTCAGTCAGTCTCGCATCTGTGGTGAACAACTGTATTGATATGTGTGGGAAAAACACATTCATGATGAATGACAAGCACATCACGATGCTGGCCAATATCATGCTCTTCTTCAATACACTGCTTACCCTCTCAAATTTCTGAGCACCATAATTATAGCCGGCGATTGGCTGCATCCCCTGACAAATGCCCATCACAACCATGAAAAACAAAAATGTGATTCCATTGATTATGCCGTATGAAGCTATAGCCATCTCACCACCATGGTAGAGTAGACTCTGGTTGATGATTATCACTACAACACATGCACATAGTTGCATACTGAACGGCGACAGACCAATCTTCAGAATGTTTTTTACTATTCTGCCATTTAGACCATAGATACCTCTATGAAGGTGAATAAGATCTTTAGGATTGCTCAATACTATCCACACATATATCAATGCAACTATCTGAGCTAAGATAGTTGCTATGGCTGCACCGCGGATACCCATCTCAAAAGTAAAGATAAACAAGGGATCCAACACTGAGTTAACTACAACAGTGGCTATTGTTGCGGTCATAGCTATGTTGGGATGACCGGTGGAACGAAGACATGCGTTCAAACCTAAATAAAGATGTGTAACAACATTGCCCAGTAATATCACATACATGTATTCATGGGCATAACTCACCGTGTTTGAACTCGCACCAAAGAAATAGAGTAGGGGGTCGATATAAATAATACCAAACACAGCAAGAAGTAAACCTACGATAATGTTTAGTGTCACCACATTCCCTAATACGTGTTCAGCTGTCTTGTTATCCTTCTGACCTAACTTAACCGACATATAAGTGCTTCCGCCAACTCCGACCATCGCACCAAAGGCTGCGCTCAGGTTCATTATCGGAAACGTAACGGCTAAACCCGACAACGCCAAGGCACCCTCATTGCTATCACCTATATGACCTATAAAGATCCTGTCTACTATATTATATAATGAGGAAGCGGTCATTGCAACTACGGCTGGCAACGCATACTTCATCAGCAACTTGCCTACTGGCTCGCTGCCCAGTGCCTTCGTACGGTCATTCAATACTCCTTTACCCATAAAAACAATCCTTTATTTATAATTTAAATTATGTCTAAAAAAACATACCAGTAATACTAAGCAATCCTCATTTCTCATTTCTAATTTTAAACAAGCCGTATCCATGAAATAATTCCTCATTCCTCATTTCTCATTTCTAATTTTAAACAAGCCGTATCCATGAAATAATTCCTCATTCCTCATTCCTCATTCCTAATTTTAAACAAGCCGTATCCATGAAATAATTCCTAATTCCTCATTCCTCATTCCTCATTCCTCATTCCTCATTTTAAACAAGCCGTATCCATGAAATAATTCCTAATTCCTAATTCCTCATTCCTCATTTTAAACAAGCCGTATCCATGAAATAATTCCTCATTCCTCATTCCTAAAATACAATCCAAGTTGCGTGTGAGAGGCTTGTCCTCGAAAACTAAAATAATTCTTCATTCTTCATTTTTCATTTAAATTCGCTCCATTTTGGTGGATTAACACCAAGCAAATTCCTAACGAAGAAATCATAACGCTTGTGCTCGCCATAGCTCTCACCCATCGTGTGATGAGCACCGGTGATTACCACGAGCTCAAAGTCCTTGCCTGCTTTCTCCAAAGCATTCACCACCTGCATTGTCGAAGCTGGGTCTACATTATCGTCCAATTCGCCTACTACTAACATCAACGGACGCTCTAATTTAGAGGCATTGGCCACATTGGATGAAGATATATAGCTCTCGTCGACTGGATAACTCATCCACTGCTCGTTCCACCATATCTTGTCCATGCGGTTGTCGTGACATCCACATGCTGCGTAGGCTGCCTTATAGAAATCACCATGAAGAAGCACTGCTGTCAATGCCTCCTGACCACCGGCTGAACAACCATAAATTCCTACGTTCTCAACGTCCATATATGGATATTTCTCACCGGCTGCCTTTATCCATGCTATGCGGTCAGGAAAACCGGAATCGGCCAGGTTCTTGTAGCACACCTCTTCAAATGCACGACTTCTGAAAGATGTCGACATACCGTCCATCTGAACTACTATAAAGCCCAGTTCGGCTAAGTCATCCAGATTGTAAAGCCATGGAGTGAAACTTTTTGGAACGTATTGATCACCGGGACCTGAATAAATGTATTCTATCACTGGATACTTTTTTGTCGGATCAAAGTTGCTGGGACGACGAATCAAACCCCAAATGTCGGTAACACCGTCGCGGCCTTTGGCTACAAACACTTCGGGAGCACGCCAACCATTCGATTCCAACTTGCTTATGTCGGCACGTTCCAACTCCTTGATAATCTTGCCGTCCTTAGTCCTGCGAAGCACTGTTACAGGTGGATTCAATACTGTGGAGTAAGTGTCAATCATATATGCCATGTCATCAGTATAGCGAACGCTGTGATTGCCTTCCTCTGGATTCAAGCATATCAAACCCTTACCATCGATACCTATCCGATAGTGATGAATCAAATATGGGTCTTCCTCTGTGGCATTAGTACCGGCAAATTCCTTATTCTTGCGCTTGTCCGACTCGCGCAAACCTGTATGACCATTTGCGGAGAAGTAAATCAGTCCTTTTTCTTCGTCAATATAGTCTATGCTTCTAACATAGAAATCACCCTTCGTAATCTGACGAATCAATTCGCCTTTTGGCTTGTCGTATAGATAGATATGATTGTAGTTGTCGCGCTCGCTGGTCCATACTATATACTTGCCGTTCTTGAAGTCATGACGATAAAGACGGTTGTAGTTTACGTATTTGTCGTTCTTCTCTTCTATGATGCAACGTACATTGCCTGTCTCTGCATCCATCTCAAGCAAACGGTAGGTGTGATGACCACGCTCATTGAATGCAAATGTCACATGACGGTTGTCTTCCTCCCATTCCGGCGCATCCACATAGTATTGATGCTCAAACAATTCGGTACTTGGCTCTACTACCTTACCACTCTTAACTTCTATGATTACTGGTACACGATAGTTCAGTGAATCTCCTGGCTTGGCATATTCTTGTTTGTGAAGGATTGGTTCTACCTGCCCACGAGGAGAGGACTCTACATAATATACATAATGCTTTGGAGCTGGCTTGATCCTGACTGTAGCAAAATATTTGCCATCAGATGAAAATCTTCCCCAGGAAGAGTAATAATATGTGCTGTCGCCGTTGGTCGTCAGAGCACGAGCATCATCATGATTGAAACCACTGCTTATCCATAAGTTGTTGTCCTTGTGGAATATCACACAACTCTTGTCTGGACTCTGCTGAATTCCGTCCTTCTCGTCGGGCACTTCCATCCAGTGGCGCTGCCTGCCGCCACCTCGCCAATTACCACGCATCTGCTCCCCATCGCTCAATTCTTTCTTAACTATATCATAACTCCAGCGTTTGCCGCCAAATGTGAATGACAGGCGGTCGTTTACATGCGAAGAGTCTGAAGGAAGATATCTTAAGTCGCCAAGACTAACATAGGATGGGCTGATCTCACGACCTTCTTTTTCCGACATCTGTTTGGCTATGTCTGCCTTGTCAAACAATGGAGATACCGAGCCTTTATCGCAGTCAACAAGCTTATAGTTCACACCATCACTACCAGTCTCTGTATACCAAAACTTATGACTGTCGCGTATCTTGTTTACACGTACATCACCATGGAGCATCTTGCCGCTCAGCTTACCCCTTGTGGAATAAGCACTGCGATAGTCTTCCAAACTCCCTTGACTCCATGCAAGGCTGCTAACGCCAAGCATTAATAAGATTAAACTCTTACGCATAATTTATCTGTTTTTATTTGTTTTTATATATTTTCAACACAAAAAATATCATCTATTATACCATATTGCTTTTCAAGGAAAAAACGTTTACTATTACATACAATTTGCATGTATGTCATTTCGTTTACTTGTTTGCTGATACGGCATCTGTCCTTGCCACCTCGGCAAACTCCTGAGCACTTATCTTTACTGGCTCTACCATGAATTCCGGTACATTAAACGATTTCAGGCAATTACTATAGAAATCGGGATCTTCTTGAGGCAGTTCAAAGGCCTTGTGGGCATTGCCATTCTTGTCGAAATATGAAATATACAAACGGCTGTAGTTGCCGTCATCGCGACGAGTGGCAAACAAAATCCAGCGACCATTGCTCGACCACGAGTGATAGCTGTCGGCAGCATCAGGACTGTTTGCTTCATCCAGCGCACGCATCTCGCCTGTCTGTAGGTCTGTTATATAGAGGTCGGCATCTGGATGCCAGATATGGAACACTCCCCAGCCCCCCAGACCATAAAGCAGGTATCTGCCATCTGGACTGATGCGTGGTATTGTCGCACTCTTACCCATCGTGTCGGCGGCAACAACTAATTCTTTCTCACCAAAGCTCTTGTCCTTGGGATTAAACGACTTGCGGTATATGTTGTATTTGATATCTTGATAGCGTTCTATAATCTGAGCCTGGTGCTGCTTAAGCTTGTCGTCATCCGAACCACCACCGTCTACTATCTCTGCCTTGCTGTCGCCAGATATCTTCAATGTATCGTTGAATTCAAAGTGGGCTGAGCAGAAATACAATGTCTTACCGTCGGGCGACCACCATGGGAACACTTCAAACTCTGTGGAATCGTTTTCTACGATGCTCACCTTGTTGTTCTCAACATCATAAAGAATCAAGTCGCTTGCTGCATCCTGTACCTCTATCTTCGCCTTATCTTTCGTGTGGAACGACTGGCCGGTGCTGTTTGTGGAATAAGCTATCAATGGTAGGGTGGGGTGCCAAGATGGATAAACTCCTGCACTAATCGTTTCTGGAGTCTTCAAGTTGACTTTCTTTGCTTCACCCTTATATACCATCATTGTGCCACCATGACCCTGACGCATGTGAAATTGCATATTGTCGGTATGATAGTTTTGATAGGAGTGGCAGTTGATGCACTGACCATCTGACTCACTCGAGATAATCATGTTGTTATAGATGTCATCCTCATCAAAATTCGTCACGTTGCGCTGGCAAATACGAAGTTCTTCGTATGCCACGTAGCTTGGGTTGATCAGTCGATAAGACACATATTCGTCTATCGCATCATTCGCTACGTGAATCTCAAACGGTTCATATTGCTTCCATTTGCCATTATCTTCCAAGTACACCTCCACTTTCAACGATTTACCTTTGCTTCTATCAAGCATATCGTGCCATTCGTCCTCATCTATCATCACCTTCAGACCATTGCCGTAGGTCTCACTCACACCACTTCCGTCTGTAAGCTTTGCAATTACTGATGTGCCGCGATTCAAAACCTTGAAATTCAGCGGAGCTATATTATAGGGAATTGTCACGTCCTTATAATCCGGAAATATCTTCAGCTCAGATGTCTCTTTACTGAAGTCGGTAGGCAAACTCGGATGATTGGAACATCCTGCCATTATAACACCAATCATCAATATGAAAAATATCTTCTTTTTCATCTTTCTTTATTATATATATGTGTTTTTTGAATTCCTTATCTAAACATCAATAGCCGGAATGGAAAAAATTCCTAATTCCTAACTCCTAATTACTAATTTATGAAACATCAATAAGTATGCACATTCCTCGAGAAATAGTAGAACCACCAATAGGTGTCGCCAAACTCTGCAAAACACTCATCTCCTACACGTTTGGTCAAACCCGCCTCGTTACCTTGATATTGTGGACCATACATCTGCATCAGCTGACTGGTCATCCTGGTAAAGCTTGCATAGCGGTTAACAATCTTATCCTTGTCGAATGGCATCTTGCTTATGTCTACCTGATTTTCCAAATGTCCAAAAAGGTAGGCTGCCTCCTGATAGTGGATTGGCATCATCTCTTTCTCGTGAAGATCGGCATATTTGAAGAAACGAGGCCAGAACAAACTGATGTCTTTTTGAATCAGGGCGTATGCTAAAGTGGCTTCCTGGAACTTTGGATCATCGCTGTTCATGTGGCAGAAGTAACTTATCAAATAAAGCTCACACAAACCCTGATCGCCGTCCAACGCATTCTTAAACGAATCATAAAGAGGCTTTATGCTTTTATATTCTATGCTTGAGGTATATTTGTTCTTATCGTGAAGCATGGACAGACGTTCAGATGCCCAGTCCTTATGGAACGTGGTATGGCTCAGTATCTCCAGATATTTCCTTGCAAGCTTATCCTCACCGGTCATCATCGCACAGCGAACCATGTTCTTGTATTCATCTACACGGAACGTGAATTCCACGCCGTTTTCTATACACCATCTATATGCGAAGTTACATTTGCCATGCATAAAATAAATCAACGGACCTGCAGTGTTGCATAAATTAACGTGAAGAGAGTCGCGCTTCAGATCACCGTTGAATTTCTTCATATCTTCGGTCTTTACCTTCTCCATGTCCTCGGCTAACTTGCTCGACGACTTCTTGTAGGTCGATACGCGGGGAGAAATCGACTTGTTGTTGTATTTAAACATCATGTCGCCGATGTCGCCCTTATGAAGCATTGCTATGTTCTGGCATAAGATCATCTGGCGTGTGTGAGCATCTTGCATCTGAGCACTCTCGGCGAGTACACCATCCCAGTCGCATTCGCCCAAACTCTTATACATCCTCAATTCCGAATGGAAATTCTTGTCGTCAACATTGCTGAATGATACAATGAAGAAATAGAATACGCATAAACAAATATTAATAAGTGGAATCAGATATACTGGTTTTTTACTTTTTACAGACGATGGAACTGAATAATCCTTGTTTAAATAACGTCCTATAAATACCAAAGCCAGAAATACAATGATTACGCCTATAAAAGGCAATGCCTTGCTGCTTTCAACGAATTTGTCTGCCTGGAAATTAGGAAGCAACACTGTCCAAATATCCTCAGAACGACTCGTGGTATAATGACCATAGTGCAATAATGGAGATGCAATGCACCCAACAATGCTTAAGCCGAACGTTACAAAACGTGCCTTGTCTTTGCTCAGAAGTTCTTGAATACCTATTAGCAACGCACCAATTAAGCTCCAGATTCCGATTATTGGATAAAGACACAATGTATATGCCAATACATATACAGGCTTGATATAGCCTTTCAGGAAGCGACATACATAAATGCCTGTCAGCATAATCAATATCGCTATGCTATAGGTAAACCAATAGCCTGGCATCTTGATATAATATAGCCAGTAACCAAGGTCAATCTCACTGCATAATAAAAAGACGCAAGGAGCCAATGCCAACACGCTCCACCGACCTTGCAACCTGAACACCTTCATCGTCAGAAAATAAATCAGGCACCAAAGCAAAATCAGTATCAGAGTGCCAAGGGTAGGGTAGTAGAAATACTGTGTGAAGTACATTCCAAGCCATTCCGAAAAACCTCCTATCCTACGCATGCAGTCGCTGAAGAAATAGCCCGTGTCCTGCCATATCGAATGTTCCTGACATGAATACAGATAATCACTGTTCAATACTGAAAGGTATATATAGGCTACAATTCCAAACACAACGAAAACAATCAAGGGAAGAAAACGATTGATACTACCCATTATGCCATTTAGAATGGATGATCTATCCACCGATTCTTTAGAAGACCGCTTCTGATTGGATAGTCTCGTTTTTGTGGATTCTTGAGTGCTTTTAGCAGTTTTAGCCTTGTTTTTATATTTGTTCTTAGACATGATTGTGTATTTAAACAAATGATAATTTTATCACCATCATCTGGTTTAGAAAAAAAAACTGATTTATGAGCTTAGATAATTATTTAAATTTATTTCCATGACCAAGCATCTACATTGCAACCCTTCTCAACATTATTCTCCAGTTTGTCGTTCAAATTGCAGAAAAAGTCTATACCTGTCAGGCCTTCCAACTCGTCTATCGATACTACATGCTTTTGCATCACTGTTGCTGGTGGATATGTGTTATGATAGCCATAGTCTTTATGCTCCATCCAGAAACCTATAGACTGATAGGTGTCGCTTTGTGTCTCACCTAAAATGGCCATGAAGTAATACTTCGGAATTGCTACAGAGGCTGGATTGCCCTTTGAGTTTGTAGTAAATATTTTCCCTTTCAATTGGTCTGCACGAATCGTGCCGCCCTTGCATACATACAGCGTCTTGAACTTGTCTGTATTATATGCCCATTTGCGAATAATAGATTCTAACTCGGCCCAGTAATAAGCATTGAAGTCACCCATCTGAGGCGACATGTTGCTCATGTAGAAAGTTTGAGCATTTGCCTGAGTGGAAAACACACGGTCTTGAGAGGCACACAAATGGCCGCGATTGTAGCCGCTGCCTGAGTAAGATGTATATGCAAGACGCTCGTTTGAAGGCAAGCTCAAGTCTTCGCCCCATTGGTCCGAACGACTGGCATTCACCTTGATTGTCAACTTGTCAAAACTGAATGCCACCCAGCGGGTGTGATAAACGGAGGCATCATATTCGTAGCAGTAATTCATCACCTTATCCGAAGATGAGTTGTTCTTTGTTGCCCAATGTGAACGAAAGTAAATGCCTTGTCCCTGACGTATCTTGGGAACTTCCAGGCGCATCACGTCAGTGTTTGTCGACTCTAAAGCTATATTGCTGTTGCGGTTTGTGTCGTCGGATATCTCCTTATCACCACCTCTATCAGACTCACCTCCTCCGTCATCCTCACTACACGACACAATCATGCTCGACACTGTCAGGCCGAGCATGATTGCTAATATATATTTGTATGTCTTCATACGTGTATATTTTGATTTTAACGACGTTTCACCTCTGGCTTCGTGCCAATCTCTGCTATAAGATTGCCGTTCATGCCATATACCTCAACGTAGGTCGGTGGCTTGATTCCAGCTACACCAAAATAATTTTCAATCGTACCATAAATCTTAACATGGCAGAATCGTAGTTCAAGCTGACGATTAGACAAGTCAAGACGGTCGCGGAAATCACCCCTTGGAAGCTGAATTGGCAAACATTCATTCCAAGTTGGTTGAGGGTTATCAGCTATCAAAATCTCACTCTCTTGACTTGATGCAATATCGAACACCACGGTCTCTTCATTGAATTTATTACCATTAACATAGCCTACGATGATGCCTTCTACCCATTTGTTCAAACCTTTTCCTCCATTATCATACAGAGATTGAGCCGCTTCAACATTATATGGATTCTCGTATGTGCCTTCACCTTCTCCTGAAGTCGGTTTTGGCTCTTCTGGCTCATCTGGGCCTTTACCGTTCAATGAGTACAAATATGACTCCTTCTGAACGGTCTCTGGAGTATTGCCCTGATAATAGGTCAGCTTGCCATAGATTATTACATCGTCTCCTACCTCAAGCAGTGGACCTTCTTTGTATTCTACATTGTTCAGGTAGAGTGAACGGAATATATAGAACTGGGTGTTTGAACTGCCGTCATCCGAAATCCAGAACGTCGCATTGCCCCAACCGCCGTTGTAGTTCTCCTTGATGCTCGATACCTTGCCCTTTATATATACTGGCTCTGGAGTAGTGCCGTCCTTGCCCAGATTCTTGCATACCTGAATGGCTGCGGCTGCATTGTATGGGTCTTCCAATGTGCCACTGCCCATTGGCTCTGCCTGTGGACCTGGCTCACCCCCGGACTGACCGTTCAAGCTGTAAAGATAGGCCTCATACTGAACGGTCTCAAGTGTAGTGCCGTATTGACTGCTGTATTTCATCACCTTACCGCATATCACAACATCATCGCCCACTTTCAGTATCTCGCCTTGAGTATAATTCTGATTTCCTAAATATAGCGCTCTGTAGATATAGAACTGACCGCTTATACCGCCGTCGTCGCTTATATAGAATGTTGCGTTGCCAAAACCTGAATTGTAGTTCTCCTTGATGCTGGCTACCTTGCCCTTAATATATACCACGTCGCTGTACTCTCCGGCTGACAGGCTTTCTGCCAACTGATTCGCAGCAGCTGCATTGTATGGGTCTTCAAGTGTACCACTGCCGCTTGGCTTGCCGTCGCTTGGCTCGTCTATCTTCTGACCATTACGCTCTATAAGGAAACTGCCCTGAGTGAACTCTGGAGTGTTGCCGCCATACAATACTAGAACACCATATACCGTCACTTCATCGCCTACTTCCAAATCGCCGTTACCTGTAAATGGAGCACCGCCTAAGCCTAAACCACGGAATACTTCCAACTGACCGGCTGCTGTGCCGTCATCGCTGATAAAGTACGTGGCATTACCAAAGGAACCGCCTATCTCGTTGATGCGGCTTACAATGCCATGAACATATACCTTTTCTTCTGGAGCACCATTGGCAATCAGCTCTTGGGCGGCTGCCACATTGTATGGGTCATCGTATGTACCGCTGCCCTCTGGCTGACTGTTGCTCTCGTATGGGCCATTGTCCACGTCATTGTGAACGCACAGCATGCTGCCCTGGGTAATCTCTGGAGTACTTCCATATAGCGTCAGCTGACCATAAACCACTACGTAGTCGCCAGACTGAAGATCTCTCTCACTTGTGAAATTGTCACCACTGATGCCTAAGCCACGGTATATCTCCAGCTGCTTCTCTGAAGCGGCTATGCCGTCTTCATCAAGGTCTTCTTCGTCGGCTATGAAATATGTGGCATTCCCAAACTGACCGCCTATCTCGTCGATACGAGTCACTATTCCCTTCACGTATACCTTGTCACTGGTGTATTTGCCTGAGTTTATCAGTGCTAAAGCGTCCTTAACCGTGTAAGGATCGTCGTAAGTGCCCGAACCAACTATCGTTACGTTTGCATCCTCTGGATTCAACACGTAGTAAGGTTCTGGTATGTCGGAACATGCCGTAAACATACCTAATGCCATAAGAGGCAAAATCAAATTTAATAAATACTTTTTCATATTGTTTGTTTTTAGTTTCCGTATGTTGTATGATTGTCTTTGTTTGTCTTACTGTTGAACCTCATTGGATGGCTGCTGCTCGTCTTCTTCGTCCACTACCGGCACTACGTCGCTCTTGTCGCGCAACGTGAACTGCCAGTCGCTACTGTAACGGGTTAACACTGCGGTCACGTCTACTGGACCTACTGGAATCTTCTCGGATGAAAAGTCCGACAAGGCACTCTGACGCAGTATAAACGACTGACCGTCTATCAATATCGAGTTGTTCACACCATTGCCTGCATCACGGTCATCATATACTGCATACACCTTGCGGTTGTTGAAACCCTTAATCTCGGCATTCTTTACCTTTACTAACATTGGAGCCCATTTGTGCATGGCATTTGCTCCGGAATTAAGCTTCAGCCAGGATGCGTCTATCTCTACGGGCTGACATTCTTCCACAGTATCGTCGAAACCTATCACCTTTATGCAGGTCGGAGCCTTGAACTTGGTCATGCCGCCCAAACGCTGGTTGTTGCCAGAAGTGGTGTAGGGGGTGCCTATCTTGGCCATATTGCCGTATGAACCAATATACAAACCCTTCAGGTTAATCACAACGTGGGTGCCTACTGGATAAGTCGTCCAGAGAGAATTGTCATTGATGCCCACCTGTATGGCATCGTCACCCTTGCGAACATATATCGACTGGTAGATGTTGCCACTTATGTCGTTGGCACATACATAGCCATCGAATATCTCGTCTGATTCAACCAGCGTCCAGCGGTTGCGGTTGGAAGCATCATTTATGATTGGCTTGTATTTCTCTTTCAAACCACCGATAGTGATGGTGGTGCCTGTAGCTTCTGTGTCGTATGTATAAATGTCGTGCGACTCGTCGGGATCGGAGTAGTCGAATTGGCATGATACCAACCCCAACATAGCTATCAATGACATATATATATAATATGTGAATCTCTTTTTCATTTTAATCTTATTTTATGTTTGGTCTATATCAATTTAATTCAACTCTATTAAAATTTCAAGCCTATGTTAAGGAAGGCTGTGAATGGATATGCGTATGAATATTTGCTGTTATAAGCAAACTTATAGGAACGTACCTTGCCGGTCTTGTCGAAGTCGTCGTTACGACTCTGCTCCGAACCGCGAAGTTTCATGTTGGTGTTGTTTGTCACGTTAGTCAGGTTCAGGTTGATGCTCAATGAACGGCCCTGTGGCAAATAAATCAACTTACCAATAGACAAGTCGAGCATAAAAGCATCGTCAAATTTCTCCTGGCTCTTGGCCTGATAACCTTCGATATTGCCGAACTCATCCTTCAGAACTGCTCCCTTCATCTTGTCGACTGACCATGTCGCATTGCCATGGGAATCGTAGGTCTTAACTACGTCGGGCATCACGTCGGTTAAACGAAGATATGGGGAGAAATAAATATAGGTGCGGTCGTAGTAGTTCAGACGTGCCTCAAAGAACCAGCGATTCACGTTGTACTTTGCACCAAGACTCAATGCCGTCAGTGGTGTGCAGCCTACGTGCATGTCTTTGGCGGCTACCTTCAGCTTGTGGTGGTGAATCTTGTCCCACCATTGTGGTGACTGCTGAGCGTCCGACTTGTCGTAGCATATCACGGCTGTAGGGTTGTTGTCGTATTTTGCTTCACTTACACTCCCCACGAAGTCCATCGAGAAATTGCTTGTGAAATTATACTGAACCGTGAACTCAGAACCATAGTGCAGCTTGCGGATACCGGTCATCGACAGATAACTGTATTCCTGCTTGATGTCGTCGAAGAACTGCGACTGCTCGGTCACGTCACTAAACTGGGCGAAATAACCTTTCAACTGACCGCGAAGCTTGCCGAAACTGAATTTGTATGACAACTCACCGTGAACATCAAACTCATCCTTCAGACCGAATACAAATGCATTGCGGGTCTGAACGTTCAAGAACGATACGTTGGAAATTGGAGGACGAAACTCAAAACCTCCGCTGAAGTGGAACATGTGGTGAGCGCCTGCCGACAAACCTAACTGATATTTGAAACCACCACCCATGAAACTGGCAGTGCCGCTGCTGCCCTTGGAATGTTCAGGAGAACGACCATTACGCATGTGACCATAACGCTCCATCGTTACACCATTCACGTTGCCATTCAACACCAATGATATGTTGTCAACCTTGTAGGCAAACGAACTCCATATCTGACCTTTGTTCACGTTTATGTCGTAGTCATAACCGAATTTGTCACCCTTACGAATCTGTCTGTTGGGATGGTCAAGGTCGTTCTGCGCTTCCTGACTGTTAGCACCATAGTCGCTTGACGCAAAACGGTCTATATCTGTATGATAGTTGGCACCAAGAAGATCGTTCATCGTTTTATAGTGCTGGCTCGTTGTGTGATGAAGGTTTATGCCTAAGTTTAGATTGCTCTTCTGGTTGAATACGTGGTTCCACGCTGTAGCAAAATTCCAGGCGAACTGGTCAGTGTGAGACTCTTCTAAATAATAGACTGCTTCTCCGCCTTTCTGCACAGAATTTTGGTTTATCACATACATCTTGTCCCAGTCTATCTGACGATTCCGCTCACTGGCCTGCCAATAGTCCACGTAACTCTGCCATTCACTGTATTCCCAACTGTTTGGATAATCACCGCTGTAAACGTTGAACACGTTGCTTGGCATGTAATGGTAGTAGTCAGGACGAGGGTCGGCTGCATTGTTCGTACGGTTCAGATAAGTCTGACCATACTTCGCATAACGGAACACACCGGTTGTCGTTAACGTGTTATTATTGTCAATCTTCCAGTCCCATGTCAAAAATGCTGTCGGTTCTATCGTCTGACGGACACGGCTACTACGCTTGTCACCATTCTGATAACCCCAGAATGGGTTGTAGTAGTGTGAATTGGCGAGCCAATAGGCTTCCTCCGTCGTCCAGCTCGATGTGGCCTGCTCGGTTGGAGCCGCTACCAAAGACAACGACAAACTGTGGTGATTGTTGAAAATACGCTCTGCACCAAGGAATAAGGCTGCGGATTTCAAGTAGGTTCCCTTCTGGTTGCCTTCTTCACCATAACGAATGTTACCGCTGCCTACAAACGCCCAGCCGTTCTTGATTCCTGTAGCATGAGAAAACATCAACCTACCGATATAGTTGCGGTTTGTTAATGCCAAGGAGGCATTCGAACCGGCGCGATACTGACTCGCGCGGACGTTAAGGTTAACACCGCCGCCTATGTCGTAGTAGTTCAAAGAACTCTCTTCATAACCTGTGATGCCTTGCTGACCGCGAGTAGCATAACTCAATCCGCCAAACAACGACGAAAAACGGAATGAACCACTCTCCAGATCGTTCATCAAGGCACCGTTAACACTCGTCTGACGATAACGCTGCTCGTAGTTGTGAGGACTGAAATAAGAATGACCAAAACGAAAATTGGTCTTTGATAAAAATAAATCATCATTATATGAAGCCATAGGAGATATGCGCTGAGTCACTGTCGACTCGTCGTCTTGCTCAAAGTCGCTTACTGCAAACGCATCATAGTCTTCATCTTCATCCATCAATGTGCTGTCATTAACCTCCTGGCTATAACCGCTAATGAACATCGACAGAAATGTAATGATGAATAAAAACTTTTTTTTCATAATATTATTTTTTATTTTTTTTACTCTCTATGTCTATTTGGTTTTTCATGATTCATTTTAAACCCCAACACTCATAATTACTAAAACTATCCACGCACCGTCTCATTCCTAATTCCTCATTCCTAATTCCTCATTCCTAATTCCTCATTCCTAATTCCTCATTCCTAATTCTTCATTCCTAATTCTTCATTCCTAATTCTTCATTCCTAATTCCTCATTCCTAATTCCTCATTCTATAATAAATTACGTCTATTATGCAAATATACGATAAATTTCAAACAAGAAAAAAATATTTCATTAAAAACAATTTTTTTTGTAAAAAAAACTTGTATTATAAAGATAATTTACGAACTTTGCATATGGAACACTTTTTGTGCTTTTTCAACACACGAAATACTACTATAACTCTATATATTTATGAAAAACTTGAGATATTTGCTTGCTTTTGTCGCTATCGTTGTGGCATTTAGCACTATTTCGTTCACCAAGAAAACAAATCTGAGAACGTTCGTCGTGCCTATAGCGTTCTACAATTTGGAAAACTTGTTCGACACCATTCACGACGTGGTGATGGACACTATAGACGGGGTGCCTGTGAAAATTGAGGATAAAAACGACTATGAATTCCTACCAGACGGCACGAACCACTGGGGGACAATGAAATATGAAGCTAAACTGCATAATATGGCGTATGCGCTTTCGCAGTTGGCTATCGACAAAGTGCCGGTGGGACCGGCTGTAATCGGGGTTTCGGAAATTGAAAATAGAAGAGTACTGGAAGACCTGGTCAAACAACCAGAACTTGCTGACAGAAACTATAAGATAATTCATGAGGAGGGGCCTGACAGACGTGGAGTGGAATGTGCATTCCTCTACAACCCACGGATGTTCAGATACGACCATCATAAACTGGTGCCTTACGTCTATCCCGACAACGACACAACACACAGAACGAGAGGATTCCTCATCGCATCAGGAAAAATACTGAGAGAAGACGTACACCTTATCGTTTGCCACTGGCCATCACGTTTTTCAACTGGATTCTATCGATCTCTTGCTGGAAGACAGGTTAGGGCAATAAAGGATTCACTGCTCGAAGAAAATCCAGAGGCTAAAATTATCATAATGGGTGATATGAACGACGACCCTGATAACCATTCAATGGCTACTGCACTCGGAGCTAAACGAGATTTCCGCGAGTGCGAACCACACGACCTCTGGAACCCGTGGTGGAATATGCTACGCAAACAGGGTATCGGAACACTCAAATACGATGGGATGTGGAACCTATTCGACCAAATCGTCTTCACAGGAAATATGCTGAAGAAAGACAAGAAGACTCTCGAATTCTATAGATGTGAGGTATTCAACCGTGACTTCCTCATACAGAAAGAAGGACAATATAAAGGCAATCCTCTACGTACACACGGGGGAGGAGTGTGGCTTAACGGATATTCCGACCACTTCCCAACTATTGTCTACTTCATAAAGGAGGTCGACAGTCTGCCACCTAGACCGGCCAACCAACCTGTTAGATGAAGAAAAATATTCAGTAAATAGAGATATCGAGGAGTCGGAAACATATTTCTGCCTTCTCGAATTATATTTAAACGACATGTTTTTTTAAAATTTAAATATAAAAACGCTTATGAAAAAAATTACTCTTAAATTCTTGATGACTGCCCTTTTGCTCCTTGGAGCAACTAATGTCCTTGCTGATGAAATCTCATGGACTGGACAAGCTGATTGGACTGGAATTGGAGGTGCCTCAATAAGCCTCACTTCCGGCGACTACACTGTTAAGGTTGATAAAAATAATGGTGGGTCAAACCCTACTGTCAACGGAACTGCCAAGGACCTTCGTGCCTATGCCAAGGCTACGGTTACGATTGAAGCAAAGAAGAATATGAATACAATCGTATTCAAAATCTCTGCTCAAGGCAAGAAACGTATGACTGACATCACAGCCAACACAGGAACCGTGAATTTCGACGACAAGGCATGGACACTCACATGGACTGGTAGCGCTTCTTCTGTTTCTTTCACTGTAGGCGAAAAGGCTACTTATGGATCTGATGGAGAGTCGAAAGCAGGACAGTTTGATGTGGATTCGCCAATCACTGTCGTTGCCGAAGGTGGTGGCACTTATGTGGCTGCTCCGGCATTCACTCCTGCTCCTGGCACTTACACGAAGGCTCAGAATGTTACAATTTCTGTCGAAAGCGGATTGACTGCTTACTATAGCCTCAACGGAAGCACCACTTTCAATAAGTACACTGCTCCTATTACAGTAAGCACTACTACAACTATCGAAGCCTATGCCCAGGATGCTGATGGAAACAAGAGCTCTACAGCTAAAGCTGAATACACCATCGTCGATCTCGGCGACTTGAATGGATCGGGAACGGCTGACGATCCTTACGACGTGGCTTCGGCTATCAAACTTATCAATGCTGGGGCTGCACCTGCTACTGAAGTATATGTGAAGGGTATTGTATCTTCGGTTGATGCTACATCATGGGCTGAAGAGTTTAAAACTTTAATCTATTTCATCTCTGATGATGGTACAACTGCTAACCAGCTCGAAGTATATCGTGGTAAGGCGCTTGCTAACGAAGGATTCGAATCGGCAGACGCACTCAAAACTGGCGACAATGTGACAGTTTACGGTAAACTCGTTCTCTTCGGAACTACTCCTGAATTCACTAACGGAAACTACCTCTACGCTTGGAACTCACAGCAGGCTGTCACTCCGCCAACAATATCACCTGCCAGCGGAGTTTACACCGAAGCACAGACAGTTACAATCACTGCCGAAAGCGGACTTGATATCTATTATTCTCTCAATGGAGCCGACGCTGTGAAGTACACCGCACCGTTCCAGGTAGATGCAACATCCACTATCGTTGCATACACTCAGGATTCTAAGGGTAACAAGAGTGCTGAGGTAACTGTAACTATCACAATCAATAATGGTAGCGGCACTATTAACGGCGACGGAACGGAAGCTAATCCTTACGACGTGGCTTCGGCTATTCAGATTATTACTTCCGGACAAGCTACTACCGATAAGGTGTACGTAAAGGGTAAGATTTCCAAAATCGATAGCTACAACTCCACATACAAGTCTATCACATATTGGATTTCTGATGATGGCACAACGGCTAATCAAATGCAGGTGTATAGCGGTAAGGGATTGGATAACACAGACTTCACAGCAGTAACCGACCTTACAGTTGGCGACCAGGTGGTTGTCTATGGCGTTATCAAACTCTTCAACAACTCTGTCCCTGAATTTGATAAGGAAAACTACATTACTGAACTCAACGGACAAGTGGTACAGGTAACAACATATAAGTCTATTGCCGAGGCTAAAGCGGCTTCTACGGCAGATAGAGCAAAAGTGGAGCTTGAACTTTCTAATGTACTCGTTACTTACGTCAATGGACAGAGCAACTATATTGCTGATGCAACTAACGGATTCCTTCTATTTGGAAAAGATCTCGGATACGTGGAAGGTCAAATCGTCAATACCACGGTCAAAGGAGAACTATATCTCTATAACGGACTCCCAGAACTGGCTGTATCTTCAGTAGAATCTGTCACTGTGGTTTCTGAAAACAATGAAATCGTGCCTACTGTGGTTGAGATTTACGACCTCGTTAGCCAACCTATGAAGTATTCCAATATGCTCGTGAAAATGGAAGGAGTTAGCTACGACGCTACTGGATTCTCTGATAAAAATGTAATCATCTGGCAAGATGGTGAACAGGCTGTCGTACGCGACAACTGGAATGTTGCTGCTACGGCAATGTTCGACACCAGCAAAGATTACGATGTAACAGGTCTCATGGCTATATATACTAAAGACGGTGCTACAACTGTGCAAATCTACCCTCGTACAATCGAAGACCTCGGAGCTACTAAGAAACCAATTGAACTCGTAGGCGACGGTACATTCGAAAATCCATACACTGTCAACGATATCTTACAGCTATATGCCGACGGTAGCGCACCTGAAGAGGATGTATGGGTGAAGGGATACATCGTTGGATGCTTCAAAACTTCAAAGACTAACTTCATCACAGACCCTAAGAGTGAAGACGTGCAGCCTGCAAACGTAGTTATTGCTGACGAAGCCGGTGAAGTAGATGTCAACAAGGTGGCTCCAGTCAACCTTCCTGTTGACCCTAAGGATGAGGCAGGCAATACTATTCCTAACATACGTGGTAAAGTAAACCTCAAGGACAACCCAGACAACCTCGGTAAGGAAGTAATGTTCCTCGGTAAGATCCAGGCTTACTTCTCTGTAGCTGGTCTCAAAGATGTGAAGGATGCTATCATCGACGGTGAACATGCTAACGGCATATTCGATATCAATGCCGACAACGCTAAGGTTCAAGGTATCTACAACATCGCTGGACAACGCGTCAACCAAGTCACCCGTGGTGGACTCTACATCATCAACGGCAAGAAAGTTCTCGTGAAATAAGAAGATATTTTCTTTTGATATATATTTCTATTTTAAAGAGGGTGTGTGAACACATCCTCTTTAATTTGAATTATTAACTATGTTTTAACGTTAACGGCTTATAATTAATTAGATACTTGGATAAGCTAAATTATATCATTACTGAAATTATTAACGATAATGTTATTCAATTCAATTGCGTTTCTGATATTCTTCCCTATTGTTTGTGTGTTCTATTTTTTGACACCTTCAAATTACATTAGAACACGAAATGCTTTCTTGCTCATTGCCAGTTATTATTTTTATATGAACTGGCAACCGGTTTATGCATTGCTTATACTGACAAGCACTATTATTACATATCTGGCTGCAATTTTTGTCGACAAAGCCAAAAGCTGTAAACAGCGAAAATTGTATCTTGTAATAGCTATAGTTTCCAACCTTGCTATTCTATTCTTGTTTAAATATTTCAATTTCCTGGCTGATAATATTGAAGGACTGTTAACTAATGCTGGTTTGCATTTGGATATACCTGATTTCAAGTTGTTGTTGCCGGTGGGAATCTCTTTTTATACCTTTCAAGCTCTTGGGTATGCCATAGATGTGTATAGAGGTGATACTAAGGTGGAAAAGAATTTCTTCACCTACGCTCTATTCGTTTCTTTCTTTCCACAGTTGGTGGCTGGACCTATAGAACGGTCAAAGAATCTTTTGCCACAGTTCTCTGAAAAACATGAGTTCGTCTATGAAAGAGTTATGGATGGTATAAAAATTATGATATGGGGATATTTCATGAAACTGGTTCTGGCTGATAGGTGCGGTTTGTATGTTGACATGGTTTTCAATAATATTGATGAACATAATGGAGGATCATACCTTGTGGCTGCATTTCTTTTTCCGTTCCAAATCTATGGCGACTTCTCTGGATATTCACTCATTGCCATAGGAACAGCCAAGATTCTTGGATTTCGACTAATGGAAAACTTTAGAAGACCTTATTTCTCTTCTACCATTGGAGAATTCTGGAGCAGATGGCACATATCATTGTCAACATGGTTTAAAGATTATCTCTACATACCACTTGGAGGAAACAGAGTATCAAAAACGAGAAACTATTTAAATCTATTAGTTACATTTGTGGTTAGTGGTATTTGGCATGGAGCTAATTGGACATTCTTGGCATGGGGAACTGTTCACGGCATATTGCTTTGTGTGGAAAAAGCATTAGGGATTGCTAAAAAAACATTCAGTGGATTTTCTAAGTGTTTGCATTGGGCTATAACTTTCGTGTTAGTATGTTTTGCATGGATACTTTTCAGAGCTGATAGCATTCAGGATGCTATTACTATTATAAAAGGTATTGCTACTAATTTAAGTATGCCGAAACCTGAATATGCTAACTTTATGGCTATTGCTTTTGCCATGGCTATTTTGATTTGTAAGGAGTGGGCGGATGAATTTAATTTGAAATGGAAAAGAAATTTTGAAAATTGCTCATGGTTGATGCACGCCTATATAATATTTATGATTGCTACTATCATATTGTTTGGAGTTCTTGGAGGAGACCAGTTTATTTATTTCCAATTCTAATTATTTTAATGTTATGAGAAAGTTTGTAGTTAGCTTATTTATTATTGTTATCGGACTTTTTGTAGTCGATAGGATTGGAGGTGAAATTATGTGGTGGGTTAATCAGAACACACATGATGTGTCTGGACCTAAAATTAAGTATCTTGCAAATAATGTTAAAGAGGAGGTCTTACTCATGGGAACTTCAAGATGCAACTTGCACTATGTGCCATCAATAATTGAGGATTCTTTGAATATGACAGTATATAACGGAGGAATTGACGCCTCTAACAATATTTATGCACATTACATAACTCTCAACTATGTGTTGAACCATCATAAGCCTAAGGTCGTCTGCCTGGAACTTATGACTAGTGATTTCGCAAAAGAAGAAAATCCATATAATACGGTTACTTTCTTCGCTCCATATGTCGGACTAAACGACAATGCTGATGACGTCTTCAAAGATGCCGGATTATATTGGAAATATCAGATGTCTCATCTATACAGATATAATGCTAAGGCTATGTCTAATATTGCTGGATTGTTTGTTAATCGACAAGAAGGTGGAGACAATGGATATATTCCGCTACCAAAACCAAGCCATTTTCCTGATGAAATATCCAAGGACAAACTCATTACGGAAATAGATGATAATAAAATACATTATCTGTCCAAGTTTATTGACATCTGTAAACAGAATGATATTAAACTGGTTTTTATGGTTTCACCTAAATGCTCATTTGCTGCTGAAAATGAATATAAACCATTGAAACAACTGGCAATAAAATATAATATACCTTTCATCGACTACCATTCCAAAGGTCTATTTCTCGACCATCTTGATTATTTTAAGGATACGAACCACCTTTGGGACAAGAGTGCAAGATTATATTCAGCTATCTTTGCACATGACTTAAAAAACATCATTTTTAATCTGGGTTTATAACGTCATTTGTTAATTATTTGAAATAAAGAAGGCGGGAAGTGAAGCACTTCTCGCCTTTTTCTAACTCAGATGCCATAACTAATTTGTCTACACGACTACTCGTAAACTTGTCAACTAAACTAAAATAATTTTTCACTTTTCATTATTCATTATTCATTTTCAAATACCAGCCTTCCATCTATCTCGTCAACAACGATCTTGTCCTCTCTGTTAACCTCGCCAGAAAGAATCTTCTTCGACAAATCGTTAAGCAGATACCTCTGAATTGCCCTTTTAACAGGACGGGCACCGAATTCTGGGTCAAATCCTGCTTCTGCCAACTTGCTAATCGCAGCATCTGTCACATCCAACACAATTCCGCTCTCACTAAGCATTGCGCTGACACCACGAATCTGCATCCTGACAATCTCTGAAATCTGATGCTCATCGAGTGGGGAGAACATGATAATCTCATCTATCCTGTTCAAAAACTCTGGACGAATCTGCTGTTTGAGCATCTGCAATACCTCGTTCTTCGTTGACTCAAGCATTTCTTCTCTGCGCATCGATTTCTGAAGATCACTCAGATTGCTGGTTTTCTCCATCGTATGAAGCTCGTCAAATTTCGCCTGAATCAAATGACTGCCCATATTAGATGTCATGATGATTATCGTGTTCTTGAAATTAACCGTCCTGCCTTTATTATCAGTCAACCTGCCATCATCCAATACCTGCAACAATATGTTGAATACATCGGGGTGGGCCTTCTCGATTTCATCGAACAAAACCACTGAATATGGCTTCCTCCTCACAGCCTCGGTCAGCTGGCCGCCTTCATCATAGCCCACATATCCTGGAGGAGCTCCAATCAACCTGCTAACACTGTGCTTCTCCTGATATTCGCTCATGTCTATCCTTGTCATCATGCTCTCGTCGTCGAAGAGATAAGAGGCCAAAGCCTTTGCCAATTCGGTTTTTCCCACACCGGTTGTGCCTAAGAATATAAACGAACCAATTGGCCTGCGTGGGTCCTGAAGGCCGGCACGACTCCTGCGAACAGCATCTGCTACTGCCTGAATGGCCTCGTCCTGACCTACCACACGCTTGTGCAACTCGCTCTCAAGGTTGAGCAACTTCTCACGCTCACTCTGTTGCATCTTGCTCACTGGAATACCCGTCCAACGGCTTACAATCTCAGCGATGTCGTCGCTCGTCACTTCTTCCTTCACCATCTTGTCGCCACCTTGAGCCGAAGACAATTCATCCTGAATCCTTTTGTTCTCTTCTTCTAATGCCTGAAGCTTGCCGTAACGAATCTCGGCCACCTTGCCGTAGTCGCCCTCGCGCTCGGCACGATCGGCTGCAAACTTCAAGTCTTCCATCGACTGCTTGTTCTGCTGAATCTTATTCAGCAATCCGCGCTCCGATTCCCATTTGGCCTTGAAGCGACTCTCTTCTTCGCGCAAGTTGGCGATTTTCGCCTCTACATCTTTCAGCCGAAGCGATGCGGAATTCTTCATTTCTGACGATGCTTCGCTCGAACCATCTATATCGCGCTTAATTGCTTCACGCTCAATCTCCAACTGTTTCAACTGACGACTCACATTGTCAAGCTCTTCAGGAACACTGTCGCGTTCCATCCTCAGTTTCGCGGCTGCCTCGTCCATCAAGTCGATGGCTTTGTCTGGCAAGAAGCGGTCTGTGATATAACGATGCGACAACTCTACGGCACTGATAATCGCTTCGTCCATGATCCTCACCTTGTGGTGATTCTCATAACGCTCCTTCAATCCTCTCAATATGCTTATCGTATCTGTCACACTCGGCTCATCTACCATCACAGTCTGGAACCTACGCTCAAGAGCCTTGTCCTTCTCAAAATATTTCTGATATTCATCAAGGGTTGTTGCACCGATACTTCGCAGTTCTCCTCGTGCCAACGCTGGTTTCAATATGTTGGCGGCATCCATCGCACCCTCACTCTTGCCGGCACCAACTAATGTGTGAATCTCGTCTATAAACAATATTATCTGACCTTCGCTCTTGACAACTTCATTCACAACGCTCTTCAACCTCTCCTCAAACTCTCCCTTATACTTCGCACCGGCTATCAATGCGCCCATATCAAGAGAATACAATTGCTTGTCCTTCAATGTTTCTGGCACGTCACCGCGCAATATCCTGTGAGCCAAGCCTTCCACAATGGCGGTCTTACCAGTGCCTGGCTCACCTATCAATATCGGGTTGTTCTTGGTCCTACGGCTCAATATCTGAAGCACACGCCTAATCTCATCATCACGACCAATTACAGGGTCTAATTTACCGCTACGAGCTGATTCTATCAGATTTACAGCGTATTTCGACAAGCTCTGATAGCTCTCTTCACTGCTCTGGCTCTTAACTTTCTCGCCATTTCGGAGCTCAAAAATAGCTTGTTTTAAAGCTTTCTCTGTCACGCCTAAATTCTTCAGCATCTTAGATACATTGCTGTTCACTACAAACAATGCCAACAACATCGTTTCCAACGATACATACTCATCACCCAGCTCCTTTGATAACGATATGCTACGTTGAAGTATTTCATTGCTCTCACGACTTAGATAGGGCTCACCACCACTAACCTTCGGACACGACGAAATCTCGCTATGTATCATGTTGTTGAATATGCTGATGTTTAATCCTAACTTGTTGAATATGAAATTCACAACATCTTCACCAACCTTAAGAACACCACCAGCTATATGACATGCCTCAACGCTCTGCTGACCGTTCTGCTCTACCAGATTCAGCGCCTCCTGAACTGCCTCTTGAGCTTTAATTGTAAAATTCTTGAAATTCATATTTTTTCCTCCTTATTTTGTTTCGTTTGTTTGATTATTTCACTAATTCTATAATGTTATATTCAATATTAATTCCTTTGTTCTTTTCTGTCGTTTTGTCACTAAATCATGTCAAAATGTCGATAATCTCAACATTTTTCCATTACTGTTCTCTGCCTAAATCTAATCCTTTGACAATTACCTTTAGCAATTCTACTATAAGCCTATCATTTTTTAACTTTTTTCATAAAGATTTTCACTATTTTTCATTATCTTTGCATCGGCTTTGTGATAAAATATAGGTTAAAAAAACAATGAGGATATTTTTAACCCATTTTACATAAAGTATTTCATCTCGTTTCCTCGTCTCACTCGTCATTTTCGTCTCTTTTTTCTTTCGTCTCATAAAATAATTAACTATTTTTATGTTTTCTGCAATAATATCGTATCTTTTACGTTATTTTATGTAATAAAATACATCTCGAATGAATAACTCTACGAATATAACCGAAAATCATACTCATATAATGGAAACCACAACTATCTTAAATCACGATTTGCTTAACACCGAGGAACAGTCTATCGACAATATGAACATCCTGCAGAGACTAATTAAGAGATTTGGAGATATCGTGTGCTCATTTTTCGGACTTATCATCCTATCACCTGTTTTCGCTATAATTGCTATCAAGCAGAAAATGTCGTCGGAAGGACCAATTTTCTTTAAACAAGAACGAATTGGCAAAAACGGAAAACCTTTCAATATCATTAAATTCAGGACAATGGTGGTGGATGCTGAAGACGACGGACCGGCACTGGCTAAAGATGGAGACGACAGACTTACTAAATTCGGCAAATTTCTGCGTGAACATCATTTAGATGAGCTTCCGCAACTTTGGAACGTACTCGTCGGAGATATGTCACTCGTAGGATACCGACCTGAAAGACAATTCTATATCGACCAGATAATGCAACGTAACCCCGACTATCAACTGCTATATTGCAGTAGGCCCGGGGTTACTTCCTATGCTACTGTTTACAATGGATATACAGATACAATCGAGAAAATGCTCACACGACTCGATATGGACCTCGAATACCTGAGAAAGAGAACTTTATTACTCGACATAAAAATAATTTTCCAAACGGTCTTCCAAGTGGGGAAGGGTGAGAAAATTTAACCTGAATTAATATGAAAAGATTTTTTCTGTCATTAATAATCCTGTCTGTTGCCTGGAATCTCTCATTTGCACAATCTACAATGACTGATGACCAGGTTATTAACTTTATTAAGACACAACAGGAACGTGGGGTAAACTCCAGCTCAATCGTCAGCCAGCTCATGTCAAAGGGAGTCACTGTCGATCAGCTCAGAAGAGCCAGAAAAACATATCAGATGCAACTCAATCAGCAAGGGGCTTCTGAACGTATTGGACAACGCGACCAAACTGCTGCCAGACAGCGTATGCAGCAGCAACGTGATGATAATAATATGGTGGAATCCCTTTCAAACGAGAGAATCTACACAAGAGACGAAACTAAAGAATACATCACACAGGAACTCTCATTCTGGGATGTCGACTCCCTCAAGTATCAGCAGTATCTAATCGACGAATACAACCAAAGTCAGGTTTTCGGAAGAAATATTTTCAACAACAAGCAACTCACATTCGAACCTAACCAAAATATTCCTACTCCTGCCAACTATCGGCTCGGAGCGGGAGACAAGGTCTTCATAGACGTTTGGGGTGCATCACAGAAATCATTCGAGGGTACAATCTCACCCGACGGAGTTGTCGTTATCGAAGGCATTGGACCTGTGAAACTTTCGGGACTGACGGTTAGAGAGGCTACTAAAAAACTAAGAGGGGTTCTTGGAAAATACTACTCGTCTTCTCAAATCAGTCTTTCACTCGGAGAAACCAGAACCATTCAAGTGCAAGTGCTCGGAGAGGTAATCACTCCTGGTACATACACTCTCAGCCCTTTCTCAACGGCATTCAATGCTCTTTATGCTGCGGGTGGTATCAGCAATATCGGTACGTTGCGTGATATTAAAGTGTTCAGAAATGGAGTGCCTATCGCATCTATCGCTGTATATGATTTCATCCTCAACGGAAACACTGCCGGAAACATAAGACTACAAGACAACGATGTAATCAGCGTCGGAGCATACAAAACTCTCATCTGCCTCAGAGGTAAGGTTAAAAGACCTATGTTCTATGAAATGAGAAACAGCGAGAGCCTGGCCACTCTTATCGACTATGCTGGAGGATTCGCTGGAGATGCATACAAGAAGAATGTTCGCCTAATAAGAAAATCCTCGGGAGAATATGCTATCTACAACGTCGATGAGTTCGACATGGCGAGCTTCTCTCTGCAGGACGGCGACTCTGTGTTCGTCGACAGCGTACTCCAAAGGTATTCTAATATGGCGGAACTCCGTGGAGCGGTCATGCATCCTGGGATGTATCAGATAGATGGAAAAATCAATACATTGATGACTATACTCGAAGCTGCTGACGGATTACGCGAGGATGCATACGCTGAAAGAGCTATCATCTACCGACAAAAAGATGATCTCTCACTCGAAGCAGTTTCTGTTAATATCACGAACATCCAGAAAGGACTCGATCCGGATGTACCGCTGAAAAGCAACGACAAAATCCTCATACAAAGCAAAAACGACCTCGTCGGAGAACGAATA
>Ga0247611_10000454_pt1 | contig 83277 bp, 68 predicted proteins | sample 177DNAGHGhighgp2_FD_192422 | JGI IMG/M metagenome (GOLD analysis project Ga0247611, IMG submission 192422) | Sheep rumen microbial communities from Palmerston North, Manawatu-Wanganui, New Zealand - 1770 DNA GHGhigh gp2 | ecosystem: Host-associated > Mammals > Digestive system > Stomach > Rumen... | reverse complement strand
CATTTTAGAGACAGGTGAAGATTTATGTCAACCACAAGAGTCTGTTCCTGGTAAGTATACGAGGGGTGGTGATTACTTTGGACTCTAAGAAACTTGAGGAGATCACGGCACGCCTTCGCGAGATGAGATTGCCTGTTATGGCCAACCAGATAGTCACAATGTATGAGGCTTCAGAACTCAATGACGTTATTAAAGTGCTGGATATTATCACTCAGGAAGAACTGATGTCACGTAAGAACAACACTGCTGACAGATACCGTAAATCAGCACACCTGTCTCAAGGCTATGCTGAACTATCCGGAATAGACTATTCGCCAGAACGTAAGATAAACGAACGCGTGATTGAGCAGCTTTCTACCGGCACTTATATAGACAAAGCCAGGAATGTTGTTATTGTAGGTGCATGTGGCACTGGAAAGTCTTACATAGCCAATGCGCTTGCTTCGGACGCATGCAGGAAACTCCATAGAACCATGTATTGTCGGATGTTCGAATTGATCTCGGATATAAAGCATATGGAGATGCCGCGATTGAAACGGCGGTATGTCTCGCCTGATGTCCTTGTTATCGATGACTTTGCTAACACGCGGATGAGCGAGGATGACGCATTACAGATATTCAAGGTTATGGAGTATCGATATGGCTTTAAGACTACGATTATTGCCTCGCAGCTTGAACCAGCGGAATGGCACAATAACTTTGGTGCCAGCCAGCTGGCTGATTCAATACTAGATAGGATCGTCTCGAATGCCTATAAGATTATCTTGAGTGGAGATTCACTGAGACCGAAGAAACTGGAAGACTGATTATGCGTATGGGCGCCGGGTAACCGACGCCCATTTTGGCACAATATTTCGCGATTTTAGTGGCTCTGCCTCACCGATTTCGGTGGCTCAATCCTGACCGACGCAACTGGCTCTAACAGAGCGCCGTATTCAATTTACAAAAATAAAGAATCTACTATATCTTTAACAGCGTATGGTTTAGCATACTTTATGAATGCATCACTAATGTAAATAACATTCTCTTTTTGTGGTTGAACCCACATAGCAGGATATACTACAACTTCTTTGACCAAAATGCCGTTAGATGCAATAATCTTATTATCTTCAAAAGCAATGTCGCAACCAGACATTCTAAGCACATTGATAATTGGAGATATAAAAGATTTCTGTTCTTCAAAAGTAAGAGAATTGGCAAGCTTACTGTTTTGTCCCCAATCTAATAACTGCAAAGCTGAGAATCTATCGAGCATACCATGAACATGCTGATTCCTATAGTGTTTAAGGCACTTATAACATGCATTTCCACAATCGCAACCTGCCAGCATTGTCCTAACACTTGCAAGAAGTATACCAATCTCGTTGGATACAGCAGCTGAATAACCTGCCCCGCTTGATAAACTATCATATAGATAGACATCAACATAAGCCGCATTCTCGGTTGTTCTCAAACGATATCCCGTTATTAATTCAGTAAACTCGATATCGAGTTCTTTACTTGCTGCAAGCCTTAACGCTTCAGCAAGAGACTGAGCCGCTCTATCCAACCAAGGGTTATCATAACGGCTTGTCTCAATATGAGAAACATCCAGTGTAAACTCGAGAACCATCATATCTGTAATAAAATCATATCCTAAATTGACATTAATTGAATTCGAGTGACCACATCTTCCACGAGCAAATCTAGATTTATAAGGTCTTGATAAATCAGAAAGCACACGAGGATCATTTCCTGGCATTGCAGCTCCACAATCCTCACAAATTACAAATCCACGACCCTCTATGCCTCTGTTCATCATTATTATTCTTTGGTTAGTTCTGGATGCTATACGAATATTGTCATAGCCAACAATAGGTTCAATATCATTTGAATCAGGTAATGTCGAATAAAGTGGATCTTGAACAGATGAGTATTCTTCAATAACCTGTGCGCTAGGAGTCGCCTCGGCATTCTTCGGAGCAAATCCCCATGGTCTTAACATGGGTAACGTATCTTCTAGTTCGTTATTACCACAGAAAGGACATGTCTCATACTCCTCTTCAGACAATCCAAACCAACCACACTGAGGACACGATGCAATTCTCTTTAAATAATTATGATCATCAATATATGTTCGTGCCGGTGAATTAAATCTGCCCTTCTTTCTTTCACTTCCCGGGAAGTAAATCCCTCCGATTTGATATGTCTGTTTATCTACTACTATTGAGCGTCCTGGAGCATACTCTCCAATAGCAACATCCAAACCACGGTCAACTTCATATTTCATCTTACCGTTATTATCAGCTATGTATGTGCTTACGACATTTTTAGGAAAGGAGTATGTCGGAATAATTCCACTCTCGTAAAACGCATCCAAAAGAGTCTTTAAATTCTGGTTAGTTGATGACTCGTCTACTACTCCAAATAACTCTGGATGTTCATCACGTTTTTCCTTAAGCAGCTCTAATTCCGATGCAAGAAACTCAATGTGTTTCTTAGAATCAAAATCACAATTTTGAGGCAACAATAGATCGTTTTTGTCTACAATATAGTTTCGTACAAATATAAGGAAATCTTCAAGATATTTATCTAAGAAACAAGCAGCCGGCATTGTATCTAAACTTGCATCAAGTTTCTCTAAAAACTCCTGAACTATGACCATTGTAAGATGTCTCTGTAGCAGCTTTTCACTTCTTATATCTATCCAGGGTTTACGAGGATCACCTCTAAACATGGGGACAGGATCATTGAAATATAGAGTATCGTGTGGACCATCTTCACAGAATGTAACAATAGTTGATAAGCTTGATCCACGTCTTCCTGCGCGACCAGCACGCTGTTGATAATTTTCTCTCATAGGAGGTATATTACGCAATCCCACAGCAACAAGTGAACCAATATCAATTCCTACTTCCATTGTTGTTGTGCTGCTCAATATATCTACAGGTGTTTCTCCCTCTTGTATTAAGTCTTGAAATCGCAATTCATATTCTTCCGTAACACTCCACAAATCATCACGTTGATCTTTGTGAGAAAGTTGTGCCGTATGTTCTTCAGTATCAATAACACTTATCTTTCCACCTTCAATAGCATCAGTAATTGGTTTTCTCCAAAAATCCATCGCCTCATATTCACTTGGAGAAACGACATGTATATGGAATGAACCGCAACTAGGGCATCTTTCTTTAAGAGGATATGGAGATAATTCAGAACACTGTTCGCAACGATACCAGTCATGTTTTACGTTGAAACGCGGTTTGATACGTGACAAGTCAACATATAATTTCCCGTTATCGGGTTGCGCAATATCCAAGAATGCCGTTTTAAAAGCGCGCATCCATGAAGTAGGAGTTTTTTCTCCCCATTCCATTATTTCGCAAATGTTTTTCGAGAATTTCCAATCCTTTTCCAGTCCATAACCATCATAATTAGGTCTGACATTCAATCTAACACTATCAGGTATAGTATGACCAATAGCAGTAGATGTATCACATATCGAAATCATCCAAGCATTAAACAATTCCAAGAAATCTTCACGAGTGATATCAATACCATCTTCTTCCAACATATCCATGGCATCAAACATAGCCAAATCGGTTGGTTCTATCCAACAAGACGCAGAATCATAGAGGGTGTTATATCCACCAGAAAATAGAAGTAACAGGAATCGCTGCATCTGACTTGGTGCGTTGGCTATGGTAAACCTCGGATTATAATCCCTTCCTCGTTTCGAACAACGCTTATAGTTATCCATTGCGGTTCGACAATCTTCTGTAAACTTTTCTCTTTCGGGATCGTGGAAAATATGCACATATCTCTGTCCTGCAACTAGACAGAAATAATCATACAGATTATTCATAGACTGCTCAACTGTAGATTTCTCCATTTCGCTTATAGCAAGAGCAAATAACTGTCTTGCTGCCATTACATCCGAGGCCTCAGACATATCTCTAGCTAGCTTTGCTGCTCTCTGACGACTATCGGAAAACAAGAGAACCTTTCTACCTTCATTAGGCATTCTGTCTGGATCATTATCTTTACCTGGAACAGCAGGCTGCGCTTGGAATTGTGACTTTATAAGGTTATAAAATGATTGATTGCCTCTAGTGCTAAAAGATGTAAGCTGCATGCTTGAAAGTTGGTGCCTGCAGTGCGGGCAAGTAGGGAATGTAACAATCTGCGGTCTTCCCTTAGCAGAGTAATTACAATAATATAGTTTTCTCATCCATGGCTTATCTCTCATGGAATCGTCGCGATATGATATAAAACCGCTCTTCGTATCCAAATAGCACGGACACATTGCATATTTCCCCTGTTTCGCGGGCAACTTGAAATCTTCCGGAGGAATATAAAGATGTATTTCTTTCATATGTTTGTCAATAAACTGTCCAGGATAATGCCAAAGATATGAGGTCCCCATAAAATTCGAATCATCCTCAAGCACATATCCTTTATAGAATAACGCTCCACAACGACGATCGTTATACAACTCGTAGACGACACTATGGCAAGACGGACAAGTCAGGTGTTCATCATTGAGGAATATTTCGCCAAGAGTCAAGGATCCATCAGAATGCGAATGTATACATTCTGGATTCGAACAAGCGTAGACACCTTTAATACCTTTAAACAACATATGCATTCTGGCAGGAAAGAGTACCATCCCCTTGGAATTACGAGCTAAAGGAGCAATTGACAAAAGAACGCTTATAGCATTAAGAGCATCTTCTTTTCCCTGATTCGGGAAAATATCTGATGCTAATTCATCGAGAGAAATAGCTGAACCACGACAATAATTGATGAGCATATAGAAAGGTCTATACTCAATCAGATGGTCGTACATCCAAGCATAAGCACTGTCAACAGATGAAAACGGGGTTTCAGCTCCATCTGTCTCACACCAAAAATCATTTAATGCGTTCAATCTAATTTCGTCATCTTCTTCAAACATAGAAGGTTCAGTTCTATTAATCAATTCAAATGGGATATCATACTTTTGTAAGCCCTCTATTCTTTCTCGTTCTCCGGTAAGATAGCAGAATTCGGAGTTAGAATCAGCTGCAGTTAGATCTCTAGCAAATTGCTCAACTGCGCTGACATCCTCAACGCTCCCATTGGGCATACTTGCAGTAGTCAAGATAAACTGAACTTTATCTCTGCCAATACCAAGTTTATGAAACATTCTTCGGATAAGTAATGCTACCTCACCACCAGATGAACCTCTATACATATGAGCTTCATCGATAACAAAAAGCATTTTGTTGTCAGAATTGAGATTCAGCCACTGCTTAGTATCTTCCCATATTTTTGCTTCTCTTGGGCGTAGAAGCATATATTCCATCATAGAATAGTTAGTAATAAGTATATCTGGACAAAACTGCTGCATTTCAAAACGTGTTATTAACTCAGCGTCTTCCGGGTTCGGAATATGCATACTGTTATGTATTCCAGATAAGTATTCTCTCATGTTTGCCTTAGCAGGAATCTTCCCTTCCTTAAGCAGTTTTTCATAAAATGCAGTATCCTCATCAGATTGAGGAAATGACATTCGAGCGAGAGTTTTTTCAAGCTTGTGATCTTGCGAAGAATTTGGTTGCGGACCAGGATAAGGTGTCCTACCTGTATACATACCAAATTGTGGCCTTCTTGAATTGTTTAAACAAGTGCGTCTAAATGCGCTGATAAACTTATCATCAGGATCACCGATAAGTCGTCTTAATCTACTAATCTGATCAGAAACCAATGCATTCATTGGATACATTACAACAACTCTTACGCCACGATGATCCCAAGATTCTTTAGACTTGCGTGCTTCATCTGCTAGTTTTGCCATTATCGGCCACATAAAACATTCTGTCTTTCCAGAACCGGTACCTGTCGCTACAAAAAGTTCTTTCCCTTTTACAAAAGCTTCCAAAGCTTCGACTTGATGAACGAATGGTGATTTATAAACATCTATTCCAGCGTCAGAAAGCTCTAGGAAATAGGCTTTCATCCAATCAGGCAAAGAAGAATTCACTATTCCATTTGGTAAGCTTTTGTAAGCAGGTGATGATTCCACATACGGTCTTCTATAAAGCAGGCCTTCATCATCAATACTTGAATTTATTGCTTCAAGTAAGATTGGAGTTTTACCAAAGTATTGTGACTTAATATAGTTTTCTAATTCTTCCCTAAGTTGTTTATGTATTGAATAAGCACCATTATTCATAGTATTCCTCCACGAATTCATATCCTAAATCACTAAGTAAATCTTTTATCCCCATAAAAACTGCCGTACTACTTATTCGCTTAAAATCGCTAGGAATTATCAGCATATGTTCTGGCCATGAATACAACTTAATTAAATTGAGTTCCTCAGGCGGTAACAAGTATTGAAACCTAAGATGAACAATATCACCATCGTAATAGTACTGAGTAGGTGGCAACTTTTCGTAATGAGCAAGACATGCATTGGAAATGGTTCTATACTCTGAATTTCCCGTTCTCCATTGCGGAATAGGGCACACTTTCATTTCGCCACCATTAACCACGTAGAAATAGTATAAGGGAGTGCCATTTTCTGTTGTTCTCAAAATCGAAATATCCCCGTTATCGTATGGTTTATCTATCCAGTATCCACGTGTATATGGAGCATTCATTCTCAGATATTCAATTGTACCAGCATATTCAAAATCTATCCAAGACAAAGAGTCAGTTACTTGATTCCATCGACTTGAAAGAGGATGATTATCCAACCGGGAAAAGTTGAAAGCACTATTGGGTGACGACTCACCAACAACATATGTACCCAATCCACTTACTCGTTGTTTCTTCTGCAATTCAAATCCACGCGTTAATACAATATCTCCCAACAATCCACTGTTGGGAACTGCTTGTACTATTCTATTAGGTTCATGGTAAATACAACCTGTTTTTAAATAGATGTCATAGATTTCATCAGCAAACACATTCTCATCAGATGCAATTTCAGAAACGATTTCCGGATACATTTTCTTATAATTTGATATCAACTCAACTATACGTCTCTTCATATGAATAATCGAAACGTTTCCATCATCAGGCGTGTCGAACAAAGAGGCTATTGCCATTCTGCCAATAATCGAATAGACGATCCTTGCTTTAAAGTGATCGATTTTCTCTTGGTCGCCTCTTTCAATAGAGAACTCCAATGACGCTTTATTCAACAAATCGTTATATTTATTCATCTGACAATCCGTACCATGAACTGATTTGGTTTTTTACATTCTCCGAGAGAATAATCTTTGCAATGCCTTCTCCGTTAATCAACCCAGCGATTTTATTCATTTGACATGTTGCGTGTGCATAAGGGAGCCATGCGAAAAGCATACTGTAATCGTCTGTTTTCTCACCAAGCATTTGGCACATATCATGTACTAAGCGAGATATATTGTTTTTTGCCAACGGTGACAACTTTAGTGCATACAAGGCCTGGTATTCAGCACACGGAACTTCGCTATGATATTCAACATAATCAGCGGATGCTTTTCCTCCAATGTGATTATTCCCAGGTCTCTTATCCACCAATAGATCTGTATGCAACGGGATAACATATGAATAAATACTTTTAGGTTCTATCTGCAAATCTTCAGAGTAGGGGTAAATCATAAAAGAATAGAAGTTGGGGGAATTAGCAAAAGACTCAATGAAATTAATCCAATCAGATCGTAATGGATTTATCACTTTTACTATTGGATCTGCTATGTCGCACAAACTATCCATCGCTTTCGAAGTATATTCTTTGTTGCAATCAAAGATTCCCGCAAACTGCCCATAGGTTCCAATTGAATATGCATCCGCTATCTCTGCTGCATTTGGCCCAGTAATGAGCAAAGGAATGTTGTTAATTTTCGCTGAATGCATAAAGGCTGCTAATGGACGCGCAAAAAATTCAATAACCCCTGCTTCCATTAACTCATAAGAAACAGTATCAATTACATTATTCCAATCTGTATTTATATCAAAGTCGGTATTATTAATGTCTACTGCGGGAGTATAAACATTTACAGTACTAACATCACTTAGTGATTCAGCATGCTCAATAATACGCGGATTGGAAAATGCCATCTTTGCAATGAAATCAGCAGCATTCTCCTGTGCATCTCTAATCTGCTTTTCGACAGCCTCTTTAACACCTTGAGAAAGGCCTTCCTGTTTTTCAATATCAGCTTTTATTGTGGCAAGTTTTTGAGAGTTTTCCTCTAGCTCTTTTCTGGCATTTGAAACTTCCGTTTCAAGAGATAAAACCTCTTTTGTTTTAGCATCAACAATATTCTGGTTTTCTTCAAGCCAATCTTCCTCAATCAAAGTCTTGCATCGGGTTAACAATTCTTCGTTTTTACAAATAACGGCAAGGAGCAGCTTATCATCCAAAGATTCACCATCAATATATACATCTACTCGCCCCAAAAATTCTTCGTATAACTCGTTAGCCTCAACAGAAGAACAGTTACATGCTTTAGCAATTTCATCTACGATAGATTTTGTATCTACCTGTGTTAAGAATTCCCTTGCAATTTTCCACTCGTTTCTTGACTTGCCAATTTGTTTAAACGCGTTCCAAGAACACCGGTTTGAAATAATATCTTTTACTATATCAAGTTGATTCTTTACGTGAATAACATCATATGGAGCGCCAAGAGCAATAGAACTGTAATATCGTCTATCATTTGCAGCTCGGAGAATACATGCTGCAGAAAACATATAAACAGGTAATGATATAACATCCTCTTCAAGCCTAGCTATTCCTTGGTGTACTTTAAGCTGTCTTTGATTGCAAACAATTCCACGATATTGAGACACACCTAGGCGTGTAGTGAACATAATACGCTTTGTATTAATATCGAAAGCTATTCCTTCCTTTAGTCGTTTGATCACATCCTCTAATGATTCACAATCAGAAAATGATATTACTTCAACCGGTGACAGATTTGGATTGAACGATGACTTTATATAATCTTTCGAAGTGTCTTTATTATTTGGAATAGCAGTCCATTCCCATACTCCAATACTTCCGACATCTGTCGGGCCATCCTTATAAAACAATCTTGATCTATTTGAGAAGAATAGCGGCTCATCTGGATTTGGAATAAAAACAGTCAAAGTACCATCCTTGTTGATATCAAAAAGTCTAAGTATATATTGTTGCTCAAGATAATCCGGTTCCAGCACCTCGCAAACTGATAGATGTTCATACTCGCTATCCGGAATTTGAATAACATCTTCAGTATCAATATAGTTCTGCATTTCTTTGAAATGATTTATCTCAAATTCAGCTTTATCTATGCGCATATTTAGTTCTTCGATTTCAACGTTTGCGTTATCAAGGTCTGTTTTTAACTGCAAATTTTCCTTTGTCAGCTCTTCGATTCTACCAACAAACTCGATGGAATCAGTGATATTCGCATTACTTAAAGAACTCTTTGCTGCTTCTTCTCGCTCTAACTGTATTTCACGAATTCTTTTGTTAGTCTTTTCTACCACTTCATCTTTGGCTATAAATTCAGTAAGTTTAAAATACAGATCTATATCTGACACAAAAAATGAATCAACAAGAGTCTGAGCTAGAGCTTCGTCGTGTTCACCATACTTAGATTCGTTCTCGGATAAAGCAATTGATATTTCGCTTAACCATTGGTCCGTTATGATATTTACAAAAAAGCTAATGTATGGTTTATTAGCGTAGGTTATAGCAAGCTTTATCGTTTCTGCATCCGTAAGTCCGTTTGGACGGAATCCAGGCTTAATCTTTGCAAACTCTTTGGAGTTTTTCCTAAAGTAGCCTTTATATTCTTTTCCGGGAATAAGAGCACATAATCTCTTCAAATCGTTCTCATTCAACACAGATATAGTCATAATGCATGCCTCCTTGTTTCGAGCTTACTTCATCCAATACAAATGCTCTTAATACTCTGTATGCATTTTCATTAATTGTTTTACGTTTTATGCATTGTTCCAACCATCTACGAAGATTTGGATAATCCCCAATCATGCTGTATATCGTTCCTATCGTACTTGGGAGTGGAATGTTCTGTCCACGAATAGTAGAAAGCCTTCTCACCAATATATCATCGTTATAATCATTCTTACGCGGTTCTTTCTTAAAGGAAGCTTCCCATACTACATCACATCCAATTAAAACAGATAGTTCAATACCCAAAACAACATCTTCTATATCAACACTAATTCCAGCATGAACTGTTCTTTTTTCAATTGCAACACCATTTTTAGATTTAACCACCATGCCGTCATATGGCAATGCAACAACGACAATTCCCTTATTGGGAATTATATAATTATCACCGCTTTTAATATCCACACCACGAACATCTTTAATCTGATAACAAGGGGATTCTGTAATAGATGTTAGTGGTTCTCTCCAAAAATATGAGTAGTCTAAAACAGAAACTCTGCCGGTAGATATAAGCTGCTGGCGACTATTGCAAAATACCTCGACAACCTTTCCGATACTACAAGCAAATGTGCGTATTCTAGCGTTGGGAAAGACATTTGTCTGGGCATTCCCGTTTATAAACAAAACAACAGATTCTGAATCATGTTTTACGGCATATGGTTCTCTCACGCATACAGGCCACACCGGATTAACAGAAACAGGAGAATCCGTCAGCCTCAAATGGTAATCGAGAAAGAATATGGCTGAATTCTTATCGAAATCATTGGCAACAATCTCATATATGTGCCATGTATTCATATTAATACGCTTTTTGCATATCTCGTTAGAAAATATACTTGCTCCATATTGTTTGCTTAAAGTGTGATTCATAAGAAGATAGTATTTTTTACCTATTACAACATCTGAATCATTTTGAAGCATAATGCCCGAACTCGCATCAAACATCGTCCCTTCAGGGTTTATACCAGAAACAAAATTGGACCAATATCGCGAAATCCTTTTATCGCCTTTTTTAATTTTTACTGCATATCCAGTACTAGGAACATCCCCTATAGAAAGATATGTAATCCGATTACTGTTAAATCGTTCTTTATTATATATGTATGCTTGATTTAGGTTGCATGAACCTACAACTTCAATCTGAAACTCACTCTCATATATGTCTAAAGGGATCTTGTGAAAACCCATCTCAAATGCAAAAGCACCCCGAGCGACATTTACGATACGTATTGGGAGTTCATGATGACTAAGATCTATGTTAACCGTAACACCTGGACCAAAGGTTCTTTCCGGACAATCCTTGTTCTTCTCTCCACGGCTATGCTTAAAATATCGGACATTAATCTCACCATCTGTTAGAGTAACGTACTGACCGCATAATTCACACATAAATATTTCGCTATGGGCAGAAACGGTTCCACCTGGATGAAGGCGAGCGGCTTCTTCGGCTGTTATTCGTTTCCAGCCTTTATCAATCCACATGCAAACATGAGTTAGTGACGCCATAATTACCGTCCCCTTACGTGATTGTTTGTTGCCTTCCTAGTTTTCTTCTTAATTATATTATAAGGACTCGCTGGTTGTCTTGTTCATTTTCTACTGTAAAGCATTGTTTTCAAGCTTTTTACATAAAAGTATGATTTTCTCATATTTTCATTTTTGAGCTATTTTGGGATAGAGAATAACAGTTCATCAGAATAATGCTGATTAAGAAATATGCTTCGCCATACCTTATAAACGATTATGTAATAGTGAGGTTTTACGCTCTTGAACTCATACATTCATTCTATTCCAAGCATCCATTAGTTTATCGTAGTTTGACCTTTTAACAGCGTAAACGCAATCAACACTCTCAAGAATTGTTTTTTTCAATCGCAAGCTTATTTCTACACTATGCTTCTTAATATCGGATAATGTGAAAGAAAATCTATCTGTATCTGAATTAGGTTTTATTTCTACTCCATTTTCCAAACAAACACCTGCAGAATCAACATCAACCAACATCAATACCATTGGATCGTCCTTTAGTTGTTTTCTTTTATTTATCAGATACATACTTCTGTTAAACAGATCGTTATCAGGAAGATCTAAATCGATAGTCCTAGCAGCTTCAAGAAGACGATTGGCAACCCACCCGGATTCACCATAAATCCATGCTTGATTCGAATACGAAATTGCACGCTGAGGATTATTAGAAACAAAAAAATACTCATAGTTATAGAAACCACTCTTATTTATTCTACCCTGTGCCTTAACTAATGCACCCCTAGCATCGCCCCGCTCATCTATAGATTCTTTCAATCGTTTATCGTTAAAGCTTATAGCGTTGTCCATAAACACTCTGACAAGTGATGTGATAATAACATCGCAAGCTTCTTCAATTTCTGTGCGTTCTTTGGGCGTAATGCAAAACAGCAATGCATCTGTTCCATGGAATACCGGTGATAAAAAAGCATCATTATCTGCATGCCAATGCAAACTAATAATACTTTGAATTTCTTCTTCCGTTTTTAACTCTGTGATAACCATTTAATGCGCTCCCAACAAATACACAATTTCCAATATATGATTTAAATCCATACATTTCTCCCAAATTTCACTCAGCGAATATTGCTCTACGTTTAACTAAAATGCAATTTTAATAAGCTTTTGTGCACTTGTTTTGCCCGTTCTCCAATCACTAGGGGTTTTTGAAAGAATATCACTATACCGTCCATCACCGTAATAAAGCAGTTTATAGTGTTTACCATCTTCATTCACCTCAAACCCATAAGATTCTAGTTCTTGTTTAAGTTTGGTTGGCATTCCATCATAGCCTTTAAGTAAACGTTTTATCTCTTCAGCACGGGTTTCGCTTAGTTTCTGATAATCGTTGTTTCTAACAATATCTTCAACAACATCATGACGTCTTGTTTTTTCAGGAATGCTCTTTAGCGCATCGTTTAATGTAGATAAAACTAAATCTTTGATTTCACCTTGATAGAAATCATGTTCTGAACCATAAAAGATAAGCGGTAAATTATCGCTGTTATTCAATTTAGTGCGCAATCCATCGTTTTCATATCGCAGTGCTTCATTTGATTTCGACAGTTCCGCAATCTGCGCTTTCAGTTTCTCCATGTCTTCATCAAATGACTGAAGCAATGCATCCGCCTCTGCTTTTGCTTCCTGATATGCTTCCTTGCGGATACGGGCTTCCTCATCAGTAAGTGTTTCGCTTAATTCTGTCGCACGCTTTTCAGCTTCTTTCCATGCTGCTTCGGCTTTTTGACGTTCCTGACTCTGCAAGTTTACTCTGTCCATTAACAGAGCGTTATTAACACCTTGCCAGGTAAAAAGCGAATCTGTCATTTGTGCATTACTATATTGCAAAACCGACTGAATTATTCGTTCCATCATGAAAACATCATACCCTGAATTCCGTCTGTATAAGAGTTTTCTTTTTGGAACAGCTTGATTCGGGAAATATACACCGACTGCGCCATAGTATTCATTATCGCCGTTGCACATATCCTTAAGAGTTAATCCTGTTGACTTATCTTTCTGGACTAAAACATGAGCAATACCCTTTAAGCGCTTCGACAATACGTCTACGTCAATAGGATTTTCATTATAATAAGTTTTAGACACGTAAACTACTGGGAATTTATAGTGTTTATTCCCATTGATTACTTCTGAAACCAATTCCAGATGGTCTTCATAGATTTCGATAGGCTTATATGTAATCTGTAGCCCACCATCATCTTTAAGGTAACCCTTATCGATAAGTAAAGTAATAAAGTGTGGGGCCGAGAATTTGCTGTCAGCTAATAAGGCATCTTCCGTAAAACTTCGGTCAAGTCTGATAGCCATTTTCATGTTTCGAAAATTCATTACATAATCAGTATCCCAAACTATTCCGTTTTTCTCTTTCTTTTCAAATCTGACTGCAACAGTGCTTTGCTTGGTATACTCCTCGACAGCTAGCCAAAGATTATCATTACCCCATTTGTAGCTAGTCTCTCCGTTCCATATTAAACCTGGTATTCGGTTTTCCTCATGAGGAGTATTCGCATTCCACTCAACAACAAGTTCCATAAAGTTCTCTCGAGTCATTTTTGAGTTGATTTCTAGAACCGTAGAAAAAAGCAACATATCTTTATCCTCCATCTTCAATGAAATTAGTCAAAAATCTATTAGTATTATAGCTTGATTGCTCAAACAAGTAATTACGCTCATGTTAATTGAGAGTAAACAACCTTCTGCATAATTTATTGTAAGGAATAATATCCGTCTCTTATTTGTTTCACAAAGCAGCCCGGCTTTCCAGCCGGGCTGCTCACTGAAAAGGAGAAAAACTGCGTTAAGCAGACAAGTTGCTGATTATCAAACAAACCCGATCTTGTGTTCCCTTGTTGCTCCGCCTGAATGGGCCAGTGCTTGAATTAAGATGCGTTCGTCAATCACTGCTGCATCCACATCAACTTCAAGCATTTCAAAGTACGCAACCTTGGCGGCGTTCTCTATGAGACTCACATACTGACGGAGCGATACTTTTCCTTTGGAACGCATTGAAGATACGATCTTCTTCAGATCTTCCTGATCTATGGTAATCCTGCCACGATACAGGCTGTTCTGCCTGAGAACATCGAACTGCTTGGTGACGATTGATAAGATCCTCTCAACATCGGGCTTTGGAAACTCAACGATCACGCAGCGGTCTTTAAGCCAAAGCGGTACATTCTTGAGTTCGTTAGCCGTCAGGATGAACGGGATATTTGCAGTACTTATCTCCATCTCAAGGTTCTGGTCCCTGATCACTCTTGTTCTGTCAAGGCAGCTTAAGAGTTCATCACTTATCGAATGATTGGATCCCGGCACACACTTATCTATCTCATCGATCAGGATTACGGGGTTGGTTGCATTTGCAGTAAGCATCGCATTGACTATCTCACCATATCTCGACTCCTTGTATGAGGGTGAATCACCTATAAGACCTCTTCCTGTTGACGCACCGGGAGCCGATATCTTGTAGTATTCCAAACCCAGAATGTCAGCAAAGACCTTACCGAAGAATGTCTTTCCTATGCCCGGATCACCTTCAAGGAGTATGGGCATTATGGTGCCTTCGTTTATGTATTCCACAACTGCCGACAGAATATAGAATTCCAGTTCTCTCGGCAGATCGTTCTCGGCACAGAGCTGCCTTACTCTCTGGCAAAGTTCCTTCTCAGACAGTTCTGAAACTAGAGGTTTAGTCATCTTCAGTTTATTGATATCACAAGCTTTTGTTGTAGAGTTGCCCGTGGAAGCCGTCTTCTCTTTTTGTGACTCCGCCGGACTGTCGAGGATGATTACGTCGTCAGCTATGTTGCTGTCTTCTTCATCCTCTTCTGTCGGAACTCCATACACCACATGCGTCAGATGGATCCATGGGATGTGTATCTCAAAGCCGTTTTTCTTTAAGAAGTCATCCATTATGTAAATCGCTCTGTTGACGATCATGCGGGCATGGTTCTGGCACTTCTCACCTTCAAACATCGGGATAAAGAACGGACTGCCGACATTGGGATGGTTGATGTATTCCAGGAACAGTTTCCTGTCGTGCTCGGGCAGCAGCTCAAGGCCTCTTCTGAACACTTTCTGAAGCTGATAACACTTGCCGAGCCTTTCCTCAAAGGACTCTTCGTCCTTGATTTTTAATAACAGATTGGTTAAGAAGTAATTCCTTCTTATGTAGATAAAGTCTTCAAATTTATACATTTTACTGATTCTCCTTATTCGTTTTTGTATTCTTCGAAGATGGCTTCATTAAATCACGGAGTTTGATTACTTGAATAGTTGATATTTCCTGATTTTATGCTACTTTATAGTTACTTTTATGTTACTTGGAGTAAGTATGAAAAACACAAATTCCGTCTACATCGAGATCTTTGATCTCTACAACTTTCATTACGAGACAGAGAAGAAAAAGACCGCCGCACGCAAATACATAAGGACGCTTTTGCGTGAACTCTTCCCTCAATACAATTGGTCAGATGTAAGCAACTGGTATAAGCTGCCTGAACTTGACAGGTACAAGTTCAAGTATGAGGTTGTCCGTAAGTATTTCATGGACAGAACCGAAGACAGCCGCAAAAAGAAAACTGCAGAAGATATTGCTGAAGATTCAAATAAACAGCACTACGAAGAAAGAAAATACATCCGCGACCAGCAGGAGTATATAGATATACTGAATAAAGACTTCTACGATGAGAATGCCTGCGAAGAAGACAAGCGCAGGGCTTATGATGACTTCTGTTATTACCTGATCAAATACGTTCCTAACGTCCAGGCTCCCACATACGAAGAATGGCCTGATTCGCCTCACAGACTCTACGACTATCAGCAGTCAGCAATGGACGATGCATTAAAGCAGGCTGCCGATGAAAACTACGGCAAACCCGAACCCGTAACCGAAGCTGAAACGGATCACTATGCCCTGCTTGCCATAATAAAGTATCTGGAAGAGAAGAATTCAATAAAGGTGGATATTGACGGCATCAGACAATGCATGACCATAAAGCATTCCGTCGCGTCAAAAAACGCAGAAGAAATGGCAGAATCAGACGACAGCATCAATTACCTAGTTGCAACGAAGAAGCTGGACAATCTGGATTTTATAACGAGAGTGGAAAAGACAGATAATTCCTGATTTCCGCTGCGGAATTCAGACCATCTCAACTATCCTGTATGTTTACATATATACTCCCATTACTCAGAGCATAGGTTTTTGTCAGCGGGTTTTGGTCAATGCCAAGCTTATTACGAACCGCATCCACATCTCCCGGATCATCACGGGATACAAAAAGCTGTGTATTCCCGTCACACACTCTGTCAACGACAGCCTTGTTCTCACTTCTTCTGCTGTCAGCATCACATGGTAACAGATATCCGTGATGAGGAAGAATGAGATTATCAAAGATCTTATCCTGGTTATTACTGTCTTTGCCGAATTCATCGGGCCAGCAGCTATAGAAACAATCCGCAGGCATTATTATTTTCTTTAACTGAAGCATGATCGACGAGGCATTTTTCCAATACTCACCTGAGGTATTGCGTCCGTTTCTGATCCTGCCCTGACAAACCATTATATCACCAACGCTTATGACCGTTCCCAGCTCCTCATCCATAATATATGGAGTTGTGCAATTCATTAAATGAATAAAACATCCGTTATTTGGACCAGTATTATGAGGAAATATAAATACTGAATCTTTTAGTTCACGGGCATGGTTTCTATTTTGGAGTTCACCAAGCAAACCCTCAAATTTGTTGCAGTGATCACGATGATCGTGAGAAACCATAAAATACACCTTGCCGCCGGAATTCCACATGGCTTCACACCGCTTGATCAGATCATTTTCAACCGCAGTTTCGAGTATATTATCTGACCAGTGCCCTGCTCCAGTGTGTCTTCCATAGTCAAAAATAAGCAGATTCTTGTGTTTGCCGGAATTGGGTGAATATTCAATCTCAATACCTATGCACTGACCAAATCCAGAGTTGTACAGATATATTTCCGAACGCCAATAGTCCTTGAACAAGTCATTCCACAGATCCCTGGTGTTGGGTGTATTGTTCTCCGTTCTGCATTGACTGGGCGGAGGATTACTGGGATTATTTACTGAAGAACTTGACACTGTTGCTGAATGAACGTCTTCATCGTCAACAAAGCACAGTCTTCCCATGGGATTAATTGCTTTTGGATTATACTCGGCTTCTTTCCCGTGATCTCTCAGTTCGAGCTTGAATCTGTGTCCCGATACAAAGTATTCCTCGTAGACTTTGTCCTTGGAATTCCTATATAACTCAATCTCTTTTACGAACCTTATCTGATAGTCAGTCTTCTCAGTCTCAAGGCGCTGCATGACTTCCGGATCATCAGTAAAGATAACAGTTCCCGCGTCCTTATCCTCAACATACTTCAGCTTGTCTTTTGAGATCAGCCAGTTGTTTCTTGCAGCTGTTTCACAGTCAACATCTATCTCAAAATAGTACTCATAAGGATAGAACACTATGTTGATTACAGGATTATCAGGCTTATCACGCCTAGGATAGTAATACTGCACGTTCGGATTATCTTCAGCGGTCCTCAATTCCAGATTGTTGTTTACGGCAAGTCGCATGAATCTATACATTTCCGGAGTCGATGCTTCGAATATGATCCTTATATAGCCGTTCTCCAGTTCCTGATAATCGCAGATATTGCCATATATGCGGAAGTCATCGTGAATCTTCGGTCCCGCGGGAAAAGGTCTGAGCAATTCCACCAAAAGCTCATGCCTTCTCTCACCAACGAGCTTTTTCACCTCTTCCTTTTCTCCGGGCGTAAACTCAATCCTGTCACCGTTTTCAATATACGCCTGAAGTTTTCTGATCGTATACTCTTCAGAGGGTCTCCAGTTGTCATAATATGGTATTTCGTACATATTCGGACCTCATCTTGCTTTCTTTACACTATGGCTCCCGTTCTCCCCATGAAAAATACTGCTGAAACCAGCATTAATTCTGTTTTCTTCCGTTATACGGATTACGGCAGACACCGTCAGAATCGAAGTCATAGACCTTGCCTTCGGATTCGACATAGTAATCGGTGTAGTCAACCATATGGCCGTCATTATCGAAGTAATACCATTTGCCGCCGCTGCTTAGCCACTTGCCGGCATACATGTTTCCGTTCTTATCGTAGTAATACCAATGATAGTACCAGAGCAAGGTTCCGTCAGAGCGCACCGCGTAATCATCTGCCCTCTTATACCAGCCGGTGATCTTCCCCGCTTTGGCATCGGGATTCTTGCATACACCGTTGGAATCGAAGCTGTAATCTATTCCGCCGATCGTTACGTTTTCGATGTTCTTCATCATCTTTCCATAGTTGTCGAAGTAATACCACTTGCCGTTGCTGTTAAGCCATCTGTCTGTATACACCTTGCCGTTCGATCCGGCATAGATCCAGATCCAGTCTTCCGGTCCGCCATACTGAAAACAGTACCATCCAGTGACCATCTCACCGCTGTTTTTGAAACAGTAAAGATCACCATCGATATTCGTCAGTCCGACATCCATTCTTCCGTTATCACCGAAGTGATACCACTTGCCGTCTATCTTATGCCAGCCGGTGTAAAGCTTCCCGTCTTCTCCGCAGTAGTACCATACGTAGCTTTTGCTGCTGAAAGACTCCTTAAACCATCCGGGAACGATTATCTCAGATGAGCCTTCAGGATCTATGCATGCGCCGCTTGGATCGAAGGAATAGTATTTTTTGCCGATCTTGTAATTGACAGCATTGCAGACCATCCTGCCGTAATAGTCAAAGTAATAAGTCTTTCCGCCGCCGGTATACCATTCGCTGATATACAGGGCACCATTCAATCTGGCATAGAACCAGTATTGCCCGTCGTAGTACCAACCGGTAACCATCTCACCGCTTTCCTTAAGCCAATACTTAGTCTTATCAACAGTTATGGGATATTCGCCTTTTTTGCAGGTCATCATCGTGCCGTTGGGTTCATAAAAATAGTACCAGCTGCCTCCGATCTTGTGCCAGCCCGTATAGTACTTGCCGTCCTTACCAAAGTAGAGCCAGGAGTAATAATATGTCGGTGCCCATTCGTTTTCTTCATTGCCGTAGCCCAGGTAACATACTTTGTTCCATCCCTGTTTCAGAGAAGTCTTTCCTTCAGGATTCAGGCATTCACCGCCGGATGCGAAGTCATAGAACTTATCGTCAATACGGTAATTCTCAACTCCGGATACCATTACGCTCTGACGTCCGAAGTAATACCACTTGCCGCCGATCTGCTTCCAGTCGTTGGTCACATATCCGTCTTCGTAGGTGTAGTACCTCCAGTAATCGCCGTCCTTTATCCAGCCTGTCGAATCAGCCATCGAGACGGCGGGAGTAAATGACAACAGCATTCCTGCGGTAACGGCTGCTGCCAGGATCTTCCTGATACCCATAAGTGTGACCTCCAATTAAAAACTGAGAGGGGCTGCCTCAAGGCCCTTTAATTCTGAGACAGCCCCCTTGAAAAAGAATGTAAAAGATCTAGCTTAGATTCGGTTCTCTTCCGTTATACGGATTCAGGCAGACGCCGTTCGAATCAAAGTCATAGACCTTGTTGTCGGATTCGATATAGAAACTGCCGCCGGATGCCATACAGCCTTCAACATCAAAATAATACCACTTGCCGCCGCTGTTGAGCCACTTGTCGGTATACATGTTTCCGTCTTTGTCGTAGTAATACCAGTAATAAATCCATCTTGGTTCATTGGAACCTGTCACATGTCCGTATCGGGTGGGTTTTTCGCACCAGCCTGTGATCTTCTTTGCCTTGGCGTTCGGGTTCGTGCATACACCGCTGGAGTCAAAGTTGTAATCAATGCCGTCTATCGTATAATTCTTGACATCTGAGACCATCATCCACCAGCTGGTGAAGTAATACCACTTACCGCCGCTGTTGAGCCATCTGTCTTTATACACCTTGCCGTTCGATCCGGCATAGATCCAATATTTACTGTCAAAGCTTTGGTACTTATACCAACCGGTAACCATCTCGCCATTATCCTTGAAACAGTAATCACCGTTTTCGGTCTGCAGAATTCCGGTAGTCATACTTCCGTCACCGCTGAAAAAAAACCACTTGCCGTCTATCTTCTGCCAGCCTGTACAGTGCTTTCCGTCTTCGCCCATGTAATACCATGAATAACTGTTAGGACCGGAAGCCTTCTTATACCAGCCCTGGGCGATAATCTCATCTGAACCTTCAGGATTGATGCAGGCTCCGCTGGAATCAAATGAATAGTATTTGCCGTTTATCTTGTAATTGGCGGCATTGCACAACATCCTGCCGTCCCAGTCAAAGTAATAAGATTTTCCGTCATCCTTGAGCCACCTGGACTCGAACAGTACTCCGTCAGATGCTGCATAGCGCCAGTATCCGCCGCCATAGTACCATCCGGTAACCATCTCTCCGCTCTCCTTGAACCAATAGTTGCATCCGTCGATCCATTTGGGACCGGCATACCGGCCCGAACAGGAGTACATGATGCCACTGTATTCATCGAAGTAATACCAGCTGCCTCCGATAAAATGCCAGCCCTTGTATAAGTCCCCGTTTTTGTCGGCATAGACCCAGCCTGAGTTCTTCTCATACTTCCGGGTTATCACACTGTATCCAAAACTGTAAACTATCCTGTTCCAGCCCTGAGGCAGTTTGCTCTTTCCTTCGGGATTTGTGCATTCACCGTTGGATTTGAAGTCGTAGAACTTGTCCTCGATCTTAACGTTATCTGCTCCGGATACCATGTATCCCTCGTATGTGAAGAAATACCACTTGCCGTCGATCTTCTTCCAGTCGTAGGTCACATATCCGTCTTCGTAGGTGTAGTACCTCCAGAATTCGCCGTCTTTTATCCATCCCGTCGAATCCGCCATCGATACTGCGGGAGTAAATGACAATAACATTCCCGCGGTAACTGTTGCTGCCAGGATCTTCTTGATGCCCATGATTATTTCCTCCCGGAAATAGATTTAACTATGTCTTTATTCTAATTACTTAATAACAGGTTTATATCAGCTGAATTTCGCGTCTCTTCCGTTATACGGATTCAGGCAGACGCCGTTGGAATCGAAATCAAACGTCTTGCCTTCAGATGAAATATAGAAATTCTTTCGGCATGCCATTTGACCATTTTTATCGAAGTAATACCATTTACCGCCGCTGTTGAGCCACTTGTTGGTATACATGTTTCCGTTCTGGTCGTAGTAATACCAATAATAGTACCAGCCTATTTTTCCGTTGACATGTATTCCGTATTCTCCTGCTCTCTTGTACCAACCTGTGATCTTCCCGGATTTTGCACTCGGATTCTTGCATACTCCGTTGGAATCGAAGCTGTAATCTATACCGTCGATCGTATAATTCTCGGCATCTGAGATCATCATTCCCCATTTGGTGAAGTAATACCACTTTCCGCCGCTGTTAAGCCATCTATCGACATACAATTTGCCGTTCGATCCGGCATATACCCAATATTCATCATCGGTTTCTTTGTGCTTATACCAACCGGTGACCATCTCGCCATTTTTCTTGAAATAATAGAGCCCGCCATCGATACTTTTTTTGGTTCTGGCACACATCCTTCCGCTTTCTTCGAAGTAATACCACTTGCCGCCTATCTTATTCCAACCGGTATAAAGCGTTCCGTCTTCACCGTAGTAGTACCAAGCATAATTGTCTTCGCTGATATATTCCTTGTACCATCCGGAAACCGTCTCAGAAGTTCCATCGGGATTTAAACATGCACCGCTTGAATCGAACGAATAGTATTTACCGTCAATATTGTAATTGACAGCATCACAGACCATCCTTCCTTCACGATTGAAGTAATAGGTCTTACCGCCGCTGGTAAGCCAATCTTTGACATAAAGAGTGCCGTTTGATCTGGCATAGTGCCAGTATTGGCCGTCGTAGTACCATCCGGTGACCATCTCACCGCTTTCCTTAAACCAATAGTATTCAGAATCGATCTCTTCAGGATAGTCACCGGCTTTGCAGCTGGCCATCTTTCCAATATATGTAAAGAAATAGTACCAACTGCCTCCGATAAAGTGCCATCCCGTATAGTAGTTGCCGTTCTTATCGTAGTAGACCCAGTCAAAAGTGTAGTAGTCTTTGACTAATTCACTGAAATAGTCCAAAGTACAGACCTTGTTCCATCCGGGTTTCAGGGAAGACTTGCCCTCAGGGTTCAGGCATTCACCGCTGGAAGCAAAATCGTAATACTTTCCGTCTAAAACATAGTTTTCGACTCCGGAGATCATTATGCTCTGACGTCCGAAGTAATACCACTTGCCGTCGATCTGCTTCCATTTATTGGTCACATATCCGTCTTCATAGGAATAGTACTTCCAATAATTACCTTCTTTTTTCCATCCCGTCGAATCCGCCATCGATACTGCGGGAGTAAATGACAATAACATTCCCGCGGTAACTGTTGCTGCCAGGATCTTCTTGATGCCCATAAATATTTCCTCCCTAATAAATATTTGTCTCTTTTTATGTTCAGCCCTTTGCCAACGGCCTTCCGTTATACGGATTCCGGCAGACGCCGTTGGAAGCGAAGTCATAGACCTTGCCTTCGGACTTGATATAGTAATCGTCGTAATTGACCATGCGGCCGTCAGGTTTGAAGTAATACCATTTACCGCCGCTGTTGAGCCACCTGTCGGTATACATGTTTCCGTCCTGGTCGTAGTAGTACCAGAAACCGTACCACTCGGCTTTTCCGTAATATCCGGCCGGGTCTCCGAATTCCACGTCTGTTTCGAACCAGCCGGTGATCTTCTTTGCCTTCGCGTCAGGATTCTTGCAGGCTCCGCTCGCATCAAAGTCGTAATAGATGCCGTTTATCTTGAAATTCTTTGCATCTTCGAGCATTATCCCCTGCACATCAAAGTAATACCATTTTCCGCCGCTGTTGAGCCACTTGCTGCAATACAGCTTCCCGTTCGATCCGGCATAGACCCAGTATTCATAATTGCCTTTCTGATACCTATACCATCCGGTAACCATCTCACCTGTTTCCTTGAAGCAATACCAGTCACCGTTGATCTCCTTTTTACCCGTATACATATTCCCACGGGCCGAGAAGTAATACCATTTCCCGTCGATCTTCTGCCAGCCTTTGCAGGGCAAACCGTCATCACCGATGTAATACCATGAATATTGATTGGCATCAGAGTTCTCCTTAACCCAGCCTTTGGTAAACGGCTTTTCGGAACCTTCAGGATTAATGCAGTTGCCGCTGGAATCGAATGAATAGTATTTCTCATTGATGCGGTAATTGGAGACATTGCAGAGCATCCTGCCGGCCCAGTCGAAGTAATAGGATTTGCCGCCTTCATTCAGCCACTTATACTCGTACATTACCCCGTCCGATCCGGCATAGCGCCAGTATCCGCCGCCGTAGTACCATCCGGTAACCATCTCGCCGCTTTCCTTGAACCAGTATGTATGGCCGTCTATCCATCTTCCGCCGGTGTCACAGGAATACATAACGCCATTGTAATTATCGAAGTAATACTTGCTGCCTCCGATGGTACGCCAGCCCCTGCACAGGTCACCGTTCTCTTCGGCATAGACCCAGCTGTATGAATAGGCCGCCTCCTGAGTCTTTGAATTGTATCCGACACCTGAGGTTATTACTTTGTTCCAGCCCGGTTCGAGCCTGCTCTTTCCATAAAGAGTCAGGCATTCACCGTTGGACTTGAAGTCGTAGTACTTGTTATCGATCTGATAGTTCTTTACTCCCGCGACCATGATTCCATAACGTCCGAAGTAATACCATGTGCCGTCGATCTTCTTCCATGCATTGGATACATAACCGTCTTCGTATGTATAGTATTTCCAGCAATTGCCTTCTTTTTTCCAGCCCGTCGTATCCGCCATGGAAACCGCCGGTACAAATGACAGCATCATTCCCGCTGTCAGCGCGGCAGCCATGATCTTCTTAAATCCCATTTTCTTTCCTCCATATATATAGTTAATTAAGATTTTAGTAAAAGAAAAATGAGATTTCACTATGATAAAGCAAATTTTGTATTAACAATCAGGGGAGGAACCAGGTTCATACGGCCAGTCCCCACCGTCAACAGACGGCAGGGACTGCAGGTGCTATATGACTTTTTTCATTGTTTAGGGTTTATTGTTCAGTAAATTGAAGCCATCTTGCATATGTTTCCTTGCTGTTGATGTTAGAGAAGAACAGTGTACCTGTGATCAGTCCGCAGAATTCCGCCACTTTCCTTCTGTCTTTGGTATCAATGTCACATATGACTCCTTCGTCTAATTCTTTGCAGATTTCATTTATTCTGCCGCATGCATTAATGGCAGCATCGTGGGCTTCACTCCTCTGCTTTTCCAGGACCATCATGGAAGTCATTTTTGGTTCATTTTTTGTGTTTTCAAGGTAATGAAGCTGCTCGTTTGAAACGACAGAGAAGTAATGCATCATCGCATCGATGCAGCATTTAACCTCGGCTTTAAGCTCTGCCTTATTTGGAAGGTCTGACTTATCCAGAGTTTCAAAGAGTTCTGTTAAACGGGCAATTATATCCATATTAGTCTCCAAACTTGATTCCGTGTTTTACTGCCCAATCACGAAGCATATTTTTCAGTTTTACTTCGTCCTCTGTGTACTCGCTGGAATCAAAACTAATCAAACCAACAGCCTTATTCTTTTCAAAGATCCACCAGGCCGGAGCACAACCATGCCACGGCACTTGGAATTGAGTTCCGACAGAAAAATCCGAACCGGATAACGTCATGACAGCACCAACACAAAAAATTTCTATTCTGATCTTATTGGTGCTATCTCTATATTCTCTGATGCAATATCTGTCATTCATATGATAGTGGTATGTTGATAACAACCACTCCTCTTCTGAAATGACATCTATATCAACAAACTTTACGTCGGATTCGTATCTTTTGATTTCAGTAACACTTACTTTCATATTTCTGCCTCATGCAAGATAAGAATAAACATAGCGATAAATCTAATTTGTTTTAGAACGCATCTTATTTGTCGTTGTTCATGGACAGGTACTCACCGATAGGCATATGCAGATACAACATTCCGTCGTCTGCCTTATAGACTTTTAACCCTTCATCTGTACAGACATAATTACCTTTAGGATCTTCAGGAGCTTGCCGATCCCTGCATATGGTGATTCTTTCAACTTTCTGAGTTTGCTTGTATTTATTTATAAACGAGCGGATCGTATCATTCCAGGAAACCCCGACGGAACTGATTCGGATCCATAACTCAGGCTCACCGTGACTGTCGTAGATACCGCCGTAACGGACCCGGCAAAAATCCTGATCAAGCAAGGTCATGATGTTGGTCTGTAAAGCACCGATATCCACATTACGCAAATATGCTCTAAGCTCACCCATGGTATGGTAGTTATTGCATTTCTCATGGATCGCCAGCATTTCTTCATCTGTGAGCCTGTATTCCATAAGATTCTGACTGTTGCTGATTGCAGGAACAATGAATGTGCTGACTTCCAGATTATCAGGAGCCATGGGACATAACTTACTGACCTTGACGCCCATCCAAGCATCAAGCACCTGTTTTGCAAGATGCTCACCGGAAGAATTTGAGTCAATAATAAACTCAGCGGCTTCTGCCTCTCCCATAAGGGTTCCGTCCCCGCTGCAGTATATGTGTGCAGTTACGGGGAAATACATCCCGTCCTGTCTTAAGTGATAAGCATATTTGGTCACTGTAATATCTCCTGAATATTTCCCCTAACCCGCCCTCGTCAGTCGGTTAACAATTGGTGGTAAATCATAAATCATCGTGGATAAACAGGTGTTGCGTACAGCTTGATTTGTCGTAGGGACTCGAACCCTTTTTCTCGCCATCTCAAAGACTCTCTAAAGCCTTAGCCTCTGCTACTCAACACTGCCCATACAGTACGAGCGGATCATTCTCATCCGCTAAGAGATCTTGTTCACCCCGGACTAACTACCAACATATTCAAATCAATTCCGTTGTCCAATTCTTCTCCTGGATCTTATCGTCCAATGTCCTGTATTCCTTGCAGAGAACATCCAATCTCTCCTGCATCTCCGCAACCGGAACAGTACTATAGATCCTGACTTCAGACTTCGTATAATAACGGTCAATGAGATCGCTCGACTTTAAGAGAAAACTTTTCATCTTCTGGATTTTCCCCAAAAGACATTCCCTTTTTGCCAAGAGATCTACCATAGAAACATCACCACACATCGTTACATTATTTGTGTGATTGATCTTTGCGATAAGCACTTCAAGACGGGCATAACAACTATCCAACTCCTTAATTAAAACGTTAGGATCTTCGGTCGGCGTTTCGCCTTCCTGAACTTTTGCGTTTTTGTTTAGTCTTGCCGCCAGATCGCCTATCCTTTCCTGAAGATCCGCTCTTTCTGATAATGCCAATGCCAATTTCATATGCAATCCTCCCTTATGTTTTTCGTTCACAACATGAGTCTATACCCGGGGATGCACCAGATTTAGCGCATGTGAGACGGGCGTCTTTCATGGCCGCATTTTGTCCCATCACGCCCGCTAATATGACCGTAAAGAATACCAAAGGAGGACGCGATCATGAGAACAACATTGGAAGCAGTCAGAGAGTATAAGCACATATGCTGGTATCCTTCGGCAGGGAAAGACTTCAGACCGCTGCTGTTTATTTCGGAATGGTACTACAGGAAAAACAATGTGCCCACGGATGACGGTCAGGAGTTCCCGGATCTTTTCATTTTCACGGACCTTTGCGGAATGTTTGACAGTTTTGGTGATACCGATTGTTTAGGCGATGCCTACTATCAGATCAGGGAAGGATACTGCGAACCGGATTCCCGTCTGATAAACATTGCGTATAAGAACAGTTCGACTGAGATCGTAGTGAAGCATTTCGAGAGGCTCCGTGATCTGGATCTTCCTTTCGACCACGAATACGCCGCTTTTGAGAAAGCTTCGGATTACAATTCGTCGCTGCTGATGAATGTCGAAGTCAGATCCCGCATAAATGATGTAGTAAACGTTTATGAAACATCCATTCTTTATGTGGCGGCACTTAATGAATTCTTTGCCGAGGAGTTTCTCATTCCCAACAAGATCAGGACCGAATACCAGGTGATCGTGGCTTACGGAGGTTTCGGTGGCGGTCACTATCCGGCTTATTGGATACTTCAGAAATATAAGGAATTCGGCACGAGGTATCTCATAGGGATGGATTATGGCTGGAAGCATTTGTCCGAAACGCATCCGGATAAGCCGGCACCGCATTTTGAAGAGATATATTCAATTGACGGAGAGCAGTGGACAAAGGACCATCCGGTCTTCTGGTACAGGCTTACATGATTGTAGCTTGAGGTCGGCATGCGACAATTCTGCCGCATCACTCCTTGTATCATTGAGGTGAAAACAATAACACATTCAGGATGAAAAGGAGGTGTACCATGGCAAGAGCAGAATTAACAAGGATCCCCACGGCAAGAAAGCCTGATGAGGATTACATCGAAGATCCCGTGATCGTCAAGGTCGCAAAACTCGCTTTGATCCTGACAGACAGGGACACCGACAATGAGACCAAGCTCCTTTGCGTTAAGGCCGCCGAGAGGATGGGATACATTACGGGGGAAGAAGCCGCGCAGCTCCTTTTGTACAGAACGGAACTTGAAAGATTCAGGGCTTACGGCGGTGATGATTCGGAGAACGGAAGGATATCGTAATTGATGAGGTAATCATTACGAACGAAGAAAACCCGGGGCTGGTTCTGAAGTGATATGAGCACTTCGAGCCAGCCCCATCTTCATTTGTGCTGAAAACCAACCCTTTACAAGTACAAAAAGGGTTGAAAAAAAGCAAATCTCGAAAGATTGCAGGATTCTGACCCTCTGAGAGGACAAAAGGGGTTGAAAATATGTGCTCACATTTTGTCCCATCGCTCCGACTAGAATGATGTCGGAAGATCCATGTTCAAGGAGAAACATTATGCAGGACGATCAGATAATCAGAACCGACAACAGCGAATTCAAACGTGTCGAATTGCATGCTCACTCGAAGATGAGCGAGTGCGATGCGTTCAGTGATCCTGAAGAAATCATCAAACTCGCAGCGTCTTTCGGGCATAAAGCATGTGCAATCACGGATCACGCCAGTGTTCAGGGGTTCCCTCGCTTTTATGAAGCCGCAATAAATATTAACCGAAACAGACGAGAAGAAGACAAGATAAAACCTGTCTTCGGCTGCGAAGGATATCTTGTCGATGACGGGCCTACGATCTTTTATAATCTCCCCTACACTCCTGCAGGTGCAAACAGGTCGAATGAACCGGTTGCTTCCATGGTTGTGGGAGAATTTGTTTCATTAGCCATAACAGCAAACGGAGACGATCCGTGCACCGATACATTTTCGTGCATCGCCGCATGCAAATACAGACTTAAAGGGTATAAAGCGGCACGTACGCAAACCGAGGGTGAGACCCGGGAACAGGCCGAAGCAATAATAGCTCAGGATATAGACAGAAAACTATGGGATGCATCTGAGATGCCGGCCAGCCTTCAGGATGCAAATCTGCCTCATGCGGATGTTCTGGATGGAAAAAGCACCGGGCATATCCTCAATATCGAGGGCGATCCGGATACTCCCGTAAGCGATGACATATCCATGAATATTCCTCAAAAGATCGAATATGAACATATCGCTGATTTCTATGCAGATGTCGAAGATATCGTTTACCCCGGCCGCGGCGAACCTTGCGGATCCTATTTCCTGATGGGTGAGCTTCTCTCATTCATAGGAAATGCATACATAACAGGTGAGGACATCTTCAAAACGCTCGGATTTATAAGACGTGCGGGATTTGGCGTGGATATAGAAGAACACAAATACTACAGACACAAGTTCCTCATGCCCGCGATCTCCATAGAAGATATAAAAAGATACGCAGTACCTGCCCCGACGATCAGCCGGAACGGAATGCCTGCAGAAAACGAGCTTATAAGCAAGGCCCGCAGAGATGCAGCTTTCGTGATCAGTTACCTTGCGGATCAGAACTGTGTTGATCCCCAGGTTCTCAATTCGAGGATAGGACACATTGACATCAATTACCCGAGATACGCGAAACATAAGATGTATCACATCACCTGGCTTGCCAGAAACAGTCTCGGAATGTATAACCTCTACAATCTTGTGTCAGAGGCTAACATTCATTACTTTTTCCGGAGACCGAGAACACCCAAAAGTTTATTAAGATACTTCTCTTCTTCACTGCTTATAGGCGGTGCCTGCGAAAGAGGCGAAATTTACCGTTTGATAATGACAGCCTACAAATCATGCGGCAAGGATACAGCTAAGACCATCGAATATCTTAAGAATAATCAGGTTTTTATTGAAACACTGAAGCTTTACGATTATGTCGAGATCCAGCCGTTATGCAATAACAACTTCCTGGCCAAACAGGATCTGAAATACTCAGACACCGGGAAAGTGGCTATTGATGAAACAGACATTAAAAATGTCAACATTCTTATTGCCGACCTATGCGATATATTTGATAAGACATTGGTTGCAACAACAGACTCCCATTATCTTGATCCTGAAGATTCTGTATATAGAAAATACATGTTAATGAGTTTGGGTTTTCTTGAACTCGAATTATCTGAGCGGCTGTATTTCAGGACCACTGAGGAAATGCTGAGTGAATTTTCGTATCTCGGTGAAGAAAGAGCATTCAGAGCAGTTGTGACAAACACCAATGCCATAGCGGACAAGATCGACAAAGGGATCAAGCCGTTCCCTTCAGGAGCCTTCCACCCTGATTTTCCTTATGCTGCACAGGCAATAAGAGACATATCGTATACGAAAGCCGGCAAGCTCTACCGCAATAAGGGAGAGTTGGACAAAACAGTAAAGGAAAGACTGGACAACGAACTTACTTCGATCATCAATAACGGATATGCGAGTCTTTACTACATTCCCTACAGATTGGTCAAGTATTCAAAGAGCCGTGGATCCAATATGGGATCCAGAGGGGCATCGGGCTCATCTTTCGTCGCTTATCTGCTCGGCATTACCGGGATCAATCCGCTTATGCCGCATTACCGCTGTCCCAAATGCTGTTACACAGAGTTTGATACATCCGGTTCCTACGGCTCAGGATTTGATCTTCCTGAAAAGAATTGTCCTGAATGCGGAGCGGAAATGAATCGTGACGGACATAATATTCCTTTCGAATCTTTTGCATATTTTCACGGTGACATGCAGCCATATTTTTACATTAACACCACAGCGGAAAACAAAGAATCAATTCATAAATATGCGGAATATCTTTTTGGAAGCCATCATGTCCTTAAAGCGGGAATAACAAAAACTTTTGGTGAGAAGAAAGCAGTTCAGCTGGTCAAAGACGTATGTGAATACAATGACATCCCGTATACTGCAGGCTCACTCGAAAAGATCAGCAAAGGGATGATAGGCGTTAGATATACAACATCCCAACACCCCGGCAAATTGATTATCGTGCCGAAAGAAATGGATATCAACGAGTTTACGCCTGTTCAATATGCTGCAAACAATCATGACGGAGAAATAATAACGACTCATTTTGATGTCCGTTCGATGCATGATGCGCTGTTGGAGCAGGATTTCCCGGCTTATTCTGTTTTAAACATGCTCTGCAGACTGAGCAATCTTACCGGTGTAAACATTGAGAACATACCGCTAACAGATCCCATGGTCATGAATATTTTCGATCCGGATAAATATGGGCTAACTACTTTCGGTCTACCGGAATTCCACTATCCGTTTATGATCAACATGATCAAAGAATCAAAACCTAAGACATTCTTTGACATTGTTCAACTCCTCGGATTGGCACACGGTACAAATACATGGAACGGGAATGCCGAAGAGTTGATTCGCAGCGGGACGTGCAGCCTCTGTGATGTTCTTGCCTTCCGCGAAACAATAATGACAAAACTCATAAATTACGGCCTTGAATCCAGAGATGCATATGACATCATGACCATGGTCAGAAAAGGAAAGATTTCCCGGGCAAATAAGCTCAATACAAGTTCCGATCTGAGAAAATGGAATGAATACAAAGAGATGATGAAGGAACACAACGTTCCAGACTGGTTTATAGAATCATGCCAGAAGATACATTATATGTTCCCTATAGCACATGCCGTTGCCTACACTATTTCTGCTCTGAGGATAGCATGGTTCAAGGTTTATTACCCTTTGGATTTCTACTGCGCCGTTTTCTCTGAAAGAAATAAGTATTTCAATGCACAATACATGTGCAAGGGTATAGAAAAACTGGTGTTCCGAAAGTATTTATTATTTGACGTGATCAATGGCGACATTGGAGACAACGAAACGGACGAAGAAAGCCGTTTTGCGCTGAAAGAGGAATTCCGTCTTTATGAGATCATCGAAGAAATGTATAAAAGAGGGATCAGGTTCGCGCCCATCGATATAAACACTTCACATGCAACAGAGTTTATCAGGATAGGAGACAATCTTATCCTTCCGCCGCTCAATGCGATCAGCGGGATCACTGATCATATGGCGCAGATAATAACAGGTTCAAGAGAAGAAAGGCCTTTCAGGAGTCGGGAAGACTTACGGAACAGGATGCAGATCGGTTTTGCAACAATTAACACATTGGATAATTACGGCCTGCTCGACAACATGCCAATAAGCGCTCAGATGGACATTTTTGATCTAATTGATCCGTAGTATGTGATATTCTTGAGCACTTTCTTAAAACCAACAAAGTTGATTGCGTCGTCTCCCCTGCAAATTCATACGGTCTTCTTTTTGCGTGCTGAAAACTGACCCTCTACGGGGACAAAAAGGGTTGAAAAAATGCAAATTTCAAAACATTGCAGAATTCTGACCCTCTGAGAGGACAAAAGGGGTTGTAAATATGCAAATAACAACGGCTCGGCATGTATCCGCTTGAACAATGCCCGCTTTAGGAGTTATCAGTCAGCACTGACAACCAAGATCCGGTTCCGTTCAGAATATGTTTTAATCAGAACAGGTGCCTGATCAAACGCTCTGCATATTTCTTCACCTGTCTTTACCAATTCATCATCAGAGGCACCTGTAAAACGCAAGTCTTCTTCCAGCTTCATTGTAGTTGGAGTGATGGGACAAAATGCCGACATCAATCAACGTAATATATGGGTGGGTAAGTACAGAAAAAACACACAGTTTCGTTAAAGCAAATGATGTGAATCTTATGGATAATGAAAACAATGAAACGAAGAACGAGAAAATCGATGAATTCAAGAAGTCCCTTGCAGAATCCGGAGTTGATACTGACGGGCTTGATATTAAACCGGATGACAGCCTTTGGGATATTTTCATGAAGATTGGTGTCGGCAAGATCGTCGTTTGTGATGACGCCCGGACTTTTGACAGCGGTGACATGGACAGGATGCGCGAAGAAGGCAGAATTATCGGTGAGATTGATGTGAATAAAGAAGATTAGCACAGTCAGATGTACATAAATGTACTCATGTGACCTGATATTATAACAACCAAGAGATGCTCGAGCAGTTTCCAGAGGGCATCTTGTACAGGATCTGATTCGTTAGTGTCATCTGAAGGACGGTGGTTAAAACCCACCCGCACCGGAGCATTAGGACCGTTTCCGGGTGTGTAGCTCAGTCCGGGAGAGCGTCAGTGGCAGAATCAGATCCGAAAGTAATTAAGACACAAACAGCAATATATGTAATAACAGCCTAACAAAAACAGAAATGTGTCTTGTAACTTAACGGAATTCTTATATCTGAGAGAAATCATTAAGACTAAGGATTCCAACCAAATCTCTGAAAAACGATGCGGCTGATTTGCCGCATCGTTTTTGTTAAATTCAGCCTGAGGCAAACAATATACATTTTAGGATGTATTTGGACATGCAGTAGTTAGTTTAATTCAAGGAGGACTACAATGCATGAAACTTCAAACTTTTTGCGGGATCACATATCGTTACAGGCATGATCCCGTGCCATACTGTGGTGTGTATCGTTGCAGGAAACCAATACCGCCATATAACAGACGCACCCGGGTTTTGAACTCCATTCAGGAAGAAGAATATCGGCCGTTCAAAGATCCTGTATTCAAAGAAGTGGTCAGTCTACATGGTTGGGGATGTATACATTGCTATGAATATTTTTACGAGAGACATACGGACAGATGCTGGAAAACAAGCTATAAGTGCAGAAAACAGTGGATGAAACATCAAAAGAAACATTATCCGTCGGTCAAGATAAATCCTCGTGGAGAGTTCGATGACAGTTGACTGATGCACTATTTCTGGAGTATCAGTCAACTAATACTTTAATCGTTAATATAGATGCGAGGTTATTTTGTTTTAGGTAAATAAAGGATAAGCTTCAGTTTTCGATGTTATCATAATCAACCACGAACACTTTAAAGCCCTGCTTTGTTGCCTTTTTAACAGTATCGTTTGTTCCCTTTGTTCTCGGACTGCGAAAAGCTACAACCACCGGCATTTCTGCTTCAGCTGCATATTTAACCATTTCTGAGTTGCGAATGGGGCCTGCTGATTTCCCAAACTTTTCCCACTGGGCAGGGATTACTTTGCATGGATGGCCGTGATTTTTCGCATAAAGCTCACCAAGCTGATCTGCACCTTCACAATGTCCGCTTACAATCTCAACCACATCACGCCACGGTGCAATCTTGTTCATAACCTCGTTCATCGTGGATTCAAGACGTTCGTAATCTTTAAAATGCCTTCCACCGCAGATTATTATTCTGGCGTTCCTGACGCGTTTCGATCCTTCATATATATGAGAATGCAGGAGACAGGTCAGATGAATAAAGAAGTGAGCCACATTCCATTCAAGATGGGAATCAAAACATTCAGATTCTTCCTCTTTATCAATATCGAACAGACCATATTCCTCATGCATCAGCTTATGAATCTCTGCCGGATATCTGTACCTGTTTTCTTTTAACAGTATATGAGTGATAAAGTGTTTTGCACTTCCCTGATTGCTGATCCTCTCCACGGTTTCCGTAAACATCCTGTCAAGTTTGTCAACATCCTCAACTTCAGGAATAAAACTGTACTTCACGATATTATTATCATCCAGATAGTAGGCAGAATCTTCTGGATATAACATATCCTTTCTGCAGATATTCGTATTCATCCTGATGAAATCAGCAATCTCCCTAGCCAGTTTTATCTGGTATCCGAAACAAATATCCGGCTTCGAAGTGTTTGAGAAAATGTCATAATACATTTGCTCTTGTTTAATTGAGGATAATATCTTTACATTTTCCATCGTTCACACACTCAACGCTTTCAAAAGGACCTTTGATAATAATTCTTATCTCTTCTCGTTTAATAGTTTCGACTAGTCCATTTTCAGCCATAAAGCCGGACGAATGTCATAGGGCATATTGGTACCGTCACCGTGCGTATCAATCCAGCCATCCTCGTAAACATAAGCGGCCACATCAAGATCGCAACCTGGTGAACGAAGCCACCATGAAGAACCGGTGGATCTTGCTTCATCATTTGCAAAATACTGCTCAGCTTCTTTAATACTAAGCAAGAATACTTTGTCGGTGGTCGTAATACCGCCTGGAGTATCGAAATCGGGATTCTTTACATTTCTAATCTTGCTTGAAACAATTTTAGACTGTTCTTCCGGTGAAAAGTAACCATTCAAGAAGTCATTGTTTAGCCAATTCCTCATCTTACAGTCGGCCCAAATGACATTATCGTCCAGAGAGTCATGATAATGCATTTTGCCAATGCTATTGCTGCTAATGATCAACAGCATGTTGTCTTTGATCTTTAATATCTTCCATATAATGCTTTGTCCGTTTGAATAATGACCAAAACGTATTTCAGCACCCTTTTTAGGATTCTTAAGATTAGCATCATATACTTCGTAGTCCTTAGGATCAGTATCTTCGGGTTGTGCCGGAATAAACCAATTTTTATCCGTTATAGGGGTTCCGCAAAACATACAGAATTTTGATTTGTTAGGTATCTCTTGTCCGCAATTAGGACAAATCATAGAATCCAATCCAAGCATAAGAATCCTCCGTTATCAGTTTAATTACCTCTATTATCTCCCCTCACCCGTTTGATACTCAATAACCATACTGTAAACATTTGGCAAAAGTAAACTCAAGAAGGATTATTCCTTTTTATCCAGTACACACAGGATGTTATAGATTTTATCGAATTCCTCAACCGAGTCTACATAACCCTCACCAACAGCCATAATATGATAATCACAAGTAAGCCAACCAATTCTTTCAGGATAAAAAGCTATTCGATCTTTATATTCTTTTATAAACTCAACTGTTTCTGGATCAACAGTTTGCAAATATTCTTTCGCTTCAGTAATTGTCATTGAACTTTACCCGATTAACAATACCCATATCAATTTCAAAACCCAAAAAGGCCGCGCCATCCAACCAAATCTTCAAAATGCTCCGAAGCAAATTCATAAAGTTGTTTTTTACGATACTCTTCATCAGAAAAGTATTCTTCAATGCTTACGTCGCAATGCATTGTTCCTTTAGCGCCATGATTATCAGTAATACAGATTTCAAGAATGCTTCCTTTCTCATTGATTACCAGGCTCGGACATGCCCAAACATGATTTTCAAGAAGCTTTTTATATTCATCTGCCAAATGCGAATTGTAATAATCACTAATTGCCTTTTCATGATCCGAAAAGACTTTGCTTAGATTATAAATAACTCCATTTAACTCAAACTGCTGTTCCGTGTCACAGCCGTCGTTATAAAATTCAAATCTCTGACTAACTAATGGTTCAAACCACCATTCATAATCATAACTGCTTAATGAGTGTCCACCCGAAATCCGAGAAATCTGTACTCCATTGGCACGTAAAGATCGGTCTGTTTTATCAGGATCAAGAACCTCATCATCACGACCTATCAAAACAAAGCAATTGACGATTTTATATTGATAGGTGTTCCATAGTTCTTCCAATTCTGCGGTGAACTTATAACCTTCAACCAATTTAGGAATATATTCAGCCGGTGGGACACAAGGATTAATCAATATCGTTTTTATCTTTAATCTTGTCCCGATTATATAAGCAAAGAAACCGCCGAACGAATTACCGACAACAATATCAAAATCGCCATAATGGCAATATTTCTCTACAATTGCCTTGGGACTTGTATTCTCATAATCTATAGTCTCAGAAACGATTTCCGCACTTGGACTTGCGTTTCTGATCATCCGATAGTTTGTGTTATCAAATGAACCGCCTAGCCCGTGTAAGTTCAGTATTCTCATAAGATGATCCTTCCATATTTTTAGTTCATCTATATCTTATTCGGTACTATGGGACAAAATGCACTCATCGCTCTTCCTAATATATGGTTGGGAGGAAATCACCATGTCTAAGGTAAAGAATTACATGGACAGCAATAAAGAAAAGGCCCGTCACAGAAACAGGATTGACGAGACCAAACGCATCAAAGCCAACCGGATCAGGAAATGCAAGAACGAAGCATATGGACGGTTAGATTGGTGGTTGCCAAATTGCGGCTACGAACATATAACAGAAAGAAAAACCTATAGATATGAATATTATGATGTACCTGAAACAAAGCTGGTCCGTCTGGGTCTTGAGTGGGATTACTACAACAAAACAAAACCATGGCATATTGTAACTAAAAAGGTCACAATTCCTGCTCATATAGATAGAAAACGATTAGAAAAGATAAAACCTGTTTCAATTCTTAAAAGAAACTCAGCAGGCAAGAAAAAGTTATTTAAAAAGTTTTCTGCTAGAAGATTCAGAAGAAAAGTTTGTATAAACGAAGATAGCTATTGGTTATTAAAAGGAAATGCCTATAAAAAAGACTCTGACATTATATGGTTGTATTGGTAACTCAAGTAAGAAAAACAGCTCTACTCATAACTGATGTTGGAGAAGAAATAACCTTCGCGTTCTCGCTCAATCCTGCTTCTTCCTTTCATATTCCTTTCCTTTAGTCACATGCAAAATAAGCCAGATAGTTGGCAACATATTCCTTAAACTCATCAAAGTCAGGGAAGATATCCGAGTTACAGTGGATCGATTCGATCATGTATTCAGCACCGCTCACTTCGTTTATGGTTTTCTTTTTCAACGGAAGCTTCTTAGCTTTCTTCGGAGATATTGTTCCGGGCAGAATAAATGCAGAGATCCTAACATTTACTATGTTGACCGGATCAGCATCCCAACGTCTATTGCTGTGAAATCTTGTCAAAAAGTAAGCTGCCTGAACATCATCTGTCTGCGTCTCGAACTCGGCAGAATAATATTCTTTTTTACCGAAGAATTCTTTGCTCTTCTTGGAAAACTGACCAACGATCCGATTCCTTATATCAAACTTGCGGATATCCTCACAATAGAGCCCATACTCAGGATAGGAACTCTCATCTTCAACTCGTGTAAGGAAGACCCTAACGTCACAGAACTCATCCTTGCGTATATATTTCGATCCACACTCTTTCCATATAAACAAAAGATTTTTCAGAAAATCTTCAACTTTATAGGCCTCCATATTTCCGTAATTCATCCAGTTCGTGATCAGGACCAGTTCCTTTCCGTTAAGGAAAGTCATCAGTTCATCCAGTGAAGGATAAGTAATGGAGATACAATGTGGTTTCCTATATTCCAATCTGTGCTCAAAATACCCTTTGCTCTCGTCATCTGTTCCTCTCTGATAGTAAATTGACAGATAGTATTCGCAGTCACCGTATATGGTTTTTGAACCGGCATTTCTAATGGCGAATGATCTGTCCATGCCGCTGTTCATTTTGCCGACAAAGACACTGGATGAACATTCACTGATCATCTGCTTAGGTTTCTTGGCTGGCATCTTGATCAGACAAAAAAGTCTGTTATCAAGCATTTTTCGTATCACTTCATCCTGACTGCCCTTCAGGATGATTTCCGTATCGTTATTATTGATTATTGTTTTCATGTTCTTTCCCTCATATAACATCAGAATAAAGTTCTCCGTATGAAGCAGAAATCATGTCGATCAACCCTTCCAACTTGTCTTCCAAAACTTTAGGGGTCAGATTGTTTATGCGAACTCTTACAACCAATGTTGCATTGTTACTGTCAACAATACCCAGAATAAGGCAGTTGCTCTCTTCCACACGGAAATCCGAACACTTCACTTCTATCCCATATTCATTCAAATCAAAGTTGACTTCGGAAATGACATAAAAAGCAATGTCGATCAACATGTCCTGTAATGTATCAGTCTTCAAATCCTTTCTCTCTGTGATACGCTCTTTTATCCCTTGAATTAATTTAACTTGAAAAATCCTTATGTATTCCTCTGCATTCTAGTCGGGGAAATTTATGTAATAATCCTCATGGTTCTGTATTTTGCTCCATGCATACTCAAAAGCTTCTCTAATCACTCCATACTCTTCTTCATAGTAACCATCTGAAATCAACCCGGAGGCATTATCTATCATCCAACTTGCTGCTCTTCCCTGCTCCTTGCTAACGTAGAACACTTCATCCGCTCTTCTGTTTATTTTTTTATAAATGTCTACCCTTTCTTTGTCCCAATATGTTTCGATTTTTTTCCACGGCCATGCGACAAACAATCTTATAGGTATGTCTTTTTCTTTCTTTAGTTTCTTAATTACTTCAGAAACAGCAAGAGCAATCAGCATATCGTTATCACGTTGCATTCCAACAATATAATCAGTAAAGTCCCAATAAATACACATTCTGATCTGCCTTTCAATATCTTCAAGCGCTAGTTTGTAATCTTCACGGTCATACAACGACGGTAAATGGTACGAGACTGCAAATGTATGTGCTTTATTGATTTTCATCTATTCACCTCTCATATAGCTGCCTGAAAGAATATGTGCCAGATTCTCACACGAAACGGCCTCTCAGCTCCTGTCAATCACTACTTTCCCCTTTCATCTCAAGCCATTCGGTCATGGTTATCAGTATCTTTCTTGGTTTGCTGCCGTCGAGAGGTCCGATGATCTTTCTTTTCTCAAGTTCATCGATGAGTCTCGAAGCTCTCGGATACCCGAGACCGAGCCTTCTCTGAAGCAGGGATGTGCTCGCACTGCCGTTCTCAATGACTGTCAGTACCGCCTGTTCGAATAATTCATCGTCATCTGATCCGCTTCCGGACGGATTCGGTCCATCGCAGTTTGCCTGGTCTCCGTTTGAAGATGCTCTTTCGACATCTTTGATGATATCTTCGTCATACATAGGTCCGTATTTTGTCCTTAAGTAATTGATAATGGCCGGAACTTCCTTGTCGTCATCAACCAGCGCACCCTGGCCTCTTCGGGGTTGCGGAGCCGACATCGGGGCATATAGCATATCTCCGTGTCCGAGAAGTCTCTCGGCACCGTCCTGATTGAGTATCGTTCTTGAATCGAACCCCGATGCAACCGCAAAGGCGATCCTGGATCCTATGTTTGCCTTGATCGATCCTGTAATAACTTTCACGTCCGGTCTCTGTGTCGCAATGAGCAGGTGTATTCCCGCAGCTCTTGCCAATGCCGCAAGTCTGGATATATATACCTCTACTTCCTTGGCGGCTACCAGCATGAGTTCTGCCAGCTCATCTATTACGATAAGGATCAGCGGAAGATGCTCCGTATCAGGATCATTATCGAATTTTGCGTTAAAGCTCTTTATGTCTTTCACATGCGTTTCTTCAAAAAGCCTGTATCTGCGCTGCATTTCGATTACTGCCCAATTCAGTGCACCGGCAGCTTTTTTCGAGTCAGTGATAACAGGCATAATGAGATGAGGAATACCGTTATAAACAGGAAGTTCCACCATCTTCGGGTCGATCAGGATCATCCTGACATCAAAAGGTGATGCGTGGACAAGGATACTTGTAAGTATCGAATTTATACATACGGACTTACCTGATCCTGTTGAACCGGCAATCATCATATGCGGCATCTTGGCGATATCGCAGTAAATCGGTCTGCCGGGAATATCTCTTCCGAGAGCAACCGTCAAAGGTGTGGATGATTTGAATTCGGCTGTCTCAACAAGAGGCCTTAAGTATACGATCTCCTGGACTTTATTCGGTATCTCTATACCGATGGCACTCTCACCGGGAATAGGCGCTTCGATCCTTATCGATTTCGCTGCCATCGCCAGCATGATATCGTTCTGCAGAGATGTGACACTGGACACCTTGGTTCCTTTTTCGATCGTCAGTTCAAATCTCGTGATCGTGGGTCCGTGCGTTATGTTTATGACCTTGGAATTAATGCCAAAGCTTTGAAGTGTCTCTTCAAGCTCCAGAGCTCTTGCCCTGAGCTTTCTCTCAAGATCCTTATCGGTAAATTTCTTTTCTTCCTGTGACAGCAATCTGGTCGGAACAGGTACGTAATTCTTCAGTCTTTTCAACTGATCCTGACGTTCTGCTTTCGTTTTGGCTGATGGGGCGTTTTGCTCTTCCTCATCCGGGATAGTGTAAGTATTGTCTGTCGCTGAACTCTTATTGGGTTTGATTTCTATTTGGCTGTCGTCTTTTCCATTATCGGGATTGATCGGAATATTGCGGTGCACGTCCGGATGAGCTGCAGGCATGAAGGATTGCTCATCTGTCTGTTCATCTTCGGAACCGGTAAGTTTATCGTATAAAGCCGGATCTATAGCCGGCTTCCTGACCCTTCTCGGCTCAGAATAATCGTAACCGGAACCTTCCGGATCCTCAGTCACTTCATAGAGACCTTCTGAAGTCCCTCTGTCATTTTGTATAACATCATCGCCGTGTGAAAGATCGTAGAAATCCGCCTTCCTGTTATCAAGGAAAGACGGAGTGCCGACCTTTTTCCTGATCCTGGCGGCACCCGGAATACTCAGAGGGTCTGTTGTGTAACCGAAATCCGCAGATGTATCTGTTGTGCCGGAAATATCATATTCATTATCCCTAAATGACAATTTGCCAGGATCATGAACTCCCGGACGGACCTGTCCGCCTGTCATCTTATCTATGTCGGTGAATCCTGTCTCTCCGTCGACCGGCATGTTTGTCAGAAAAGGTCCCTGCATCCCGGGAGACCGGCTGCCGTTCTGAACTGCCGGAGATGTATTCCTGCCGTTTGGAAGCAGACCGTTATTTCCATACGGGATCAAAGTCCTGCCTGTTTCCGCCTGTTGTGCGTGTTGCTGATTATGCCCGCCATAGCCGTTACCAGAATAGATACGGTAACCGGGATCTTCCTGCTCTTTATGGCTGACAACACTGTTATAAACCTTTGCCGAAGCCGTGCCTATAGCGTGAGCCGTCTTTTTCGCCGTTGCCTTGATCGAGACTCTGAACACGAGCAGGATCTGTGTAAGAAGGAAAACGATTATCGTAAGCACGCCGATAACCTTGCCGGTAACCTCGTACAGTGAAACAGCTATCGAACCGCCGATAATGCCGCCTGTAAGTACGGTCGAAGATCTCACGGGATCAGTGATCAATACCGCTTCCGGTCCTGAACTCCACAGAAGGGAAAGTGCTTTTAACGCTGATGTTTTGCCCGCACTGTTGATGCATAAGCTCTCAAAGTAATCCATATCCATGGAAATAAGTGCCAAAAGCGCAGATACGGATACAAGAAGCAATATCACGCTTCTCACTCTTATTCCAGATACACCTTGCCGCTTCTCAAAAAAGACATCCAGGGCAACATAGAGTATATAGACCGGGATGGCATATGCCGAAACGCCGATAAGACCTAAAAAGAAATCTTTAAACGCAACGCCGATGATCCCCGTAAAATCAATGGGAAGATAGAATATCAGTATGATAACGACGGCAATAAAAAACAGCACTATTCCCATCGCTTCCTTGCGTGACGTATCCCTGTTCAAGACAGCAGCCTCCGGTTCTTTTTATCTGATTCCTGATTATATGAGGCTGCGTGAGGGCAAATTGTCGCATCTGTTTCCGGTTCTTAGGGTTATTGGCAGAAACGAACAGATGGATCTCTTCCATCACTGATATATCGTGTAATCACGGTTAAACAATTCTCTTGAAATGAGAAGATCCAGTTTGTCCTCATCGATATTTTCGATCAGCTTCGAACGGAGACCGGCTTTGCTGAGTCTAGAATATTTGTACTTGAGATATTCATCCCTGATGGCTGCAAGCTCACGATACCAAAGCAGGCTCAGCTTGAGATCGATCTTGCGCTTTGGATTCCTGGTCGCGGTCCTGACCTCATCAAAACAGATCCCGCCGTCTTTTTCGAAACATGATATGACACCCCAGTATCCCGGAATGTGCTCTTCAACATGCTTCATATGACTCTTGCCGATGACGACATAGTTATAGTCGAAATACCTGTCATAGTCTTTGATCTGCCTTTTCAGGCGCGTAAACGAATCCGCGTCGCTCTTGATCTCCAGCCCGGTTATCGCGTCATCGGTTACCATCATGATATCGGCACGCGATCTGCCGATATCCTTCTCTTCGAAGAAGCGCACCTTTCCCAGTTTCAGATCAAAATACGTGAAGAGAGGCTCTCTTATGTCCTTATCAAGAAGTCTTTTCATAATGTCTGAAGATCATCCTGCCTGGCAATCTCATTCAGGATTCTCTTCCCCTTTCAGTTTTACCGACTCCCACGCTTTCAACACTTCTTCCTTACTCACTCCCCCACCGCTCCCGCGGTAAAATTCATTCCACAGGGCAGCGCCTTTTTTCTCATCGCCGGCCAGTTCTTTGCTGATCTTTACCAGGACCTCGTCTTCTTCGGTCAGTTCATCAGGAGCAGACAGTCTGAGCCTGAACAAAGGCGACAACGGCGGATAGTAGACCGTCAATTCAGCATCCTTGTAAAACCCCTTATGCTTCAGCGCAGTTATATTCCATGTTTCCGTCTCCGGATACCTGAACAGCACCGTGGGGAAACAGCAGTCGTACTGTTTTACTCCCTCAACGACCAGGGCATTAAGCGGTGGCCCGAACGGCCTGCAGTCGATCCTGACTATATCGCCGCACTTAAATGGTGTCGGGAAATCCAAATCAGACAGATCTCCCAGGAAATCATTGTTAGCAGGGGTGTAACTCACAAGGCCATACTCATGTTTTTCTGCCTGGAGACTTTGAAACCAGCAGATCTCGTCTTTGAAGATATAGTAGTTGTACTTCTGCTCATACTGCGTTCCGAGGGGATCGCAATACCAGCATTCGAGCCTGTACCAGTCCTCATACGGGATCTCATCCTCAGGGATATCTTCGCATTCATATTTTTCGTTGCGCTTTATATACTCCATCGCCTTTTTGACGGAATCGAACATTCCTACCGGATACGATTTCTCAATAAACACATCCGTGTCATACCACTCTGTAAAGAGATAGTATGTGCAGTATTTCAGGCCTTCCTCCGCCAGGTGTATTTCCGAGAGGCAGTCACTTAAGCAAGCGCCGAACCTGCCGTACGTTTCCAGGATCTCCTGTTTCACAAGACTCAGATCCGCACCATCTTTTATAAGCCCCGCGACCTTGCAGAACACTTCATGATTGAGATTGTTCTTCTTTTGGAGGTTCTCCATCAGTTCCCGCTTTTTCGTTATGGATATGGGTGCCCTGCCGATGATCTCCGTCAGCAATTTCTCATCCAGGCCTGAATCTTTGAGCATATATGAGATCATCTGCTCCTCAAATCCGCATACCTTGAGCACCTCTTCCATGTCTTTATCAGTCCACCCCTGACGTTCAGCCACATAGGGAGCGAGCTCATCAACAGAAGCGATCTCAACACACTCGCCTGCAGGAAGAAAGTACATCCTGCACTTCTTATGCAAAGCAAGGAGCATGAGGACATTAACTAATGCCTCCTGACTCTCGCCGTCCCAAACGGCGATCATGCGGTCGCACTTCCTGACCATGTCCGAAGCTGCGGGCAACATCCTCTCAACCGTCGACAGCGGTATGCTCCTCTTTCTTTTCGGAACGTCCCGCATCACGTTTACATTCTTATACTGCTTATTCCTGCAGCGTCCGTATACGCGGTGATCGAAGTCCGAATTGCCGAGAAGTATCTCATCACCGTCAGTCATGAGCTTTTCGATATCCTTCCAGAATCCATCCGGAAACTGCGAGTATCTGATCATGGAACCGCTAACATATGTAATCATAAAACTATCCTCCCTTCTTCCGTTTTCATTATAGAAAGGACGATGTGCCAAAATGCGCTCATCCCGCGGCCTAATATATGCTTGGGAGGAACATGCGGAATTTTTTGCATGTGCTAATATAACTTTTAGGAAAACTCTCAACAGTAAACTCTCTATGATAAGAAGAACCCTATGATCTATGTAATCTCTGACCTTCACGGATATCCGCTCGACAAGCTCCTTGATCTGCTGGACAAGGCGGGTTTCGGTAACAAAGACTTCCTTTATATACTTGGCGATGTCGTCGACCGCAACGGCGACGGCGGAGTCGGGATCCTGGAATGGCTCATGTACCGGCTCAATGTCCAGCTCATCCTGGGAAATCACGAGGCGATGCTGCTCGCATGTTCTTTCGCTTTCGACGAGATAACCGAGAGCAGCATAAACACCTGGACAGACGAGAAGATCGATATACTCACGCGCTACCGGCTCGACGGCGGCGACGTTACTCTTAAGGCCATGAAGAAGCTTGATAAGGATACACAGCAGGATATACTGGACTATCTCCGCGACTGTCCTTTATACGAGGCTGTAAGTGCGGGCGGACGGGATTTCCTGCTCGTGCATTCGGGGCTCGGGAATTTCGCGCCCGATAAGAAGTTCAGCGAATATACCTGTGACGAACTGGTGTGGACAAGGCCAGACCTTACGACTGTTTACTATAAAGACGTCATGACCATATTAGGTCACACGCCTACGATAGCTTACGGTGATGAATATGACGGCAGGATAATAAAGACCGAAACCTGGATCGACATCGACGTGGGTGCGGGGTTCGGCAGACAGCCGGTCCTGCTCAGACTGGATGACATGAAGGAGTTTACCGGCTGAATTGGTTCGGGCAGTTTATGGGTCAGATTGACAGCAGTAATTTGATCGAACTGTCGGCATCTGTCATCTCATGTGGATGAGACACCATCTTCGGATGTCCTGTCTCCATCATTTGCCAGGATCTTCATTGCCTTTGCATACTTCTTGGCAAAGTACCCGGCGGCAGCATAGCCTCTTTTCTGAGATGCGCTCATGGCAGGTCTGCCTGCTGTGTTTCTTACGTTATTGGTATTCTTCTTCATGACGGATCTCCTCCTTATCATCTGTATCTGCCTTTATGATAATTGCAATGATGGTCGGAAATTGTCGCATCTATCGTTTTATAACAAACCCGGATTGAGCAAAGCATCTTGTTGAATATCCCTGGTTGCGGTGCTATATTTCATTTGTAAACTAAATTGGTTTACAAATGAAAAGTTGCGTATATCGATACTTCTAAATCACATTTTTGACACCTTATAAACCACCTTCAAATTTATTATTTAATTAGCACCTCAACAGTCGTTTTTCAACCCTTGTATGTCCTTTTAATAGTACTGTTTTTCCTTGAAATCCTCAGCAGGCGTGCTATACTCAAAGCACCATAAAGAGTGCGCGAGGGACAAGCCCGGTGACCGTACAGCAACCTGCCTGGAGCAAGGTGCTAAAGCTTGAATGATGGGACCATTGGTTTTTCCTACCTCCTTTTGTGTGTGTACTGATCCCGTCGTTCAAGCAGACGGGATCAAGTATTGAATACGGAGGTAACAAAAATGGGAAAGAGAACAGTAAGCGTAGCAGCAGCGATCAATATCAGATTCACAGGGGAAAACACCACACATAACCTGGGCGTTATGAGCGCCAGGCTTGATAAGAAGCAGTACAACAGGATCAAGGCTTCATACGATACCGGCATATTCCAGTACATGAACGAGGATACCGCCTTATCAGACCTTATGAGGTTTTTCGACTGGGGCGAGGAAGATACCGAAGATCAGAAGATCCTTATCGACTACCCGCTGGAGATCAGGTCAGGCTTTTCTTTCGAGATCCTACCGGAATTGACTGAAGGCGACAGCGATGAAGATAGCGCTGACGAAGACGGCGGTTTCGCAGAAACGACAGATGATGATCTTGACATTCCCGATGAATGGTTTGACGAGGACAGCGAAGAGTTTAAAAGAAGCGAAGCTTTCGAGGATGCCATGGACGGGCTGAAGGACTGGATGAGGCATAACGGCATGGAAGAAGGGCGTCGTCACTACTGCGTTGAAGACAATAACGGACGTTACGTCTGTTCTTTGGACATCGCCTGGCCGTTCGGAGTTTTCGGACTTCAGAAAGGATTCACAAAGCCCTTGTGCATCCTGACCTGGGCCCCGGATGAAGAGAGCATTAAGAAAGCGGAAGAGTTCGGATTCACCTGCTTCACGGACATTGAGGAATTCAAGGACTACATAAGAAAGACATACTAGGGAGCAAGCTGAAAATGTCGCCCGGCATGCGACCAATCGGAATAACGCAGTCGGTATACTGAAGCCATAACAAGGAAACAACCATTAAGAGTACGCGAGGGACAAGCCCGGTGACCGTACAGCAACCTGCAAAAGTAAGGTGCTAATGCTTGAACGATGGGATATAAGAATACACCTCTTACAAGGTCCCGTCGTTTAAGCAAAAAGACGAGATCAATAATTTAAAGGAGGTCATATAACATGGCAGGAGACGTAAAGTACATTACAAGGTACCAGAAGGCAAACACGACACAGGTGAACGTACGCCTTAGCAAGAAGTACGACGCCGACATTATCGGGTTCTTCGAGGAGATGGAGGACACCGGCAAGGCTACCTACATTAAGAAGCTTATCCGCGAGGATATGGCGCGCAGGGCGGCCGAGAAGACAGACGGGGCTTCCGCTGAGGAGGCCGGCGGTGAGGCTTGCGGTGTGCCAAGTGGAGATGCCGGAACAGAGCCCGCGCCGGAAAAGATACTGACGGTCGCAGAGGTTGCCGTAAGGATCGGTTCGAGCGAACCAACGATATCTTCCTGGTACCGCTTCAAGAAAGAGAACCCGGAGCATGAGCTGGCAAAGCTTCTTCCCGACTTTTTCAGGAAGGGCGCGCACAGGACAAGATGCTGGCACGAGTCGGACATTGAGAAGCTTCTTAAGTTCAAGGCTTCCATTCCGCAGGGCAGGAACGGCGTCATGGGGTCAATAACGCAGAAGTATATTAAAAGGAAGCCTGCCGGCAGCGGTGCGCAGGAAACAGCCGGCAGTCACGAAACAGATCACGCAGCATAAGGAGGTAACGGCAATGTTAGGAGCAATCATAGGAGATATAGTTGGAAGCAGATTTGAGTTTGACAGAGGAAACAAGAGCAGGGATTTCAAGCTGTTCACTTCCGAGAGCGACTTTACGGACGATTCTGTAATGACAGCCGCGGTTGCCGAAGCGCTTATGGACGCAGGCAGAGACGCTGACGAGAAGACCGTCAAGGAGCACATTATCCGCTCCATGAAGAAGTGGGGCCAGAAGTACCCCCACGCCGGATACGGCGCGAACTTCATCTACTGGGTGCTTTCAGACGACCCGGAGCCGTACGGAAGCCTTGGCAACGGTTCGGGCATGAGAGTGTCTGCAGCAGGCTGGCTGTACGACACCATAGAGCGCACCAGAGAGGTCGCGAGATGGACGGCCGAGGTAACGCACAATCACCCTGAAGGAATAAAGGGCGCAGAGTCCACGGCATCCGCCATCTTCATGGCAAGAAAAGGTGCATCTTTAGATGAGATCCGCGACTATATCGTTAAAGAATTCGGTTACGACCTGTCCAGGACATTGGACGATATCCGTCCCACCTACCAGCACGTCGAAGACTGCATGCACACGATGCCTGAGGCATTTGAGTGCTTCCTTGAAGCTGACAGCTATGAGAGCACGTTAAGGAACGTCATGTACATTGGCGGCGACACAGATACTTTGTGCGCAATTGCCGGTGCCATAGCCGAGGCAAAATGGGGGATCCCGCGCGGGATAGATATAGACGCTTATCACTACATGCCGCAGGAGATGGTCGACGTCGTCTTGAGATTCATGAAGTTCAACGGCGGCGTCTATCCGGACAGATATTGGGGTTCGGGTTTTGACTGCCCAATCTGGGGAGAACCTAAAAAGGATGATGAGTGATCACCATGACTGAGACTGAAGCAAGAGGTTTGATCACGGATTACTACCTTTCCGAGAGCCACACGGAGGACGACAAGTTCATGTTCGTGGAGGCGCTCAGGTTCCTGATCGACGAGTACCACAATCCGAACGACATGCATAACCTGGCGTGGTTCTACGCAGAGGAGAAGGATTTCAGGCTGTACCAGAAGTATCTGGAGATGGCTGCGGAATACGGCTACCGCCCTTCGTATGAAAGCCTGGGGTATCTCTGGTACTACGGCCAGACAGGGACAGTCGATTATGAGAAAGCTTTCCGTTATTTCAGCATGGGCGCGGAATCGTGCGACGATCACTTAAGGATCGGCTGCGAATACAAGATAGCCGACATGTACCGCTTCGGATATTTCGTTGAGAAGGACGAAGAAAAGTATGTGGAGATAATTGAGAGGCTGTATGAAGAGTGTTCGCACCCTGAAGACCTGTTCAGCCTGATACCGCCGGAGTTCCTTCCGTGGCCGGCCCTGAACTACAGGATGGCGGGGATCTTGGAATCCGAAGGCAACATCACCGAGGCGCTGCACCTGCTTGGCGAGGCACGCACCGGGTTTGCCGAATACTTAAGGTCGAACCCGTCCTGGTGGGGCAACATCGAAGAGATGGAGAAAGTCGTCATGATGATGCACCGCCTCTCCCCTTCAACTGACGGGCTGACCGACCTTTACGATCTGTTCTGGCTGTCGGAGAAGGAATGCTGTCTGACGTTTTTATACAGGGGCATCCCCTGCACGGTCGAATGCATAGCCGAAGACGGCAAGATGGTCATAAGGTTCAACAACAGGTGGTACAGAAGCATCAGTGACTTTTTCGAGAAGGCAAAGATAGGCGGAAGGCCTGTAACGGCGCTGTTCGGCGAACTTATTGAGTATCAGGTAAGCTGAAAGCTGCCGGAAACTTTCGCCCACATTAGCCGAAATCTGCTGTTGTATTCCCTCCCCCGTAATTTTATTATGAGAAATGACAAAGATCTCGGAAAGACGGGGGTAACGGTTATGTCAGACTTAGAACTTTGCAACGGGGCAAAATTGCCTTTTGATGAGGAAGCCGGATGCTTCCATGCCGAATTTGACTGGTGCGGCGAGAAGGTGGAATTCGCCATGTATGCGCCGCCTGAGAGCAGCAACAGCGTGGGCGCGCTGCAGTACGCTTTCAAGACTCTGTATGAGGATCAGGAGAGCTGGAACGACGCAATGCAGGAAGCGCTGTCAGACAGCCTCGGTCTTTTCACCGATGACATCAAAGCGTTTGAACTGCAGCTCGAACGTATAGTAATTGTTTTCCTTACCGATGTGTCTTTGTTCAGGCCGAACGAAGCCTGCATAAGAGCGCATTTCGAGCCCATGCACAACAAGGTTTCCGGCAAGGCTTACATACTTACGGGAACGATCAGGGACGGCTTTACCCAGCTAACTTTCGAATCGGAAACGGAAGAAGGCGAAGAAGACGATGAGGATGATACGGAATACCGCGAGCTCAGTAACGGCGATGAGCTGGCATTTTCCGACGACATCGGCATCTTCGAGGGAGAAACGGTCTTTAACGATGACGAAGTAGACGTGTTCGTTGAGGTCTTACGTGACAGATCGGGCGAGGATGCGGCTTTTGACGCTCTCGAGAAAATACTTGCAGATTCGAAGAAATACGATAAAGAGGCCAGGAGTGCTTTTCTGGAAGAGCTCAAGGAAGACATCGAGGAACTGATCGAAGAGTCCGGCGAAAAGGGGCTCACGGCCGAAACATTCGTCAAAGAACTTCCCGCCGCGATAATCGTCGTGGACAGCAAGGGCGGCTTTGAGATCTCCTATGAGATCGAACTGACCGAATCCATTTTCAGGTTCACCGCGAGCGGAACGATCAAAGACGGATATGAAGAGGTTCTGCTCGAAGACGTAACCGACGAATATGACGAAGTCGATGGCTTTTGGGATACATTCGGAGACGAATACCCTGACGACGATGAAGATGATGACTCCGACGGCGGAGACGAATGATCTTCTGATTCAACGTCTAGTCTTCTAAGAATCCTTCGGGATAACCTTCGTTCAGGTCAGCCATAAACCTGTCCTCTTCCTGCTGCATCTCATCCTCCTCGGTCATGGGAGGCTGCGGTTCATCTTCATGTTTATCAAAGTCATAGTCCTGTGCGGCTGTATCGCCTGACACGGTCTTTTTATACACGCTTCCAGGCTCAACGGGATCCCTTCCCGTGTACTCGTAGAACATGGTCTTGCTCGGGATCCACCATACGGTATCCTTGCCTATCCCGCCATGACGGTTCTTTGCCAAAATGATATAAGCGGGCTGCGCTTCAGCGGCATCTCTGGAACTCATCCCGTTCATGGATGTCTCTTCTTCTGTTCCCTGCTTATTTCCGTTGTCCTCTTTCACATCCGGACGCTCGATGAACATGATGGTGTCGGCGTCCTGTTCGATGGCACCCGATTCCCTGAGATCCGACATCTGGGGTGTACCCCTCTCCTCAGCTTTTCTGTTGAGCTGCGAAAGAGCGATAACGGGGATCCTGAATTCCTTTGCCAGGAGCTTTAGGTTTCTCGAAATATCACTTACTTCTTCCGCCCTGCTCCTCGATCCCATGCCCTGCAGCTTGACGAGCTGCAGATAGTCGACGATCACAAGTCCGGGCGGATTGCCCGCCGATACCAGCTGCTGTATCTTGGTCTTCATTGTCACGGGATTTATAACCGCTGTGTCATCAAGGAGGATCGGATAATCCACGAGCTTTGTCACCGCCTGGTCTATCTGCCTTTTGTCTTCATCTGTCAGGCGGTGTGAATTTACGATCTCACTCACAGGCTTGGTCATGGCCGACGACAGGAGTCTCTGGCCGATGTCGTCATCACTCATCTCGAGTGAGAATAAGACCACGGTCTTCCCGTTCGCTGCAACGTTCATCGCCATGTTCATAGCCAGCGCGGATTTGCCCACACCGGGGCGCGCCGCGAGGACGTTGAGAGAGCCGGGCCTCAAACCGCCCAGCATCGTATCAAGCTTCGGGAAACCGAGCTTTACCTTACCCGCCGCCTCATCATCCCTGAGCCCTGCTATAAGGTTGGCGGTAGTCGTCTTCAGAACATCCGACATGGTCTTAAATCCTCTGCTCTCTTCAGAGCCTTTGAGGCGCGACATCTCGGTTATCGCGAAATCCACGATCTCATCCGAACGGCTCCTGCCGCTGCCTAGTTCTTTTCGGACGCGCTCCAAAGCCTTCATGATCTTTATCCTGCTGCTCCGCTCCTTGATCGCCGCGATGTAATCGCCTGCAGCCGACTGCACTGCCGTCAGATCGCCTATGCGGTAGATATATCTGAGCCCTCCGACATTGTCGGCCAGACCTCTCGTCTCCAGTTCCGAAAAAACGGTAAACCTGTCTATCTGCGCATTCTCAAAAAACATGTCCATGATGACGCCGAATATCAGCTGGTTGCGCCTGTCGGAAAAATCTTCCGATGTTATCTTGTTCGCGACCGCCTCAAGGATGGTACTGCTCTTCCGCATGCACAGTGAGAGCAGCGCCATCTCGACTTCGACATCGTTGTTCTGATAATTATTCTGATCTATGAGGTTATCCATAAATATTCCTTGAATCCAGTTTTGTCGTTAACACAAGTTTACCCGGGTGTATGCACCTTTTTCGTGCCATCGGGGAGTGTCATATCTTGAGTGCAATATGCTGATTAAAATGCACGGGTATGATTCATTGAATGACAATAAACACAATGCTACAATTACATCAAGAAAGCACGGTCTGCAAAGACGGTTGCTTCCGAGTTTAGGGAATGAATCCTCACCCTCAGAGCGCGAGTCTTTGGGTGAGGTTTTTATTTGTGAATTAACACAAAATTTACCCGGGGGCATGTACCAATTTCACACCATCGACATCTTTAAGACTTACAATATGAATATTAAGTCAGAAAGAAGGTCACGGTCATGGAAACGAGACAACCCAAGAAGATGATCCCCTCGATGATACTTGAGATCCTCCGCACGCACACGGATGAGAACCACACCATGGACCAGAAAGAGATCCTGGATATCCTCAACCAGGAATTCGATCCGCCGTTAGACCGCAAGACCGTCCGCCGCAACATCGAATATCTTGTTGATATGGGCATTCCCATCTCATATACAGAAACGCCGCGCAGCAACGGCTCTGCCGTCTGGACTGACTTCTACCTCGCCAGGGAATTCACGGAATCCGAACTCAGACTTCTCATAGACGGTCTTCTCTTCTCAAACCATCTTCCCTACAAACGCTGCCTTGAACTCATTGAAAAGCTCGAAAGCCTTTCGAGCGAGCATTTCAAATCGCACGTAAAACACATCAAGACAATCTCCGACAACGAGATCAACAACAAGCAGATCTTCTATACGATAGAGATCCTTGATGAAGCCATCTCAGCTGAGAAACAGGTGACCTTCCATTACGTCAATTACGGGACCGACAAAAAGCCGCACCCCAAGCTCGGCAAAGACGGAAAGCCTTTGGATTACATAATCAACCCGTATCAGATGGCAGCCAAAGACGGCAAGTATTATCTGATCTGCAATTACGACGACTACGATGAGATCTCCAATTACAGGATAGACCGCATCACGGACATAAAGATCCTCGACAAGAAGCGCAAACCTTTTTCGAAACTCAAGGATTCCAACGGTGACAGGTTCAACCTCGCCGAATACATGAAGACTCACATCAACATGTATTCGACCGGTGATACCCACGTCAGGTTCAGGATCGTTCCGAGAATGGTAACCGACATAATAGACATCTTCGGCAAGGATGTCAGATTCGAAGAAGAGACAAAAGACTACGTTACAGTATCCGCACTTGTAACGGAAGGCGCGATGCTCCAGTTCGCCAAAGCCTACTCTCCAGACGTGGTCATCCTGGAACCGCAGAGGATGGTTGATGAGATGAAAGACTGGACGAAGAAAGTGAAGAAAATATACGGGTAGTTAGTATCGTTTTTTCTTTGTATCAGCGCTGCAGATTTCATTGACTGACTATAAACACGATGCTACAATTACATCAAGAAAGCACGGTCTGCAAAGACGGTTGCTTCCGAGAGTGTTTAATAGATCCTCACCCTCAGAGCGCGAGTCTTTGGGTGAGGTTTTTATTTGAGCTTATATCCGGAGTATTAGACTCAATCTGTTTCTTTTACTTTATGTTGTAAAAGCATATGTTTGGAGAATTTAAATAATACCTGAAGTTCTTCGTTCCATTGACTGACAATAAACACGATGCTACAATTACATCAAGAAAGCACGGTCTGCAAAGACGGTTGCTTCCGAGTGATGTTAATAAAACCTCACCCGCAGAGTGTCAGTCTTGGGTGAGGTTTTCATTTGCGCTTATACCTGGAATCCAGGTACTCAAATGCCTTAAGCAACAGCGAGACAACACCAATCAGCAAGCCAATCAAAGTTATCACCAGAGAAATAATCTCATAGTCTGTCACTTTCAGAACCCTCCTTTCTTTAGTACTCTCTTGGAATTCCAAGATGTGAATAAATACTCGGAAGGTAACCGCCCATTAAGCAGACCGTACCAATACTATTTTAGCCTTTAAAGAGAACATTGTCCTTCAATTAATGGGACAGAATTGCTGATGAAATCACAAATATAAAGTCAAGTTTTTAACCAGTCAATTCCATAGAAGTTAACACAATCTTTCCTTGGTAGAAGTGTCTTTTTAACACCATCTGTTCACGTCTTATCCTGAATGCAATATGATGAAAAATATGCCGGTATGATTCATTGACTGACAACAAACACGATGCTAAAATTGCATCAAGAAAGCACGGTCTGCAAAGACGGTTGCTTCCGAAAATGGATAATAAAACCTCACCCTCGGAGAGCCAGTCTTTGAGTGAGGTTTTTATTTGCGCTTATACCTGGAATCCAGGTATGCAAAGAGTTTAAGTAACAGCGAGACGACTCCGACCAGCAATCAGACCGTGCCTAATGATTTTCGTTGTCAGAAGCAGTTTTTATCCCCGGATTTCTTTTATCAACTCATATGCCTGCTTGGTGATCTGGTGATCTTCACCAAAGGCTTCAAGACTTCTTTGGTAGCAATCTTTTGCCAATTTAAGCGCTTTTTTGTTATCTCCCAAAGCTCTGTAAGATCTTGCCAAACGATATAGAGAACCAAGTGTGCTTTCATAGTATTTTGGCAGAATTCTGCACTTGATCGCATAGCACTTGCTGTTCGCTTCAACGGCTTTCTTATAGTCTCCGATTGCATAGTAGTAAACAGCCATATTGTTAAGTGAATCAACCGTATCCATGTGGTTTTCGCCCAGGATCCTAAGTCTGGTCTGATAGCACTTTTCGCTGAGCTCTATAGCCTTATTTATGTTTCCGAGCCTGTAATAGTTAACAGCCATACTGTTTAACAAATTTATTGTTTCCGGAGCATCATCGCCCGGATCATTACGCATGATCTCATAGCACTTTCCATATAATTCAAAAGCTTTACCCTGGTCTCCGAGTGAACCGTAAACAAGTGCAATATTTTGCATTGACCCTAAAGTTTCAAGGTGCTCTTTTCCCAATACTCTGCATCTGGTCTCATAACATTTCTCATGTAATTCCAGAGCCTTTTTATAGTCACCGAGTTGATAATATGTCATCGCAAGATCATTCAGGGAACGGAGTGTGTCGGGGTGTTCCTCAGTCAGATTCCTGCACATGATCTCATAGCCCGTCTTACGGAATCCCAAGGCCGTCTTGAATTCCCTGAGAGAATAATAGACCTTACCCAGATTCAATATTGAAATAAGCGTTTCCGGATGGTCGTTACCAAAGACTTTGCATCTTAACTTATAGCATGCCTTATGCAGTCCGGCTGACATTGTAAAATCCTGCTCCAAATAAAAAGAGTGCGCCAGATTGTTCATTGCACGTAGAGTACTGGGGTGCTCATCTCCCAGAGTTTTTTGCATTTCGACAAAGCATTTTAAAAACATCATATTTGCTCTTCCATAATCTTTACCCGATGAACTATAGGCAAGTGCCAGATTATAAAGCGCATTAAGTGTATCCGGATGAGTTTCGCCCAGGATCCGGCATCTGATCTCATAACAATCGTTCAATAGTTCAATGGCTCTTTTGTGGTCTCCGAGAGCGTCAAGATCAAGTGCCAGATTGTTCAGCGAACTGAGCGTTGTCACCGACATATCGCCAAGAACTCTCCTGCTGGCCTCATAGCACTTCTCATGCAGTTCGGCGGCTTTCTCATAGTTCTTAAGGTCATAATGTGCAACTGCAAGATTATTCAGCGCGCGGAGAGTTTCCTGGTGTTCATCACCATGCTTTTCAAGATTGATCTCATAAAGCCTGTTAGCCCAATATAAAGATTTCTCACCGTCAGACTTTATATGGTCTCCGTCTTTATACATCAAATACAATTTTTCGACCGCTTCAGGCAAACCGGATTCGGCAGCACGTGTGATCAACGCCACACCTCTATCAGTATCAACTTCCACATCGATTCCCTTGAGGTATGCCAGACCGATAAGATAGTTGTGTTCCGGATCATTATTGTTCCCTGATACTGCTATTCCCATCAGCGTATCAATCAAACGCTTCTTGAAAGCTTCTTCATCGCTTGTATCCGAACAAGCAGGTATACCCTCATAATCTCTTTTGAGAGCTTCCTCATCTGTTTTCTCCATCTCTGCAGGAAGGATGGGCTTTCCTAATTGTTTTGCTGCGGGATACTCCTCTCTCATAATGAAATTGGGAGAGCCGTCCTCCTGGCGCTCCAAAAGTCTCGGCGTTACAAGGAGTGTAAACAACTTGCTGTCGCTTAATATCTTCTCAATGTTTTCCCTGAAGCTTTCTCCGGGTGTCAGGAACTCATCGAACCAGATGGCTATATCTTCGAATTCGGGATTCCTGTGAATAAGCTTCATCAGTTCATTTGCATATTTCCTGTCAGTCTTTCTGTAACTCAGGAAAATGTATGCATCGAAGGCTTTCCTTATCCTTTGGATTAATTCATCGCTGATCAAAACAGACTCAAGATAGTTCCTGAGTTTATCCTTATAGTCGATCTTAGTCGCATCATCACCGTAAGGTTTCAGATACTGCATATCGCCGAAGTTTTCAGGCTTCTTGTAGAACTCATAGATCCCGGATTCCATCAATAAGGGAAGTACGGGTATGTGCCTTTCCTTTGCGAAGCTGAGATCAAAGCTCATGGTCCTGTTTGGCGTGGTAAGAAGTTTAAACGTTACCGGTATAACGAACAGACTCATACGCTCGAGAGTAACAAGTGTATTCCCGTCGTCAATGGGAGTGCTCATTTCCTCTGTGTAAAAGACCGCACAGTCGCTCAGATCAAGGATGTCTTTGCAGACTTCTTCCAGATATCTGTCAAGATCATCGGGATGACAGGTAAAACAGACTCTGGGTTTATTATCGATACTGGAATTGCCGCGGGTTCTATAAGAAAATACGTCAGACATATTGAAATCCTTGCTCTAATTTGTTTTGCTATATTACTTATCAGTATAGTTCCATTTTTCGATTTTTCTAGGGAAGCAGTACTTTGCGGGAATGTTCATTTTTTGTCCCATGTCGCCCGTTAACATACAGGCAAGTTTAATAACATTTTTGGAAATTAGGAGGTAACAGCATGGATGAGGTATCTGTAATTAATGAGTTCAAGGGAGATTACCGTTTCCTTTCAAACTTCTACGCGTGCGATTTCGAGTTTGAGGGACTGACATATCACAGTGCCGAGGCAGCATTTCAGGCGCAGAAGTGCTCGACCGAAGAGGAAAAGATCAAGTATACAGCCGTGACGAATCCGGTCGTTGCAAAGCGCATGGGAAAAAGGGAGCCGAACCTTCCCACAAACTGGAACGAGATCAGTTACGGCATCATGAAGAGAGTCCTTACCGCCAAGTTCTCCATACCTGAGCTGAGAGAAAAACTGAAGGCCACGGGTGACGCAACGCTCATAGAGGGAAATAAGCATCACGACAACCTCTGGGGTAAATGTATGTGCAACGGGTGCGAAAACAAAACGGCACAGAACAGGCTCGGGACGATACTGATGGAGATAAGAAGCGAGCTGTAAAGATCACATCGCCTCAAAAAATTACCGGATGCCCCAAATATGGAACATCCGGTTTTTTATAATGATGGTTTTGTCTCTGCATATGGCAGTTATTCCAGTATCTGCCAGCGTTCGTATTTGCCGGTGCTGCCTTTTTCGACAGACTCCAGATAGCACTGCCTGTTGCGTTCCACAAGGCATCTTACGCACCAGTCGGGAGCGAAAAGGCCGAACTCGCGGCAGACCGTCTTATAGACGAGACTGTTGGGGACGTAGAACGGATTGTCCCATACGTCCCTGTCGCTCCTGCCTGACATCCTGAGGACGGCAGCGGCGACGGCGGGAGATCTCGAACTGCCTTTTGAGCAGCAGATATAAAGATCGGTAACTTCATCCGGCAGCCGGTCCAGGAATCTGATTATCGCCCTGGCATGTGCTCCGTTGATCGCCATATAGGCATCAGGGACCTCGACATCGGCAAACGGCATTATGCATTTCTGCGCATCGGGGAACAGTTCGAGATTGCTGTTCTCCCTTTCGGTGCAGGCGATGATCGCGCATCTGCTCAGCGGAATGTCGAACAGGTCGGGTTTGATCGCCTGGATGGCGAGTATATGGATGGCGTACTTCTTTTTCCTGCGGTGTTTCATTTCGAGTGTCCGGCTTATCTGTCGAGATAACACTTATAGTGGTCGCTTCCGTCGTATTTGATTACGGGTTCCTCCGACAAGCCGAATGCTTCCATAATCTGTGCGATATACGTCTCGTCGATGTGAGGACTCATGTAGATGACCGGTCTGCCCTTGCCGTTGAACTGGACCCTTCCGCGCGGATAGTAGTCAAAGTCCCTGCTGCACTTTGGAGGGCGCACATGTTCCCAAAGGAGTCTGTGGTTGAAGGTCTTGCCTGATCTGGCAACTCCGTACTCCGCGTCTTCATCAAAGACAAAGGCCTTCAACTCATCTTCCACTATCCAGAACACGCCGCTCATGGAAGTCTCCTTTCCTTAATCCGCTATATGTCCGTATACGATCTTCCTGACCGAGTGCAGACCGTCTTCATCCAGACAGATGAAATGGTAGTCGTCTTCATCGATCTCGAGCATCCTGTACACCTTCTTGCTAAGAAGCTCATTGGGACTGACGACATCGTCAATGGAGCAGGCATTTCTGAACTGGCTCTCAAGATTACCGCTGACTTCTGCCCATCCGACCCTGTTGTCCATCAGGTATCTGATGTGCGCGATCCTGGAATTCATATCATCCATCATCGCTTCGTGCGATTCGGAACGGTCTTTATAAAGCATCCTTGCTTTCGAAACCGTAACGATCAATTTCAGGCCACGTTCCTTCTTGAATATCGAGATCTGACAGACCGACTTGATATCAACGTCTGAAACAGAAGCTGGCTGTCCACCCTTATAAGTTACGTACCATGTGTATTTTTCATCCGCAAATTGCTTTGTGTTTTCATACAATTTGACTTTCTCACTGTTGCTGCCGGATCCTTCGACAATACTGAAGATCTTTTCGCGCCTTCCGCCCAAACGCCGGCCTCCTGTATAAATGTTTTCGCACAGAAGTTCCTTAAAAGCACGGTCCGTAACCATGAAAGTTGAATATCCTGACAAAGATCTGCCGATCTCCTCGAAATCCATGCGCTGTTCCGATGGCAGATCTTCTCTTATTCCCATGACGCTCCATGCTCTCGAAGAATCATCTACCTTGTACTTAAAATCTTTGCCGTATACTCTCATGAGCTTCTTCTTATCGATCAGCTCGGCGGTCATTCTGTTGACTGCGAGAGCTTTCAGATCAGGCAGCGAATAGATGGCCTCAACATCTTCGAGTGTGTATTCGTGAAGAGTCAATATCTTCAGATTACTTAATCCCCGCAGAAATTCCAGGTCAGTTATGCCCGTGTTATCCAGTTCCAAAGTATGCAGACTGTGAAGTCCGGACAACACCTCAGGATCACTGATGTAATTATGGGCAATGTGAAGATCCCTGAGCCTCCTGAAATCTTCAAGGAACGAAAAATCCGAAATGTGATTGCGTTGCATGTTGAGACGATGCATTTTTGTCATCGTCCTGTATGTGTCAAATCTGTTCAGGTCGATATCGATCAGACACAAGCTTCTGCCTGCTTCCGCATTCCGGATCGCCTCCCTGTAATCTATTTCAGCTGAACTGCTGTCAGAATATGCATAGTTCAGACCTCTGATCCTTCTCTCAATCTCACTGCGCAGATACAAAGGAGAGATTATCTCCGCTGAACCGCCGTACTGTATGGCCCAGTCGATGATACCGCGTTCTCCGCTCTTCACGCGGATAACTATGCGTTCACCGTATTTCCCGTAATTATCGATCCTGACTTTGTTCCCGAAGTAATCGATGATGTCGTCCAGTATGTTCTCATCTGCAAGAATCGTAACTTCAACAACTGTGCCGTTGTTCATGTTGCGGTGCTCAAAGATGTAATCACCCGGATTTTTTATTGCTTTTCTCGCCTGTCCGTCATCGGGTGAATCCTCATCAGACACAGTGACGTTCTTCATCTTGTCTATGCGGTAACTCTTTATCGCAGCAGATGAAGACTTGGTGCACAGCAGATAGTAATTGCCGTTGGCAACAACGATGCAGGCAGGATCAACCGTCAGGCTTCCGCCGTTCTTAGGGTGCAGTTTTTTGTCTATGCCGTATTCACACTCGACGAATGTTATCAGTTTCTTATTCGTGATCGCCTCGTTGATCTTGCCGATATTATTGAAGAATTCAGGATTTACTGTAGGAAAATCGGAACCGGCTGTTCTGAAGTTTCCGAACTTGCTTTCGACCGCTGCGTTGCTGATGATCTTAAGCTTTCTGATGAGAGTATCGGCAAATTCGTTACTTATATGCCTGGAATACTGCACGGCATCGATGAGATACATCAACTCTTTATCACTGAGTTCATCCTCGGAAGTTATCTCGAGCCAATAGTTCTTGCAGATCGGTGAAGTCTTCCTGTTGATGACATCATAATGGAGTTTGATATCCTCATTGATCCACTCGCCGTTCTCATTTTTTCCGAAACTCTCTCTAAGATTCTCCAAGGCGCGTTCGATTGTCTTGCGCTCACATTTGTCGCCCTCATAGATCTGAAGGATCCTTTTGCGGATCTCCGTAGCGCAGATAGGCTTCTCCTTGCTCGCGTATCTGCGGATGATGTCGTATGCAGGCTGCAGGTATTTGTTATGCTCACACATGGGAAACCTCCTTGATTCTTTATTGTTATCCCTTTTTCCTGATCTGATTATAGCACGGCGCAAGCTCTGGGATGGGACAGTTTTGTCGCATCTCTGATTTGTGCCGTTTATTGTTCTTCACTGTTATTAACGATTATTGATGGTGATTACTTCAAGGCCGTGCTGCTTTGCGTACCAGACGCTTTCCTTATCTGCTCTTCGAGCCAGGAGATTGCTTTCTCCTGACTTATTTCGAGCCTTTCAGGTCTGTGTCCCGTGAAGGAACACGCGTGTTTAATATCAATCTCCATTTAAAGATTTCCTTTCATGCAAACGTGTATTCACGCCGCGTTTTTCTGATCCGCGATAAACTTCTCGCGGATCGGTGCGATGTCTTTATAGGTAATTGTCTTTTTATCGGCAACCGCTTCAGCCAGTGCCTCGAGGAATGCACGGTCCTGCATGAGGATCTGCTTTGTCTTCATGTAGTAGCGTGCCACCTCGGCTCCCTTGACGTCATCCAGGTGATCGAAAACACGCTCGGCTGTTTCCTCGCCGTGGCACCAAGATTGGAAATCGTACGCGGCCAAACCGTCAAGCAGCCACGCAGTCGCGTCATAAGCATCACGCAGGTCAGAATTCGTTCCCATGTCGACTTCGCCGAGGATCAGCTCCGTCGCAGCCTTTCCGGCAAGATCTATCAGTATCCCGATCTCGTGATCTTTGAAGGTCTCAAAATGCTGCTCGTCGCGCTTTCTAAGCACCAGAGCATCATGCTCACGCTCTATCGTGATGAAGCTGACTTCACCGGGATAGAAGTGTTCGATGATGACCGCGTGGCCCGCCTCATGCACAGCCTTTCTTCTCGCCAGTCCGGCAGGACAGTCTTTGGAATAATCCTTTTTGATCCCCCAGAAATTCCGCAGGCACGCCTTCCTCAGATCGTCCTGTGAGATACGTTCCTTATTCTCATATCCCGCAATGATGCCGGCTTCGTTTACAACGGTCTCAAGATCGGCGCAGGAGTGTCCCTCGCTGTATCTGACGATCTCGTCAACATCGATATCATCAGATACTGTCTTATCCTTCAGATAGAATTCTATGATCAGCTTGGCATCTTCGTTCTTCGGGAAATCCATATGGAAAGTCTTATCAAACCTTCCCCTTCTGACCAGTGAACGCGGCATGCTCCTGTAGTCGTTGCAGGTTGCGACAATGAATACATCGTTATCCTTATATTCATCGATGCATGTCTGCACGGTAACATATTCCTCGGCATCACAATGCATGTCGTCCTCGTTGGCAAACTTGTCTATATCGTCAAGAAGGATTATTGACGGCGCCTCTTCCGCAGCCTCCGCAAACGTCTCGCGGATGTGATCCACGAACGCTCCGTCAGGACGGTCCTTCCTGATGATGAACGCCTTGCGTCCGCTCTCTTCGATGAATGACTTCGCCATCAGCGTCTTTCCGATGCCGGGCTTTCCTTCGAACATTATTCCCCTGGGGATCTTTACTCCCAAAACCTTATACTTTTCGGGGTTCCTGATGATGTCAATGATCCTGTAAAGCTCGTTCTTGATGTTCTCGTATCCGATCACCTTATCCAATTCTCTCATGGTAAATACCTCCAGATTTTTACTTCTATTTTTCGTATTCGCTTTTCCATCCGCTCTATACCTGATTCGATTATAGAAAGCGACATGGTGCAAAAATGTCGCATGGCTGGTTTTTGTTGTTTTGTTTTTGTGGAGTACGGATTGATGCGGATTCAGTGAAGATATCGGAATATGGTTTGCGTTGTCTATTTCGATACCTGTAAATTAGTAAGATATCGTTTTTGAAGAAAAATCTTTAATAACGATATCTTTTGGAAAGCCAAGATATCGTTTTCGGAGAAAATACTTCAATAACGATATCATTCAGAAAGTGAAAGTATCGTTTTCTAATAAAAATCTTCAATAACGATATTTGTCAGAAAGTAAAGATATCGTTTTTGAATAAAAATTTCTATTTACGATACTTCCGTCCGCTGCGACGTTTTCATTGACGGCAAATAAAAGCGATGCTACAATCTCCTTAAGAAAGCACGGTCTGCAGAGACGGTTGCTTCCGAGTGTAAAACTAATTGTTTACCTCACTCAGACTGCCATCTTGGGTGAGGTTTTTTTATTTGCGCTTATACCTGGAATCCAGAAACGCAAATAACTTAAGCAACAGGGCAAGGGCACCGATCAGCAGGCTGATCAAGGCTATTACCAGAGATAAGATCTCATATGCTGTCACTCGCGTAGCCCTCCTTTCTTTAGTACTCTCCCGTAAACCGGGATGTAAGTAAAAATACTCGGAAGGCAACCGCCCCCATTAAGCAGGCCGTGCCATTAATATTGTAGCTTCTGTCACATCAAATATCCTTCAAATAATGGGACAGAATTTCTACGCAATATATTTTTATCTGAATCCCATAAACGTTTCTCTTTCATACCTTCATCCGCTGCAACACTTTCATTGACGGGTAATAAAAGCGATGTTACAATTCCCTTAAGAAAGCACGGTCTGCAGAGACGGTTGCTTCCGAGTAAGATTAGATTACCTCACCCCAGAACGCCATCTTTGGGTGAGGTTTTTCATTTGCGATGATACCTGGAGTCCAGGTAATCAAATGCCTTAAGCAACAGCGAGACAACACCGATCAGCAAGCCGATCAAAGTTATCACCAGAGATATAATCTCATAGTCTGTCACCTTCGGAACCCTCCTTTCTTTAGTACTCTCTTGGAAATCCAAGATGTGAATAAATACTCGGAAGGTAACCGCCCCCATTAAGCAGGCCGTGCCATTAATATTGTAACTTCTGTCACATCAAATATCCTTCAAATAATGGGACAGAATTTCTATGCTATTTATAATTATCTGAATCCCATAAACGTTTCTCTTTCATCTGCTGCAACGCTTTCATTGACATCAAAAAAATCGATGCTACAATCCTTTTAAGAAAGCGCGGTCTGCAGAGACGGTTGCTTCCGAAGAGATTGTTTTTGCCTCACTCCGGGAAGGCAGTCCCGGGTGAGGTTTTTTATTTTACCCTCTTGAACTTCTCCCCTTCGTACTTGCGCACCGGATTTCCTCTAACGATCTCATTGTGTTTCTGCCACGCATTATTCAATGCATCTGCATTATTGTTTTCCTGCTTTGCAGCAAGAATGCCTGCCAGACGTTTCATAGCGCGCTGCTTATTCTGAACCTGGCTTCTTTCTTCCGTGCATGTGACGGTTATGCCTGTAGGCTTATGCGTGATCCTTACGCCTGTCTCCACTTTATTCACATGCTGGCCGCCTTTGCCGCCGCAGTGCATCGTGGTTATCTCACAATCATCGGGATCAAGTGCACCGACTTCTTCGGCTTCCTTTATCACGTGCACATCGATATACCAGTTCTTGCGCTGATGGCCCGGTCTTATGGTGCTCTTCCAGACCCATAAGACCGTCCCTTCAAGCGAAGATACATCACCATCGAATTCCATAACGGCAGACTTGTATCCCGTGCCTGAATAGTCTGCGTTTACGGAAACGATGCGTGAACCATCAAACTCTTTGAGGAGGGCTTTGCAAAGCTTCTCCACTCCGACAGAGCACTCAACCGGGCCCTGTCCCGAACTTAACTGAATTAACATTATTACCTCTCTTTTCCTGCCTTAAAGTTGTATACGGGCTTTACAACTTCCTTTACTTCGACCGTATCCTCTATGACCGACATGATCTCGTCTATCCCGCGGTATGCCACGGGTGCTTCATCCAGTGTTTCCGCACTGATAGAAGTGCTGTAGATGCCCTGCATGTCTTTCTTGAAAGCAGATACGGTATAACTGTTTTGTACTTCCGTTCTCTTGATCTTGCGGCCCGATCCGTGCGGTGCGGAATAGTTCCAGTCGGGATTTCCTTTACCCGTTCCGAGTATCACTCCGTCACGCATGTTTATGGGGATTATCACGGGTTCGCCTGCAAGTGCCGATGCGGCTCCTTTTCGAAGAATGTCAGTGCCGTCGGGAAGCGTTGCGATGTAGTTATGGATGGATTCATAACGCACTTCGTCTTTCCACTTCATTCCCTTGAGGATCTCGTGAAGGATTATCTCCCTGTTAAGAGACGCGTATGCGGTCGTTATCTTTACATCGTAAAGATAGTCGTCCATAAGCGGTCCTTCCACATAAGCTGTCTCATAAGGGACAATCCTGCCCATGTTGATGAGCCTTCTTCTCGCGTTCTCAGTATAGTAGTCGGCAACATCGACGCCCAAGTGACGGCTGCCTGTGTGGATGATGATGTAATACCCGTCCTCACCTTTGTCGACTTCGATGAAGTGATTGCCGCCGCCCAATGTTCCTAAGCTCTTCAAAGCCTTGTCCGCATTGACCGCGCGAAAACATCTAAGGCCGGATATCGCGCTGATGTCAGCCCTGTTGTGAGGCACTTTGCGCACACCGAATCCCGCAGGAACATTCTCTCTTATCACCTTGTCGAGTTTTCGAAAATCGATGTTCCTCACATTGATCTTCGCGACCAGCATTCCGCATCCTATGTCGATACCCATGAGCTGCGGGATAACCTTATTGGTGACGGTCATGGTGAGGCCGATGGGGCCCACCTTTCCCGGATGACAGTCCGGCATTATCCTTACTTTTGAACCGAGTGATATGTCGTTGTCGCAGATCATTTTGATCTGTGCTTTGGCGTAGTCATCCATGCCTGAAGCATAGACTGCCGCCTCAGCGTAGTTTCCGATAATAGTGTCCATAATTGTTTCCTTTCTTTTTTGAAAAAAGGGCATGCAAAACAGACCTCAATGAGGTGCATGGTTATGGATCACGCTTGGAATAGATTAATCAGATAATTAAGCTACAGCAGCAGATCCTGCACGCCCGCTGTTGATCGGTAAGTTGTTTGATTCAGTTGTTCTTCGCATTGCCAGGACCTCCTCCCGTTTGATGTTAGCGGTGATTATACGCGTGCATTTTCGAAAATGCAACACCTGATTTTTTCACGATATTAATTCAGACCTGTATGTTCTCTCACCCAGGCAAGAAGATCTTCATAGTCTTTGCCTTCGCTTCCGGACGCAACGTCATAGATGATATCTGAAAACTCTTTGTTTGTTGCATTTATGGAATAACCGTTCAGTTCCAAAAGTGTTAAAAGAGCAAGTGCCCCGATACGCTTGTTTCCGTCGTGAAAAGGATGATTGCCGATAAGACCGTAAGCAAAACGGACGATCTTTTCCAGATCGGCCGGATAAAGATCTTCTCCTCCGAAGGTCTGGAAAGGCGCTTCAAGAGCAGAATCCAAAAGGCCGTCTTCGCGGACTCCGTATGAACCGCCGTAACGCTCGTAGATGCTTTTATGCAGGAGCAAAACCTGTTCTTTTGTGAGAGTGATCATTTCGCGAGCTCCTTGAATGCTTCATCAAATCTGTCCATCATCTTTACGGCGACATCAAGAACGTCGTTGTCTTTTAAAGTCCTGTACTGCTCCTGTGCAGATCCATTTGTGTTTTCAACATTTTCAGACATCGCATTCACTCACCTTTCGCAAAATGATACGTGTGATATTTTGCTTAATCTTACCACACCGGCAATTCTCTTATTGGCATTATGAAACGGAGCATGGAATAAAAATGCACCGTCGGTCAAAATGCTAAGATACACCACTCCCACCAACTTAAATAATTCAAATTTCAATTAAAAAACGCAGTTAAAAACTTGAAACAAAGTGTAATAAGTTATAAGATAATTCCAAACATGTAATAAGTTATAAGATGATTTTGAAAGTGTAATAAGTTATAAGACAGTTTGAAATGTGTAATATATTTTGGGAGGAAACTTATGTCTGAAAATCCTTTCAGCCTCGATTTCGGTGGCACACCAAACCTCTTCATACCGCGTTATGATGAGATGAACAGGATAATCAATACGTTTTCGGCAACTTCTCCGACGACGCATATCTTCATGATCATGGGGGCAAGAGGAAACGGAAAGACTGTTCTTATGAGCGCAGTAACCGAAGAACTGACAAAAAGTGATAAATGGATACATATAGATATCTCTCCGGAAAGCGACATGTTGAATGTCCTTGCTTCAGGCTTGTACCAAAAAAGCAAAAAGCGCTTCAGCAAATTAAAGATCGATCTGAATATAGATCTGAAAATCGCATCTATCGGAACATCTTCTGAGATCGATGATAAGTATTCAAGCGTTTATACAGATCTGGATAATATGTTGGAACAGTTGCGAGATAAAGGACTAAAACTCCTGATAACCATAGATGAAGTATTTAACTCAAAAAATGTCCGTGAATTCACTTCTTTTTTTCAACACTGCATTCGCGAAAAATACCCTGTTTTTCTGCTCATGACAGGTCTTTACAAGAATATAAGGGCATTGCAGAACAACAGGTCACAGACATTCTTGAAGAGAGCACCAAAAGTCATGCTCGGCCCATTAAATAGTGAACGAATATCACAGAAATATATGGAAGTCTTCAATCTGAGCAACAAAGATGCAACACAAATGGCTAATCACACCAAAGGATATTCCTATGCATTTCAAATCTTAGGATTTATAGTCTTTGAGAGTGGAAAAGCAAAAGTAACAAACGAAATCTTAACCGAATACAGACTTACTCTCGGCGAGTGTTCTTACGACAAGATATGGGAGGAATTATCAGCTAACGAACAACGTGTTGCATGGTTTGCTTCCAAGGTGCCTTCAAATGCAACTGTAAAGTCCATCCGGGAAAAACTCGACATGAGCTCGAATGAGTTCTCAACATACAGTGATACACTCGAGAAGTGTGGAGTTTTTTCATCAAATGGTTCATATGGCAGAGTTGAATTTGCTCTGCCGTACATCAAAGAGTATATCGCGAAGAAAGTGTTGGATTAATTCGCCGGAAGCCGTGAAAACTTAACTCCGTTCCCGATCAAACATCACTTAAGCCATCAGTCCACACTGATTCTCGTAACCTTTCCCCACGGCGGTTCGACATCATCTGTCACAAGGAGCCACAGAACGGGGATCCCCATCGATGCCTTTTCTTTCGGGAAAGGGGCATATCCGTCAGTCATTATTATTATGCTCGCGGGCAACGTTTCCATGTGCTCCGCAACATAGCTGAATATTATGTCGAACCTGGTACCTCCGCCGCCTTTGGGCCTTATCACCCTGAACTCTTCTTCGCTCTCGAAGGGTTTGGGCTCGACCACCTGCGCATCGAAGAATCCGAGCCAGCCTTTCAGCTTGCCGTCGAACTGGTCGATCGCGCCTTTTATCTCAGAATAAGCGGCAGTGATCTCGTTATCCGACATGCTTCCCGAAGTATCGATCATGAACAGTATGTCTTTGACTAGATCGTCCTTTTCGTTGTAATCGGGAAGGAAGAACGGACTGTCATCGAAACGTCTGTCGGGAGGCGTAAACGAATAGTCGGTTATCTCCTCCTGGATGAAATCGTTCAGTATCGTGCGCCAGTCTGTCTGGGACTTTTTGAGCTCTTTCAGAAGGCGTTCTGCACAGAGCGGAAGCATGCCGCGCGTCTTCGACGGATCTCTTATGGAGATCGCTTCGGCTGCGTCGATCAGACGCTTTGACCACTCATCCCTGAGTGTCTCATCACCGCTCTCTTCTGCAGTTTTCCAGCGTCCGTGATCGTCCCAGTTTCCGCTGCCGTAACCGGTGCCAATTCCGCTTCCTGTTCCACTGCCGGTTGACCCCTTGCCGCCTCTGCCGGGGCCGCCTTTTCCGTTGCCCTGACCACCGTTATTTCCGGAACCTGATGAACCTGATTTCCCGCCCGAGCCAGTTCCGCTAAAGCCTTTTCTGCCTCCGCCTGAAGGCAGCATGGCATACACTTCTTCAGCGGTGTGGTTCCATCCTTCATCACCTGCCGGCGTCAGGTGCATCGACTCGCCGTACTTTTTAAGCGTGATCGATCCGAGATTGCCGTTGTTCGAGCGGAGAATATTCGAGTTGACCACGATGTCGCATGCGATGTTGAATGCTTCGTGATCACGGTCGCCCGTACGCAGGCAGTGCTGCAGGGCGCAGTGCATCACTTCGTGCATCATGATGAAGTCGAGTTCCTCATCACTCAAGTCGTCGAGAAAAGACGGACCGAAATATATCTTTCTTCCGTCCGTTGCGGCGGTCTTACATTCCGCATCCAGCGCGAAATCCATGTGCATCAGCAACAGCCCGTAAAAGCCGTTGTTGCACAGTATTCTCATCCTGGACAGCAGTATGCGCTTTACGTATCCGCGCTTTTTCTCATCTGACAGATCCATTCAAGAACTTTCCTTTGGTCTGCATCCACTTGACGAACTCCGGGATAAGCATCAGCTTCTCCCTGTAGTCCGGCGCTATGTACATGTAATCCTTGAGCAGGACGATACTGAAATCCGGAGGCATTGCCTCCGAATATCTTATGGAGTTTCCTATGGCTGTAAGGTCGTCCTTATGCTCCCTTGCGTATGCGGTCATGGAAGACGTCAGCGCATAAAGTGCGTCAGTACTCTTAGGCACTTGGGGCATCTTCCCTTTGAAGATGTCTTCGATGCCGGGAAGGTCCTTATAGACCTTATCCCATGTTCTGAATTCGACCGCGACACCCGTTCCGACCAAGCCAGCTATCAGCGGATACATTTTGTTTATGTCACTGTCTATGCCGTTAAGCAGGTTGCTCACCATCTCCCACGAACGCGGCGTGGCGAAAGCAAGGTCGTCGGATCCTGCGTCAAAACCCATGAGGTAATTCCTCTTAAACGACAGGAAACCGGTCACCTTCGGATTGATCCCCATCCTTACCGCCCATTCCTTCCAGGATTCAAAACTGCCCTCGACATCTATGTGCAGAAGACGGTTTGCTAATGCCTTCGGCATCTTGTAAGCAACGGACTTGTCGGTCGTTCTGTTGCCCGCGGCTATTACGATGCAGTTGTCGGGAAGGCGGTGTTCGCCGACCGTTCTGTCCAGTGTAATCTGATATGCCGCTGCCTGCACCGACTGCGGCGCTGCGGATATCTCGTCGAGAAAGAGGATGTTCACCACATCAGAAGAATCGTTCATCTGGAATATCTGCGGCCTGAGCCAAACTGCAAGAGTTTTCTCAGCGTTGGCTGTCGGAATACCGCGCAGATCTATCGGGTTAAAAAGAAGAAGCCTGACGTCGGTGACGTTTACTTTTCTTCCCGTCTTGTTTTCGATCTTCGAAGCGATCTGGCGGACGGCCTGTGATTTACCGACGCCCGGAGGACCCCAGAGCATCACCGAAGGCATCGTCCTTACGGGCAGCCCGTTGCCTAAGACCGAGCAGTATGAATCGCCCAGCACATCTATAAGTTTTCCGACCGTCATGGACGGTACGTTAGTTAACTTTACGTCACCCATTTTTCTTCACTCCCAACTGCGCATCAAGGTCGTTGACCTTCTTCCTGTAGAACTCGATCTCGTCCGTGAAGCCGTCCTCTTTCGCGAGCTCGGCACGGATGTCCTCCTCCCTCTTCTCCAGATCCGCCAGGCCTTTCTTAAGCGTCTCCAGGCGGTCTGTGAGGGTATCGAGGGCATTGTCTATCCTTATGAGATTGCCGATGTCGGCATCGCCCAATTCAACGGAATACCTGCCTCTCCTGACGAGCCAGACATAAGGCCTTGCGGCAGTCATGTTAGTCGGCAGGACGATCGCGAATCCGCGGTATACCGTGACTGGATTTTCCGAAGTCTGAAGAATGTTATTGCGGACGGCGTTGCTGATCTCTTCCCTCAGAGCCTTACGCTTTTCCGCCTCTTCCTTCTTGAGCTTGTTCTCGGTGACGGCCGGATGGGCTTCCCTCCACTCCGCAGCATATTCTGCATCTTTACCGCACAAATCGATCAGTTCCTTCTGGCGGTCCATCTTGGCGGGGAGCTCCAAAAGCTCCTTTTCCATCTGCATGCGCGACTCGGTGAGCTTATGCTGGAGCACCATGAAACGCATCAGTTCGTTGGCCGCCTCGACGCGTTCCTTGACCAGCGGGTTTCCTACGGCGAGCGCTTTTACTTCGGCATAGTCGAGTACCGTATCGTCAACATCGGCGCCGCTCCTCTCGGTAAGAGAACCCGAAAGCAGGCTCGAGATGAACCTCTGCTTGGTTTCCAAAAGCTGCCAGGAATAAGCATCGAAACTTCCTTCCGTGATGTAGCGGAAGATGAAGACCTTCTTATTCGTGTTGCCCTGTCTCAGTATGCGGCCTTCGCGCTGAACCATGTCGGCGGGTCTCCACGGCACGTCAAGGTGATGCAGTGCAATGAGTTTATCCTGTATGTTGACACCCAGACCGAGCTTGAACGTAGAACCTATGAGGACCCTTATCTCGCCCGAACGCATCTTCCTGAAAAGAGAATTTCTCTTTGCTTCGGTGTCGGCATCGTGGATGAACGCGATCTGGTCTTCGGGTATGTTGAAGAACATGAGCCGCGACTTGAGTTCCTTATACATATTGAAGCCTTTGCCGGGCGTCGACGTATCGCAGAACACAAGCTGCGTGCTCCTGTCGTTAAATGTCTTGACGTAGATGTCGGCAATGTTCTCGGCGCATCTTGCGACCTTGGACTGATGCGTGAATGCTGATCTGGGTGCCACGAGCCTCATGTCCAGAGCGGCCTTTCTGCCGTCCGTCGTGATCTTGAGCATGTTGTCATCCCTGCGGCTCACAGTGCCCCTTCTGACCTGGTCCGCCCTGTCAGAGATCTGCTTGAGATAATCGGCGAATTCCGGTGTCTTTCCGATGAGCGCATCATTGTACCCGTCGTGCACGGGAATGCCCGAAGGATCGTCGACGGAATGGAAATCCGCGATCGACGAGAGCATCGCTGTGAGCTCGGGGAGGTTGTGAAATTTCGAAAACCTCGTGGCGAGTCTGTACGAACTCGTATCAACGTCGATCTCGAATTCGGTGACGCGCTCGGCGAACATGCCGATCCAGCTGTCAAAGCTCTGAAGATCCAGAAGTCCGAGCTCGCCGCTCTGCAGATACATCTGCATTACGAAAGCGTCGGTTATCGAATTCGTAATGGGCGTTCCCGTGGCAAGGACCACGCCCTTGCCGTCGTTTTCGCGCTGAACCAGGTGGACCTTGTCGAGCATGTCCTTGCACTTTTTCGAGCTCGCGCCGGAGATGCCCAGGACGTTGGTCGCCTTTGTCTCGATCGGCACGTTCTTGAAGTTGTGCGCCTCATCGACGAAAAGCCTCGTGATGCCGAGCTCGTCGAAATAAACGGTGTCGTACATGTCTTCCCATGCGTTGTTCAGCTCGCGTATGGCTTCGGCAAGTTTCTCCGCCTTCTTCGTCAGTTTGGACGTGGCCTTGCCCTTTGTATTCACGGTCTTTGCGACTTCGCGCTGCTGGCGTTTAAGGTCATCCAGGTAGTATTTTTTCGACAGAGGGATCTGCTCGAAACAGCTGTACGCGATGATGATGCCGTCGAAATCCTCATCACGCACTCTCTTAAGTATCTCCTCGCGCTTGTTCGGCTTGAACATTCTCGGCTCGATGCAGAGGAGATTCGCATCCGGATACATGAGATAGAAGATGCTCCTCCACTGCCCGACGATGTTGTTGGGCACGACGTACATGTTCTTTTTCGACAGACCCATGCGTCTCAATTCCTGTCCGGCGGCGATCATGACATAAGTCTTTCCCGCACCGACGTCGTGAGCCAGGAGCGTATTCGGCGTGAAGATTATCCTCGCCACCGCGTTCTTCTGATAAGGGAAGAGCGTCACGTCCTTCGACATCGTCGGGAACGTCAGAAACGACCCGTCAAACATCCTGCGCCTTACGCAGCTGAAGCGGCTCTCGAAAATCGCCTCGAGCCTCTCCTTGCGCGCCGGATCTTTCCAGACCCAGTCCTGGAATGCCTTTATCAGTTGCTTCTGCTTCTCGAGCGCGGCAACCGTTTCCTTCCTGTTTATGACTCTCCTGACACCTGATTTGTTTACCAGGCTCTTCATCTCGTCCGTGACCTTCACGGACTTCATGTTGAGAGTGTTCTCAAGTATCTGGAGCGCCTCAAGGCGGTTGGTGCCGAAAGTCGATGACACGGCGACGCTGTGCCAGTATCTGTTCTTGTCGGGGATCTCCCACGTGCCGGTGATCTCGTCGTGACAGGTCCTTAAACTGTTCCTCTTCTCATCAGTAAGATAGCGGTAATGGCGCGGCTCACCGAAGAGATGCTCGATGAAATCGTCTATGACATCCGTCGGCACCCACGGGGAACCGAGCGTGATGTATATGTCCTTCGTCGCCACGGCCGGCGGCAGGACCTTCTCTATCGCCACAAGATTGTCGGCAAAGTAACCTTTGTATTCTTCGTTTGCTTCGGAAGCGATCCTCCATTTGCGCATGAGATTTCCGGACAGATATTCCTCTGCCGTCTCCCATCCTTTGAAGAAACATTCGCCCCACGTTTCCGGGTTCTGATATATCGCGCCTTTAAGCGCGCAGATTACCGTCTTGTAGTCGACACCGGTAATGGACGAGATATATTCGATGTCGACCTTTCCGAGCGTTGTAAGACTCATTATGAGCGCGTCGGGGATGCTGTCGACATGAACGCCCTTTGTCCTCTCGTCGCCGATGAATGCATTCTCCCAGTCGAGCGGGAGATCCATGCATGTTACTTCCTCGATATGCTTCTCTTTGCGCTCCTGCTCTTCCCTTTCCTTCCGTTCGCGCGCCTCGCGTTCTTCTTTTTCTTTTTGCTCGCGTTCCCTCTTGAGCCTGGCGCGCTCTTCACGCTCACGCTTGAGCCTCTCATTACGCTCGCGCTGCTTTGCAGTCTGCTTCGCGGCACTGAGCGTATTGATCAGCTCCTGTATCTGGTCGGGAGAAAAATTCCTGCCTATCCCGCCCGTGTCTTTGGAGGCGAGAAGATCTGCTATCGATAACTGTCCTGTAATGTCTTTCTTCGAATTGCCCACGATGTCACCTCTGATGTCATCACATCACGGAAGATACTGACTCTTTCTGTTTCTTTTTCTGTTTCACGGATTGTACATCCGGTCAAGTTCGCTTTTTGGGACAGTTTCCCGTTATGAGGACAATATCCCGTTTTCGCGATGTGATTTTGGCCGCATATTGAAGCGGATGTCTTTATCTGTCTTTATGTGATGATTGAGTGTTTTGTAAATTGTTCGGGAGCGTAAATTTTAAGGGAACTGATGCTTAGCAACGTGTCGTCTGCGGACCTTTCCCTTCTTTTTCTTGGAAACACTCAGGTTTTTCTGCCAGCTTTTTAGGGAGTTTTATCTGTCAAAAAAGCTGGCATTTGCCAAATGCCGACTTTTCTGCCATGTAAAAACGGCGAAAAAACTGTCAGAAAACCTGTCATAAGAAAAGTGCCGTCTGCAGGAAAAAACGGCAAAAACGATGCTGATGCCTTGACTGGATGGTTTGCTTCAAGATCTTCAAAAAGCAGGCTAAAACCCCGGTTAGCGCCGTACTTTTGACCGGGTTTTGAGCTTACAGGTTCAGTATAGAAAAACTCATGTACCAAAATATGCGCATGTGAATGTGACAACGGGTGTTGAAGTTCTTAAACCCTCAACGTCCCGCTGCTGAATGCGAATTTTCTTTCCGGAAGAATTATCTGACTTCTCTTATCTCATCCAGGATAACGGCTTCGCAATTTGCTTCCACGAATGCCGCGATCTCATCCATGAGACTGTCGGCCATCGCATTGTGCGGAACTATCGCGGCCGCACTGACGACTATTATCTGATGAGTATCCTGCTCATCCGTCTCTGCCGCGGATACGTGAAATTTGTTCTGCAGCTTTGCGATGAGACTTTTGACGATCATCCTTTTTTCTTTGAGACTGTGCACCCATGGTGCGTGAAGTCTGAATGTGACTACTGCTATGTTCATGATTCTTTTTTCGCGTAATCGACGCAATGATTTTATTTGTGTGTTCCATAGAACACCCTGTTTTTACAAGTTACTTAACAGCCTATGACAAATCTATAATACCTGCAAAAATAACAAGTATCTGACCGCGCTTAACGTTAATCCTAATATCTTTCCTTGAAGAATTCTCTTCATCTACGATCCTAGTACCATCGTCAGCAAATCTTTCCAGAGAATACTTTGCTTCCTTGTTTTTAGCCTGGAGTACATAAGTGCCTTCTTCGATATCTTTGCCAACAATATATTCGCCTTCATCCAGATATTTGCCAGAAAACCATTCATTGTCTTCTATAGATATGGCATAGCAAAAGTTCAAATCAAGTTCATCAAATTTTCGGAGATCAACATATCCTCTTGATTTGATATTTCTTGATATTATCGGTTTGTTTTTGCGGAGAACACTATAACTGCCTTCACCATAACGCACATAGATCATATATTTTCCTTCGGGTATATTGCATCCCACAGCGAGAGGACCGCCGTTAAGTCCATAATTATCAGGCTTTCTTCTCGCATAGATAATGAGTTTTCTTTTCCTCTGCTCATCTAATTCAACAGTCTGATTCTCATCCCTGTATCCGCTCCAAAAGAATATCAAATCGTTAGCCTCTTTGCGAAGCATCTGCACATACGAATTCAATGACGTTTCATTTGTTTCAATAGGATTATTCAGCAAAAAGAATTTTCCGGTCATTTCGAACACATCGATAACTGCACTGGTCAGATTCTGTTTGCCTTCTAAGTAAGAGGCGTCAAATAACATAGCGGTCTTAGCAGACAGCGGAACTCTATCCTCAAACTTTATATCCGGAATTGTTCTCTTGTTTCCGTATCCGAAATACGAATCTTTATCAGGATTCAACAGTACTCTAACCATATCAGCATAATCAGTAGTGCTTTTGTTCTCGTCAAATATACCGTTAATGATATCCCTGTCAGTAGAAGTTATTTTTTTATCCGATGCCGCAAGATAGAGTACAAAATTCAGAATGTCATTCTTAAACTCTTCACTCAAAGGTCTGAAACACAATTTATCTTCCCAACACATCATTTTCTCAGCTACATCAAGAGTCTGATATGTGGTCTTTAATGCCTCTTTTATTATCTCTAAATTCTGCATTTGAACACCTCCGTTTTTTTGTAAAACGCAATGCTTTATATATACACCATATCCGGTTTATTTCAAGTTTGTCGGACACACTCAAAAAACACGCATGTCATTGTGAAGTTTATAAACCCACAAACGCTTTATTTTCCGTTGCTTTGTAAACAACGTGAATTCTGTTTAAATAAATCATTTATTATGCTTTATTTTATTGACTGAAAAAAAGAAGATTTGTACAATCGAAATATGTAACTTAGAAAACTCTCAATGCACAACTAAAATTCACGGAGGAATAATTTATGGCAGATGAGAAGAAGATCGATGTAGCTGCAGCAGTTAACGACGCAGTTAAGGCCGTTACAAAAGCAGCAGCTCCCAAGAAGACAGCTGCTAAGAAGCCTGCTGCAAAGAAGGCTACAGCTGCAAAGAAACCGGCTGCTAAGAAGGCACCCGCAGCTAAGAAGCCCGCTGCAAAGAAGGCTGCTCCCGCTGCTAAGAAAGCACCTGCTGCTAAGAAGGCTGCACCTGCAAAGAAGGCCGCTCCCGCTAAGGCTGCTAAGGCTCCTGCTAAGAAGGCAGCTGCTGCAAAGAAGCCCGCTGCAAAGAAGGCACCTGCTGCTAAGAAAGCTGCACCTGCTAAGAAGGCTGCTCCCGCTAAGGCTGCAAAGGCTCCTGCTAAGAAGGCTGCTGCTGCAAAGAAGCCCGCTGCAAAGAAAGCACCTGCTAAGAAGGCTGCTGCAAAGAAGGCTCCTGTTAAGAAGCTCGGCAAGATCATTTTCGAGATCGACGGCAAGAAGGTTGACATCAAGGCTATCGAGAAGAAGGCTGCTAAGCTCGGCGGCGACGTTTATGTTGTTGTTGCTGAGAAGAAGATCTTCGACACTGACGGTAAGTCTGTAGATCTGTTCTGATAAGACAGTAAAAAGACAAACACAAAAGGGGTTGTCATCGCAAGATGATGACCTCTTTGCTTATGTATGGAGAACTGAAAACCTGATCTGTTTTTGCACTTGTTTACCTTGTGCAATTAACTGGTGACTAGTGATACTATAGATGCCATGGAAGTAATAAACGGACAGTGGTATATGGGCGGTATCGACTGGGATGACGAAGGCTGCATCCACAGCGCTGACGAGCTTCTCGATGTGATCGAGGAGATAGGTTTTCTGCCGCTTTTCGAGAATGGTGTTCCGGGTTTTTCCGTCGAAAACATGACCGACCCTTCACGCTGGTGGTGCGGCAACGAGGATGTCGATCCGTGGGAATGGCGCGCCGTGCTCGCACGTACGGGGAAAGTCGCTTACGGAAAATTCTACGGCAACCGCGCAGGGTTCGTCTCCAAAAAATGGTTCCCGTATTTTGCAAATCACCGCCGCGACGGATACGATTTCGATGCGCTCTACGAGGACGGAAAAGCAGGCTACAGAGAGAAACTCCTGATGGATCTTTTCGTGCCTTCAGGTGTCGATATGTGGGATGTAAAAGTATCAGGACTTGATGCGCTCGGATGCGCCTCCGAACTCTTCACACACGAGATGAAAGACAAAGGCGGATTCGGCAAAGGCGGCGAAAAGAATTTCGAGGGCGTGCTGACAAAACTTCAGATGCAGTCATATCTGGTCGCGAAAGATTTCCGCCCGCGCAAAAACAAAAAGGGTGTCGAATACGGCTGGGCCGTCGCGGTAATGACGCCGCCCGAATACATGTGGGGATACAAGTTCGTGACGGGCAGATACAAAGAGGCGCCGGAAGAGTCTTATAAAAAGATCGTCAAGCAGGTGCAGAAGTATTTCGATGCGGATGAAAAAGAAATCAGGAAAGTTATATAAAAAGGGCACCTCAAACATCACGTGTTTAAAATGCCCTTATTAATTCTATCTATTTAATTATTCCGCAGTTTCTGTTTCGGTTTCAGTCTCAGTTTCTGTTTCCGTATTCATATCTCTAGAATTATATTCCTCAAATATCTCACCGGTCTCAGAACTGACAAATGCAACATGTACGTTTTCGGGTCTTTCTCCACTAAATACGCCATACATACCACCGCTGTAATAAAGTATATAAACTGCGAAAACATCAGCTAATCCGGTCGAATCGCCCGCATATTCCACCTTGAAATCAGTAAAATCCTCATTATGAGTGATACTAACAAAATTTGGGTAATTGCCTGAGTCTATTATTTCCTGAAGGCTTGCATCTAGTGATTCTTCGATTGCATCGACTAATTCTATGTGCTTTTCTTTAGTCATCACATATGTAACACTGCCATCCTCATTGTATGTAGCAGAAATAATACCATCGTTTCCTTTTATTTTTTCATCTACTTCTTCCTGCGATGTTTCCTCAACATAATCAGAAGGGAATGTAATAGTAACTGTCAATATATTCTCTTCTACTTCAAAACTACCAATTGCAGCTGCTTTTTCCAGTCCATCAGATGAATCTTCGGAAGTATCTTCAGTTTCATATGTAGTAGTGGTGGTTGTACTTTCCTCAGCCGATTTAGTAATCGTTGTTTCTTTTGAGCACGCACATGTCCCAAGAAGTCCCGCGCAAATCAAAAGTACCAATATTTTTTTCATGGCTTTGCCCCCCCTTCAAATCATATATATCGAAATAATTCTTCGAATAACTTAATTGTATTTTTTCTTTATTTCCATTTCAGATAGGAAAAACAAATATGCTGTTAAAATTATTTGAACTAACATTATTCGATTCAAAGAGTAGCTGTGTTCGAAAACCTGTCATCATTCACCCCTCATTGTCCTGGTGCTCGAAAGCAACCCTTTTACCCCTCTAAAAGGGTTAGAATTTTGCAATTTTCCCAATATTGCTTTTTTCAACCCTTTTTGTCCTCCCGGAGGGTTATAAAATTGCACACAAAAAGAGGAGCCGCTCGAAGTGATCGCGTCACTTTCAAAGCAGCTCCTCTGGTGCTTATGTAATTGTTCCTATAGGTGCATCAACTGAATGCATCAGCCCTCGATGGCAATGTTGCTGCCGCCCGGCAATTGCTTGAGTTCCGTCTTCGGTATGGATAGCTTCAGAACACCGTCTTCGAACTTCGCTTTCACGTCTTCGGTCTTAACGCCTTCACCGACATAGAAGCTCCTCTGCATGGTGCCGGTATATCTCTCCTGACGGATGATCTTGCCGTGCTTTTCCTTCTTCTCGGTGTCCTTCTCATTGCTTGCGCTGATGGTCAGATAACCTTCTTCGAACGAGACATTGATCTGGTCTTTCTTAAAGCCCGGAAGGTCGATATCGAGCTCATATTCATTGTCTGTCTCGTGCACGTCGGTCTTCATCAGATCCGCATTCTTCCCGCAGAGAGCCCTGTCGAAATTCGCCAGCTCGTACGTAGGGAAATCCCAAAAATCATCGAACAAATCTTCTCCAAATAAACCGGACATCAACATAATAATCATCTCCTTTGATCGTTGTATCCGAGCATTAGAGCGGAGGTCTGATCTATTGATCTTCGTTCCTTTGTTCCGATTGCATTATAGTCCCTTGATTAGCACTGTCAAGGTGAGAGTGCTAATCTAAAATCGAACAAAAACAGACCTCCGATTTGTGCAGTTTTTAAGCCGCCGGTCCTGCGAAACGGGACTAGAATGATGAGGGCGCTCAACTCGTTGGCGCCATTTTATTGATGGATTTTTCCATGCTGGCTTCCGTGCTGCACGCTGTCCAAAAAAGCGCTATCCTTACCCGCCGATAAACACCACGCTGTACATATCCTTCACCGCAACGGTCTCTCCGTCGGTGAATACGATCGCATTGTTGTACTGATCGATCGTCCTGGCGTTGCCGACCTTTGAAGCATATCTGCCGCCATATTTTTTCGCATCGGGAATGAAATACGTGACGCGTATCTTAGGACGCTCCGGAAGCCTGTCCGAAAGCACCGCGAGCTGCCTGTTCAGCTCGGCGATCTCGTCTTCGAGCATCTCTCTTCTGCTGTCGGTGAGGCGCTCCGTTTCCTCGACCGCATCACCATATCCTACGAGCGCTGCAAACGGCGAGAACTGTGCCGCTCTGTCGTGGATCGACATGGGCGGAAGGTCCGGATACTGAGGCCTCGAAAGGTGCTTTATGTCATCGTAATTCCTCATGCCTTGTGCCCGCCTATCTGGTCGTTGCGCTCGATCGCCGTGCCGCCCTTGCTCAGGTTCTTTGCTTTGACGACAGCGTTCTTGCCGTACTTGTGCTTTATCTCGAGCATCGCCTGCTGGAGAGCCCTTTCTTTCGCGAGCTTCTCATCTTCGGCAGCCTGGTCTTCACCGCTGCTCTCAAGATCGAATATGCTCATCTGCTCGCACTTTCCGCGCTGCGGAACATCCTCTTCGCTTATGACGTTGCAAGCCGCGATGCCGATGCGTCTGCTCAGAAGGTCGGGATCCGCGATGGCATCAAAGATCTTCATGGCAGCTTCAGTGATGAGCTTCGTCGATGAAGTGTGCCTGTCGAGATTGATCGAGCCGTGCGCGTGCTTGGGAACTTCCCTGCCGTAGTAATCGTACACTGTCTCACCGTCGTAGCGGCCGCTCGCAAGGCTCTCCCTGTCGTACCCTATAGTAAGGACAAGCTGGTCAGTGACGACGCCTTTTTCGACAAGATCGAGCGACAGGACATCTGCCATTTCCCAGACGATGAGTCTCGTCGTCTCATAATCGGTCGGCTCCTTCAGGACCTGGCCCGTCGAAATGCTGTTGTTGTCGGGCTTGTATTCCTTGACGTCGGCAATCGTCGTCGGCTCTATGCCCCACGCGTGATCTATCAGGAGCTCGGCATTCTTGCCCAGGAGCTTATAGAGCTGGCCGATGCCCTGTCTGCTCAGCGAGCACCTTGCGATGTCGCCCATCGTGTAAAGACCGATCTTCTCGATCCTCGCCGCTGTGCCTCTGCCGACGCGCCAGAAATCGGTGATCGGCGTGTGCGCCCAAAGTTCTTCTTTATACTTTTCTTCGTTTAGTTCGGCAACCCTGACGCCGTCCCTGTCGGCGGGTATGTGTTTCGCGACGATGTCCATTGCGATCTTGCAAAGAAACATGTTCGGCCCGATCCCCGCCGTCGCAGTGATGCCAGTGGTGTGCAAAACATCCTTTATCAGCATCCTCGCGAAATCGTGCGCGTTTGTGTGATATAGATCGAGGTAATCCGTCGCGTCTATGAAGACCTCGTCGACCGAATAAGCGAAGATATCTTCCGGCGCGACATACTTCAGGTATGTGCCGTATATCCTCGCGCTGACCTGCATGTACTTGGCCATCTGCGGCGGCGCGATGATGAAATCGACTGCGAGTTCGGGGTGTCTTTTAAGCTCGAAATCCCAATAGCTCTTTCCCGTGAGCTTCCTGCCCGGCGCCTTGAAGCGGCGGTCGTTGTTCACCTGCTCGACTTTCTGGTTCACTTCGAAAAGCCTCGCCCTGCCCGGTATACCGTAACTCTTCAGCGCAGGCGAGACGGCCAGGCAGATGGTCTTGTCCGTGCGTGTCGGGTCGGCCACGACGAGATTTGCGGTGAGCGGATCAAGGCGGCGTTCAACGCATTCCACGCTCGCGTAGAATGATTTGAGATCGATCGCAACGTAGACTTTGTCCATTTCGAGCCCGCCCCTGTAATAACTGATGACTAAAGTCTATCAGAATATGGGGTCAGTTATGGGGACAATCGTTGACTATGGGAGTACTGTTATGTTTCTTGTACATTAGAAACATCCTTCTTCTTTCTCGTCCTGACGAGCACCACGACGACTGCGGCGGCACACACGGCCGTCTCAACAGTCAGCGCGATCCACAGTTTGTTCCTTGTGAGGTCCTTGCCCGTCATGATGCCGAGGATATCGTAGATGCGGGTCTGCCTGTCGCCGTCGCGCCTGTACTCGTTATCGCTGTCATGGTAGCGCTTGCTGTCGGGCTTGCCGAACTTGAAATCGGAATAGGTGCAGTAGTAGGTGTTGTTTTCGAGATCGACAAGTGAGATCAGGAGGACGTTTTCGGTCGACTGGACGCGGTAGTACATCGTCTGCGAGCCAACCTGGATCTTCTTGTAAGGCTTGAATGCTTCTTTGAACTTATCGGTCATCATGCCGTCCGGACTCACGGAAGCGATCCTGCTCGCGTTGTTTTCGATATCATTCTTGCATTCGATCATGAAGTCGTTCTTGTCCAAGCCTGTGCCCTGACCGTAGAACTGTTCAAGGTAATAATCAAAATGGCCGCCTCCCGTAAGTTTGCAGCTGATGAACTGGATGTCCGGATGATTATTGTAGTCGCAGTATTCGCCGATCCTTATGGCCATCTCGTCGGCCATCGTCATCTCGTAATCCGGCGTCGTCTTGATGCGCTCGAAAAACTTGATCATGCCGGGAATGTGGCTGTAGCTTTTCTTCGGGAGCGTCACTTCCTCCCCGCCTTCCTGCCGGAAGGTGATCGTCTGGTAGATAAGATCGCTCCCGTTAACGCCGGGATCATCTTCGAGGAACTCGAAAACAAAAGCCGTGCAGAGGAGGTATTCGGTCTTGGTCAGCTCGTGCTTTTCGCTGCCGTCACGGGTGCTCACGAGATAAAACTTATCGCCTTCCTTGTACACTTCCAAAAGATCGTCCGCATGTCCGGATAAACCACCGGAATTCTGGATAGACAGGTAATCGATATACGCATGACGGTACTCGGGATTGTAATTAAATCCGGTATAGTCCGTGTCATAGAACTGCAGAAAGCTCACTCCTGCGGCAATGAGCCAGATGCCAAATAAGATAACGATCAAGAGTATGCGCTTTTTCATATAACGTGTATGCCGTGCTTTAATCCCGTGTTATATCCCCTGCCCGCGGCCGCTGTGACCTTACGGATCCCCGTCTGATTTTTAGATTAGCACGCGCGCCCGAAATGAAACAGGGGACAAACTCTGACGGTTTTCCCGTTTAAATCGGAGTGAAAAAGGGGGCGTGTTTTCGTAATGCAATGTCATTAAGTTAAGACAGTAATCCCGAAGATCCTCATACCGCAAAGGTATGGGGGTCTTTTTTTGAGGATTTTTTTACTAAAGGGTTGACACGCACACCAAAGTGTGCGGCCTCTTTGAATC
>Ga0247611_10000453_pt1 | contig 83292 bp, 172 predicted proteins | sample 177DNAGHGhighgp2_FD_192422 | JGI IMG/M metagenome (GOLD analysis project Ga0247611, IMG submission 192422) | Sheep rumen microbial communities from Palmerston North, Manawatu-Wanganui, New Zealand - 1770 DNA GHGhigh gp2 | ecosystem: Host-associated > Mammals > Digestive system > Stomach >... | reverse complement strand
AGTCCGAACCGAATATGCCGCTCCCTTCGACGAATTCAATCGGCATCGACTTCGGCTTGAAGCATTTCCTGACCGTCTCCGACGGTCAAGTCTTCGACTCTCCGGAGCCGGTGAAGAAAAACCTTGTGAAGCTTCGCAAGTTGAATGAACGTCTGTCTCGCAAGAAGAAAGGTTCGAAGAACCGCGACAAGGCGCGGATGAATCTTGCAAAGCTTCATCGTCGCATCGCCGAGTCAAGAAAAGATTTCCTCCACAAGCTCTCGACGCGGTTGGTCCGCGAGAACCAAGCGGACACAATCTGCATAGAGGACTTGAACATGGAAAGCATGAGGAAACTCTGGGGCAGAAAGGTCTCTGACCTTTCTTGGTCAGAGTTTGTCAGCATGCTCGAATACAAGTGCCGATGGTACGGCAAGTCCTTGGTGAAAATCGGAAGGTTCGAGCCAAGCTCGCAAATCTGCTCCAGATGCGGACATAGGCAGAAGATGCCGCTCGACAGGCGCGTCTACGTTTGTCCGCACTGCGGACAGACAATAGACCGCGATTTGAACGCGGCTATCAATATTAAAAATTTCGGTACTAACCAGTACCAAGTACCGCAGGAACTGCGGGAACTCACGACTGAGGAGAGAAAGGCTCTGATGAAGGTCGGAACGCGCTACGTGAAACGTAGCGAATCCGACGTTCATGAAACCGGTCTCGTCGAATCAGTAAAAAATCGCGGACGCGAGAACGCCACCGCGAAGCCGCGACATCTTTAGTGGCGCGGTAGTTCACTGGCAATCTTGCGGTATTTCTTAAGCTCTTCATAAGCCATCTTGTCATTAAAACAATTATAGCAAAAAAGAGAATTTTTGTAATAGTTAGTTTTTGGAAGGTTCTCTTTTCCTAACTCTCATCCATGCATCGACTTTCCAACTTGAGCAATCCCATGTATCAAAGAACTGCATAATCTTGGTCGAAGCGCATACAAGATGTCCTCCACCTCCGCTTATTGGATTGTGAAGACCCACCAGAAACAGCCCAAGACCATTGTTGAGAACCATCCATTGAGCCAAGTCTATTTCATTGTTCTCCTGAGGAATGTCCGCATATTCATCATCGTCATCGAACAGATGTGTCGTGTCATAATCGATGTTTGGAATTGCGTCAGGAGGAAGCTCTTCTCCAAAATCCACGACAACATCGAAATAATCGTCAAATGCGTTTTTTATCTTCTGCAAGTAGATTCCGCTGTCCCTTATTAGTCCATGACCGTTTTTGAATGAAACTCTGAGCCTTTTGCATACATCAACATAAGGCATGTTTATGGCAAGAGAAGTAGCACGTATTGCGCAATCCGGAAGATTCATTTTCCATGGATTTGCGTTGTACTTTCTGAAGAATTCGTGTGAAGGTTTTGTCGGTCTAGCCATGTTATTATTTAGAGATATTTTTGTTGCGTTGAAAATAAATATATGATATAATCTAAAGCATGTTGGAACGAATCATAAATTTAATATATTGGACTGTTTTTGCAGTAGTTACAATATTCGAGGTAGCTGTTGTAATGGCATTGTTTACGGCTATGTTTATTCCTGTCTGTGCAATAATGATGGTTTTTGTCATTTGTTGGTGTATTTTTCATCCAATTTGTATATTGTTTTCTTGGATGTCAAATTCTTTCATTTCAAAATAAACAGAAAGAGTATTGAGCTTTTATAAAATTTATGTTATAATATCTAATCGCCATGAAATCCATAAAACAGAAGAATACCATATCTCTCGGCGACCGTATGAAATCGTATGAGGAGTTGTCGACGAGCAGACAGTTGATGCCGAATTGCCCTGTATATGCGCGTCTTGACGGTCGTGCATTCCATACGTTTTGCAGAGGTCTTCCGAAACCTTACAGCAAGTTCTTCATGGAGACGATGCAAGATGTCTGCAAATATCTTGTCGACGAGACAGGCGCGGTTCTTGGTTATGTACAGTCCGATGAGATAAGTCTAGGATGGACAGACCTTGCGAAAGCTCCGTTTGAAGGAAGAATTCAGAAGCTTGAGTCTAACCTTCCTTCTATGGCAAGCGCAAAGTTTGTGCAGTACGTCTATTCAAACGTGTTCACGAACCCAAATTCCGACGACGGTCTTTTTGACAGGGTTCGCAAATACCTTCCGTCGTTCGACTGCCGTATATTCAATGTGCCTACTCTTGATGAGCTTGCGAACGCATTCCTGTGGAGGGAGAATGACGCCATAAAGAACAGTATCACAGTAATGGCTCTTTCGTTCTTTTCGAATTCGCAGATTCACAAGAAGAACTCCGACGAAAAAATCGAGATGATGAGGGAAACTGGATATGATTTCTATAAAGACACCAATCCTGATTTTCTTAGGGGAACTTTCTTTCGCAGGGTAAACTACATGAAACGTCTTACGGAGGACGAAATTTCAAAAATTCCTCAGAAGCAGCTTGATATGCTTGAGAAAGACCTTGAAGGTAATTATTCGGCTCTTCGTTCGAAAATAGACAGGATGGAGATTCCCTATAGATTGACAGACTTTTCCAATAGAGTCGAGGTTCTTTTCGGAAATGCAAAGCCTGTTCTGAACAAGGAGAAGCCGACTTTTGAGCTATGCCGGTAACTGTTTCAGATAGAGTTGCCACGAGAAAGGTGTTCACCTGCTCCGATGGAAAAACGTTTTCCAAAGCAAGGAATGCGTTTAGACATGAAATGTATCTTAGGATACCTGAGATATTCCCTCAATCTGCAATAGAGTACTCGAAGACGTTCAGGGGAAAAAGATATCATCTATGCAAGCATATGTTCATAAGATGTGGAATCTACCATATCATCCTAAGGGACAAGGAGGACATGTCGACGCTAAATCATTTCTTCAGGGGAATTCGGGACAAGCTTGATTATCCTGAAGAGAATGAATATCCGATTGAATTCGACCTTGAGATATTCTATGAAGACATTCCTGATGTGATAATGAATTCCGCACAGTGGAGGCTGTACGGAGACGAAATCATAAGACATGGAAATTCTGCCGAGGAAGAAACTGAAGGTGATGAAGAATAATACAGTTCAAAACTGCAATGAAGCGGTTCTTTGCGCACACACCACTTTCAGGCTGGAAGCTCTTAGGTATGAACAAGAACTGTTTTCCGATGAAAATCCGATTACCGACCGTTCCGGCTGGAAGCTTCTGATTGGAAAGAACTTTCCTGATGGACGTGTTTCGTCTTCAGATATTTTTTCTTTTGTAGATGAAGTATACGAACTTTGCAAGAAGTCTGATGAAAAATTTGTAGATTTCGACAAAGCTCATGTCTGTGCAATGATTTTCACGAAATTCAGATGTACCTTAGATGAAAGCATGCTTGGATTTATATTGAAGTCGAAAACGGTTGTTGAGGCTGAAAAACCTGAAATAAAAACGAAAAAGAGGTTTTTCCTGTTTAGGTTCATAGCATGGATGTGGAGAGGGTTCAAAAGATTTTATAACGGAGTTCTCGAATCGCTGAAAATAGGTTGAATATAAAATGGACTACAGCAAAGACTATTATAAGATTCTCGGAGTGGAGAAGAATGCATCCAAAAAGGATATTGCAGCCGCATACAAGAAGATGATAAGAAAGTGGCATCCTGACCTGTTTGCCTCGAAGAGCAAGGAAGAGCAGGATAAGGCGAACGCTATGGCTGCGGACATAAATGAAGCGAATGACATACTGTCCGACGACGCAAAGCGTCAGGAATACGACATGGTTAGGGATAATGGAGGAAGGAGGAATCCGTTTGAAGGAATGGGAGGCAGAGGATTCTCTCCGTTTTCGAACTTCGACCCGTTTGACGACCCTGTGTTCAACAGAATGCGAAGGAACTCTGGATTCCAGAATTTCCATAGGCAGAGGGCCGAGAGGAATCCTACCAAGGGAAGGACGATTTCGATAAACGTAGAGCTTCCTTTTGAGGATTTCTTCTTTGGATGCAAAAAGACTCTTGACATAAAGGTTCAGGCAAAATGTTCCCATTGCAAGAACGGACTTACCGGAGATACTCCTGAATACGAAACATGTGAAGTCTGCGGAGGTCAGGGGATGCGTGTAAGCAGAAACGGAAACATGATATTACAGGAGACTTGCCAGTATTGCGATGGTACAGGGCAGGTTCTGAAGAACAAGTGTGGATACTGCAATGGAACTTCCGTGGACGGAATAAGGATTCAGACCCTTGAGTTCGAGATTCCCAAGGACACAAGGGATTTCTACACGAAAAGGTACGATGGCGTTGGTCATTGCGGAGTATACGGCGGAGAAAGCGGAGATATCATAATAAGCGCGGCAATGAGCGACAAGGGAATGTTCTTCAACAGAGGAAATAACGTTCTCGGAACAATTCATTTCGTTTCACTGTTCAAGGCACTCGGAGGAGGGATAGAGACGATTCTGACCCCATACGGAAAGAAGAACATAATGATTCCTTCAGGAATGGAGGATGGACACGAAATCAAGTTTTCAGGAATGGGGCTTAAGGGAAAGGGTGGAGAGCCTGATGGAAGCCTTGTCGTCACTTTCAAGTACGACATGCCGAAAAAGCTTAATTCGAAGATTGTCGATGAACTTACAAAGATTGCGGAAAAGACCGAATCCGACAGGGATTGTTTTGTGAACGTAGCTGCGGAACGTGACTACATGAACGAGTATATAAAGAGGCTTGGTTGATTTATTGAAGGAAAGATGATATAATTATAGACATGGAAACGGATAACAAAAATAAAGTTTCAGAAAATGAAGACCGTCTCGTCGAGAATATTGTCGATGAAGACCAATCCCACGTCTGCAAGGTAGATAGAAAGAGTGATATAATGGGAATTACAGATGCAGAGGACAATATGCTATCGAAACGTCCTTGGTCGAATAGTTCTAGGGAAGTCTCGTTCATAATGCCTGACGGCACTACAAAGAGCTGCTATGTAATGTCGGTAGTAGACGCGAATGGCGACACCGTATGCTTCGGAAAGACCGCAGACATGAAGTTCATCACAGAGATGGAGAATGCTTTCAACGGAATCGCCGATATGCTTGAATCGTACAAGTCCAATACGGAGACAGCTCTGGAACTTCTCAAGAGCTTCAAGAGATAGACAAAGAAAACAACGATTTAATCTAAAAAGGAAAACAAGATAATGGATAACACCAACGATATTGACGTATTTGTCCCGCCACAATATACACAGGACGATAATTTCACTCCTCTTGAGTATTCTGTAGGCGAGATTTGCAAATGCTACTACAACGATGTAAAGAAATCTGTGCATGGAAAGATAAGTCAGTCGATTCTAAAATGTCAGAGCTACGGCAAGGTAGTCGAGCGAAACAAGTCAGAAAAGCGCGAGTACACCGTAGAGCTTTTCGACCCAATAGACGACGAAAAGATTAGACGTGTTCCTGGATGTTGTCTCAGAAAGGTGAAGCTTCTTCCTTTTGGTCTTGAAGAAGCTTCGAGAAACATCGGTAGGGTTGTGCACTCAAAGGACGGAAACGAGCGAATGATGATTGTGTCTGTGTCCAGCGACGGAAGCAATGTCCGTATAAACGACATACCATCCGATGTCATGCTGAAAGATTTCGAGTTCGTCGACAACAGCTCTCCATGCGGAAAGATTGTAATGCTCAAGGCAGACGAGGCGTTCGGAGGAGTGTCAAAGGCTTGAAAATAACTCCTCTACAGGAACAGAGGATTGTCTTTTTCGATATCGATGGCTGTCTGACATCAATTGAAGACGGTTCAAGTTTTCTCTTGATGAATCCTGATTCGTATAGGATTTCCGAGAGCAGACTTGAGCTGTTTCTCAATTTTCTTGAGAAATCTGATGCAAATGTCGTGATATCTAGTAATTGGAGACGGTTTCCAGACGATGGTTATTGGATTGCCACAGAGACAGTCAGGTTCAAGAACCATTTGCCTGAACTGAAATCCATTCTCGGAAAGAGATATATTGGAGATTTGCCGCATGATAGGCATATCAGCAAGTCGGAAGCCTTGGTTCTGTGGGGAGAGTTCAATGACATCGATTTCAAAAATCTGAACTATGTCATAATAGACGATGACGAACGTGAAGGATTCAAGAACGTCTACGAGTTCAGGAAACACTATATTCACTGCGACGCACATACTGGAATAACTGAAACACAGTGCCAAGAGGCTTTTGAGATTTTGACAAACGATGCAAACAGAAAAACCATATATTACTAGCAGACGGAAAGACGCGAAGATGGCTGAACAGGTCGGTCGCTTTATGGACGAGTATTTCTATTCCAAGCTTGGGGAGGAATGGAAGAGAGTGACTGATTCTGAGTTGCAACAGCGTGGTGTAGATGTTGTGCTCGGAGACTGCAAAATAGACGAAAAGGTCAAGGTCAAGGACGGCTATCTTAACAGAATACTTGAATATCCGTCATTCGAGCTGTCGTTCGTAAACAGATACCTGAAAAGGCAGCTTGGGTGGTTCGTCGACAAGAACAACATAACAGACTACTATGCTTTCATTGCCGTATACACAGACGCGAACGGAGAATACTCTATAAGCAGCGATAATATAGACCATCTCAACGTTCTGTTTGTAAACAAGATTGAGATAATGCAATATGTACTTGATAACAACATAGACCTTGGAGCAGACATAAGGGAGCTTGCAGGGGAAGATATGGGAGATAGGCTTGAGCATCCTGGAACAGGAATTCACATAAAGCTTTCAACGCAGTTTTCAGAGAAGCCGATAAACATGGTCGTAAGGCGAAACATATTGTATGGATTGGACAGTACTAGAGAGTTCGACATACACAAGAATTTTATTCAGGAGACACAAGAAGAAAAAAGTTGTAGCGACGACTCGTCATTTGTGCTATAATATACGGCGTTTCAACCGAACGACTAAAACCATAATCAATAATCAAAAATAGAAAGATAAAATCGTATGCAAGTTTCCAATCATGGAATCGACTATAGAATCATCGACGGAGGAACCAAGTTTCTCGAATCCCTTCCGCCGAAGGTATATTCAATCCATTTTCATCAGATGATGGGTTATTGGCTTTCTGAGAGGAAGGAGCTTTCTGTCGGAGATTTCAAGATTTATGGAAACACGCCAAAGCGCGTCGAAAAGGCATTCAGAACCTTCGGCATGAGAGACAGGAACCTTGGAATCCTTCTTTCAGGCAAGAAGGGAATGGGAAAGAGCGTGTTTATGCGCCATATGGCGGAGGAATCCGTCAGGCGAGGTTTCCCAGTAATCGTCGTGAACGAGAACATTCCTGGAATTGCGGAGTTCATTTCCAAAATTGAACAGGAATGCGTTGTTCTATTCGATGAGTTCGAGAAGATATTCCTCAAGGACGGAGATAGCGAGGATGACCAGCAGGGAGGTCAGACACAGTTCCTCTCGCTGTTCGACGGAATGGACAGCGGAAAGAAGCTGTTCGTAATAGCAATCAACGAGACATACAGGCTGTCTGAGTTCTTCATAAATCGTCCTGGACGGTTTTACTATCATTTCTGCTTCGAGTATCTTGAGGAGAACGAGGTGCGTGAATACTGCGCGGACAATCTCAAGTCGAATAATGCAGACACCATCGACAAACTTGCTGTAATAGCAAAGTTCCATGACATCAACTATGACATCCTTTCTGCGATTGTAACAGAGCTGAACAACGGCTATACTCTTAGGGAAAGCGTTAACGACCTCAACATCGACATTGACGAGAACCAGAAGTACTATGATTTCGAAATTTCCGTTGATGGAATAACCCTTACAGGTTCGAAGTGGCTCAACGACCGTGATTGTAATGACCAGATGTATCTCTACATGTCTCAGGAGGGGTGCATGAAGAACAATGTCGAGGTCTATTTCAGCATGGATGATGTGAAATACGACAACAACGCAGGCAACCTTTACATTCCGGCCGACAAGCTCAATCGAGTTCTGCTGTGTTATCCGTTCGGAAACTTCAATTCGGATGACTCAGGAGACAACATCGATGTCAAGCGTTGCAGCCGACTGACAATGCGTCCGCACGAGTTCACAGGAACTGGAACTCTCGACTACATGTTCTAATCAAAGGACTTCGTAACATGGCTTACCGAGGTCGCAATTCAAAGAACGTTGAGAAATGGCGTAGAAGCTGTCTTAGGAAGGTTGCATACGATTCCATCGAAAAGCTCAGGAATGGCGCAAAACGCCTTTCAGAGCATTTCGGAGACAGGGTTGCCGTACATGGCTATTTCTGCATGCATTGCGGAAAGTACCACCTCACGACGAGGGACTATACGGAAGAAGAGAAGAGACGTACAGACAATTTGATATTCTAATAAGGAAAATGAAAATGGCTAGAAAACTTGCAAGCGTTGTTGAAATCGAGAGCTGTGAACCGATTCCGGACACGGACAGGCTGTCAGTCGCCACGATGGTCGGCAAGGGTTGGAAGGTTGTCACTTCAAGGGACGAGTTCAAGAAGGGAGACCTTGCCGTCTATTTCGAGATTGACAGCTACCTGCCGTCTAACGACGAGCGTTACGAATTCCTCAGGGACAGTTGCCTGCGCAAGTTCGTGAGCAAGAGCGGTGCTGTCCTGAAGGAGGGAATCAGGATAAAGACGATAAAGCTCCGTGGAGTCATTTCACAGGGTCTGCTTATGCCAATCGGAAAGTTCCCCGAAATCGAGAGCCGCAGATTTAAAGATTTCGATGGAAAGAAATGGCTGAAGCTCGACCCAGAGCAGGAGGGGATGGACAATCCGCTTGTGGAGCTTGTCGGTGCGGACGTTACCGCGATTCTCCATGTCAATCACTACGACGAAATCAAGGAGCAGTTGCAGCCGGCTATGGGAAATCCGATTTCCGCCGACGCGAAGGGGAAGTTTCCGTCAGACTACGTTCCAAAGACCGACGAGGAGCGCATACAGAACCTCGGAGATTGGTTCGAGACGCGGAAGGGACGCCGCTGGCAGGTCACCTGCAAGCACGATGGAACATCCTGCACGATGGCATATTCCACAATCATCGACTCCGAGAATCCCGAGGTCGTCTGTTCGAGGAACCTCCGTCTGAAGCCACCTGCGGAAACCGACAAGATTTCGGTTTACTGGCAGATGGATGAGAAATACGGCGTAATGGGCAAGCTCAAGGCTATTTCAGAGTCCAAGGGCGTCGAGTATGCCTTGCAGGGTGAGATTGTCGGTCCCGGCATACAGAAGTGCCGCAACAAGGAGAGCGAGCATATGTTCCGCGTCTTCAGGATTTATGACATCACTCATCAGATTTGGGTGAATCCGAACGAGACCGTCGAACTCTGCAAGTCCCTTGAGATACCACACGTCGAGATAATCAAGTCCGACTTCAAGTTCTTCGACGAGATAACCACGATGGATGACGCGCTGAAGTTCGCGGAGGGTAAGACCGCAGAGGGCAACGAGCGAGAATGGGTAGTTCTAAAGACCATTGACTCGCTTCCATATGCGAGCTTCAAGATTGTAAGCAATCGCTACCTAATGAAACAGGAAGACTTATTTCTCCGCAACCGTTTCAAATGCCGATAGACATAGAACAACACACAAAAAATATGAAAAGCAAAATATGAAAAGCAAGAAAACAAACAATGGACATCTCCTCCTCACGGAGAAGCAGAAGGAAAAACTGGGAAAGATTCTCGCAAAGTCCCTTTCTGAATATGCCCTGCGACAGAATGATTTCAAGACCTTCGATGTCAAGCGGGGGATAGAGATTCTAGAAGAAATCGCAAGGATGCGCAAGGAACTTGAATCAAAGATGGAAGAAGTTGCTAAGAAGTGCCGCAAGGATTTTGAGTATTCTAAGAAGTGGCATTTAGACCATGCCAAGAAGAGTCGGAGGGCATTGGGAGAGATAATCAAGATTCTCTCTAAGTTCGATTCGTATCAAGTCCAGAGCTTGTGCAATCTCGTTAGGAATCTAAAGCCAAATATGGACTACGGACTGCTCTATGCTAGAATGATAGCTGAGAGCAATAGGTCTTGGGGCAATCCAAATTACATAATCGCAAATGTCCTAAACGGTAACAAGCAGGAACTCGTCTCTAAAAATTCAAAGGCATACAAGGTGATGGCTGCGGCCGTCAACAAGGCAAAGAAGGAAGTTTCCTGCGAGAAGCCTGGCAACAGGTTTCTCGGACTGGACGGTGTGGTGAGCGTCAAGGATGGAGACCACTACATAGCTTTCATCTGCGGCGGTAACAATGGGAGTAGCGATTTGGAAACATACTTCAAGAGTCTCACAACCATTGTGAACTCCGTGAAGAAGGGGTGGCTCATCGAAATCAAAAACGACTGCTGTGATGATGTACACTATGCCTTGATTGGGTTTCGGATTAAATAAAACAAAGGAGAAGTAATATGTTTCCCACAATGCGAATTCGACATGAACGACGAAACAGACAATAAAAATGCCAATAACAATAACTCTTCTTCTGTCATCGAGCAGAAATGGGAGGAGATTGCAAAGAATTTTTCCAATCATATGCCGAAGTTCAAACCTCCGCAGAAGAGGGTGATTGACCTTTATGGAAGGGATGAATTGAATCAGCATCTCCGCAGGTTCATGGAGCATTGCATAGCCAAGGAAGTGAACCCTGACGTTCCAACCATCATAGATTGGCTATATTCCGAAAAGGCGTTCAACGAACGCGACGATTTCGTCAAGATTGAGCGGCTTATGGAAATGATTCGTAACGGTATGGTATTTCCTTTGCTCATCCTTGAAGTCCTTGAATACGCAAACAATGTCGAAAAGGCTGCAATCGACGTTGTAGAAGAGGTAGGAAATACGGAACATGATTTTGACTCGGTTGATAGGCTTGAAGAGGTGTTAAATACAAGACTTGAGATTCACCGCAGTGAAAAGTCTGAATCTGAAACTGATATGAAGAAGATGTTAGAGAAAGGTTTTTCAGGTCTGTCCAAATCGGTAAATAATAAGAACAAATAGGACATCAGAACGAAAACTTTATCCCTATCTCATATCCTATCTTAGGCTTGTTCTCGTATGGTGTGCTCTTGTCGTTGTTGAAGTCGACTGTTCCTATATATGGCTTTATCCATGACTTCTCGTATTTCTCCACGATTGTCTCCAATTTGTTTTTCGGTTTATCGAACTCGATTCCGCAGTCTTTCAGATAGTCCTTGATGTCGTTAGGATAGATAAGAGACTCATTCGAATCAGTTGATTTTGATTCTTTCTTCTTTAAAAATACCGAATCAGGGTCTATCGATTCAATGTCAGTTGCCATAATAAAATCCTCCTGACTATTTATGACAGGAGGATTTTGTCTAACTTAAGTATTCCGCATTTCGTCACTTAATCATCTTTTCCTTTTGTTTGAGGTATTTCTTTCCGTCAATCTCCTCAAGAAGACTGTGCATCTTGTCATGGTCGTAACTGACTTTTTTCTCGTCTATTATTCCGTTTTTAACCATCGACATGTAAAGAAGATATTCAGGTGAGAGTGAGTATGTTGCATCCGGAAGAATGAGGAATTTGTTGTATTCGTTAGATTTCTTCAAACTCTTTATCCCTTCCTTGTCACCATCTGACACTATTGGATACCATTCATCAGCATCATCCTTGATTAGAATGTATCCATCTATTTCGCTCTTAGGATAATACTCGTTCGGATACTTAGTTTCCATCTCATCCATTGCAGCGAATTCTACATAATCGTATGTCATGTGTCCATAATCTTCGTCAGGTGGAATCAGCGTGAACTCTATCGTCTCTATCTTTCCGGGACCTAGGCGGACATTGAACTTGAATTCATGATTAATCTTGTCGTCGAATGACTCTGTTTTCTCTTTTTTCGATTTGGATGTCTTTTTCATATAAATTTTCCTAATATTCTATATTATATCATATTTATCTTTAAAAATCAACCGTTCAATATCTTTATGCATTTGTCTGCATCATCTTCCGTAAGACCATTTATGGCGTCAGTTATGACACAATGACCTCCGTTTAGAAACGATTTAAGTTCGAAGTCATAATCATCTACTATGACAAAATTTTCAATATCGCTATGTTCATCAAGGTACTGCTGTATCTCTTCTTCCCTGTATGGTCTAAGCACGTTATTTGGTGTACATCCTGCAACACATCCTTTCGGAAGAAACGGAAAAAGTTCCTCTTCCAATGTATCCATCAAAGAATTTGAATATTTCCATGTCGAGCTGATGACGATGACGCATCCTGTTTGTTTTACTACATTTGACAGACGAGCAATGCAGTCTTTGTCAAGCGTACAATCAACTCCTCCGTGTTTGTAAAATTTAAACCTGTTTATGACGCCATCTATGTCCAAGAACAAGACTTTCAAATCATTATTCCTTTTCTCTTCAGATTCTCAATGCATTCGGCAAGATAAGAATCGTCATGCTCAGGATATATTGGACAGCTTCCATTACCTTTAGGAGTCAATCCACTTGGTAATTCTCCCATCATCCATGTGAAAAGAGAATAATCATAGCCGATTTTCTTACCTCTATAGCAATATACTCTCCATTTATCATCATAATTATATCCTCGTCTCCCCATTTCAAGCATTATCTCCGTGTGATATAGACATAGCCACCAATATGGATGTTTGAATACATAATCTACAACAGAATGCTTCTTTCCCCATCCAAGTCCTCTAAGTGCGCAACATTCACGATGCTGACCAAGGAGCTGCTGACGTGGTAGACGAGAAATTAATGCTGTATGCCAAAGTCTCATGTTATAATTTAACGAACTCAAGCGTTACGCCTGCCTCGTCAAACATCTGACGTGTGAGTTCAGTACTTGATTTCCAGCGTTCAGGTATCTCGGAATCAGGAGCGTATACATGTTTTATTCCGCTTTGGACGATAAGTGCGGCGCAATGTGAGCATGGAGGCATCATTGTGACATACAGAGAGCATCCGTCAAGATTCTGCTTTGCAAACATTATCGCATTTTCCTCGGCATGAAGAACCATCTTGTACTTGACCTCCCTGTTTTCGAGACGTTCAGCACTGTCCACAATACCGACAGGGAAACCATTGTACCCTGTAGCTATCACGCGATTTTTAGAATCTACGATAACCGCCCCTATTTTCGAAGAAGGGTCTTTACTCCAAGACGCGACAAGGTTCGCCATGTCGAAGAACCTCTTGTGCCATTTAAGATTTCTTTCCTTTGAATCAACCATTTTAACAGAATCCCTCTTTGTCACAACCAATTACATCGTCGTCATACCATCTGTTCAGAGTAGCAAGAGAAAAGCCAAGGTTTCTTGCAGCATCCTGAATCTGGCATACGACTCCAATATCCCATCCATGCTCGTCGCAAGCTGCTTCAAGTCTTTCCGAAGTTGCTTCCAGAAGATTTAGAGCCTTTGAAATCCTTTTAATAGACTCCTCTATGCGCTCGTCTTTTTCTATGATATTTTTGCCTTTGCGACCGTCAAAAGACATTTCCTTGATTATTGAATTTCCGTCCATATTGCAATTATAGCATAAATCAATTAACAAATCAAACTACAGAAGCTCGTCGAGTTCTGAAACTTCTATTGGAATTATTGCTCCGACAAGAATGTCATGGTACTCTTCCGAAATTTCTCCGCATCCAAGCATTCCGTCGCAGAATTTCCTAAAGAACCCACCATCGGTTATATGGACGTTCAGCTTCTTTCCCTCGAATTGGGAATTCATTCCATCGTCAGCGTCGAACATGATAAACCGTTCGTTTCCGAACTTGTTGACGTATTTCCTGAATTCAAAGCTTTTCACTCTACCGTCGGAGAATTTCCTGTCAACAAGGCAAATGTGTTCGGAGTTGTTTTCGACGAACTCAAGCGAGTCGAAGGTGTGCATAGACCAGCAATGAATACCATTCTTGTCCCATCCTTCGACGAAATTGGAATCTATCTCTTCTGCCATTTCCATGCAGAAGATTATATCATATAATGGTGAAAACCGCAACAAAAATCATGCGATGAAGCAGACATCCTTGCGTTTCGGATGGATGTAGATTACAAGCTTGTTCGAAACGTATTTCAGCGACGGTTCAAAGATTGGCATTCCGCTTCTTACGTTAAGTTCCTTTTCAGACTCAAATGAAGACCTCGTTCCAAGAGTTTCTTCCCAGTTCACCGCCTCAGGATACACTTTTCCATACAAGGTGAAATAGCTCATTCCTATTACCCACTCTCCCGCGTCGAAAAACCCATATCCGTTCGTCGACCAGCAGTTTCCGCAATGGTATCCGTCCTTAACGTATTTTTCCAACGTCGAAAGGTCTTTGTAGATGTAGTCGTCCATCCTGTATTCTATCGTTTCGTTCTGCGACGATATTATCCTCGCAACAGAAGCCGCTCCGTCGACTCTAAATTCCCTTTTGTTGAATTCATCCGCATCGTTTTCTAGCTCTTTTCTGCTGAGTTTTATCTTGTTGTTGTACCAGCCTCCTGTTATGTCACGGTCAGAGAATTTTGATAGAATGTCGGTCAGCTTTCGACCGCTTTCCTCGTAGGTTCTGTCTGAGGGTTTTGCAAATCTTCCTACGGCAGGATGGAACATCTTCGTAGCAACGAATTTGAGCAGTTCCTTTATCGCATGTAGTTCCTTGAACGTAATGTATGCGTTGTATTCACTGTCCATGTCGCAATCGTTGCCGTCGTAGTCGCTTTTCATTTCTCCGAACTCGCAGTCAACGTCGAGACCGAGACCGTCACCCATCCTTCTTATAGTCTCTATGACCTGATAATCCATGTTGACTTCGGAATGGTCTCTTCCATAGGACATTTTTCTTCCGCGTACTATCTTTTCAGCAATTTTTGGAAGATAGTTCTCTATTCCGCATTCCTTGTAATGTTCAAGAATTTTTCCACACAGAGTCGATACGCTTCCGTTGCAGTCTTCGTTTTCAAATCTAGTCTCAATCACCCAATTGACCGCATATTGAGGGTTGTTCTTGACCAAATCAACATATCTTGAATAGAATTCCTTTCCTTTTTCCTTTAGTTCTGAGTTGTTTACGTATCTCGTTATGTTTTCTCCAAGAGCCTTGTTCAGGTCGTGCGTCGCGTCCGATGCTTCAAGACCGTCTTTCATTATCTTCTGCAACTTGGAAGCGTCTATGAAGCCAACCCTGTCGAGATACACGACGTTTCTTCTGCCATAGTTTCCAGGTCTTTTCGTACTGAACACCATTGCAATCTTGAGTTGTCCGAATCCGTTCTGAAGAGCATAGTTGACTACGGAAAGAACGTCGTCATCTGTCAGCAGAGGATATTCATCCTCAAGGGAGCTGAACTGCTGCTTGTTTCCGATTTCCGAAGTCATTCTTTCATATGCTTCGGAAATCTTTCTAAGTTCGAAGATGGAGAGGTCTTTCACATATTATATTTAGTGGCTTCTATCACTCGTTTTCAACTAGTCCGCGTTTCTTCATTTCATCGTACAATTCGTAGACTCCTTTGTATTCGGCAAGTCCCAAGTCGATTGCATCCATTTGGTCTTTGAAGTCGCCATAGTCTTTGACACCGCGCTTGATAATGTCGGAAAGAATCTTTAACACACACTTGACATATTCCCGTTTCTCGAATTTTCCCCTAAGCGCATACTTGAATGTACGAATCAATGACGATGTTGGGTATTCACTTCCGGTGTAGTATGTCGTCCTACCAACATTGGCCAGAACAAAATCGTCTGAGAAATACACATCGTCAGCATGTGGCGGTTCTCCCCATCCTTGAAATAATATTCCAACCTTGACATGTGCGAAGTCGAACGAATCGACAAGTTCTTTCAATGAATTTTTTCTGTAGTTGCAGAACTGAATTATCTGTCCGTTGAAGTCGAGAGTCAATGCGTTCTTTGTCTTTGAAAGAAGCTTTGTAGTTTTATTGAATATTTCATCTTCGCATATTTTCTTTTCTATGTCAGAAACGAGAAATTCGTTTCCGCTGACAGGGTAGATGTCGAAATCGTTGACCTTGTCTCCACACAAAGAGCCGCCAGCCAAGATGAAAGGCTTGTTGTCGATTAACGAATAGATATTGTCGAATTTGAGCTTGTATGCCCTTCTTACGATGATGTCGTCTATCTTTTCCGTATTCATGTGATATATTATATGATATATGAATTATTTCCGCAATAGATTTTTTGCTTTTTCATTTGCCGCATCGCAGAACCACTGTGCTCCGATTCTGTCAATTCCGAATTGCGCAATTCCAAGCCCATTTTTGTCAACTATATTGAATCCAACATGCCGTCCGTCAATATATGTGCATTTCTCGTCATCAATTTCCTTTACGGAAAACGGTGCTCTATATGCAACGTTTCTGTTTTCAAATCCTGAAAGTTCCATGTTTGAACTATTCCCAATCGAATGGTATCATTATAGTATCTACGGCGGCGTCAATCGGAAACGTAATCCAAATGATTGACAACGGAATCCACCCGAAGCATCTTCCCATTCTTCGTTCATATAGCTTCTTGCCTGTAAGATTCTCTTCATCATCTTCGAAATACATCTTTTTCGTGACGACCCATCTCATCTTTATTGTTGGGTAGATTCCCGCTACAGACGGTTCTTTCTTACCAATCTGCTTAATCATCGAAGCTCCCCATACACGGTTAGTGCAATAACCGTCGTCCGAGAAGTCCTCTCGTTCAATACTAGGCATTCGAACAATGCTCAAGCATCCGCAAAGAAGCATTGCCAACGATACAATCACCAAAAGTTTACTTTTCATCGTTCTTTTTATTTTCCATTACATTTAAGACGTCCGATGCATCGGCAAGCTCCTTTTCGAGCTGTGTTTTCGTGTATCTCATTGCTCCAAGAACTTCCGAATAAAGTCTTCTCTCAAGAGCATCGTCATCGAGATACAGAAGCTCTGACGGTATGTGGATTGTAGTCGTTTCGGGATAACCGTCGTCGATTCCGTGGGTGAACTCGTATCCGAACACTTTTCCGTTTCCGCTGTACCATTGCAGGCTCGTTTTTCCTGTAAGCTTGTCGAAATTGTATCCGTTTCGTATATTGTCAATTGTGTTGATGTATCTATCGATGCTTGGATACTGCTTCTTCCTCCACAGTCCATTCGGAAACGATTCGAATATTTCAATAATTCTTTTTACTCTTTCCTCTGACGAAAGAGACAGAAGAAACAGTATTTCCTTCTTCTCGTTGAACACTTTCGTGTCGAGTTCATTACCAACATACTGTCTTTTCTCAAGTTCAACGATACTGTTTTCAACACTCTCTACATATTCCTTTGTCAAAGGTCTAAGTTCTCTGAGATATTCGGACGGAATCGGCTCTGACATCCATGTCTGGTCGTTTGTCGAATGATAGAACTTGACTCTGTTTCCAAGCCATGCCTTGAAAGCATAGACTGCAATGACTACAGGATTGTCGTCATGTCTCTTTCCGACCCTTATCGCAGTTTCCTTATCCGTAGACAGATGGACGTACTGTCGATTCATCGGCTTTAGACCTTCCAGTTTTATCTTTTCCCATGCCCTTCTGCTTGTTCCATGAAAAAGCACATAAGGTGGCTGCTCAGGCTTGGTTACGACAATCGGATGGTCTTTTATGGAATGACCGTATGTTGCCCTGATGCGATTGTTCTTTTCGTCAATCTCGAACCGTTTCTTTTCGCAGTCGTCGATTATAGACTGTATTCTTTTGACATCTACATTTCCAAAGGAATTCATAGAATTGAACGAGTTCAACAATGAATCTAGCCTACACCAACCGCAATCATCTAGCGTTATGGAATATTTCGATGGATTGTGCCTAAGAGCATAAGAAAGCTCTTTTGAGAGCTTAAAATCGATTTCATTTAATATTTTTTTTCAATATATCTTTTCTACTTTAGTGTGGAATGTTATCAATGCCAAATATTATAACACATATCGGGATTTAATGCAATTGTCATCTGCTGATATCAACCATTCTTATTCCATGGTTTCTTCTAAGTTCCTCTTCTCTCATTTTTCTGTCCTCTTCATCCCTCTTGGCCTTCAGACTCTTATATACAGGATTTGTGGACATCCATATTATGTCATCAGGAGTGAGATGGTTCCTTATCTTTCCGTCGAGAATCCTTCTTGCTCTTTCATAGTCCCTCTGATACTCTGCGTTCCTTGCACGGAATTCGTCAGTTCTTCTCATTTGCGACAGACGTTCCTTCTTAGCTCTTTCTTCAGCCTGTCCTTCTTCCGATGACAAGTACGCTTCCCTTTCCGCTCTTCTTCGTTCAGTCTTAGACCTTCTTATGTCGGCTCTTGCATCCGTAGACAATTTATCGAACCTTTCCTGGAATCTGTTCTGTTCAGGAGATTGAGGAATTCTTTTCCTGTTACCGGCACGGTCAGCATACTTACCTTCGGAATGTTTCCCCAAAGCCTTTCTTTGCTTCAATACGTTTCTTCCGCGAAGCATCATCTTTTCTATTTCCGATTTTATCCATCCATCCACTTCTTCAGGCTTTAGTCCATATGCCTCAGGATTCATCCTTGGAGAAGGCCAGCCTTCCTTGCTCCAGCCCTCTCTGTCGAAGCCGAGAATGTCATACCCTTCGTCGTCATAGCCGTCTCGGTTGATTCCAAAAATGTTCTTTCCGAGACGGTCGTATCCTTCACTGTCGAACCCAAGAGAATCGAAACCGTTTTTTCCAATTCTCGCAGATTCATTGAGCATTGAAATATAGGATTCTCTTATTCTTCTTAGTTCAGACAGTGAAAAATCTTTCATTTTTTTTGGAAACAGACTGTTACTTACAATATTTAGATTATGTCAAGGAATAATTATTGAACATTTTCCTCAATCATATTCTTTATTTCAGACTCAGATTCCTTCACGAACATTCGGCTTCCATCGAGAAACGTCAACATGCATCCACGAGCTGTATCAATCTTCTTGTATCCAAATTTCTCATGGCAGAAGAACCATAGCTTCCTTATTCTGCATTTGTGAAACCTCAATATCGGAACTTCAAAGTTCTCTATTGTCTTTATCGACGTTGTCACAACGTTTCTTTTCAAAGGGGAAGGATATTTTACGAAATGGTCTCCGCACACAATGTAGTTGAGAAGGTTGTTCGTAACATAGTCTCTTTCGACATACCCTGTCTCATGTAGACTTATCACCTTCGGTTTAATTACATATACTGACATGTTCGATATTTCCCTTCATTCTTCTATCTCATCTGAAGATATTCTATCCCATACAAAATTTATGAAATCCTTGAACGTCAGAAGATTTCTAGATTCATTTTCATCAATAGACAGACCGAATTCATCCTCAATGTTCATTATGAACTCAACAATGTCAAGGTTGTCGCATCTAAGGTCATATTCGAGTTCCATGTTCTCGAAACTGTCCTTTTCCCTTTCATCGAGCGCGAACATGTCCACAGCAATCTCGAAGATGATGTTTTTCACGGAATCCCTGTTTACAGGAATCTCCTCGACCTCTTCGATGTCATCCTTTTCGATGTCGTTTCGCTTTACATTGTTTTTCATGATATCCCTTGTCTTTGGTTTCGACTATTTATGTTATGAAATATTCAAATTATGATGTCGTTCAGATTGACTTTCCAGTGTACGGCAAGCAGGTTCTTCGTATTGCTTCCGATATGGGAGAACTGCCTTTGTTTCTGCGTATGCGCATCTTCTATAAACAGAGGCTCAAATCCCTGTTGCTTCTCGTACTTTCCGAAAGTCTCGTCCTTTTCGACCCATTCCATGTAAGGTTCTTGCTGTACGTTCTTTCCAAACAACTTTTTCTCCGTGGAATATAGGCAATTGAATATTTCATCTCCCATATCGTCAATCTGCACCGCAATCTTGACTTCAATTATGCTTCTGTCCTTTACATATGCAGATGAATAATAGTCTATCATGGAAAGGACGTATTCGTACAGCCACGGAATGTGCTCTTTTTCAGATTCAATTTTGAGGACATACAGAAACTTTGCTGTTTTTTGACCAAGCTCCGTCTTTGCATTGAGTACGCCATTCATCCAATTCTCGGCATATTCCCGTTTTCCGAACTTTCTTGAAATATCCTGATACAGGTATTTTCCGCTGCATCCATTGACTGTGTTCTCGTCAAGGACTCCGAGCTGTACGGTTGAGTAGTTTCCGCATATTCCTACAGTGTTCGAAATCCTGAAAAGCATCTTTGGAAGAGTTACGGTTTCCGAGTTTTCAGAAGAAGTTTCGCTGTTGGTTACTGATTTTTCCACTATTTTGACGTTGTTCTTCTTGCTTGAGAATGGCCACATGCCTATTTTCCTTACCAACTGATTATGATTCCAAAAATGCTATTTGGTTCAGCGAACTTATGTTCAATCTTATATCCATTATCTTCAAGATATTCTTCTATGACGGCAATCTTCAATCCGTCAATCCACATCTTCTCTCCATTTTCGTTCAATGGACGTTCAAGTTCGCTTGCATCGGAGATTTCGTTCATTGAAACAAATATATTCTTTTTATTATTGGTGGCTGCAATAGTCACCTTTTTGTTGAGCATTTTAATAATCTTTTTAAATGCTGTACTTTTAAGTATATTGCTAAACTGTGAAAGACGTTGTTTTTTTCTAAGGTGTTGTGCCTGTATTGCATCAATCATGCTATTTATTATAGCATAATCTAAAAAACAACGCAATGATTATTTTAGCCATTTGATATCGAAGTAAGGCTGTTCGAGCCTCCCTCGATGAACGCGCTTGCAAGGTCTCCGCGCTGATGTGTTATGTCCAGGCATTTGTTCAACGCAACAATCATATCTGCGGAATTTGGTTCGTTTGGAAGTTTATAGAGAATGTCAGTTATTGGACGTATTCCATAATCGGATATTGCGTCAGTTCCGTCCGGTAGAATCTCCCAAATACCGAATCCCCTGCCATCAAGAAAATTGTAAGATGATTCCCAATCGTTTATTAGTTCTTCACCAAGTTCCGATTCTATATCATCGTTTTCGTTGAAATAGAAATCTCTTATTGAATCGACTTCTCCGAACTGGTCATGACCGCAAATGCCTGTGACTATTCTTATTTTTTCGAGATTGAGAAGTATAAGGTCAAGCCAGTCTCTAAGGGTCTTTTCCGGAAAACTGAAAAGTTCAGGTCCCTGTTGAATGAACTTGTTCAATGCATATTGGTATTTCTGCGCAGGAATCAAATCCCATGTCATTCGGAACTTCTGAGGATTCGCTTGCAGAATCTTCATATCTTCAGCAAGCCGAGCCTTGTATTCTTCAAGATTTCCGATATAGTCCTTTATGTTTGTGTCATGTCCAAGGACTTCTCTTCTGTTTGCTTCGAATTCGGAAAGAATCGTGTAAACGTCCGGAGTGTCAATGTAGTCGAACTCGTCCGGAAAGAAAGACTCGCCAATGGAATTTGCAGAATTGGCGTTTCTTCTTACCTTTAGATACGCCTCGTTTATGTTTCTTATCTCCTTGATAGAATAGTCTTTCATGTAATGTATTTAGAGCATTTTCTCGACCGTCCATCATTCGTATAGCATCATGATATCATCTTCGTTGCACAATATGTCACCTATCCCGATAACGCGAGAATTGATGCTCTTGCCATCGAACAGTACCCTGACAGGTTTTCCCTTAAGCTCCTCGACATACACCCCATCCTCGACCTGACCATCGAGTTCATCGTCGAACATTTCAATGAACTTTCCTATTTTCTTCTGAGGAATCGTTACGGTGCATCCCCATCCGCGTCCATCAAGCTGCGCCTGTATGGAAATCTGTCTTCCATGACCAAAATAAAACAACCCAATCCGTTCTATTTTGGCGTTTTCAAGCCTGTATTCGTCTTCTGTCTGATGTTCAGCTTTCATGTTTTAGTCCTTTTTAAGAAGATTACCCTTTTCAATTCCATAGCACCTGATAAAGAACCGTCCGCAGAAGTCGTGGGTAGTGGTCAGTCGAACTATGATGAAACCTCTCTGTTTCACATCGTCTGTTGCTATTTCTAAAGCTCTTTCAATCTTTTCGGATTTGTCCACAACAACCTCTTTTTTGTAATCGTAAGCCAAATTGTTGAATGGGATAATCAAAGCCGATGTTATGAGCGTTATAAACATTGCAACTACTGAAACTAATGCTACAATTGAAGTTCTGCTCATAAATCCTACTTTGCTTTCTTTGCGTTGTCAAGCTCTTCATTAAGGAATGCGTTCTCCCTCTTGAGCTTGATGACTTCATTTTGTAGTTTGACGATGCTGCGCATGTTCAGACGCCTGTCAGTCATGCGTTCTGCGTAGACGGCAATGACGACATCCCCACCGTAAATCTCATGCTTTACGTCTATGGCTTCGTATCGGTTCTGCTTCTCAATCTCTTCAGTAAGAAGCGAAACAGTTTCCTTGTATTTGGATACCGGAACGGAACGCACCATCACGAGTTCCGGAGGACAAATTGTTCTACCATCTGTACAGCATCCGGTGAACAGAATTGCGGCAATTGCGCATATGATTAATTTTTTCATGTTTTCCTCAAATCCAATCGAATACGTAGACATACTCGTTAAGTTTTTCTTTTCCATCAAGCACCTTGAGCATGTCCATGTCCTTGAGAACATTCTTTAGAGAAGACTGAATATCCTCCGAACCTTTCCAATAGCACTCGTTTCCGTTGTAGTCCCAAGGAAATATGTAGTGGTAGTAGCGATGACCGTAAATCTTCTCCACTTCCTTCACGATGTTCACGTTCTCCTTGCAGACTCCGTAATAGACATATTCGTCCTTCTTTTCCCAATCGTATCGAGGAACCTTGTCCTCTACGTAGATTCCATCTTCGGTTGGACAAAATCGCTTCATGCAGATGCCGGCGCAATCTGTCTTGAGCTTGTTCTCGGTATCCTTCCTGTAAGGCATTGAAAAGACCTTCTTGTCAAGTTCCTCGAATACCCTCAGCGCGGACTCAATCATTTCCCTTGTTACAGGAATGCACTGAGTCTCGTCAATTTTATGCTTGTTCGCAACATAGTCCTCAAGCTCCTTGTCGTTTGGATATTTCAATGGACGCTTGTTCAGACCAAGGACTGAATAGAGGAAATCGTCACTGTCCATGTCTCCGCTGATTTCCTTCCATATTTCAGTCCTCTCAAGACGTTCGTCGCTCTCATCCCAGCGGTTGATTCCCTCGAAGAACTCCTTCCGCCGTATGCGTGTGAATCCGTATGTGTCGCCCATTTCTGCTATCCTTTCTTTAAGATTGATGTGCTGTTCGTTTTCGGCAAGTATTATAGCATAAAAGAAAATTCCCCGCAACAGAAAAGTTGCAGGGAAACTTGTTAAGCGAATTCGCTTACATTTGGTGTTTTTAAGCGAATTTACTTAACACTTGTAATAGTATTGAGGGTCTTCCGTGTCAAGAAGCAATTCAGCTTTTATCGTTCCAAACTTCGAGGTCTTTTCGTTCCAATACACTGCACATACTCCCTTTGACGGCATAAACACCCATCCTACGACAATTGCAGTAGGACCGTTTTCCTTGTACGAAACCTGATGCTTGTCCACCAACAAACCCATCTTCTGATATTCAAAATCATCGTTGAGCCTGAGCTGGCTTAAAGGAATTTGAGTATATCCAATCTGCTCCCATCCTTGCCAATGACGTATTCCATAAACAGTTTTCTTCGATGGATTGTAGTAGAAACCGTAAATCGAAACGTCATCGCTCTTGGACTTTTTGAACAGCTTGTCCTGATGCACCCATACCAAAGGAATCGCCTTTGCGCCTACGGTGCGAATCTTCCGTTTCGGATTTCCATTGGCAATGTCGTCGAACTTCTGCTCGATTTTCTTTTCCTTGTCGGTCTTTGTTTTCTTCTTGAAGTCTATGAACGGAAGAAATACCAGAGACACTACTCCAAGCACTATAAGTATGTTTATCATTTTATTCCTTTATGAATTTTTGTGCGATTACATCTGGTTCAGTTTTGAATTTCCATCTTGAATATGAATCAGACATATTACGACTCCTTTTTGTAGAGAGCACCTACACAGAGATTGTAGATTCTCGTAAGAGTGACCGAACATACGTCACTGCTGCGTTCTGAAATTGGCGTCTGCATAATAGCAGTAATTATGCCTTTTATTTCTTCAAGAGTATTTTTGTACTTGCTTTCTTTTGTCTTGATAATATCTGACATGTTGCAGAGTTCCTGTTCTATTAAAGTTGACATGTTATTTCAATCAAGTATGAATTCTCTCTTGTAAGCGGAAAGTTTCTTCAAAAGTTCCTTTTTGGAATATGCGAATATAACAACTTTACCATTATTTGATTTATCATAATTATCAATATAATCTTCGACATTTGGGTCGTTCGGCAATGGGTTGAATCTTATCTCAAAATTGTGGATATAGTCGCTGTCTACATGCCATGATGCCATATCCTTTTCAGAATCGGATATTCTTTGTTTGTATACCCATTTAGGAAGAGATGACCACGGTACTAGATTAAATCTACTGTCATATGTTGCTTTGGTTATCATTTATCTCTATCTCCATTTTTCGCATAATGACCTAGGAAACCATGCATTGCAAACAATTCCGTCATCGTTTCCGCATGATGCGGTGCATTTCCATTGTCCCTTGTCATATCCGTACATCATTATTCTCATGTAGTCGCAATTTTTGCATGACTGTTTCTTCTTGAAAAGAATATGCCAATAGATTACTGAAAACAGACAGTGAATAGGAATAGCTATGATTTTAAATATGGCCTTAAGGATTTTCATGTTTCACATCGATGTTCATGGCATCATTTATTTTGTTCTCGTATTTCTTGATTTCCTTCTTGTAGAACTCTATCGACTTCTTCCAGTCTCCTATTTTCGCCAACGCACAGTTCTTCCTGAAGCTCATTATCTCATCATCCGTATAGATGTATGGAGACTTTATGCTTCTAGGAGATATGGAGTTCTCGCACATCCATATAAACAGCTCCTCGACTTCCATCGGTTCCCTCTGATGACCTGTGAACGGCTCAGGTGTGTTGTCCCAACCATCCTTCTCCTCGAAGAAATGGATATCAGGATTGTCTTTCAGAATGGAAAAAGTCTGCTTTACCGCAGATGTATAGATTTTGACAATCTCATTATAGATTCTGTTTTTGCGTTGCTTTGTGTTGTCTTTTACGTTGCTTCTCATATCAGATAATTCCTTGTTTCCTTTTCTTCCGTATCGTCAATTATGACATCAAAAACATTCTGCAAATTATTTTCCATCTTTGACATGATTCCGTACATTTTCTTCTATCTTACGGTTCTTTTCTTCAATTTCTTTCCTTTTCTGCTCCCATTCTATCAATCTAGGGCATTTACAGTATTCATCATCGGAAAGAGAACACTTTCTATCAAAAGATTCCTTGCTGAAGTATGGGCATTTCGGAGAACATTCGTCACTTGCAATAGGTTTTTTCCTTGAATAGTAACCCTCCGTCTTCTCATATTCATCATCAGTTATGTCTTCATTGCAGAACCAGCAGTCGTTGCAGTAAATCTTTCCGTCTATATCACACCAACCTTCATCGCGAGCCTCATTCTCCGCATGGAACTCATCGTCCCAATGTGTACACCCTGTGTCGAACTCGTCGCGGTATTCCCTTCCGCAAAGGTCGCATCTAACTCCAATCAACTTTTCAGGCTCCAATATCGTTCTTCCTTCACCTGGATATTTCCTATGGCTTTCATCTTCGGAACATGCCTTGCAAAACCATTTGTCCTCATCAGATTGGTCCCTTGTCCATCCATTGTCTTCTATTGACTCTTCAAGCTCCTCCTCATCCAGAAGACGTTCTCCATCTACAAGACTGTCTATCCTTGCTCCACATCCATTACACACTATCGTGCAGAAATCAAACTGCATCAGTGTCTGCATTTGCTTTTCCTTAATATTTTGTTAATCATATCTTCCACCATCCTTTATATCCTTGAGTCTCTGAAATTCGTTCGTTATAGTTGACGCACACTTGGCAAGAGTTTCATCAAACGTCTCAGCATACGGGTCCATTGGAATTGGAAGGTTGTCAGTGATGTGCCTGGTCTCTGATGGTTCGAGACCATAGAGAGCCGCAAGCTCCTTGTGCAGATACACGCGGTCTTCGTCGTCCCTTCCCTGAATTACGGCGTAGCAATACTCCACTGCCTTGTCGTAGAGGGAGCAATGCCCAGATGGAGACCAGGGAATTCCATCGGAATTGTAGAATGTGTCGCAATCTTCCATCACTCGCCACTTTTCTTCCATGTATTCACCCTCTCAATCTCGGATATGAGGGTATTCTCAAGATGTTCAATACAATCTTCGCAAAGTTCCCAGGTCTTTGGAAGTTGCTTGTAATCACGCCATGTCCTCAATTCCCTCTGACACTCGAACAATCGACCCTTGGCAAGCTCCTTGCCACAGCAATCGCAAACGTGTATTGTCTTTGTCATTTCACGACCTCTTTCAAGTCCACGGCACCAACCATCTTGGACTCAATCACGCCAATCCACTTCTTGACAAGTGCATTATAGGCTTTCTCTGCCTCTTCCTTGGTCTCAAAGAACCCAGTCCAGCTCCACTGTGAGGTTATTCTGTCGATGTATCCATTGAGTTTGTAGCTTTCAGAGAAGTAAAGTGGATTCTTCTCATCCGCAGTTACAAATATTCCATCTGGGGTGGCTGTTGCCTCGACAATCTTCACCTTCTTGAAGATAACTTTGTGTTTCTCTGGCTCCCAAGGCGTGAAATTGAATACACACACCCACATTTCGTCAAGAACTGGTGCGTATAGTTCCTTGATGGTCAGCTTCTTTTTCTTTTTGAAGATATCAAACAGCTTCATATGAAATTCTTACTGCTCAACGGTGAGCTTGACGTTCCTCAAATGCGTGTAGATTGGAGTGCCGTCTGTCAAGATTACCTGAACCGCGTCAGAATCATCCCAATCTTTCCACGCCTTTATGCGAACCCTGTCGAACGTGTTGCTGTTCGACATGATGTATGCAGTGTTAAAGTTCTGTTTGAAGTCTACGAACTGTTTGTTTCCTATCACATACTTGTTGAATAAACCGAACGCACCTATTCCCATTATGATTAAGAATATAATAGCACCGAGGCAACCGTTTGCTTTTTCCATTTTGTTTTCCTTTGTTTGTTTTTTTTTTAGTTGAAGAAAGTTTTCTCTTTTATGGTGAATATCAAATCTGCATATGAATATTGACCGTGATGGTAGAGGAAGTTCCAAATGTCTCCACGGCAGTTTTTCAGACTTCCGTGATTTTCGTTTTCTCCGTCACCGTCTACGAGTTCATGCAGTACAACTTCTGTCAGAATGGTTGCGGCAAACGCCTTGTCGTTGTCAAGCATCTCGTATCTGAAGAAATGCTCTCTTGATTCGGTATTCCTATCAAGATTGGTTATCTTCATACCTTCAAGAATCATATGATTTTCGAAGGTATCTGATGAAGACTGCGTTACACCGTTTGAAGATTCCGTTGCAATGTCGCTTTCTTTTTCCATACGCCGAAGATTATAGCATACATTATTGACGGCCGCAACAACAATTTTCAGAATTCCTCTCCTTCGAGAACCTTCTGAGTTATGTCTTCGCATTCTCCGTTGTACAGAGACCTGAGAAGCTTAAGCGAATCACTTGCGATATCTTCGACAGTAACGCATTTCTCCGCGCAGTCGAACGCGGGGGTGACGTTCCAACCCAACAAAGGATTGTCTTTGTCTTCTTTTAGCCTCGTCAGAACCTTGCTCAGCTTTTCGAAATTCGTGAGCTTTGAATCTGAATTAACCTTATCGATGAAATCAACTATTTCCTTATCTGTCATTACAGTTCTCTTTCTTTAAGCTTTAAAAGTTCCCTTGCATCATGAAGCCATTTTTGGATATCCTTTATAACTGGGTCACTTTCTTTACACTCCCTTTTCAACAATTTAAGTACTAACGCCATTGCTGGTTGAGCCATGAATACCAACTCAATTGCCTTTACTTTATTCTCCATTATAGTTTATTTTCTCCTGTTCCATTTTTCTACGGCGAGCTTAACAGGGTCGTTCTCGTCGATAACCTTGATTTCAGCTCCACACTCGCAACATTTTACGGTAGCCATGAACATCAATCCACCATACAGAATACGCGCCTCTCCTCCGCAAAATGGACATTCATCAAGTTCAAACATATTATCCATTCTTTTGTGTGATTCCGCTATTGTCGAAGAAAGTCTCGACGCTTTCGAGAATCTTGCCGTTAGATTTCTTCATCTTTTCCTCGGCTTCTTCCTGTTCCTTCTTAAATAGATAAAAATCGAATTCATCAACCGAATCCTTTAGGAAGAACACTCTCGCGTTTCTGTACTTCTTCAAAAGCCTGTCCATTGCCGAAATGTTGACGAGTTTTCTTCGCTCATTTTCGTCGAACAGCGTGAACTCGTATTTTCTGTTGGACATCATGATGATAGCGTCCTTGTCCTGGAACAGAACTGCCAATGGAACGGTTTCTGGATTCTTGTCTATTCCGACATTCCATTCATTGTTCAGAATCTTCTCAATCTGTTCGTCTACGTTTTTGTACATATCATATGCGTTCATACTATTGAAAAAGTCTCCATTGCCTGCTATCTTGGCAAGAACATAATTTTCATGGAGAGGTTTCCCGACAGTTTTCAATTCTTCGGAATATTCGTCGAACAAGTCTTCCCTTCCCCATCCGTCTACAGGAATTGGGATGTTTCCGTCGCACTGCGACTTGATTCTTTTGAAATCCCTTGCAAGATGAACCAATATTGATTCCTTGTCTTCATTGTCGAAGTATGAATTCCTTATCTTGTTGGCAAGTCCTCCGACAAGCGTCTTGAGCGAATCTATCTCCGATTCAAGCTCCTCTGGTGATTTTGGAGAATGGTCTATGTGCATCTGTCCTCCGCAGCATCCCCACCCTCCAATCTTCTCAAGGCAGTCCTGCACTATCAGCAGGTCTTTTGCAAGTCCATGCGCCCATGAAGACGCCCATCCAAGGCTCTTCTTTAGGGTTTCCTTTTCCGTAGTTCCGGTTATGCAGCAGCCAGCACCCATTTTGTTTTTCCTTTTGTTTTGTTGTTAAAATGATGAATACAATTATACCACAAAAATCATTGTAAAGCAAGAACCCATGACAACACGGCTATTCCGCCTGCAAACAGAAGAGAAGTTCCCATTATGAGAAGAATTGCTACCTTCAACGCTTTTTCGTTGACTTTCCTGAAATTCTCGTCTATACGACCGTCTTCTCCGATTATCTTGAGTTTGTCTATTCCGTTCTTGTTGAACACCGACTTGACGCCTCTTTCGGAATATCCCTTGAAAGTCTGCAAACCTCCTTTGGATTTACTACAAGCTTCGTTAAACTTCCTTATCCTATCGGAGAGCCATTTGTCAATTTTCTCAAGGCGTTTCTTCTTGAAGCAATCTTTGCACCAATCCTTTTCATTGACCTTTTTGCAATTCTTTAGGCAATAATCTAGCTTTGTCTCGTCAATTTTCCTTAGTGCGCCATGCCCAAGATACCATTCTCCAGACGGAGCGTCATATTCTGTCGATACGGAAATATCGACATATCCAAAAGTTCCATCCTCCTTGCAGACCTTAATTTTGATGGTCTGCTCCTTTTTGTCTCCATCTTTTATTTCAGCCATAGGAATCCAGTGCGTCGTAGAGTTGGCAGTTTGATTCAAATTCTTCGTCAGCTTTGCTGTCTTTGTATCCTTTTTGATAGGCTTTTTCAACTTCTTCCTTCAGTCGCTCAATCTCTCCGACAAGGAGCATCGTAGTGAAATACTGATTTCCATGCCAAGTGTCAATATTGGCATAGTCCTTTCCTATACGGATTATCTCGTCCGTACTTAATTTGTTTGTATTGAATATGTCGGACGTTGTGAATCGAGACATAGTTTCTGTATTTTCGTCACTCATCTATATCAAAATCTCCCATGTCCCACAAATATTCTTTATCTTCTTCATTTCTACGATATAAGGTTATTTTTCCAAGTCTAAGGAATGGAAATGCCTTTGCCGGAAATTGCTTCTCAATTTCCTTGCTCAAGGCTTCCTTGATTTCCTCAAATGACTTCCAGTTGCCAAACTCAGGATAACCAAGTTGCCACATTCCAAATTCATCGTTTGGCAACTCTGTCCAATTTTTCACCCATACACTGTCGGACGCATCTGAATATCCACTTGCAAGATATATAACTTGCTTCGCCGCCAAAGTTCTTTGTATCTGTTCTGTTGTCGGTCTCATAGATTTCTATTCACGATTCGTACTTTTTCTTTAGTTTAAGGTAGTTCTCGTATTCTTCTTTTTCCTTACGTTTCTTCTCACGACGTTCAGCTTCTTTAATTCGCTTTCTTTCTTTTTCCTGTTCGCGGAGCAGATATATCTGGTATGCAGTCTTGTAATCAAATCCCTCGTTCAACCATTCAATAGGAATGGTGACTTCATCACCCTCTGTTTCGCCTCTGCAAGTCCACCAATAGTTGACTTCAATAGTGTCATCGTTTATCGTGAAGTCATTCACTCCTCGACAATGATAGTCCGATGTATTGCATATTATCTCTTCGAGAAGTTTTGCTATCTCAACTTTGTAGTCCTGCACCTTTTTTAGTGCTTCAATTTTGTCTCTGATTATCATTTTTCGACCTACTTTCGTCACGATTAATATCCTTGTTCAGAACAAACGCCTTGTACAGGCTCTTCCAAGCCGCAGGCACTATCCGTTTAAATTCATTGTTATTGTTTCTGAACATGGATTTGATGTCCTCCCAAAGATTTCCGGCAACTCTTGGAATGTCGACTATTATCTCATAGACATAAACCAATGGAACAAGAACCAAAGTAGTGATGAGAAACAGAGGAAACGTCACAATAGCCCAAGCCCTCGGAGACTTTTTCTTGAGCATATGAAATGGGTTTTTTGAATTTTCCTTGCTCATGATTCGTATTTCTCCTTCAGGTACTTCAACAATGCTCGTTCCTTGGTTTCCTTATCCTTGCGCTCCTGTTCAATCTTTTTCTTGAATTCCTCGGCTTCTTCCTTTTCCCAATCGGATAATACCCATGTTCCGCAAAGCCTGCCTTTCTTGTAGCCTGGGCAAAACTTCTGGCAATAATATCCCCTTCCGACATTACACTCGCTGCATGGAATCTCCCTGTTGTGACACCAGTAGTATTTCCCAAGGTCATCATATTCGGCCTCATAGTGGAAGCACTCGTAGACTTTTGTTTTCTTCTCCGAGGCTTTCTTTTCTTTTACGGTCGTTTTCTTTTTCATCAATTTTCGCCGAGGAAACCCACCTATCTTTAGTGGGTGGGAGGAATCGGCGTCCTGTTTTTGTTTGTCTGAACATATTATAACACAATCTCTAAAAGTTTGCAACATTAAAATCCTAAATAAAAGCAGTTCATTAATAATGAACAACTAAAAAGACTAAATAGAAAAGCATATGAGAACCTACAAGGTAAAGCTGATGTTCGACAGTCAAGAAATCTACGATTTCTGGACTGTCCGTCTCTGCCTTGTGAAAGAATGCTACAATTATGCTTCGAAGATAGTCTTTGACGAAAAGATTCCTCTTTCTCTTAAGCCAATCCACCACAGGCTGTACCGTGAACTGCGAGAGCAGTTCAGGGAACTGCCGTCTCAGATGTGCATCAGCGTCGAGAGGGCAGTCATAGCCAACTACAAGTCCGCCAAGACAAACAAGCACAGTCTCGAAAAGCCTATTGAAATGAAGAATCCGTCTGTACAGCTCGACAAGCGGCTGTACAGCGGATTGACGAGGGAATCTTTCAAGATTTCAAACGGCAATGGCAACAAGCGGTCTCTTGTCAAGTTCCTGACCTATCCGAAGTTCGAGGACATGTCCTCGAAGTATCGGATGTGTGACCCGAAACTCCAGTATGACGTTAAAAGCGGAATACTGTACGCTTGCATACCGTTCCTTGACCTTCCGACGACTCCCCACGAGGATTCCTTCATAGGAGTCGACCTCGGAATTCGACGCCTTGCGACGCTTTCCGATGGAACTGCGTATTCCGACAAGGAATATCTTGCGCGGAGGCGCAAGATAAGGCACAAGAAGAGAATATATCAGAAGCACAAGAAGTCCTCGCACTCGGCGAGGACAAAGCTGAGTAGATTGAGGAACAAGGAACGCAACATCTCCAAAGAGATGTGTCACCATCTCGCAAACGAGATTCTTCGACATCACGATGCCTCCGTCATCGTGATGGAAGACCTCAGCAATATAAAGAAGAGCACTTCAAAGACAAAAGACGGATTCAAGAGAACTAAACATAATAATAGAATCTCCCAAGTCCCCTTCTTCCAGTTAAAGCAGATTTTAACCTACAAGGCACCACTCGCTGGCAAGCGATTGGAAACAGTTTCCCCTGAATATACCTCTCAGGAGGATTGCAGGACGCAATCCAAGGTAGGTTGCATACGGAAAGGCTGCCGGTTCTACACCGCAGACAGCCGCGTCTTCGACGCGGACTGGAACGCTGCGGTGAACATAAGGAACCGCTACCTTCTAAAGAATAAACACCCAATCTCGTTGGTTTTTCCGATTGACGGAAAACTCAACCTGATTGGCAGGCTTCGTCAACAAGCCGATTGTCGGGGTCATTCCCGGCAAGCCGCCGCGTCTTCAGCGCGGCGGTAGTTGACGTCAGAAATTGTTGCTGTCGTTGAAAAACAGATATAGGATAATGAGAAACACTATTAGAGTAGTCATGGTTCAGTAATCGGTATGTACGATGGAATAGGAATAGACAGACCATCCGCGTCCATGCTCTTTCCTCATCTGGCTCACAGCTTCGATAAACGAATTTGCCGAAACGTATACAGTCTTCTCACAATTGTCCTCGTTGACTATTCTCATCCTGTATGTAATCATTGATTAGTTTTCCTTTTTGCTTGTCATTTCCTTTATGACAGAATCCCTATAAGAATTCCATACATCAAGGTCTACTTCTTGGAATATATGTCCAAAACACTGAGGGACTGTTTCCTCGCCTCTTGTAATGCTTCCAACATAATGAAGCTTTGCTCCAATTCTACTATCAAGAACAGGTACTGCGCAAATGTATATGTCTTACTTGCGCTTGTATTGAACACCACCTAGATTCCACTCTTTTTCAAGGTGGTCACACAGTTGCTCGAACGTCTCGAAATACTGTGCTTCATATACCGAATCAAAAAGAGAGCCACGATGAGGCTTGTACCAGAAACCGTTTAACTTGCTGAATGTCATTGTTCGTCCATTTCCTTAATTTCATCTTATAAACAACCGCCACAGCATCCGCATGGCACATGGTCGTTCATAAGCTCAAGAATCTTTGGCAGAAGATTCCATATTTCATTTGGGTAGTCCTTTTCATGTATGCAATCTTCCATTTCCCAATCTCCAGGACATACATAAGATTCGGAATAGTCTCCGTCGAACCCACAGCAGCCTCCTGATACCCAAAAACTTGGATGTTCGGCTAACTCGTCCTCCTTTTCCCATCCCCAAAATTTCTTGGTCTTTCCAAACGAAACATTCTTTCCGTCAATTTTGATGACAAGCTTTCCACGGCAGAGATTCGGATAGGAACCGCTGTAGGAGACAAACTCTATTTTGGGTTTATTGGTCATTTTGAACAAGTGTTTCCTTTTCTAAACATTTTCATTTTCGATTATCTTGTTTCCACTCAACAACATGTTTCTATCCATTATCGGAATGGCGTCGAGAGGGCATTCTCTGCTGCAAACTATTTTAGATTCTACCTTCACTTCCTGTGTCTCGGTCTTTCCAGCCATAGCCTCAAGGGATTTTGCGATTCTGCGAAGCGATACGTCGATGTTGTGGAGAGCGAATGCGCTTATCTCAACATATCGTCCATGATAAGTGTCAAACTGTACATATTGAGGATTTCCTTCTTTATCGTAATATTTCATATTTTTTATATAATCAAAACAGTTCTATCTTTCTACCTTTGCAACTGTAACCATCCTTGAAATATGTCCTTCTGTCGATAACTCTAAGCTCGTCAGTCCAATCATAGTCTATTATCTCCTTCTCGACAAACCATTCAGGATGCATACGACCCTCATCTTTCCATGAAACCTGACGTTCCACAGTCCTTCCGTCTCCAATATACACCTTTCTGTACGCTTGCAGTTCTTCGTTTCTTTCGTCAGGAACCATCTCCTTGTGACTTTGTATATGATGTCCGACAAAGGAATCGAACTTCTCAAGTCTTGTCTTGATGTCCGGATGTGAATCCCATACGTCACCAGCGATATTCACATAGTTTGTTCCTATGGAATAGTCGTTTGGTGCTCAATAATTGAAAGACATCCTGTTGAAATAGTCTTCTTTGCAGAACTCCTTTTTGATATCTTCTATTACCCTGCACTTGTACTGGTTCATTATTTCTACTATGACATAGTTCCTGTCGAAATATTCCTCGAACAGGTCTTGCAGATAACCATCGAGCCTGTGAAGTGCATTGGTAGCCTCCGCATGAGTCGAAGGATTCAGATACCAATCGAGGATTCTGTCGAAATCTAAAGTCTGCTTTTTCATTGCGGTCAACATTATACCATATATCTTTTTTGTTCGCAACAGTTTTATTTTTGAAAATTCTCCATTGCGCTGAAACCACATATGTGATATAATATACAACGCATGAAACAAAACAAAAGACACATGAAGGACTTTATGTCCGCCAAGTTCGTCAAGGACTGCGGAGACAGCACGTCCATATACGACTGCACAATGCTGAAAGACGACGTGACTGTCAAGGAATTTTGGGAAGCCGTAAAGGACAGCTGCGACGGAAAGGACGAAGACGGAAAGGTATTCAACGAATGGTGGGCGACTTTCGACATATCGTTCGAGGGAAAGCCGTGGCTTGAAAGAATTGTCGACTTAGACTACATGGGAGATGGAAAGATTCATAGAGATGCCTGGAGCCATACTACGGAAGAGGACATAACTGTGAAGTACGGAGACAGAATCGTAACAGGTTGCAGGTGGAACGGTGGATGGGGTAGGGGTGGATATTCCTTAAAGATAAAGTTTGACCCTGTGAAAGATGAGGTAAAAGATGTTTAAGCGACTCAACAATTATTTGATAAACAGCATAAAGGTTGCTATTCTTGGATTTTTGTGGTATGGGCTTTTCTTGTTTCCCTGGAAATCATTGGTGAATGCACCAATTTGTGGCAAGATTTTCATTGTGGTTATGATGTGGGCATTATGGAGTTTCATGGTTATGATTGTGTCTGGGGAAATGGACAAGAGGGGCAAGAATGCTTAAACGGTTTGACAGATATGTGTTCAACAGTCTAAAGGTGGCAATCACAGGAATGTGCTGGTATGTGCTTTTTGTCATTCCATATGAGAAGATATTTGAAGCATCCATTGAGGCAAAGGTTCTCTTTGGACTGCTTGTCTTGGGCATATGGAATTTTATGGCTTTCATTGTAGACTTGAAAGACGACAACGAAAATACAAATATTTTAAAAGTCAAATCGAATGAAATATAAAATGAACAAAACTATTCTTATAACATTTCCATGCAGTCTTGGAGAACTTTTCGACAAAGTGAAATCTGCAATTGAGAGAGAAGATATGGACAAATTCGAAATCTGTACATGCGGATATGACGGGAATGGGGATGCGATATTTGTCACGCAAGACTATTCATCCAAGAAACAATAAGGAACTGAAATGCTTATAGAACAAGTTGAAAACCCTAAAATTACCGGAGCGAAAGAAAACATAGTCAGACTTACAATGACCCTTGACCAGTTTCGCAACCTTAAAGATTGTGTTTCACTGGCATGGCAATCCGCAGAAAAGGATTCAAGAATGTTTCTCATAACAACGATGATTAGGGAAGATTTCGTTAATCTGACAATTGACGATAAAAAGGATAAGGAACAAGCTAAAAGAGCATTACTATGACAGTTGTCAATATATCTGAAAAATACCCCAATTACACGAGGGAAATGCTTGTCGAGGAGTATCTTGAGACGAGGCTTGCATCTTTTGTGGAAGTATGTGGCATTGACAGGAGATGGATGCCGAAGGATGTGTCGAAAGACCCTTCCTATTGGAAAGCGAAGAATAAAGACCTTCATGACATGCATTGTCAACTACGCAACCGCTGAAGATGGTTGCGCTTGCCGAACCGTCGGGTCGTTAGACCCAACAGCGTGTTTTCGACTATCGGCTCGTTGACAGAGCCTGCCGAACAGGTTCAGATTGCCGTCAAGCGGCAGCTCGAACGAGTTCGGGCGTTTTCCGAGATATCGGTTCATTATGTTTATCGCGGCGTTCCAGTCCGCGTCGAAGACGCGGCTGTCTGCTGTGTAGAACCTGCATCCCTGTCTTCTGCACCCGTCCGTGGACTGCGTTCGGCAGTCCATCCTGCTGGTATTTTCAGGAGAAACCGTTTCTACCCGCTTTCCGGCGAGTAGTGCCTTGTAGGTCAGAATATTTTTAATCTGATAAAAGGGAACTTGGGAGAATCTGTTATTATGCTTCTTTCTCTTGAAGCCGTTCTTTGTCTTGGAAGTCTTCTGCTTGATGCCTGAGAGGTCTTCCATCACGACGACCGAGCCGTCGTGATGAAGAATTTCGTTAGCCAAGTGATGGCACATGTTCTTCGAGAGGTTTCTCTCCTTGTGGCTCAGCCTCTTGAACTTCCTTCTCGCGGAATGCGAGGTCTTCTTATGCTTCTGAAGCTTCCGCTTGTTGTGGCGTATCTTGCGCCGCTGCGCAAGATAATCCTTGTCCGAATACGCCGTTCCGTCGGATAGCGTCGCAAGGCGACGCATTCCGAGGTCGACTCCGAGGTAGGACTCCTCGTGGGGCGTCGTGTCGAGGTCGAGGAACGGTACGCATGCGTACAATACGCCGCTCTCGCTGTCGTATTGAATCTTCGGGTCTTTCATGCGATAGCGGTCGGCCATCTCGTCGAACTTCGGATACGTGAGGAATCTCACGACGGAACGGCTGCTGCCGTTTCCGTTGGAAATCTTGAACGATTCCCTCGTCAAGGACGAGTACAGACGCTTGTCCATCTGAATCGCGGGATTCTTCATCTCGATTGGATTGTGCAGATTGTGTCCGTTGGACTTGGTGGCACTGTAGTTCGCTATGACGGCACGTTCCGTGCTGATGCACATCTGCGACGGCAGTTCCTTGAACTGCTCGCGCAGTTCGCGGTACAGCCTGTGATGCACGGGCTTGAGGGAATACGGAAGCCTTTCCTCGAAGATTATCTTCGAAGCGTAGTTGTAGCAGTCTCGTACAAGGAAAAGACGACGAACCCAGAAATCGTAGATTTCTTGGTTCTCGAACAGCAGCTTTACCTTGTACGTTCTCATGTCCGATTCCTATTTAGTGTTTTTGAAATTCATTTTTAATGAATGGTTGTATTATTTGGAAAAGTGTGATATAATATGGTCATGTCAAAGGAAAACAAGGAGAGCCGATTCCTCGAAGCCACTAAAGATGGCTGCGTTTCCTCGGTGATATAATTATGAACAAATATGTACGTGGAACACTGTTCAGCACGGCGTTGAAATACTGCCGTCTGAGACTTTTGCCGTTCAACGAGCTTGGCTACGAGGAGACCTGTGAATATGGACTGAGGAGAAGCCGTCTTCACGACAGCATTTCAAGGATTCTCGATGTAGACAGGGAACTTGTGGAAAAGGCTTTTACGAAATCCGCAGAACCGTTTGAATTCAGAACAATTGATGGCATAGTGGTGGACGCCTCGTGCAAGATTGACTCGTCCGAATTTACGGAAATCTATGATTCGTTCTGCAAAATGCTTGATGCATTCACAAGGCTGACCGACGAGGAACGGCATCCAGACAGATTGACAGAAGAGAAACTAGATAAAATGGAACTTAACTGCGTACAGGGTATTCCAGACCTCGGAAGCGGAACATGAAAAATATGCACAACCATTTACATTAAGATTGCATTGCATTTTCAGTGCGTATATGCTATAATGCCAACCATGGTTATGAAAATACTTTTCCTCGACATAGACGGCGTTCTCAACTGCACGGATGTCGTCGACAGGAAGCCATACAACGATGAGAGGGTATATGGACTCAACCCTGACCTCGTGAATAATCTCAAGAAGGTAGTGGACTCCACAGGATGCCGAATAGTCGTATCATCTTCATGGAGGCATCACTTGGACTATGCTCCGTTCCAGCCGAAGAGGGAGTGGAGGAAGGTTCTTGCCGAAATGATGGGATACGACGCCTCAAGACTGTTCATTGGAAGCACTCCGAGTGGAAATACCGGCAAGAGAGGGGACGAGATACTTGCGTGGATTCTTGAGAACAAGGACGAACACGGAGCGTATCAAAGTGTACCAATGAGGATTTGCGTGGTGGACGACGAGATAGGGGATATAATCTGCAACATAGACAGGAGGAACGTCGTCAAGACCGACATGAGGAAAGGTCTAACCGAAGAGGACGCCGACAGAATCATAGAAATACTGAATGGCTAATGAATTTCTGTTAAAAAAGATTTTATATTGCGCTCTATTGTCTTGTATGATATAATATGTCCGTTTTTGACAGGAGACAGAATACAATGAATGGAAGAAAGTTTAGCATAAATGAATTGAAGGTCTTTTTCAAGACCATGACCGAAATAGAGAAGCGCATTGAGGAGATTGCCCCTCTCTGCACAGACATTACGTCACGCGAGGAACTCACCGGATTCAGCTATGACGATGACGGAAGCATTTGCATAAGGGTGTATAGCAGCGACTGCGGAAACGACGCCTATTTGTTTCCGATTGACTATCTCACGATGGACATCGGGAGAATTATGGAATGCGAAAATAAAAAGGCTGAATTGGAGAGGAAACGTTTGGAGCAGGAGAAACTAAAGGAGAAGAAGGAGCAGGAGAGGAAGGAACGCAGGGAATACGAACGTCTCAAGAGGAAATTCGAGGTTCATATCAAGGAAGTCTGAAAATGGATGTTGAACAGGAATTGATAAATGAATTGGCATACGGAATCATGGATGAAATTGACTTCGTTGTGTCAATGAGCAAAAGAGGATACGAATTGAAAATTGAAACCTGTATTGAACATGGCAATAGCCCATTCCCCAACCAGGACAGAAAGTGGAAAGAAACTTGGATAAAGGAGGACTGAAACATGCCAACAACCAAAGAAGACCTTGAAAACTTCATCAAAGAGTACATCAAGGAAAACCTCAAAATTAGAGTACTTTGCAACGGTTGTGGAGATGGATATATGACAGTTAATGTCAGTCTATCTATTGATGACGAGGAAATAGCAGTGGAACAGGATGGTTTTTACTTTAATTGACAAAGGAGACAAAATAAAATGAACATGGATTACTTCAACGCAGAGAAGACGAGAGACAATAGATGAAGACGACGGATTTCATCAAAAGGTACTGCATCGGAACGACCTGTCCGAACTTCGACTGCCTAGACGGATGCCACGCATACATCGGCGAGGAATGTGACGCAGCTTTCAACCACCAGTCATGGCATGGGCTGAAGATGGTGGATAGGGTCAATATGTTGTGTGAAAATAGATGTAAAAATACACTAAAAGTTAAAAATGTGGATAAAAAGAGAAGAATAACTTCAAAAGAACGGAATAAGTATATGTGTATGGACGATTTTCTTGATAAACTTCATGCTATTTTGGACAAATATGGCATTGACGGCAATAGGATGGATGAAATCTGCGGCGAAATATACTATGAAGTCGTGAAGGAAGCCTACAATGCCGGGTTTGACGACGGAAAAGACCCGAAGACTTTTTGGAACGATTGACAAAGAGAGAGGAGAATTGAAACAATGAAACTGTTTGTACAAATAGTTGGCATACTGCTGCTCATCATGGTTATGGTTGAATTTGCGATATTCTTCAGCCCTATTGTGTTAAGGACTGAATATTCCACCAATATTTCTGTTGAGACTCCCGACAAGATTGAGAACGCCATTTCAAATGTCGTGGCTGATTTTGGGAAAAGAGATTTTGTTCCTGTCAAACTGGAGGTGAAGTGGCATCCAGCAAGCAAAACCTACGTAATATACGCAAGTGGAATTGACAGAACCAAACTCGGAAAGTACGAACCATAATGGAGAACTGAAATGACATTGACATCTGACGTATTGATATGGTATAATATGGGCGTATTGAGAAACAACGTAAAGAAATGCGGATAAAAATGAAAATTCGCATAAGAAAAGGAAAAGGAAAATGAATTCAAGAGGACATTTTTTCATTAGCATAGCAAAATCCATGCTTAGAATGGGAGCATGTGCATGGAGCATATTCTCCGGCTCGTTAACTCCATTGGCCTTAGGATTTCTCATCGCGGAGTTTCTTGGGATTATAGAGGAACTTGTGGATGAAAGATGAAATCATAACAAATAAGGAGAATTGCATGGAAATCCATAACAAGTACAAAATTGAGCATACGGACGGAACTCCGCTCAAGGGCAAGAAATACTTTGTATTGAGGTTGGATTCCGACGACCCTATGGAGGCGACCAGAGTTGATAGGGCTATGCGAGCCTATATGGAAAATCCCAGAAACTGCGACGTAGGAAGCGTAAAGGAGCAGACGGAAAGGTTTGGTGAATTCTGCGAAAACAACATGCAATATCATAAAGACATGTTTGGAGACGGTCTTGATGGATGGGATTGCAAAGAGGACTGTCCAATAGGGAAGATGATTGACAATAACGACTCTTTTTGCGACCATTGCGAGTTGGTTTGGGCGCAGATGCCATACGAAAGCGAGGAGAAGTGATGGAAGCAATAAACCATAGAAAAAGTATCCATATATTTAAGAGGATTCGCTTCATCATACAGCAGTTGCGTGAAAGCGGTGCGAGTATAGGGAAGGAATCGAGTGAAGTGTTCGATATGATAGACGACCTCGCAAAAGAAGCCCTCTACGTGCCGCCGCGCCAGTGCGACGTGGGGACGTCCGACGAACAAGCCGAGCGATTCGAGAACTTCTGCCTTAAGCACATCGGATGTGCGGAGGAAACTGGAGGCAGGCACTGTGTCGGCTGTCCGCTGGAGAAAGCCTCAAGGAACATAACCCAGAAATGCGAACTGTACTGGGCGCAGATGCCATACGAGGAGGATTCAGAGAATGAAGGAGGCGCGGAGTGAGCGGTATGGTTGCGTACATAGCTGTATTTCTATTTACTTTTTTCGCGGGTAGCTTTATGATTTCCCGTTATTGCGAAGAATCGCCCACGGAGCCGTCAAACTTCCTTATTCTGGCGGGAGCGTCTTTGATATGGCCCATCACATTTCCGTTGACCACTGTAATCATTCTGCTTCTTTTCATAGCGAAGTTGGCTACAGCACTGTCAGGAGGTGTGTAGTGACGCTGCAGGAACTTAAGAAGATGGCTCGTCGGAGGATTGCCAAGTGGTGCGATAGATTGCCAAAAGACGGTGATTATGGAGACCCTGATATAATTACCGATAGATTGGCTGGAAGCGGAAGTACGCCAAAAGACGGCGACTATGCTGTAATTTTCATATTCCACAACAGAAACGAGAAAAAGGCTGATGCTCTCGAAAACAACAAGGAAGGAAGATGATTATGGGAAATGCTGCTATAGCGATGACATGCACACTTGTGTATTTTCTGATAGGATGGATTGTTGTGTTTTACATTGGATGGGTTGATGGTGGAAGAACCATTTCCTATACGATGTCAGATGACGAAACATTGGCAATCATATTCCTTCTATGGCCACTTTTCGTTGTTGCCATAACCATAGGGAAAATCTTGAATGCAATAAATTCTATCCGTTTCATGATTAAGCCATTGAGTTTCATTGGATGGATTGTGGATAGGTTTTTCAGTTGCATTGGATACATCTTTACGCCCTATTCGCTTGGAAAGGCGATACATTCATGGTGGTATTATAGTAAGAAGGAATCCAAAAATGAGAACAGATGAGTTCATAGACGAATATTGCAGTCATTGTGGAAGAAGTGGCGTAAACATTGAAAGGCTCCAAAAGACTCTTCTTATCGATTGATTTATATCACCATAGGAGTATACATAGACATGAACGGATTCATAGCGATTGTGGTAGCGCACGATTCAAGCTGCGCCAAAGGCGAAGAATGGATGTTCCATGGAATCGTCTCAGATGAAGCATACGGCACACAGGAGCGCGTTGAGAGACATAAAGGCAAAGGCACACTTGAACAGGAAAGAAGTTCTACAGAACGTCCTGGTGCGCTGGAGACGGCGTTAGGATGCTTTTGCGTTACGGTAGGAATCATCGCGATAGCCGCTTTCGTTGCAATGGCTATACTGTCATCTTTGAATTGGACGTGGAGATGAAGGGAAACGGCAGAACCGACCGTCGGCATGAAATCGAGGAGTGTTCAAGGTCTAGGATGAAAATGGTCAGGATGTGCCTGAAAAGGATTAGGTCGAGGAGAAGCATCCGTATGATGAAAAGAAAATGGCATGAACCGTCTGTACGGTAAACACCAAAAACACTCATTTCATGGGTTTTCATCTGAAATTTTAAGTTAAAAGGAGGTTTGACATGGAAATGCATTGGATGATTCCAGTACTGTCCGCGATAATAGTGCCTGTAGGTCTGTTTGTCGTGGCGATAGTCGCGTCGATACTTAACGAGATTTTCTGAAGGTAATTGTTTTTAACGAAATCTGCATGCGGCAATCTCCATAGGCATGATACATGTCAGGATAGTCGTCGACAGGGTCGAAATAGTCGTATATTCCCTCTCCATCCATAACGTTTCCGTCAGGTCCTACTATGCACATCGTGCAGAGATATCCTGCATTACCTTTTCCAAGACTCTTCTTTAGGTCCTTTTCTATGTGCCTGGCGTTTCTCTTGGCATCCCTTGGATTGTCGAAGACGAAATAATGGGAACCTTCCATCTCGTCCCAACCGCCAACTTCGAGGACAACAACATATTTTCTGTGCAGAACCGCATAGGTGCCTGCCGTATTGACTGACATTTCACCTGCCACGTCTCGTATCGCATCCGATTCCATTCCTTTAAGCGACGCCACTAGATTTGTGATTCTGTTATATTGTTCCATTTCTTCGTTCTCGGCATCCATCTCAGCAAGCTCTTCCCAGTCATAGTGAACACCTTCACAGATGTTATGGCATTGGAGTCGACTTTTTCCTTGTTGTCTGCTTTTCCGCAATTCTATTAGCATATTTAGCCATTAAAAAAAAATGAATACTGTCGGAAATATGCTAAATATGGACATGCATCCGTCATATCAAGAAAACATATCTTTGCATTCATATATATTGATGAATAATGCTTCATTGTGGACAATCCATAAAAGGAGGTACCACACATGATTTGGAGACTCGGAAAGATTGGCTGCGAAAGGCTTGTCAAGCTACCGTATGACTTTGAGGTGGAGTATCTTGAATCCACGGGGACGCAGTGGATTGATACTGGGATTCTGGCAGATGAAAACACGTCAATCAAGGCAACCCTAAAGACGATTTCGACAGGCAATAAAAACTGGTTTGGAGGGTCTGTTAGTGGTTCGGCGTCATACGCATCCGGATTTTGTTTCAATTCCTATTCAAATAGTCAAATAGAGTATTTTTTCGGACGGTCCGGATGGAAGGTCGTATCAATTCCGGACATCGTCGGAAGAGTTTTCGATTTGGAGTTCGGAAAGAACGCCGTGGTGATAGACGGTTCGACCATTTCAACTCCTTCCCATTACACGTTCGACGAGCAGACAAAAACAATCACCATCTTCGTGCGAAATGGCGGAACTGGATACATAGATGGACAACTGTATTCGTTCCAAATTTATCAGAACAACATTCTCGTCCGCGACATGACGCCCGTGCGTTTCACTAACGAACTCGGACAGTCCGAGGGTGCGATGTACGACCGTGTTTCTGGCAAACTCTTCAGAAACAAAGGTACTGGTTCATTCATCTACGGACCTGACAAGATACCGGTTGAGACGGACAGGTATGTGCAGGATTGTTTGGTTGCTATGTGGGACGGAAAGGAGAACGCTGGCGTAGGTCTTCATGACGCGAACGCGACGGTGTGGAAGGACTTGGTGGGAGGAGGTCTGTCGCAATTCTCGGCAACTCCGTCGTGGGCGCAAAACGGTCTTAGCATTGTACCGTCCAACAATACGATTACGTTTAATTCCCCAGATGCTTTGCTTGCGTTGGCGTCGTCTGGATTTTCAATAGAGATTGTTGCTTACATGCAGGCGCTTGCTACTACAAGATTCTACTACATAGTAGATAGCACAACGTCATCAAACACGATAGGCATTTTTACGCACAGTTCTTCCGCGATGTTCATTCTGCAAAAACTTGGGTCGCTTGCGAATGTTGTGGCGTACGGAAACAATATGACTTTTCCGGATTCTGCGTCTTGCGCAACAGTCTATGATTCTGGGTTGTCAGTCAACAACTCCCAGTTCTATCAGAACGGAGAATATTCCATGAGGAGGACTAATACAAGTACATTATCTCCGAGCGCATTGTATGCCATTATGAGGGATAATGGGCCAACGGGGATTTATCACTCTCTTCGTATCTACTCACGCGCCCTCACCGCCGCAGAGATAGCCGCGAACTACGCTGTGGACAAAGCAAGGTTCGGAATCTAAAAAACTTTAAATTTGGATTTTGATGATATGAATTTCGGAAAAAAATAGGTGCGAAAAATTGGCTACTAGCCTTCCCTGCGATTAATGGGTGGAGTGCCTGTAGTCCACAGGTACGCAGTATGTCGATGATGGCATTACCCCAAATGATATTCTTTTTTTAACAAGATTTTTTATAAATGGATGATTTGGAATGGGGTTCTATTCTGTCTGTTTCCGCCCTCGGCATCATTATTTCCGTTCATTGCGTAATATGGACGACCGTAATTTGATTGTCTATATGCTTTGTGCGCATTGCTGTATTCCTGACGCATCTTTGTATTGTCAATCAATTCCATAATCACCTTATATGGCTTATCCGTGCTTGAATAGGAAAGCGCGTTATAAAGCAGACTTTTTATTTCATTTTCATTTAATCTTCCGTTTGCAGCATATGTCGCTATATATCGTATCAGGTTGTCAATATATTCATTTTTGATACCGCTTGGGATTTTCCGCCACTCTTCAATCAATCTTCGTTCATTGCTGTTGAATATTTCATTCATGCTTTCAGCACGTCTACTGCCGTCACGGAACGAGAAAAAACGATTCATGTATGTCATTCCCGGCATCGTTATGGTTCTTCTTGACGAAATTGCGAGAGATTGGAGAAGATTCATGCATACTGCGATACGCCGATGCTTTTTTTGGTTTCCGTCATGAATATTGTTATGTTTTCCTATTGGTAATGTTTATAATCTGTTTATAATCTGTTGATAATCTGTTGATAATTAGTTTATAAAGTTAATATTTTGTTGATAAACTGTTGATAAACTGTTGATAATTTTTTAACAGTCTAAAAAATACATTTAGACTGTTAAATTTTTTACATTTAATGTAAACTTTTGACTATTTGATAAAAATTAATTGAGTTTTACTGCGGTTATTTACAGTAGTCCTGGCCCGCTTTCCTCGGAGATTCTTAGCTTAAGAAATTTTTCGAGAACTTACTTTATCGCATGCGCGAAAAAAATCCTGAAAAAACTTAATTCAGTTTAAATGATTTCAAAAAACATATTCTATGTCAGATGTCGAGTCCATATCATCGGAATCGAAATCGAAGTCATCATCCCTCAGCAATCCGAACAGCTCAATGATGTTGTTTATGCTGAACAGAATACAGACCGAAACTATCTTAACTGTAGCTAAAGCGGAATTCATGTAAAATCCTCCATAAGACATCAGAAGAAAAATATTAATGAATAGGCGAGAATCGAAGAAATCAGAACGAGCCAGAAGTTCGCGTTGAGGTTTTCATTCTTTATGAACTCCTGTGTATCGATGTCCCTGTCTGAATCCTCGAATATCATTACGGTTCCTTCATCCATGCCTTTGTCGATGATTTCATCCTTGTTTAAGCAGTCGGAAATCTTGAACTTGAACGTGACGTACATCACAGGAAACAGAATGAAGAATATTGAATATAGGGCGAACAGTGGATACATGTGCTTATGGAACATGACATAGGAAGCTCCAATCCATGAAGCCATCGTAATAATTTTGTTCAACCTAACGTTCTTTCCGTTCTCGTCTAAGTCACCGTCGTTTCCGAAACCGGCTTTTCCTGTTCATTCTCTATCTTCCATATTGTACAATCCTTTCTGAATTTCTTTGTTTCAGACCTTCATACAGCGTTATGCAGTCTTATACATCCTTCCGTGGAACCATACATTATCAAGGTCTTTACGTAGATTGTCTATTGTTCTCTTGCATCTTATCGAAATCCGGTCTGCCAATTTGTCGGGGTCGTATCCATCAACGTTAAGGATTTCGTTTGGTATCGAGAGTATGTTGTCGTTTCCATATTCGAAGAAGGTTGCTTTATCGGAACATAGACGCGATATCCCATTTATGCAACAGTTTTCAGTGTTCAGACGGAGATTCTTGAAGTAGAGGAAGAATCCATCCTTGTCGTATTTCGCCAAGGTGAAGAGAGTATGGATGTCACACATGAGGCTTTCGTATGCGAGATTCATTCCCTTATAGACGTAATTGCAGATTTTCTCTTCAAATGAATTTAATTTGTCGATTATTGCTTCATTTGAGTTCTTAAGCTCTGAAATTTTCAGATTGTTTTCATCAAGAAGTCTGTTCAGGGTGAAGAATTCAGATATTTTTCTGTCTGTCGTGATGCTCTTTTTCGTTGTCCATAACACCGTACATTATACCATAAATGCACAGGCTTCGCTATATAAAAATTGGTGTGTTTAGTTATTCGGCTGAACAGGAGCCGATACGGATTGGGGAACAGAATTGGTCTGAGCAGCTTTTTCCTGTTCCATCCGTTCAACTTCCTTTTCATACTTCTCGATATTGCTTCGCAACGCGCCGTTCACATAACCCTGACCGTTGACATATCTTGTCTGCTGTTCAAAGTATTTCTGCAATCTTCTAAGACGTTTTATCTCATCCTTGTAGAACAACAGCCTTTCATCATCGCTCATCCTGTAGGGATTTCCTTTCTTGGAGTCTATAATCTCCTTTGCCTCTGAATCTGAAGGTATTGGCTGTGGTGGTGTCTGTGCCGATGTTTCGGATTCTACAACCTTAGAGTATGCCTTCTGTATCGGCGAAAGGTATTTGAATGAGGAAATCATATGAATTTCAATCCTTTTTGTAAGTTATGCTATTCTTCTTCGTCATTTTGATACTGTGACGGAGAAAGAGCGGCGTAAAGGGATTCAAGCATTTCAAGATTTGCCCTTGCGTTGTTTATTGCGAGGGCGAGGACTTCAAGCAATCCTTCGTCCGTATCAGGCATATCCTCCATGTATTCGGCTTCGAAACGTCTTACGGATGAAAGGTCTCTGTTGCGAGGACGTGGAGCGACATTGTAGTCTTCAATGGTTTCGTCGTAATTATCCTGTTCTTCATCGCCATCATCTATTCCCTTCATCGCCTTGTACGCTTTGGCTATGTCTCCGTATGCTTCCGCCTCTTGAAGCATACGACCTTTTGAAGGTCTCCTTTGGCTTACGACTATGTTGCCGTTCTCGTCTATGTCCTGCACAGGATTTGCCGAAGGTCTAAGCATGGAAAGCGGTATGTTTCTTCCTGTCACGCCTATGTTCTCGTTGCCTGCTCCCTGCGACTGCGCAGAGTTGTCGTCATAGAGCTGAATCTTGGATTGGGTCTTGTATGCGTCCATTATGCTCTTGACAGACTGAGAATTTAGAGCGGAGCCTGACTTTGATTGAGGAACATGGAGATTTTCTGTTGACGAAGACATAGTTAAGTTTTCTTTCCTATATAAATATATTTAGTCTTTAATCAGTATATTATCGTTATCAGTTTCAACATCAGTATGATTGCGAGAATGTCCCTTACCCATTTAGTTATCGCTCCGACCTTCATAGTAAGCAATGTTTTCCTTTGAGATTCTGTTGTCTGTTTCTGAATGATGTTCTCGTATGGGCGGAACGATGGTATGCTTAAGTCTTTCTTCATAACCTACATTATATCATATATGAAAGTTGAAGTCAAGACGGCATGAAAACGGTAGGCAATTGCCTCAAAGCACAAACCGCGACATTTGTCAAGAAATTTTTATAAAAAAAAATGTGTGTAGGAAAGAATAATCTTCCCTACACTGACAAATCAAGTCGCAACCGCTACCTTGGCATACCTAAGAACCTCGTCTCCAATCATATATCCATGTGAAATCACCATAGTTACTGTACCTGATTCGAACATCTCAGACGTATCGGAAAATACCGCTTCATGAAGTCTATTGTCGAACGCCTGCCCTACAGGGTCTTTCATAGGATGCACGTCGTAAGCCTTTAGGAAGTCGGAGAGCTTGTTGAGTATCATCTCGTCCTCCTTGGTGTAGGTACCCATCTTGTTCTTGGCCTTGAAGGTGAACAGCGCGTATTCAACCACATCGAGAAAACCATTTATGATTTCCTTTGTCAGGTTCCTCTTCTCCGTCTTCCTTGCGTTCTCCACCCTCTTTCTATATGAATCGAAGTCGTTTTTCAATATTAGATATGCGTTCTTCCAGTCATATTCGTCTGACGGCACATTGGTTTCATTTACATTCTTATTTTCAGATGAGAACTTTGACAACAGGTCTATGAAATCGAAAGCGGACGTGTTTGCCGAAGAGAATAGGTTGTTTTCGTTGAACATAGTTGTATTAGAGATTGCGTTGTTTGATAAAAAGTCGGACGGCATACCTCCCTATATCACACCTCAGGCATACCGTCCGACTGAAACTTGTTTAAGTTTTATTTTACTTGATGAGGTTCTTGAGTTCCGTCTTGGGGTCGTTGTCGTCCTTAACCGCAATCTTCCTCGACTGCGAATTGGAAGAAGAAGAGGAATCTCCGAGCTTGAACTCCTTCTCGACGGTTCCGTCGTTGGAGGAACGCTTGATGTGAACCTTGCCGTCAGGGTCAATCTTGCAGGAGAAGTTGTAGAACTTGGTATTTCCGTCACCATTGGACTTCTCGATTCCGTTCTCGATGTTCTTCCTCGTATCCTCAATCATTTTCGTAATGTCGGGGAACTTGGGGAAAGACGGGAAGTTGAATAGGTCGTTAAGGCACGAGCTGCAACCAACGATGTCGTCGAAGAGGTCGAAGATTGACTTGCGTCCGTCAGGTGCGCTCTTCTTGTTGCAGTTGTCCGATGTAGAATCCACACGGCGAGGGCGAAACTCCTTGGTCAGTTTATATCCCTCGCAGGAGAGGACAATCTTTCCACCATCGGCAACCGTGCAGTCGATGATGTCGCATATGTCGACCTTGAAGCAATCGAAGTCGTCTATGCCATAGTGGAAGCGAATCTCAAGCTCAATCTTGTTTGTGTCGATTCCATGGAAGTTGAAATTGGAAGGAAGCGAGAAGAAGTCGTTTTCGTCGAGAATCTTGAGCGCGTCGTCCCTCGTCTCGCCGTGAGTGAGCGCGATATTGGCGATGACCTTGTTTGGATTCTCGTTATCCATGACGAAATCCTTGAGAGGATATGCCATGTCGGATGTCTGCTTGTAATACTGCTTTGATGTCATTTTTTTTAATCCTTTGATTGTATTGTAAATTATACTTGTTTAAGATTGATGAAATCGTTTTTACACAGCATGGACGCCTGTCTGCTTCAGCGCACCATGGTCGAGTACATAGGTGTAGCAGAGCGTTCCGCTTATTACCGATATGCCGCTTCCGAACGACTGCGCCTGTACGTTTACTGGAAACGACAGCACGTCTATGATTCCGCCTCTCTGGTCCCTGACGTATACTGTACCGCCGTTTGTCTGGCAGGTGACTGCCGTAACTGATTCTGATACGTCGTTGCTTGGCATTTTCGGTCGTTTTTGTTTTATTTAGAATAGATATGGGCGGTTCGGTGCATTTGGAATGAAAAAACAAAAAATAAATTTAATGCACCGAACCGCCAAACACCTTAGCGGTGGAGACCGAAAGCGTCCATCAGCTTGGAGAAGGTATAGCCGCTGCGGTTCTTCGCGACCTTGGAGCCGGAAACCGAGAACAGACGGCGACCGTTCTTCGTAGCCTTTGCCGCCTTGACGCACTTCACCGTGCCGTAGATAGGCTCGGTCGTGCTCTTACCCTGAACGAGGGAGTCGATGCGGTGGATGAACTTGCTGTGGTCATTAGTCTTAGTAGCCATGTTTTTATCCTTTGTTTGCTTTGATGTCATGTATTATATCACAAATGGGAATCCCGCGCAACCGTTTTCATGAGGTTTTTGATTTTTTTTTATAGTTGACATAACTTCAAATTTTTGTATCTGTATGTAGATTTCATACAGAATCGTAAAAATTTCGGACGGTCTGCCGTCAAAGTTTTGTATCAGACCCTCATACAGCCGATTGGCATTTACCTGCCCTCGATGCCCTTCTTGAACATCTTGTTCTGTTTTTCCACCATCTTCTTTATCAGGTTTGTCAGCATTGTTGCCTGTCGATAGCACAACCCTTCGTCGTCGACGTCTATTTCCTTGTTCGCCGTGAATATCTTCGACCTCACCCCTGACATCCTCATCACCATTACGGAGGCGTGTAGGCATTCGTGGCTAAGGGTCTCGAAGTCGAGAATGCTCCAGTCGAACTTCGGCATCCAAATCATTACAAGCGAGCTTCCATCTGGTCTGTCGATAGGGAAGGTCAGTCCGCTTACGCCTTTGAAGTTTTCGTCAAACTTCTTGTCGGTTTTTTCGAGGTCGATTCCCTCTTTCCTTTTCAATTGAGTTTTAAGCTTCCTCGGACTGCCTATGAAATAGATTGTGTCTATTCTCAACGGCTTGTTCTCGACCTCAAACCAACCGGAAAGGGAATGGTCAAATGGCTTGATTTCAGCACTTCCATTTCCCTTTCCGCAGTCTGCATCACCCCATTCGCAACAGGGGAGGAGCAGATAGGAGTCGAGATTGTCGTCTTTTGTCATCTCGACTTTATTTAGAGGTCGATTCGAGGGCATTATTCGCGATTCTTTTCGATGATTTGCTGAACGAAGTCGCGGCAATCATCTTCGCTGGAATCTTCGTTGAGGAAGCACTCGCTTACGAGACGGTAGATGTCCCAGTATTTGACATCCCAGTTCACCGAATCGCCGTATGTGTCGTTGAGATAGTCCTCAAGGGTAGGCGTGACACCTTCCGGAAGCCCTGTCGTCATGTCCAAAAGGGGAGGATTCAACGATTCGAGAAATTCCTCGATGGTGCAGAAGCCCTTGAGATAGTTCATGAAGTTGGCAAGGTCGCAGAACTTGCAGTTGTCGCACGACCTATCGCCCACATTGGGATTTAGCGTACAGCACTTGTCACAGAGGACGATTCGCTTGCCGCAGTTTGAGCAGGTTCCAATCATCCGCTCAGGAAGGGCATGGAACGTATTCTCGACGTCACAATGAGGACATACCTCTATCACCGTCATGGTCTCGTTGTCTTTTTCCATCTGATGTAAACCTTTCTTTTGGTTTTGATGCGCCTATTATATGATATATGAAAGTTGATGTCAAGAGTTTTCAGTCTGTAATTTTGAAGTCATCCATGATTTTGTTTATGAAGTCGTACATATCATCCTTCGACTTGTCTCTTGGCTTGCTTCCGAAGTTCCGCCTGTTCCATTCGGCAAGAGCAGTCTCCTTGTCTGTATACCAGTTTCCGTCACAGTCCGAGCAATGAGAACAACATATATAGATGTTTGAAGGATGCTTTTCCTTGTCCTTGAAGTTCGCTATGTGAAGTGCAGGCTGGTCTCCGCAACAATGGCACGGCTGTGCATACCCCTCCCCTATTACGACAATCTTGAACATCGGCTCGTTGTACTGCTCCACCGATGCGGCATGGAACGTTCCGAAGAGATTGTTGAACTCAATACTCTCGTCAAATTCCTCTGTCTTCTTTCGTTTTGGCATAATTTATAAAATCCTTTTAGTTTTATTGTTTTTCTTTAGATATGGTCAGAAACCTTTTCTCCTCCAAAGCAATTCAGCTTCTTTTCGATTGGAAATGAAGCCTTTGCTTTGATTTTTGTCTTGAGGCGTTCGACCTTCGTGTCTTTCTTGATTGAAATCTTGGATATGATTTCCTTTGCGCTCTTTCCGAAAATGATTACGTTGTGTCCGTCCTTGGAGAATATGGCCGTCCTTGTGCCTTTCGTTCCACAGTATTTCTTTGCAAGGGCAATTACTGCTTTTGCGACCTCATCCTTTCCGTTCTTGTCGCATAAACCAACAATAGGAATCTTCGTTGCGTCGATGGTCGGATTTTCGTTGCAGTATTTCTCAAGAGCCTTTTCAAGGTCTTCCCTTGGTATCTTCAGGATTGAAATGTTTCCTGAAAGCATCTGCATCGTCACGAAAGCGGTAATGTCTCTCTTCGGAAGTTCCTTTGAGGAAACAACCTTTGTATTTTTCTTCTTCTTTTCGCTTGAGACTTTCTTTGAAACCTTTATAGTCTTTTTCTGCTTGGTATTTCTTTTCTTTGCAATAGCCATGTCAGTTCCTCCTATATTCGTTCTTGTCATTCTCCGAAGCGAAAACCATCATCCCCTCGTCGCAGTCCACGATTGCGCAGGCATCGTCATTTGAGGTAATCTTTCTTGCAACATCGTCTGCCGTGGTCTTCTCGAAAACGCCGTCGTTTCCATATTTGACAAGAACCGTGTCGTCGTTCTCCTTCAAATCGACAACCACGTTTCCGCAGACCTCGACCTTGGACAGTTTCGCCTCAATCTCTTCTTTGTTGAAATAGATGTACATTTTGAATTTCCTTTTAATTTTGGAATATGCCGGATGTATCACACGTTCATACAGTGGTGGTGAAATTTCTGCATGAGACGGATAATCTTGTCGTCGATGCTCTCCCTTGTGAAGAAAGAAAAGCCGTTGATGAAATCCTTTCTCGTCTTAAGCAGAAGTTTCGTGACGGAATCATGGCAAGCGTCGGTCTTCTCGATTCCATATACGTGCAGAACATCCTTCAGTTCCTTCTTCTGGAACCAGAATTCCTGAATCGTCTGTCGGCATAGGTTCCTCAACTTCCACAGAGTATTGTCATTATTTTTCATTTTTCAGCCTTTCTTGTTTTTAATTTTACATATTGATGCACTTCTTGAACACTTCGGAAATTCGGTCGAACTCTTCTTCGGTGAGACTCGGTTTGTCGATGCTCTCCCTGAACCATTTGAGGTTAGGTATGTTGACGAGACCCATATCGAGAACCCCAATAGGATAACCCTCGGCGTTCCACAGTTTCTTTGCATCCTCGTTTACCATGGACTCGACAAGTTCGTCCATCGCAGACCATCTGGCGATGCGCCTCCACAGTCCCTTGTTCCTGAAGATTCCATTGTACTTGGGCTTGAGGTATTTCGACATGATGAATGAACGCTCGTATAGACTTGCATATATGTCCTTCTCATGCTCGTCAAGGCAGTCAAGAGTCTTCTTGCTGATTTCGTCCTCTATGCGCTTGAGCGCGTCCGTGATGGACATGAACCGTTTGGTATTCGCTTCAAAAACCCTGTCAAACGCATAGGAGCAAACCGATTTCTTGTTTTTGGTTTTCTCGTTTGTACCTTCTACAAAGGTAAACCATTTGAGTTTTGCAGCCTTGACCACCTTTTCAATGACCTTCCGCTCTTCTGCGGTAAGTTTGGTTCCGCCTTTTCTCAGACATTCTTCACTCATGTCACGAATTTCCATTCTCTCCATCTTTAAGTTTCCATGTCCTTGTATGAAGGTCGAATACATGGTTTTCGGAAGGTCTCTCCGATTCGTCGATATAGCACTCGCAGTCTTGACCGTCGATTATGTCGTCGCACGGACAGCCGTTCAGCGAGCAGGTTCCCGTCTCCTTGCGCCAGTGATAGCAGTTTGCGTGTCTCAGATTTTCAGCCATGTCACTACATCCTCTCGCCGTCGTTCTCGATGATTCCGTTCGCATCCCCAAGGCACTCAAGAACATTAATCTCTTCGTATGCGATGGATTCGTCGTCGTGAACCATTATGTCCTTGAGACGGTCGCTGTTTGCGTAAACGTCCTCTGCGGTCGCCTTTGCCTCCTCTTCGTTCTCCGCCTCCACCTCAAAGGTGACCTGACGGTGCTCCCACACCTCAACAAGATACTTTTTCATTTCAGTTCTGCTCCTTTTCCTTGCTTACTCCCTCGACCCAAAGTTCGTCGTCGCAAACGTTCAATGTCGGGTTCATGTCGTACTTTCCATCGACGATAACCCTTACCGAAATGTCTGGGTCGAGTTCGTCAAGTATTTCTCTAAGTTCTTTCACAGTCATCGTCTGTTCCTTTCTTTGGGTTTTAAGATGCGTCTATTATACGAAACATGAAATGGAATGTCAATAGGGAAATTACGAAGGAATAGAGGTTTTCTCTATCTTGTAGTCGCGGATTGCGTTTCCGTAGCGGAACTGCGCCTCGTTCTCGTCGAACCACTTGCAGTTGTCCTCTATTGCCTTTGAAATGTCGTCCGCGCTTCCTCCGTCAGGCACAATCCCTGCGTTGACGACTTGCGTGATGAAATCGGAATCAACATAGTTCTCCGCCTCTTCCTTTGTCTTGAAGAGAAGCGAAAAAGCTCCGTTCTCGTAATCGCCGCTGGAAGTTCCGTCGATTGTGAGCATGAATATCTTTTCCATAGTCTTTATTCCTTTCTCTGGAATTGAATTGATTTTCCGTGGTTTCGGGAGTGGTTCAGGCGTGTAGGTCGATTGTGGTCTTCGCCACGCGCCATTCGTGCTTCGTCTCGACCTCTGGAATCCCTGCGTCGGATTCATCTGTCGATTCATAGCCGAGTTCAATCTTCGCGTTGATTCCATTGTTCTCCTTCCTAACACAATCAAGGACTGTAAGTCCGTTGTCTATGTCTTTAATCATGTCTTCATACTCGCCCTTCAGCGCATTGATTGCCGCCTCTTCCGTTGAAAAGGTATTCACCTTCGTCACGGCGTTCAGCGGGTCATCCGTTTCCATCATCGTATAGATGAGGTTGAAAACAATCTTGTCGTTCATTTACTTGTCCTTTCTTTTGGGTTTTAAGATGGCGTTATTATACTACTTATGAAATGCACTGTCAATGAGGAATTTTCAGAAATTCAGAACATCTTTTACGGCTTCCTCAAGAGTGTATAGGTCATCCTCGTCTGCGGCGTCCTGAAGGATGTTTATTGAGCCGAGGTTCGTGTCGGCGTTCATAGAGGAATACAGTACAAAAACCTCGTAGTTCTGCCATTCCCCATTTTCATCCGTGTCGCCGCTATCAAGAATAATCGGATTATCGAGACCGAACCTGTCGTGAAAACTCAGGTCGACGGAGTTTACTCCACGTTCAACCATCATCTTGACGATTCTGTCTGCGGTTTCATTGAGCCTTACCATTTTAATTCTATCCTTTCTTTTGGTTTAAGATGCGTGTATTATACGATATATGAAATGCGGTGTCAACCGTTTTCTTTGAGAAGTTCCGAACAGTCGACCGGATTGTCGATTACGGAGTCGATGTGGTGGAACATCCTCACCCCATTCTCTCTGATGTAGTCGGGTCTGTAGAGATTCAGAACCCTCGTCGCCTCATCTATCGTGTTGCAGATTGCGAAAACCTGACCGTTGCTCCCCTCAATGGAATAGTATTCGCTCTTTACCGTTTTGATTTCTATCTTCATCTGTATCAACCTTTCATACACATTCAGAAGTTTTCCCTGTCATTCTCCCATGCGGAGACCACTTCCTCGTCCGTCATCGCATAGTAGCGGAACGGAAAGGTCGCATGACACTCCTCGTAGTATGTCGTATCGCTCCAAGTGACGACGACCGCATCTCCCTCTATGTCGAATGAATCCACAAAAGCCTCCTCCGTGCAGTCCTTGGCAACCGTAAGGTCGAAGATTCTGTTCGTATCGTTCGTCAGTTTGTCGCGGAGTTCCTTGTACTTGTTTAGTTCGTCGATTGACATTCTGATTAATCCTTTCTTTTTGAATTCTGTTTCTGATAATCCTCGTCCATGAGTTCGTTCCACTCCAAGAACAGTGTCGAGTAGTTTCCGAACGAACCGAACAGGTCATTGAGAATTCTCTTTTTCATCTTCATCGTGTTGCTGTTGTGGTATTCTCCGCTCTCAAGCAACTCGATGATGTCGTTGAACTTATCGGTCATCCTTTTCCTGCATTGGTTCATCATAAGGAGAACATTCACAAGATAGCCCTGACGCTCGTCCTCCGGCGTCATCTTGAACACTTTGCGTGTATTTGAACGTATCTTCATCACGCTTTCCTTTCTTTGGGTTTTCATGGCGCACATTATATGATATATGAACTGTCAAGTCAATGGGGTTTTTGATAAAGTTATCGACAGGTTATGAACAGTTGAACGGAATCGCGGGAGCACAAACCGCAGAGTTTGTCAAGTATTATGTTTCATATTTCCAAATATAATTATGACAATATTTTCTTTTACCTGTAATAACTTTATGTATTTGCGCTATAATAGTTTCAATCTTTGTTGTAGATTTTTCAAGTTCAATTATATATTTACTTGCTAATCCAATTGAATCAAATTTTTTAATAAATTCATTATTTTTGGAAAACATTAATACCTTTCTTGCGTTTGTGATACGTTTTTCAGGATGTTGTTTCATATATTCATTTAATTTTTTCATTCGCTCATGTTCTTCTTTTATATGTGTTTTATTATATGTCAATCTTCGTTCTCTCATTTTTGATTTTACTTCTTCATTATTCGCATAAAACTGTTTCAATCCATCTATCACTTTCTTTTTTCTAATTGGGTCTGCAAATTGATTCAATGCCTTTTGTCTTAAATATTCTTTCATTTCTGGATGTGTATCATAATATTTTTTAATAGATTCTTTTAATCGTTTTTTACCAATTTCAGAATTAAGATATTCTTTTAATTTCTTAATTCGTATTTCCTCTTTATCTTTATTCTCTATAAACCATTTTCTATGCTTTTCTCCATTTCTAATATATCCATCAGAAGTTAAAGTTCTGCCACCAATTCCACCATTACACAAATTCAAACAATATTCGTTTGTTCTTAATTCATCATCAACAACTTTTGCTTCTAAATCGGAAAGTATAAATTTATCTTTACAACATTTTAATATATATTTTATTAATTTGTGCTTTCCAGATTTATACATTCTTTGAATTATTATTCCAGAGCCAAAGTAAGTATCAATCCTCTTCTTTAATGAAGGCCTGTTAATAGATTGTTTGCCAATATAAAATTTATTTGTAGTTTCATCTAATATGAAATACAAATAATATAAACATTTTTCTATTTTAAGAATTTCGTGTGCAATTGATTTATCAATAGGAACAAATGATAAATTCTTTATGTTTATTTTGTGGACTACTGTCGCTTCATCATATTCCAATGAAACATTGGAACCCAATTTTATTTCAATCATTATCTTTCTACCCAAAGATGGATATATTTAGTATAAAAATAAAAGACTGAAAATAGGTGGGTAGCCCTACTTTCAGTCAAAACTATTTAGATTATAAAATATTAAGTCAAATTCAAATGTTCAGATTGATGTTTTTGCGCAATTCCAATTATTCGTTGTGGAACAATCCAATTTTTCATTTTACGAGTGTTTTCATTTAACTCATTTTTTAGACCCCATTCACGATACCGTAATAATTGTTGTGGTCTTGCAATTAATTTTGTACATAAAATATTTGTTATAGCATTTACTACAATAATTATTCCATTATCTGTCAAATAGTGTTTTTCAGGTCCATTTTTATGCCCACGGTCAACATAAAACATGGCTATGACATTTCCATCTCCGCCTATTTTCTTGATTGCCGCTTCTCTTCCAACATTATCTCTATGATAGTGTTCACTATAGACGAATCCAATTTCGCTCACTTTCATTGTCTTATCCTTTCTTTTGGTTTTGATGAGCCTATTATACGATATATGAATCCGCTTGTCAATGGGAAATTTCCATTTTTTTATTCGAGTTTCAGTCCGTTGAAGATTTCCTTTACAGTCTCAACATCTTCGCTCTGCTTGAGTTCCTTTCCGTCCAAGAAACACTTTCCGTTTGAAAGGATTTTGAGTTCACAGGACCAATATTCGCTGAATCTGTCAGGTCTTTCCCTTACATAACGGTCAATCCATATCTTCCTGTATGAGATTCTTGCGCTTTCCTTCCCCTCCGAATACTCCTTCTTCGGATATGGTCTGTCAAGCGGATTGTCGAACCCGTCGAATCCTCCAATGGAAATCTTACCTCCGTTTGTTTTCATTACGGCAGTTCTGTTTCGTGAATCTGTATCTCTATGTCGCATTGTGCGACATTTGAGAACCCCTTTATGCAGTCCTTGCACATCCCCTCGAAATCGCGCATTAGCATACGGTCGATTACATCATACATATACTTGTGTGCGTCCTCATGCGTCCTGAAAGGCTTTGCCTCCGTGTCGATTCCAACTCCGATTGTCGTGACTATAAAGAGTTTCATCTTTAGTCTCCTATGTCAAGGTCCGAAACACGCGCCATGATTCGGTATCCTGAACCATCGACGAACTTGAAGTTTCCGCTTGCCTCGTTGTCGCACTCGTCAAGGGTAGGCTCTTCTATTCCATTGAGTTCCAGACCCTGCTTCTTGTAGTAGTTCAACTTGTTCTGGAACTCTGCACACAGACTGTCGAAATCCTCGAAATGGTAGAGTTCGTCGAACACATCCCATTCACCCTTGATTCTGTCCTTGTGAATCTGCAAAAGATAAAGTCTCATCTTGATTTCTCCTTTTTCTTTATCCACGGACAACGGCAACAGAAGTCCTTGTCTCGATTGTAATCAGTTTGTAGATTCGACGGCGATTCATATCCTCGCTTGCCGTGATTACCATTCCTGTCTCGGCAAGTCTCTTTACGAAATCGTCCTCATGGACATTCAGACAGTCGTCTCCCCTGTAGTCCTCGCCGTTCTCCGATTCAAGGAAATCGTCGTGACGATTCCATGCAGTAGCGATTGCGTTAGCCACGGAAGAACATTCCTCAATCGGATAGAAGTTGTATTCTCCGTCGTTGTCCTCGATGATTTGAAGGAATGTGATTGAATTGGTCTTCATTTTGTTTGTCCTTTCTTTGGGTTTAAGATGCCGACATTATACGATATATGAGACGGAATGTCAATGGCTTATTTTACTGTTTTTTGTCTTTGTAGAACCTTGAGAACACTCGTTTTAGTTTATTCACGGCGTTTATGCACTCTTCCCTTTCGCTTGCGGTGAGAAGGTAGTGGTCCTGAAGGGTTTTGTGAAGATAGTCGAAACAGTCCTTGAATGTCTCTGAACCGTCTGAAACCTTGTCAACTGTAAGAAACATCTGAATCTCCCTATAAGCGATATTTATGTCGCAGATAGTGAGATTATCTTTTCAATCCAGTTTAATTTCCTTGTAGTCCTCGTCTGAAAGTTCCCTTTCGCTACGGACGCCTATGTACGCCGTGATATGGCAGTTGTAGAGTTTCAGTTTACCCTTCTTCCATTCCTCAATCTCTCCGTCATACGCCTCTGAATTGTTATCGTTCACAAGAACATCGCAATCGAAACGCCCCTTCTCGCTCTCTTCTCCGCTCTCACCAAAGACGTCAAACCATTCATTCTTCTCGTCAAAGAACTGCTCACGGAGAATCTGCTCCAGCGCATCCTTCACGGAATTGAACTTCATGCCTCTGCTCGGGAAATCCTTCCCTGTCCATGTCGAAGAAGCCGTAAGAGATTCACCTTCGACATAATCGTCCTCAACGGATTCGCAGATATAGGATTTCACATAGAAGTATTCACCGTCTTTAAGCATTGAAATTCTCCTTTTGATTTAGGAATGAAATTCCGTAGCCGTGATGGATTTCGATGATTCTCGCGGAATACCACCATTCCTCAAGACCGTTTTTTGGCGTAATTAAGTATCGTTTCAGGTCTCCATCAACATAAAGCGGCTCGGTTGGCAATGGGTCGCATCCTGTTGCGGAGGAAAAGTTCATCCGTTCCTTGTCGCAGAGTTTCTTTGCGTATTCTGCGGCTTCATCGAGGGTATCAAACTCCTGCATGAAGTCGTGTCCGCTTTCAGTTGGATAAAGCCATTCCTCAAAAACGGCGAAATACTCTCCGTCGGAATTCATTTCTTTTGTCCTTTCTTTTGGTTTAGGAAATCTTAACACAGTCGATGAGGAACCGGTCGCCGTTGAAAAGAGACGAATCACGGAAGAACCAATTGTATTTGAGACTTCTCCTCGCTCCTTCCCAATACTCCATTAGACCATGTTCCCTGAACTCGACCTTTGCGGCGTTCAACGCCTTTTGGAAAGAGGTGTGGACGGAGATTGTGGTTTCCTTCACACCGTAGTCGTTCGCTATTGTAAGTGTCCACACTTCCTGTCCTACAAGCGGATTCTTTTTGGTTTTAGCCATTTTGTTTCTATCCTTTCTTTTTGGTTTACGGCGCACATTATACGATATATGGACCGTAATGTCAATGGGTTTTTCCTATTATTTCTGCAAGGTCTTCAGAAGTTCGTCACGCATTTCTTCAAGGTCTTCCAGAACGGGACCGCAACATCCATCGTAATCCTCGTATTCCTTTACGAACTCGCCGAACTTCCTGACAAAACGCTCGTTTATCTCTGCGTCTGAAAGCCCCTCGCACATTCCAAGGTCCAACTGGAAATAGTCATCGTCCGTGATTTCAAGTTGAATAACGATATGCCCCTTAAGGCTTTCGTCGTGAATCTCGCAGATGATTCCTTTGAGCCAAGGACATTTCTCGTCCCAGACATTGACAACCTTGTCGCTCATCCAACTAATCATTTCGGTTTTCCTTTCTTCTTTTGGTTTTGTTCTTTACGGCTCACATTATATAAAACATGAGCCGTAAAGTCAATAGGGAAATTTGAGATTTTTTTATTAGACATTGTGGCACTCAATCGCCTCGCAGGAACCGCTCATGGTGAAGTCCGGCTTGTTCACCTTGCAGGCGTAGCGGTGTATGCAGTCCTTGCAGGTCTCCCGCTTCATTTCCTCGAACTTTGTAAGCGAGAAATACCTTTCGGGGTTTGCGTTCACCTTCTCGATGAAGTCGTTGAGACCGTTCACAATCTGCCAAGCCCTCGCCGTGCAACGCTCGTCGTCAATCTTGTAGTCGTGGTCGTTGCCGATGATTTCGTCGATTTCCGCCTCTATGTTGGCGAATTCGTAGTCATACTTCGTATCGTCAATATTGAGTTTGGGCAGGAAGCGGTCAAGGATTGAATAGGTCTGTCCGCTCGTTCCTCCGACAAGCCAAGTCCTCACGATGTTGAAGTCAGAATCCTCTTTCCAGAGATTTACGATGTCGTCGTACATTTTGTTTTCCTTTCCTTTGTGTCAGGGTTTCATACAGAAATATGGTCAAATCTCGATTCGCAGTTTCTTGCAGAGAACCCGTCCAACCGCAAGGCGGACATCATCGTCATTCCAGTCCTCGGCATCTGCGCTCTCGTAGATGTCCTGCGCGACATCCTCTACAATCTTCTCCGCTATCGGTCTTAGATAATCGTTTGAGATTGCTCCATTGATGCCGATTTCGCAGATGATGTCCACGATATGCTTCTGTTCAACTCCGAGAAGTTTGCAGTATGATTTCCTTGCCATTTCCTTTTCTCCTTTCAATCAGTAATCCTTGAGGTTTCCGTTCTCATCCATGCAATTGACAGGCTCCGCATCGACGAAATCGAAGTTGTCGCCGGTAATCTCAACATCCATGAAAGCCGTCTTGGCCTTCTCGAACGCATCGTCCGTGTCGTCAGCCTCGACTTCAACATCAATTCGGCCTTCAACCTTCATTGATACAGTATATTTCATTCTCATTTTCCTTTCTTTTGTATTGTTTCAGTTGTTGTTTTCGCCAAGATATTTCATCTTGATGGATTCAAGAAAATCAACATACTTCTCATTCTCGATTGAGTTTAACTCATGGAGCGAAGATTCAATGTCGTTGTCGCAACCATTCGACCACAACCGCTCGTTCTGCGCCGCTCCTGTCGCCTGCTCAATCTCTCCGTCAAGAAGTTCCCTGAACCACTCCTTCATGTTCTCCGTAAGTTCGATTTCCATTGTCGTGTCCTTTCTTTTGGGTTTTAAGATGGCACTATTATACTACTTATGAATACTGCCGTCAAGGGGGAATTTCACCTTTTCTTCGGTTTCCACTTTCCGTCATCACCCTCGACAACATCGTTGAACGAATCGAACTGTAGTTGAATGTCGAAGTCGGTGGTGAAAGCGCAGTCGGTCGCGCCGTAGAACTCACAGAGGGTCTGCGTCGTGAAATGGTGGTTGGAATAGCCGCCAATCTTGCGGGAAAATTCGACATTCACATCGTCATATCCTGCGGCGAAATACCAATATGTCGGTTTTGCAGTTTTGGAATAAGGCGCAATAGCCTTAATCTGGTCTGAAATCCACTCGTTGAACGAAAGCATTGAAATCGGCTTCTGCATGGCTTTTTCCTTTCTTTCCTTGAATTAGACAAAGTTTTCCATTATGTTTCCGCATTGGATGGAAGCAATCTTCTTCAAGTCCACATTACGGTATTGCAGGACGGTCTTTCCGCCAATGTTCGCGTTCTCCACAACACCGAGAATAGCCCTCTCCGTGCAGGTTCTACGCGCTTTCATGGCGGAAGTCTGTATGGTCGGGTCAAATGAATAGGAAGGGTCAAAATGCCGCTTCATCATGTGGTCGTAGGTCGCACGGACATTGACAAGGAACACACGAACCTTTCCGCCGCGCTTTCTCAAATCCTCTTCCGGATTCGGCTTCATCGTAATCTTGCAGAACCTCGCCTTGCAGTCGAGCAGGGTTTCAACCTGCCTTACGAACGCAGGATTGATTTCGGCTATCGTTTGAAGTATCTCGCTTCTTGTCATTTTGTCTATCCTTTCCTTTGTTTGAAACGCCGCCATTATACACTATATGAATCCTTCCGTCAATGGGAAATCTTCAGAAAGTTATGAACAGGTTATGAACAACTATTTCCTTAAGCACAAACCGCGACATTTGTCAAGCAGAATTTTCAAAAAAAAACAAAAAAGAAGCGGACACCCAGAAAGGAGTAGGGGGTGTCCGCAAAGAAAGTCAATCAAGACTTTACTCATTAACCCAATCGTCAAACAATCCTATACGACATCAAGATACATCCATCTCCATCACCTTTACACTCAGATTCCAATCTCAAATCGAACAACTTTAGGAGATATATCACATCAAGTAATGCTTCATTGAAATCCTTATATGCCTTGCCAACTTTCCTTTTTGAATTGTCGTAGCCAAACAGAACCATCGCGTGACTGTGCTTTCCGTCCTCGTCTGCGCTCTCTTCCGTTCCAAGAACCTTTAGGTTGTGCGCCTTTTGGATTCGTTCAAGCAAAATGTCGAACGCCTCCTTGCCATATCCTTTGCCAATCTTCCTGTAAATCTGCTTTGCAGTCATTTGATTTATCCTTTCTTGGGTTTGTTATGCGCCTATTATACGATATATGAATCTGTCTGTCAAGGGTTATTTTCGATTTAATATCCAAGTCTCGTCAGGTCGAACTGCGTCAATTCCCTCTTCTCCGTCACCATCACCTTCACAGAGACGCTACAGACCCATATACGCTTCTCCCCTCGCTTCCACATGGCATATTCATCCTCTTCAATCTGATTGTTGTTCTCGTCCACATAGAACTCCGCATGAAACTCCTTGTCCTTCATTCCGAAGTGCCAGTCGCTCCTGTCGTATGAGAAGCACAATATGTCGCATACGACCTTTAGCGCAATTGAAATGGTTGGGAACGAATCATCCTTGTCGATAATGCCCTGACTATATTCGGACATATCCCATCGAGCGCGGTTGTTTGGCGTTCCATACCGCTTCTCCTTCTCGTCAAGCAGTTCCTTTGTGGAACATACGAAATTATCGACTGTAATCTTAGGCTTCATAGTTTAATCTCCAATCAAATCACAATTAAGATAGTCCTCTACGAACTTCCAAAATCCAAACTGTTCGCATGAATATGTATTGAGCCATTTCAGGTATGACCACTCTTTAAGACGCTTAAACTTGAAACGAACAGCGAACTTGTGGATTGACTTGAAAATGAACCTGCTCATTTTCGTATATCTGCTTGCGGTTGTCATCAACCTCAATTCATAATCCGTAAGTTTCAGATTTATCTGTATTTCTTCCGTTGGCATTGTTTCATCCCTTCATACAATAAAGTCAGGTTTCGTTCCTTACGATATTGTCAAGCGTCTCGACAATATCCTCCGCACTGATGTTGCAAGGGTCATCCACGGCAGTTTCACCATTCGTCACGAGATTGAACAGTCCGTATATGAAGTCGGTAAGCCGTCCGTACAGTTCAGAACCCTTCTTCGTGAAAGCCTTTTTGATTCGTCCTTCGTCATCAAACTCCAGTTTTGTGAATACCTTGCACTTCTTCATTCCGTTCATCGCCCATAGAAGTTCCTCAAGCGACGGATAACTTCCAATCTTCTTCAGAAATTCACTCTTTTTCTTCATATCAACTCTCAATCGTTTCTGTGATTTTGTAGGTGAAGCGTACCTTATGGTACTTCGGAAAATCTGCGGAATAATCAGAAAACTCGGTTTCCGCTATCTCCTTAATGTCATCGAGACTTCCGTTCCAATAGGCTTCCCAGATGCTTTCCGTATCGTCAAACCATGTTCCGTTTCCATCCTCCGTGACATTCATGTGAAGATACCTGTTTGGAGACATTTCAACAATCCATGCGTCAAGGATTGCAGGATTGTCCGTTCCGCCATCACCGCACGAACACATGAAATCATCGTCAGAGAACATCGTTCCGTCATATTCCTTGAAAATCTCATCATCCGTAATCGTCCAGCCGGCTTCCGCCAACTCGCCGTATGAAGGAGATTCACCCTTCTCATCCATCTTCTTCGTGAGATAGTTCTGCTTGAGTTCAATCAACTGCTCTCTCGTAAGTTCCTTGACGGTTTTCATTGTAGTTTTCCTTTCTTTTGGTTGTTTACGGCGCACATTATACGATATATGGACCGTAATGTCAATGCTTTTCTTCAACAATTTTCAAGAAGAGAACGGAAGTCGGCAAGTGCCTTTTTGAGCATTGGCGAAAACTCCTTTGAGGAATATCCGCCGCATTTCGCACAGTCCTTGCCTATGAGAAGGTTTGCGCTACCGATAATGCCGAACCCAACAATCATGTCTCCATCGGCAGTCTCTCCGTAGATAGACCCCTCCTTGAAGTAGTTTAACATATCGCCATCGTGATACTTGCAATAACGCTCCAAGCGCAGTCGAAGGGAATTCGCTTCCTTCTCGTATTCGTTGTATTTCCTTGCCATTTCCTTTGTCCTTTCTTTTGGTTTTGTGCCGACATTATACTACTTATGAATCCTACTGTCAATTGGAAAATTACGGAAAGTTATCAACATTTTTACTCCGAGCCAGAATCACAAACCGCGTCATTTGTCAAGCAGAATTTTCAAAAAACAAAAAAGAAGCGGACACCCAGAAAGGAGTAGGGGTGTCCGCAAAGAAAGTCCTATCAGACTTTGCTTTCCACCAAATCAGGTGTGGAATCCGTGTTCGACCTCGATAATCTTAACGGCATACCACCAGTCCTCCATGCCGTTCTTGTCCGTGACTATCACGCCGACGGTCTTTCCACCCTCATCAACGGTAGATGGCGCGGTAGGGTCGCACTTGCAGTTGTCCGAAAAATTGTATTCTTCTTCTATGCACTTCTCGGTCGCAATTTCTACCGCTTCCTCGATTGTGTCGCAGTCCGCGACGAAATCCCTTCCGCTCTCTGTCGGGTAAAGCCACTCTTCGACCAAGACATAGTATTTCGGCAGATTTGGGTCGAACGCCTTGAGGTTCTTCGTCTTGATGTATTCAAGCGCACCTTCTGCGTCCTTGTATCCGGCCTTCTCCGCTTCTTCGCACTTCTCGACGAACCACTGCTCGAAATCGTCCGTGTGACCTCCCTCTTCGGGAACGGGCTCCTTTCCTGTCTCTCTTTCATACTGTTCAAGAAGTTCGTTTTGATAGTCCTTCTCAATCATCTTATCGACAATGCTCATAATCTTTTCCTTTCTTTGGTTTGTTATGCGCCTATTATACGATATATGAATCCTCTTGTCAATGCCTTTCTTCAGGAAAATTCATCTTCAAAACTCAATTTATATTTCTTTTTTGGCTTATTGTATTTCATCTGTCGGTTGAACCATATACCATCGTCCGTGAAGCACAGGACAAATGCGCCGAAATATCGCTTTAGATTCGGTATCCCTACTGAAACGCTTACATCTTCTCCATCGCTTCGTCGGTATCGCGCCTTGAACTCCCTTGAGTATTTCGACCGTTCAACATCGGTTTCCTTCAATTCAGGATTCGTTGTTGAAAGACATTGATATACCCTTTTGCAGGCTTCCTCGTTAGTAAGTTCAAATTTATATTCATTCCGCTCTTCATTGATAAGTGTTATCTTCATGCTCAATTCCAATCATTTTCATCGTTTAATCCCTATACGCCTTTTACGGTAAGTTTGTATTCGTGCATTGTCCCTGTCGTATTGTCGAACCACGAAAGTTCAAAGTCTCCGTCGATTCCGTAGCAACAGTCCGTGCATGAGTATTCGCTACCGTTCTCGTTGAACAGTACCGCCTCGCTCCATAAATCCCCATCTTCACGGTTGTTTGTGCATACCTTCAGGTCGATTTCAAAACCATCCGAAAACTTGACGGTCTTGCTCCAGACGGTCGAAAGTTCCGCAAAGCCCTCTGCGTCGTAGTCCACGAAATCCTTTGAAATATAGTTATTCCACTTCTCGATTTCGGATTTCGGCAGTTCAAGCGTATTATTCATGTGGGTTATTTCTTTTACTTTAGACATATCATTTCTCCGCTATACGGTAATAGACAGTTCGTTTGTATCGTCATATACACTAATTCCAACCCAATCTAATTCGTCGCACATCCGCCACAATGCAAATCTGTAATAATGCTTCCGTTCTTCATTTTGTCCAAAAAGCGATTCACTATCCTTAGTGTCCAACTTGACAAACCTCTTTTTAAGCCGTTTCAATACCTTTTTGGCCGCACGAATTGTGTTTCTATCAGTTTCATTTATGTATTTGAAATTAGCACTCATTTTAACTCCTTTCTCATTTCACTTCTCATTCTCAGTTCCGCAGAGGTCTTTCACCACTCCGTTAGGACATCTATCGTCAAACCATCCCCAAATCTCGAACCTGTCAGTCCCTTCTGGAAAATCCATGAAATCGGTTTCAATCCTGTCCTCGTTGTCCACAGGGATTGTCGAGAACTCGTCCCAGAGTTTCTTAAGTTTCTCTATAGGCATTTTCATTCTCCTTTCATCTTGCGGAAACATCGTGAACTCCGCAGACCATAGGACCAAGACCCTTTTCCAACCTCTCCGTCTGTACAATCCAGTCGTATAGACCGCCTGACCAAAACTTCATTTTTGAATAACTCAACTTCTTGTGGTTCTTACGGCATTTTCTGATATGCTCCCGCATGAAGTCGATGTAGGATTCCATTTGTTCTATATCGCCTGGTGACATTTCGATTTCTTCCTTTCTTTTGGATTTACGCCGCACATTATACTAAACATGAAGCGTAGTGTCAATAGGGAATTTTCACTTCTTTATACCGAGTGCGTGTGCGGTCTTATCAAGGACATGGAACCAGAACTTTCCGTCCTCGTCCTCGCACATCACGGCTACTCCATCGCGCTTCGGTCTTACCGGCACTCTTGAAGCATCGCACCAGCCGATTGCGCATTTCTTCAACTGCGTAATGAACTGTTCAAATTGGAAAATCTCCGGATATGCGTTCCAATAGCAGTCGAGCCTGTGCCCGAAGTCATATTCGTATGTATCCCAATTGAAAAGTTCTGGATTAAGTTCTTCAAGTTCCATTTTGTGTCATCCTTTCATACAGTAATGTGATTCAACGCCAGTTCCAGTTCAGGTTGACCAAAGGAATCTCCTTCACAATCTTGTCCTTGAAAAAATCATCTTCCTCAAGCCATCCTCCATCATTCCACTTTCCGTCGATTATCGTCAAAGGTGCCTCCGCTCCGATTATTCTCTTGGCGAACTCCTTTACATTACCGAACCTTGCAAGCCATTCGACTTCCTTGTGGTCGTCAAGATACTTCTGCAGGACCGAAGTCGTTGTAAAAAATCCTTTAAGAACATCGCTGTACCTTACGCAGATTGAGGTCCAGCAACTGTTTTCAAATAGAATCTGACAAGTCATTTTGATTTTCTCCTTTAGAACGGAAGTTCCTGACCCCTGTCCTTGCCCATATAGTAGAGATATGAACCGTATTTAACGACAAGGGCATCATTGCCCCAATACAGGGTCCTCATACCTGTGAGATTTCCGTGCGCTCCTGAACTTCCAATGCAGGTCTCGCTTAGAACCTTACGGAGATTCGGTCTGTCCTTTACGCGAATTGTAATTGTCCGTCCTCTTTCGTTAGCCATTGTTTTTCTTTCCTTTCTTTTTACGGCGCACATTATATGAAATATGAGCAGTAGAGTCAATACATTTTTCCATAAAGTTATCGACAGGTTATGAACAGTCGCAAGGATGCCGCATAGCACAAACCGCATCTTTTGTCAAGAGATTTCCGCAGAAAAAAAAAAACAAAATAACCTCTTGACTTCACGGTCCATATTTCATATAATGTCGGCGTTTTCAACAAAGGAAAGGAAAAGGAAATGGAAGAGGTTAAAGAGGTAAGCAAGAGCGACAAGGTTCAGGAACTCCTGAACCGACTAAACGCAATTCAGGCCAAGGTCTATGAGAATGGAAGAATCTCCTATGACGATAAGGCTGAATGGCGGTCTTTGACCATTGACATAAAGTTGTATGGATATGTTCTGCGTAAGAAAACCATAAAGAACGCATGGGGTCGCAGAATCGGAACAATCTGGCGGGCGGTTCCCTCCGATGAAGCGAAGAGGACGCGCCATTTCTCGGCGGAATGGAAAAAGATTGACATGACGCCGAACGACGGAAAGCCGACTTGCAGAGGGAACTGCACGACGAGAAGTATGTCGTATTGCCTGCAAGGCATATTCACCTACCGCGAGATAGAGCATGAGCAGTATCGCCTTGCCGCAGAGACTAACGCGAAGAACGGCCGCTATTGGGGAGACGGCAGACGGAAGGTTCGCAGAAACTCCACTGGAACTTGGGATGTGATTATGTTCGACCTTGGATATGTATGGATGAGTTTCGGTGGAAACAAGAAGATACGCAGGGACAACCTCGCAGTCGCCCTTCGGAACATCGAATATCCGATAATCACCCATTCTTCTGGCCATGTGGCGGTAGTGGACAAGGGGGCGGTGATTGATTCATGGGATTCTCGCCACGGCAGGTGCGACAGGATTCTCGTGAAACCGGAAGACAAGGATAAGGTTCTTGAAGCATTGATTAATAGCGGTATGTTGTAAAAAAAAGAAAACCGAAAATAACCTATTGACATTACGGTCCATATATCGTATAATTCCACCATCTTAAACCCAAAGAAAGGAAAACCAAAATGAAACAAACCTATTTTTGTATTGTCTATAAACTTGACGCAGACGGCTACACCGACTACGGAATATACCGCAATTCATACTATCTGTCAAGGAAAGATGCGCGTAAGGAAATGAGGGAAATCTTCAAGGACAAAAGGAAGGAACTCAAATCAGATTACGGTCTTGAGGATTTTGACGATAGCAGGAAGGCCGACCGTTGCGCCTTTTCCGCAGACGGAAGGGTTTACTATGAGATTGAGGTGGTTGAAATCAGAGGAACATATACGACTGTTCATAACTTTTCCAAAAATATCCATTGACTTCACGGTCCATATTTCGTATAATATGCGCCGTAAACAACAAAGGAAAGGATAAACAAAATGGCATACTACAACAGAGACAACAAGCGGTCAAGGACATTCCAATTCGGCAAGATTGCCTATTGGCCTACAAACAGAAAATCAAATCTCGTAGAGGTCGAGATTTGCCTTGAGAAACTTGAAAATGGAGAATACGAGTTCACGGCCTCCGGTGCAATCTGGAACTGCCGCCACACCGACCATTATTCAGGCGGACAGAACCTTGACGAAATCAAGAAGTATGTAAACGACCCGATTTTCAACGAGATTTACGACCTCTGGAACCGTTTCCACCTTAACGGTCTGCACTCCGGAACAAAGAAGCAGAATGATGCGCTGGAGAAGGAATCGGAGCGCAGGAACGCGAAGCATATTGCGGACAAGGAGCCAGAGGAAAAGCCGCTCAATTATGCCGACAGGTACGATGATGCCTGCAATTACCTTAAGTCAATCGGTCTGTACATCGACAAGTTGGGCGATGGTGAAGTTCTGGACTGCGAGAGACCGGAAGAAGGAATAACCTCAGACCATTATCCCTACGGTCACGGTTGGATTACCTATGTTCTTGACGAAAAGACCTTGAAGAGAATCAATTATCTTCTTGACAACGGAAAGGTATATGGAAGGGATGGCGAGTGATGCAGATGCGAGACATAAAGATTGGAGACACCCTTTTCTGGAACGACCCTGATGACGGAATATGCTCATGTGCGGTGAAGGTCAAGAGGAAATGCGGAGATACGGTGTTCTGCGAAGAGGGAAGCGGCGGAGAAATTGAAGCATATCCAAACGAACTTGAAAAGATATGATTCTGATAATCTAAAATAAAAACGACAGGCGGAAAGAAAATCTCATATATGTTTTCCTCCGCCTGTCACTTTAATGATATATCCATAACCCAAACCGCGTCAAAAGTCAAGCATAATTTCATTAAAACTTTTTTCATTTTTCCCTTGACGGCAGGTTTCATATAGTATATAATAGCGGCGTTTTCAACAAAGGAAAGGATAAAGCAAAATGAATACCTATGCGCCAAAGTATCGTTGGACTGCACATTCTGACGATGGTTGCTACAACGAAAGTTCCTGTCTGTTTGATACGCAGGAAAAGTGCTATGAAAACATGATGAATGTTGCCATAAACAAGATGAAGTGGAATCTTGAATGGTCTGATGTTTTGTCTGACGGAGCGACAAAAACCGAAAGTAAAGGATTGGTGACAACAGTAGAGCCTATTGGATATGAACTCAAGGTAAATGCAGATGAAATTGTCCACAAGTCTTATTCCGGAACCTATACCTACAGGATTGAGGTTGTTCAAAAAGAGTGGAAACCGAGATTCAAGGTAAACGACATTCTCCGCAAGGGAACGACCGTTGCAATCATAGCCTGTGCAAATGAAAATGAGACGAATCCTGACAATTTCGGATATAGAATGACGATTGTTGGACACACTCCACCTAAATGGAATGAATGGACAAAGGATGACGAACATTGGATTTCCGCCGAGGACGAGAATAACTGGAGCAAGATTGGGGAAGTGACTATGGATGTTGAAAATGGCGATGTTTAATCAAAAAGCCATTGACAAACGGATTCATATATCGTATAATAGGCGCATCAAAACCAAAAGAAGGGATAAAGCAAAATGAGCGACAACCAAAGGTATTTTCGTTATTCTCCGTTCAAGCGACTGAAAGTGGCGGTTTCAGCCATCGACTATGACTTTGACGGTCTGGAAGATGATGAAATCGAACAGGCGAAATCTTCCCTTCCGACGTGCGGAACATTGGACTATGCGGCGGACGAACTGTTCGACAAAGGCGTTCTGTCGGAAGATGAGGATACAGGCATTGACTGGGTTCTCGACCGTGACGCGCTTGAAGAGTTGGTTAGCGACCGCATTACAAGCGATTCGGAGTTCTGCCACAACGGTTTCAATTTCAGTTTTTCCATCGTGAACTGATAAATCCTTCCTTTCCTTCCAACTCACGATGGACTGGCCGGCCGAAAAGCCGGCCTTTATTGTTTTCTATGACAATGCAATATGCACAAACCGCTTGCCATGTCAAGGATTATTTTCATTTGTTTTTTATTTTCCCTATTGACAGAAGGATTCATATATCGTATAATAGGCGCATCTTAAAGGAAAGGATAGACAATCAGATGAAAACCAACTGTCAGATAGCAGATTCAGACGAACTTGCGAAGATTGCCGCCTGCCATATCTCAAATGAAATGGGGAAGGGAATAACCTATAAAGGGGATTCCTGCTATCTGTCGAAAGATGGAAAGTTTTATTTCGTCTATATGGACGAGACTGGCACATTCGGTGCGCAACGGACATTCTCCCCAAACGAATTGGCTTATATCGTCAATATGCCTTTATGGGAGGTTGTCGGAATAGACAACGGAGGTTTTGATGATTTCGCAATCCTGTTCTACGAGGAAAACTGAGATGATTCCGGTAATAAGGAAAAATTATCCAAAACTCCATTGACAACAGGTTTCATATATCGTATAATGTTCGCATCTTAAAACCCAAAGAAAGGAAAACTGAAATGACATTCAAGACAAAGTACGGCACCTATCCCAACTGCGAGTTTGTCGCAGGGCACTACGGGAACGGTAATCTCGCGTTGCAGGTCGTAAGCAACGATGAAGGTCCTGTCACCACCTGCACGGTAAACCCAGGCGAGGTGGTTCCGCCTAACGCAATCGCGGTAAAGAACTACTCCGAGAACGATGGGATGGTGAACACCTTGAAGGAGATGGGCATCATCGGTCGTGAACTCTACTCTATTCCGAGCGGTTGGGTTGAGATTCCTGTGTTTGAACTCACGGAGAAGGGTCTGGAACTCTTTCAATCTTAAGGCATAATGAAAGAACTGATAAAATGAACCTTGACAGAGACGCGATATTCAAGAACCTCTTTGCGATGGATACGATTGTCCATTCATTGAGCGATGAGGACTTGATGGAAGGTTGGTTTGCGAACCATGTCCCTGACGGTTGCGATTCGATTAAGGATATAGAGGAATACTATTCCTACATGACGGACGAAGAACTTGCCGAGGAATACGAGAATACGGCGAAATACTTTGCGAAACTCGTCAAGAGCGCGACAAAGGACGGCTATGACAAATGGACTTCCGTAGGATGGATTCAACCGCAGAAGAGTACTGTCATAACGACAGAGCCAAGATTCAAGGCAGGACAGAAAGTGCATTTGAAGCAGATTCGCTTTTGGAATGTCGGCAAGAACACATACGAGGTGAAGCCTGACATGAACTTCATCATCGTGGAAACAAGGAAAAACATCTTCGATTCCAAAAAGACTGTCTATGATATTATGAATGAGAACATCGGAACCATATCCGTGGACGAAGATGAGATAGTGAAATCCTAATAGACAGTCTGTTTCAGACCTTCATACAACAATGCGATAATGGTTGGTGGAACAATCCACCAGCCATAAATAATATAAAATAAAATAAGATTGAAAGATAGTTAAGTTTTAAGTTAAAATGAAGATTTCAGAGCAGTTTGGCTTGGTTTTCAGAACTTTTGGATTCGCTTTCATCGAACTTCCATTGAAGTTCCTCATCCGTTCGCTTTCGATTTGCCTTTTTGCGGTCGAAGCAATCCTACTGCTTGTTCCCTGTCTTTTGGTTGAAACCGTCTTTATGACGAGACGAACCCCTTTCCATTGGCTTGCAGATTCCGTTGGCAGGTTGTCTGAAAAACTGGACTGTATCGCAGACCTCGACACAGGCTTTCGGATTTTCTGATTCATTATCAATAGTGCATTTTCGATTATCCTTTTGGGTTTCGATTTTGCGTCTATTATCTCACACATGAAACGGAATGTCAAGGAGATTTTTCAGCAATTTTTGACAGGTATAAGCACAAACCGTTTCATTTGTCAAGCATATTTTCACAAAAAGTTATCAACAGGTTATGAACAAAAAATCTTAAAATATTTTCATTTTCCCATTGACTTCAGTTTTCATATAGTATATAATATGGGCGTTCTTTGAGAGACAAAGGACAGTCAAAAGCAAACAAGGAAAGGAAAAATCAATATGAAGAAGATTGACACACCTGCCGAAAAGGGCAAAGTCACTACCGCAATTCGCGCATTTCTGGACGCGAAGGCCGCCAAGGAAGCCGCAGAGAAGGAAATGAAAAAGCGGACTGCGGAATTGCTTGAAATCATGGACGGAGACAAGACCGCCGAATGGACGAGCGACGATGGACGCAAATATGCGCTTACCGCCACTTACTGCAAGACACGCGCCACCCTGTCCAAGGAATTGATTGAGAAGATTCTCAAGGTCACGGTGACGGACGAGTGCTATACGGTTAGCAGGCCGTGGAACGAACTGCGCGTTGCGATTACCGCCTAAAAAGCGAAACGCGAACCAAACGAAAAGCAACCTACCTGTAAACCATGCGGTAGGTTGCTTTTTATAACCATTGATGGTTGTATTCGTCAAATAAAACCGCCAGAGGTTATAATATCCCAAACCGCACAAAAAGTCAAGATATTTTTTAACAAAAAGTTATCTACAGTCTTTGTTCACAACTTTTTTATTTTATTTGATTTTTACCATTGACAGACCGTTTCATATAGTATATAATAGCGGCGTTTTCAACAAAGGAAAGGATAAACAAAAATGAAACTGCCGAAAATCAACGGAAAGACCGTCAAGGAGCAAGTAGAATGGCTCAAGAAGGAAGATTGCGGTTGCTACCACTTCCATTTGACGGACACGGACAACTACCGTATGCACATTTGCATTGGTTGGCATGACCTTGGCGATGGTCCGAAGGAGAAAGGCTATCACAATTGGAAGATTGCATGGAAAATCGGCATGGAAACCTTCAACAACGCCATGCAAACCGATTTGGACATTGACTTCATCATGCCGTATGACGAAGCGACCGGAGACGTTTACGACACGGAAAACACGATAGAGGGCATAACCACAATGAAAGGCTTGAATGCGCTTGCGGCGGAAATGAACAAGACGGCAAGGGAAACCGTAAAATGGCAAATGGATTATGAGAAACGGCAAGCGAAGAAGGAAGCCGCATAAACCCATAAACCCATAAATCCAAAAAGCAAGGCGGAAAGGTTGAACTGCCGCCTTGCTTTATTTTTTTTTTCAATATAACTATAATTGCATAAACCGCAAAGTTTGTCAAGACTTTTTATCAAATAAAATAATTTTATTTTCCTTATTGACACTACGATTCATATATTATATAATAGGCGCATCAAAAACAAAGGAAAGGATAAACCGATGGCAATACCAAAGACATTGAGGGCGATTCCAAAGGAACAAGCACAGAAACTAATTGTGGCGCATACGCGCAAGGGTGACGGCTCATGGGAGTATGCTCCATACCAATCCGATTTCGTCTATAAATGCGGAAATGGCTATAAACTCATCCGTCCGCCATGCGGTCCTTGGGGAGACTACGAGACCGGCGTTGTTTCAATGTAAAACTGAGAAAGAAACAGACAATGAAATGCCCAAAATTGAAAATCAACGATTCCGCATTGTGGAAAGGCAATGTCAGAACGGCAGAAGTAACAATAGTTGGAATTACGGACAACGGGTATATTGTTTACGAATGGGATAGAAAGATAACTCATCCAGCAACGGAAGAATCATTAACCAAACTAAACTGAAAAAGGAAACAAAATAATGAAAGACCCAATCTATCATGCTTGCCAATTCGCCGCCTATGGCATCTATGGAGCCGGCGGAGACGAAACTCCGGAGCAACAGGACTTCGGAGCCGACTGCCTTGAAGCCGCAATCTACCTTTTCCGCATGACAAAAGAGCCTAAACTTCGCGTATGCGACAAGTTTATGACGGAAGCGGAATTGCTTGAAAAGGTGAAGGAAATGCGGCAGAAAGCGCAGGAACTCCGCAAGTAAAGCCAAACAAAAAATAAGGTTAAACCACGGCAAAGGCTCAAACCTGACCGTGGTTTTCCTTTATGTTCAAATAATCCAATCAGAAAAATTGATTAAATCAAAAAATATCTCTTGACAAATGCAACGGTTTATGCTATCAATATATGCCGTATCAATCTATTGATACACCGTCTGTTGATAACTTGTTCATAACTTTCATAAAAAACCTGATTGACTTTCGGTTTCATATTTCGTATAATAGGCGGCGTCAAAAGGAAAGGAAAAACACCATGAGCAACAAAATCGGACAGACATTCACGGCAACCGGAGAAATCTGGGATATTGAGAACGACCCAAAGCGGTACGGCGAACACAGGATTGAAATAAACCTGTCTGAGATTTACACCGTCCTCATTCAGGAAGCGGGTCGCTGGTGTGAATCTTATGCGTCAGACCTTCTCCATGACATAGCCAATGTGAAATCCGCATTGGACTATCCTGACGAATGGGAGAAAAGCCGTCACTTCCAGAAAGCCGAGAACGGCAACGATAGCGTCTATTTCCGCTTCGGATTCCGTGCGAACGGCGTGGACCACAAGGAATACATAGAGTCCGCCATGAAGAACGAATACGAGAAATACCATTACTACCGCTCAATCTGGGAATTGAGGATTGAGAAGGACGCGACACGGCATAACCGCATAATCGCTACCTTGAAGCGAACGGCGTAAGACCAGACCCCAAACCACAGACGGACAAAGGATGGACGGCAAAAATCAAAAAGCCGTCTGTCCTTTTCGTCTAATGTCATTTGATTAAACATAGCACAAACCGCAGGAATTGTCAAGACATAATTTTAACAAAATAAAGGTTGTATGTAGGTTTCATACAATTATATGATTACGGAAAGTCCGTCGGATATTTCACCGGCGGACAAAACTAAGGAAAATAATGAAAGAATCATTTGAGTTCATTACCAGCACTTCTTCATCTTTTTACCGTCTCCTTTCTTTTGGACTGTATGATAAGTCCTTTTGTTTTTTAACTGATTCGTTAGCCGTTGTCGGCTTCATTGTCCTCTGCGGACTTTATGTCGATTCGGTAGTTCCTGCCGTTGATTGCCATTAGCAGGTATTCCCCTCTGTCATCCATCGTCACTCCGGCATCCTTCAATGCTTCAAACACCGTCTCAAACGCCGTGGATAGTTCAGTCTTTGGCATTACATAATCTTTCTTTGGTTTCGTTGAATGTGCCGCCATTATATACTATATGAAACCATCTGTCAATAGGCAAGTTATCAACAGGTTATGAACAACACATTTATCATAAACCGCATGAAATGTCAAGTATATTTTCAATAAAGTTATGAACAGGTTATACACAACTGAAAATCTCAATTTATTTTCATTTTCCTATTGACTTCTCGGTACATATTTCGTATAATGTCGGCATCTTAAATGAAAGGAAATTCAAATGAACGGCGAAAATGAAATGACAAGCAGGCAGACCGCATTTATGGTCGCGTTGCAATCCATCGGTGCGCGTCTGCATGAAATCACCGACCGCAGTTTTCTGCCCGAATACAAGTCTCTTTTCCTTGACTTCAAGGAATTTAAAAACGGTCTGGAATTCTACTTCAAGAACCGCGTGGAAGAAATTATTTGAGATTTTTCCATTGACATTACGGCTCATATAGTATATAATATGGGCATCTTCAACGGATAAAAAGAAAGGAAAAACAAAAATGGTCTATACGATGGAATTTGACGCCGATACCTTTGAGTGGTGGAGTGGTGCGTGTGATACCATAAAGGACATTCGCGCCGCCGGACTCATTGACGAACTGACCGCCCATATAGAGGAGGTTTTTGCCGACAATGAGGAGCCGCCGACCGATACGGACATAAACGATTATGTATGGCATGACCGCGAATATGTCTATGAAGCCCTTGGACTTGACGAGAACGGCGAATTGCCGAGCGACAATGAGGACGAGTACGAGGACGAGGACGCAGACGATAAGGACGAGGAGGAGTAAAGGGGGAATCGGACTGAAAGACTGCAAGGCGGCAAGGAGGACTTGCCGCCTTTTCTTTTGTTGTTGATTACCATATATGCACAAACCGCGACTTTTGTCAAGCATTTTGTCAGAAAAAACTTTTTGAAAATTGTTTGAGATTTCTCTTGACTTCGGTTCTCATATTTCGTATAATGTCGGCATCTTAAACCTAATAAGGAAAGGAAAAAACGAAATGGCTCAGAAAACCGAAATCTATGAACTCACGCCGAACAACGGGCGTAAATCGTTCTATGGCAAGGCCAATGTGATTGTAATCGGCGGCCGGCGCTATCTGCGCTCCTATGATACTATCATTGGTTGCGTGGATGAGAACGGAGTTATGCACCGTTATTCCGACTACCACTCACACACCACCGGATGCCACGTCAAGTCGTTTTTCGCCGATTCCAATGCGTTCTGGAAACTCCCCCTTGAAAAGTGTCCAAAAGTGACCGTGACGCTCTGATACGGCGCAGACGCGAGAAACGGAAAACCCTGCGTAAAGCGGGGATTTCCGTTTTTCATGGAAAATGGATATATGCACAAACCGCGAGAAATGTCAAGCGTTTTCCGCAAAAACATTTTTCAATTTATTGTCGATGACCCCCTTGACATTGGATTTCATATTTCATATAATACACGCCATCTTGAACGACAAAAGGAAAGGAACAGTCCAAATGCAACGCAAGGAAATCTACGACACTCTTGACGAGATTGAAAACGGTCTCCTTGAGATTCGCGACAATCTTGACATTGGGGATATTGACGACGATACCGACTACTCCGACATAAACGACGCGATTGAGTCGGCCATCGGCAGTGTGCAGGACGCCATGTGTGCGGCAGACCACGAACGGTTTGAAAGCCGCTGAAGCGAAAATCCAAAGGGAGGGCACCCGTCCGGCAACCTAGGCACCGGATGGGTGCTTTCCTTATTTGGCAGAATACAAGTGACAATAGTCAAATCGGTTTAAGAGTTCTACACAACAATATGGGCTTGAACGGCTTCCGGATGACCAAATGTCCGGAAACCATGTTTTTAATCTTTTTTATAAAACCCCCCTTGACAAACCACGCGGTTTATGCTATTCGCGCAGGCGCTTGTCATTGTAATATACATGGCGAACTGTTCATAACCTGTTCATAACTTTTTGAAATTATTTGAAATTTTCCCTTGCATTTAAAACTCATATAAGATATAATGGTGGCGTTTTCAAGGAACGGATGAATCGCAAATCACGGTGTGGTGCCGCAGATGTAAGCGAAGAACGGAATCCCAGAAAACGCAACAAGGAAACAAAGTTATGGTAGCAAAGATGGGTTTTGACAAGGGTGTGAGCGTTCTGACCGCTTCACAGTTCAACTATGGCGGCGAGGCCGTTGCCGCGATTACCGAGGATATGGCGCGTGAAGTCATGGATTTCTCAATTGAGAAGAAGCCCTGCATGACCGAGGATGGCATTGCGATTCCCCGCATGAACTATCTCCGGCGCTCCGATGGCGGTATCATTGACGCCCTGTGCTCTGTCGGTGACGAGTTCGAGGTGACCTGCCAGCCGCTGGAGACTCTGGACTTCGCGTCCGGTATCGTAAAGGCGTTTGACGGTCTTCGCTTTGAGACGGTCGCGACAATGTACAACGGTGGTACCTCTTTTATCGTCCTGTCCTTCGGTGACGGCTATTCCATTCACGGTGACGAAAGCAAGCATTACCAAAATATCGTCATGGTAAATCCCTGCACACGGGGACGCCTGCATTTCGTCACTTCATGCCAGCGCGTAATCTGTCAAAATACGCTCCAATTATCCATGAAGCAGGGCGAGGGATACCGCATTTGCCATACGAAGAACGGGCGTATCATGGTGGAAAACGCGCTTGAGAAGATTCGCGGTCATATTGAAGCGGGCAACCTTCTCCGCCAGAAGTGTGACTTTTTGGCAAGCAAGCAGATTGGCTCCGTTGCCATTGGAAACATTCTGGATAAGGTCTATCCTCTTCCGGTTGTCAAGGAAGGTGATTCCAGCCGTTCCCTGACCTACGCAACCAACCGGCGCGAAGAGATTGTCAAGCAGTTTGAGACGGACACTTCCTTCACGGATAAGACCTACTGGTCCTTCCTGTCTGCCATGACCTACTTGCAAGAACACCCGACGAGCAAGCAGGAGCGGGTTGACAATGTGCAAATTGCATTTGAAAACATTGTTGGAAATCGCTCTAACAGGAAAACGGAATTTCTTGATACCGTTTATGCAGAAGCGATGGCCGCATAACGAAAGCGGACAAAGCAAAAGAAATCTCCGGACCAAAAGTCTGGAGATTTCTTTTTGTAGAAACACAAATATCAGGAGCATAAACCGCATACTTTGTCAATCATAAAATTAAAATATTTTTATATAAAAAAGACTTGACAAACAGCACGGTTCGTGATACGGGCTTAGGGCTTATATTTGCATATAATTAAGGATTTATCATGCTTTTTTAATAAATAGGGCTTGACGAGGTTTTGTCATTCAAACCATCCTTTTACCATGCCATTTATAATGATACTTTATTTGCCTAAATAGTCTACGAAAGGTAAAGTATTATGGCAAATAAAATAATTCAATTAGGAGATTCGGTTTCATTAATTTATACTAATGATACTGTTTCTGAAATAATAATAAATGGTGTCAATTATAAAACAATACCATTAGATGAAATATATAAACAATATGAATTAAACAGAAATGTACATTTTATATATTTCATTAAAAGAAAATCGGATAATAAATTTTATATTGGAAAATGCTCCGTATCCAATAGAAATCGTGCAAGAATACGAAAATATTTTGGAAGCTCATCCGTATTGAAAAAGACATTTACAGAATTAAGGCAAAAAGCCAAAGAATTAAAAATGGATTATGTCGAATTATATGAGAAATACTTCGACAGATATATTATAGATATCCAACCAAATGACATTTTATTGACTGAAAAGGAAAATCAAATAGTATCAAGAGAATTATGGACAAATAACGAATATTGTTTAAATGAAATAGATGGTGGAAGAAGTCCAGCGGAAATAGAACATAATCTTAAATCTCTTATTGCTTCAAAACTTAGTAAAATTCGTTATAAAAACAATCCAAAATCAGTACAACCACTATTTGAAGCTTCAAATGAATATTGGAGTAAAGAAGAAAATAGAATAAAACAATCAATTCACGGCAAAGAGGTGTGGCAACGAATAGGTTATCGTGAAAAAATGTCAAATAACCGCAAAAAACGATTATCTACTGCCGAAGCAAGAAAACAACAAAGCATAAATGCAATAAAAGGATGGGAAAATAAGTCTGATGAAGATAAAAAACAACAGCTAGAACGTTTACAAAATCTTTGGGACAATGAAGAAAGACATGAAAAACATTCAAAAATAATAAGCGATAAATTCAAAAACAATGAATGGCATAAAGAATGGGATAAAAAATTCTATGCATCAATACAATCAGATGAATGGAAACAAAAAAATATGGAACATATGAAAGAACTTCATAGAATTCAATCTGAAAAGGCATTTCAGAAAAGGGAAATGATTTCGGTGGAACTATATGACATAAATGACGTTGTTGTCAAAAAATTCGATACAATGAATATTGCAATAGAATATATAAAAAACTTGAATCCTGAACGAAATAATAAGCAGATATATGCAAACATTAAAAATCATTTAAAAGGAAAATTGCGCACAGCATTCGGATATAAATGGAAAACTTATACAAAAGAATAAAATAACATTAATTAAAATCAAAAAAAGCCGTCACATTTTTTGTGGCGGCTTCTTTTTTGTTTTTATTTCATCTATATTCCCAATGACCTGGAATCCATCGTCTTGCAACTATTCTTCCGTACATGTCCCTTTCCTCTATCCATGTTCCAGGAATCCATACTCTTGCAGGAGGTGGAGGTAGAGGGGTGTTGTTTATTACTATAGGAACAGTCAATGGAACAGTATGATGAACAAACGGAACGACTGCTCTGTGATGATGGTGATGATGAGGATGGTGAATTGGAATCGGTCTCGCATTTGCCGTATTTGCTGCAAAAGCAAGCGTAAACGCCAAAATCAACGTGATAAAAGAAGACGAAATTGTCTTTATTATTTTATTTGTTTTGCTGTTTCTATCCATGTCAGTATTTCCATTTACGTATTGATAGGCGTCCAAAAACCAATTTCCTGACAAAATTATCGTTCATTTCACATACGACTGCAAGCCTGTCGTATCGAGACCGTGATAGACGTGGTTGAGAACTCTTTCAGAAGCACCGTGGTCGAGAACGACGCATACGTCTTCTCCATTTCTCTCAACCTTTCCCCAGTTGTTTGCGGTTCCGACATCCCTAAACGAAAAATCAACAGGAGACGTATGCGTCCTCAGGTAGTTTGCGAGGTTCACCAAAACCCTTTTTGCCTCTGTAGGTGAACCCGACCTAAGCTCCACGGCAATCTCGTCGTGGTTCTCCTTTATCCATTCAAGGTCTGCCGTAACGTGGTCTTTGTTTCTCGAAAAATGTGCCCTGTATACGACATCTTTCTTCTTTGGAGTCATCGAAAGGTACTTCTCGTATCTGAGGTAATCGAAATACTTGTCTAGGTTTATTCCTGTTATCTCCTCGAACTCAAGGTCTGAGCCGTCGAGCTTTGCTGCGTATTCCATCTCAAGCGCGAACCTGTTCCTCGATACCCAAAGCACCTTGGCAAAGCAGCCGTAGGCGTTCTTTTCGGATGCGTTGTACGCTTCTGCTGCGTTTTGCGCAAGTCCGGCCTCGTTGTCGGCTATCTTGAGTACCGTTCCGTCGTTCGTGAGAAGCGCAATCCTCAAGAAGAGCCAAGTTTCTCGACAACTGCTCCTGACTTCATCATTTCCTCTACCTTCTCCTTTGCAGTCATCTCGTAGAAGGACTGCTTTATCAGATTAGGAGAAGCTGACTCCAGTCGATGCTTCA